>Ga0302046_10000067_pt1 | contig 102984 bp, 107 predicted proteins | sample RVTome_11_FD_200261 | JGI IMG/M metagenome (GOLD analysis project Ga0302046, IMG submission 200261) | Soil microbial communities from uranium-contaminated site in the Upper Colorado River Basin, Wyoming, United States - RVT147D111 (version 2) ... | reverse complement strand
AAGGGGCACACGGCCCCGCCGATCCGGCCCTGTGCGAGCGGCCGCTCGCACAGGGCCAGCGTACATCTTCACCGATTCGCAACGTGAAGAACATGCAAGGGGCTCGCGGCGACACCTCCTTCGCGCTGCGGCTGGGCTTCCGGCAGATCAAGGGGATGCGCGAGGACTACGCGGAGCAACTGGTCGCCGCGCGGGCCAACGGCTATCGTCATCCACATCGTCGCCGAGACGCTGGAGGACTTAACCCCGCTCCTGCTGACGCTCAGCGCGTCCAGCCACGCGATGGACGAGAGCGCCGAGGCGGCGATGGCGCGCGCCGACGAGGTCAAGCGGCCCGGCGTCGATCCCAAGCTGTTGGAGATGACGAAGATCCGCCACCGGCGGAGCTATCCGTCGCGCGACTTCCACTAGTAGATCGCCTAGTAGACTGTCCGCATAGGTCCAAACGGGGGTCCAAACGGGGGTCCAAACGGGGGTCCAAACGGTGACCCGAACGGCGATCCGAACGATCACCGCCGGTGTCAACCAGCCCGCGCGCGCCACTCAGCCCGAGCCCGGCTTCTATGCCGCGCGACCGATCTCGCCACACCGTTCGGTGGGGAAGACGACCGCGACCGTCGTGCCCCGGCCGACCTCGCTCTCGATCGCCACCTCGGCCCCGTGGAGCTTCGCAAGCTCGATCGCGAGGGGAAGCCCCAGGCCGGTCCCGTCATGCGATCGATCCAGAGCCCCATCCGCCTGGCCGAAGGGCGACATCACCACCGGCAAATCCTTCTCGGCGATGCCGATACCCGTATCTTTCACCGAGAGCACAATCGCGTTGCCATCGCGAAGATCGGCCGACAGCACGACCGAGCCGCCCTTTTCCGTGAACTTCACGGCATTGGACAGAAGATTTAGCAGGATCTGCTTCACCAACCGCCGGTCGGCCCGCAGCGACGGCATACGATCGGGCTGCGGCGCTTCGAAGCCGACGCCGAACTCTTCGGCACGGCCGCCGATGAGCCGCCCGCATTCGGCGATCAGCTCGCCGACGTCGACCCAGATCTCATCGAGCTCGATCCGCCCCGCTTCGACCCGCGACAGATCGAGGATGTCGTTGACGATCTCGAGCAGATGCTCGCCGCTCTCGTAGATGTTCGACACGTAGCCCCGGTACTTGTCGTCCCCGACCGACCCGTGGATCTCGGTGCGCATGAGGTCGGCGAAGCCGATGATCGCATTGAGCGGGGTGCGCAGCTCGTGGCTCATATTCGCGAGGAACTGGCTTTTCGCGCGATTGGCGACCTCGGCCTTTTCGCGCGCCTCGGAGAGCGACCGCTCGACTTGTTTGCGGTGGGCGATCTCCGTCTCAAGCTCGCGGTTGTGACGTTCGACCCGCTCCTGGCTCACCAGAGCGTCGCTTTGCAGGCGGATCAGCCTGTCGGCCCGCTTCACGATCATGAACAACAGAACATAAAGAAGCAGAAAGGCAGCGCTGATCACCGCTACCAAGCGGATCACCAAGGCGTCGATGCGGGCCAGATGGGCCGTGACGTCGGAATAGACCTCGAACACCCCGACGATCGCGCCAGCCTTGGAGCGGATGGGAACGTAGCTCGCGATTACGTTCCGGTCGACGACCTCCCCCTCGAAGGCGCTGAACTTGCCGCGGAAGCTGAGGCCGCTGGCGACACCACCGCGGCGGGCTGCGATGAAGCCCGCAATGTTCCGCTTGTCCTCGCCAATCTGGCTCGCCTGCGACGAATAGATCGTCATACCGTCGCGGTCATAGACCTTGACCTTCAAGACGCGCAGGCCGTGCATCGCCTGGCGAACGGCGCGGTCGAGGCGTGCGGTGACCGGGCTTGCCCGCAGCTCCTCGGCCGAGCGGCTGTTGCGCCCCGCCAGATGGTCGGCGAAGCGCGGATAGATGACGTTCGAGAAGAGCCGGGTCATGGCGACGTTCTGCCGCTCCTCGGAGGCCAGCAGGCCATCGACCGCATATTCGCGATAGAGCAGCACGAAGCCGACCGTCATGACCGCAAGCACGACGAAGCTCGACACCGAGAAGTATCGGAGCAGGTGAAACCGTGCCAGCTTGTCCGGCCTGATGGCGCGCCGTCGCATGGCAACTCCGGGCGCTGGGCAGCCGTTGCGTCCGTCCGCAGCGCCGTATGCATATAGGTGTATGCTGTCGCCCCGATATTATCGACCAGCACCGGTTCAGCGGTGGTTAACGCTGCGCCATTAACGTTTGGCCCGGTCCAGCCAGCCGGCGACCTCGGCCTTCGCTTGCCCGTCCAAGTGGAGCCCCATCTTGCTGCGCCGCCACAGCACGTCGTCGGCGGTTCGGGCCCATTCCTTCTCGACGAACCAGGCGAGCTCGCGCTCGTAGAGCCCGGCGCCGAAATGGCGGCCCATGTCGTTCAAGGAATGGGCGCCCTCCAGGAGGGCCGGCGTCAGGCTGCCGTGGCGCCGCGCCAGGCCGCGCAGGTGATCGTCCGGCAGCCAATCGTAGGTTCGGGCGAGGCCGGCAAAATAAAGCGCGAAGTCGTGGCCCGGCATCTCGCCGCCCGGCAGGACGGCGGTGTCGGTCCAGGGCCCGCCCTTGCGCGGAAACCAGGGAATGATGCGGTTCACGACCTTCTCGGCGAGCCTGCGGTGGGTGGTGAGCTTGCCGCCGAAGACGGTGACGACGGGCGGGACCGCGGGCGGGTCGCCGTCGATGAAGAGCTTGTAGTCGCGCGAGACCGCCTTGGCCTGGGTGCTGCCGTCGTCGAAGAGCGGCCGTACCCCGGCGAAGGACCAGCGGACGTCGCCCGGGACGACCGGCGTCTCCAGGTACTCGCTCGCGGTGCGGCAAAGGTAGTCGATCTCGCCCTCGCTGGCGGCGGGCGGCGTCGACATGTCGTCGAGCGTCGCCTCCGTGGTGCCGATCATCGAGAAATCGCGCTCGAAGGGCAGGATGAAGACGACGCGCCCGTCGGGGTTCTGGAGGATCAACGCATGATCGCCGTCATGCACGCGCGGCACCACGATATGGCTGCCCTGGACGAGCCGCAGGCCGCCGTCGAACTCGAGGTCGAAGACCTCCCTGGCGACCTCCTCGGCCCAGGGGCCGGCCACGTTGACGACGGCGCGCGCGGAGACCTGGTCCCTGCCCCCGTCGGCGTCCCGCAGCGAGACCCGCCATACCGGCCCTTCGCGGAGCGCGGCGGCGATGGCGGTATGGGTTCGGATGGTGGCGCCGTGGACGCCCGCCGCGCGCAGGGTGAGGAGGACCAGGCGGGCATCGTCGACCCAGCCGTCGCCATAGACGAAGCCCTGGGTGAACCGCGGGGCGAGGCCCGCGCCCCAAGGCCGCTCGCGGAGATCGACCTTGCGGCTGTTCCGGAGCTCGGCCGAGCCGAGGAGATCGTAGAGCTTCAGGCCCAGATGGATCATCCAGCGCGGGCGCAGCCCCGGCCGCCAGGGCAGCACGAAATCGAGCGGCCAGGCGATGTGGGGGGCGGCGCGCAGCAGCCGGGCGCGCTCGGCCAGCGATTCGCGGACCAGGCCGAACTCGTAGTAGCCCAGATACCTGAGCCCGCCGTGGATCAGCTTGCTGGAGGCCGAGGAGGTGGCGCCGCCCGGATCGCCCTTGTCGATCACCAGCACCTTGAGACCGCGGCCAGCCGCGTCGCGCGCGATCCCGGCGCCGTTGACGCCGGCCCCGACCACCAGGAGATCGTAGGCGTCCATGGAAGACGCTAGGCGCGGAGCTTTGTGACGATCCTGTTCTCGCCCTCCAGCGTGCGATGGACCGGGCACATGTCGGCGATCTCGAGCAGGCGCCGGCGCTGGTCGGCGTCGAGATCGCCGGCGATCTCCAACTCGCGCTCGATCAGGTCGACCTTGCCCTCCTTGGTCTCGCAATCCGCGCAGTCGCGGGCGTGGATCTTCTGGTGCGTGAGCCGCACGGCGACCTTGTCGAGCGGCAGCGTCTTGCGCTCGGCGTACATGCGGAGCGTCATCGAGGTGCAGCCGCCGAGCGCGGCCAGCAGCAGGTCGTAAGGGTTCATGCCGCTGTCGAGCCCGCCGACCGATGTGGGCTCGTCCATCAAGATCGTATGCGCACCGGCGGTGACCTTGTTGGTGAACATGCCCTGCCGGGTCTCCTCTACGAGCACCTGCCCTTCCTTTTCCAATGAAGCCGGGGTCCCGGCCGGCGCCGCCGCCGCACCCAGGTAACGCGAGGCCCAGGCGGCGAGCACCTCGGCGACGTAGACGGCATCGGCGCGGCGGCTCAGCAGGTGGTCGGCGTCGTCGAGCGAGATGAAGCTCTTGGGGTGCCTGGCGGCAAGGAAGATCTTCGAGGCGTTGTCGATGCCGACGATCTCGTCGCGTGGCCCGTGGAAGACCAGGAGCGCCTTCCGCAGGCCACCGATCGTCGTCTCGAGCCTGGTCTCGGCGATGTCGTCGAGGAACTGCTTCCTGATGCGGAAGGTGCGGCCGGCCAGGCTCACCTCGGCCTCGCCCGCGGCCTCGATCTCGGCGCGCGCCGGGGCGAAGTGGTGCGCGACATGCGCCGGGTCCGCCGGAGCGCCGATCGTGGCGACGGCCTTGGCTTCCGCGATCTTCGGCGCGGCGGCGAGCACCGCGGCGCCGCCGAGGCTGTGGCCGACCAGCAGCGCCGGCGCCTGCCGGTTCGCGCGCAGCCAGTCGGCCGCGGCGACGAGGTCGCCGACGTTGGAGCTGAAGTTGGTGTTCGCGAAATCGCCGCCGCTCGCCCCGAGCCCGGTGAAATCGAAGCGCAGCGCCGCGATGCCGCGCTCGGCCAGGGCCGATGCGATCCGCGCGGCGGCGAAAACATCCTTGGAGCAGGTGAAGCAATGCGCGAATAGCGCGAAGGCGCGGGGCTCGCCCGGCGGCGCGTCGAGCCGCGCGTCCAGCGGCTCGCCCAACGCGCCGGTGAAGGTGATCTTCTCGCTGCTCACGTCCATCGTCGGCCCCGCTCCGGATCGAGATTCCGAGCGGCATCGGAGCACGCCGATGTTGGGGCCGCAAGGCCGGACTGCGGCAACCGCGGCCCTCATGTCGTGGCGGCTCCGGCGCGCGGGCGAAGGCGCGCCGGGGCCCGATCAGTCTGTCTTGGAGCTACCTCGCGGCGCGTGACTGCGGCGCCTCGACCGGCCGGCCGCGCGCCAGCAGCTCGTCGATCGCCGCGTGGCGGTTGCGCCGGTCGAGCTTGAAGCCCAGCCCTGAGCAGATGCGGATGTTCGATCCGCTGGGGCACGACGCCGTGCCGCCGATCTTGCAGCCGGCCTTGCGGCAGCCCTTCCGCTTGGCGCCGGTGTCGCGTCCGCCATAACGGCAATACTGGCCGCAGGAGCTTCCGCTCGTGCAGATATAGCAGCCCGCCTCGGCCGGCAGCGGCGCGGCCGGCCAGATGAACAACGATACGAGCAAGACGGCAAATCGCTTCATGTGGATGGTCCCCTGCCAGGTTGATACGGGATCGTGTCTCCGCTCCGCCTTCAAGCGCACCCAGGCGCCGGCAAATCCTGACCCGTTCGTTACGGGCGCGCAATCACCGTCTCCGCCCGCATCGCCCTTGGCGTCCGCTTTCCCGTCCAATGACACCGCGGCGCGGCTCCGATAGGGTCGGGCCGACAACGACAGTCAGACAGCGGGACCTGGCCATGAAGCGCAGCGACGTCGAGATCGTCGAGCGGAGCGTCGTCTATGACGGCTATTTCCGGATGGACCGCTACCGCTTGCGCTACCGGCGCTTCGCCGGCGGCTGGAGCGGGGAGGTGGTCCGCGAGCTCTTCGAGCGTGGCCATGCCGTGGGCGTGCTGCCCTACGATCCGGTCCGCGACGTGGTGGTGCTGGTCGAGCAGTTCCGCATCGGCGCCTATGCGGCGGAGGTCGAGCCGTGGCTGATCGAGGTGGTCGCGGGGATCATCGACGGCGGCGAGACCGCCGAGGCGGTGGCGCGGCGCGAGGCGGTCGAGGAGGCGGGGCTGGAGATCGGCGAGATGGTCAAGATCGCCGACTATCTGGCGAGCCCCGGCGGCACCTCGGAGACCGTGTCACTCTATTGCGGCCGCGTCGATGCCGGCGCGGCGGGCGGCATCCATGGGCTCGACGAGGAAGGCGAGGACATCCGCGTCACGACGCTGGCCTTCGAGGAGCTCGCGGGACTGCTCGCCGCGCCGCGCACCCACAACGCGACGCTGCTGATCGCGCTGCAGTGGCTCGCCCTTCATCGCGAGGGCCTGCGCGCGCGCTGGCGGTGAACGGGTGGGGGCGCCGGCCCGTTGCTATTGATCGCGTGGTTTTGCCTCGATAGCATGCCCCTCCCCTCCCGATAATTCGAAGCACCAGGCATGGACGTTCGCGACGGCTTCACCGGCACGGTCGGCAACACCCCCCTGATCAAGCTGCGGCGCGCCTCCGAGGAGACGGGCTGCGAGATCTATGGCAAGGCCGAATTCCTCAATCCGGGCGGCTCGGTGAAGGACCGCGCGGCGCTCGGCATCATCGAGGACGCCGAGGCGCGCGGCGTGATCGAGAAGGGCGGCGTGATCGTCGAGGGCACCGCCGGCAACACCGGCATCGGGCTGGCGCTGGTGGGCAACGCGCGCGGCTACCGCACCGTGATCGTCATCCCGGAGACCCAGAGCCAGGAAAAGAAGGACATGCTGCGGCTCTGCGGGGCGGAGCTGCGCGAGGTCCCGGCGGTGCCGTTCAAGGATCCGAACAACTACGTCCACGTCGCGGCGCGGCTCGGCGAGGAGCTGGCCAAGAGCGAGCCCAAGGGCGCGTTCTACGCCAACCAGTGGGACAATCTGGCCAACCGCGGCTACCACCTGAGGTCGACCGGTCCCGAGATCTGGGACCAGACCGACGGCAAGGTCGACGGCTTCATCTGCGCCATCGGCACCGGGGGCACGCTCTCGGGCGTCTCGATGGCGCTGAAGGAGCGCAACAAGGACGTCAAGATCGGCCTCGCCGACCCCGCGGGGGCGGCGATGTACAACTACTTCGCCCACGGCGAGGTCAAGGCCTCGGACGGCAGCTCGATCGCCGAGGGCATCGGCCAGGGCCGGGTGACGGGCAACGTCGACGGCACGCCGGTCGACATCCCGCTCCAGGTATCGGATGGCGATGGCGTGGCGGTGATCTTCGATCTGCTGAAGGACGAGGGTCTGTGCCTGGGCGGCTCGAGCGGCATCAACGTGGCGGGCGCGATCCAGATGGCCAGGGAGATGGGGCCCGGCCACACGATCGTCACCGTGCTCTGCGACTTCGGCACGCGCTACCAGAGCAAGCTCTTCAATCCCGCCTTCCTGAAGGAAAAGGAGCTCGCGGTGCCGGCCTGGCTCGATCGCGCCTTCGGCGGCTGAGGCGACGGCAGGAGGACGAAACCGGGTGAGCTATCCCAATCCCTACGCACTGGTGAGCACCGCATGGCTGGGCGAGCACCTGGCGGCGCCCGACATCCATGTGGTCGACGGCTCGTGGTACCTGCCGGCGATGGCGCGCGACCCCAAGGCCGAGTTCAGGCAGGCGCATATTCCGGGCGCGGTCTATTTCGACATCGACGAGATCGCCGATACCGAGAACCCCCTGCCCCACATGCTGCCGAGCCCGGAGAAGTTCTCCTCGCGGGTGCGCCGGCTGGGGCTCGGCGACGGGGTGCGCATCGTCGTCTACGACGGCATCGGGCTGTTCAGCGCGGCCCGGGTCTGGTGGATGTTCCGCTACTTCGGCCACGAGGACGTGGCCGTGCTCGACGGCGGGCTGCCCAAATGGCGGGCCGAGGGCCGGCCGCTCGAAGCCGGCGATCCGACGCCGCGCGACCGCCACTTCACGGCGCGGGTCAACGGTCTCCTGGTGCGCGACTTCGACCAGGTGAAGGCGAATATCGAGAGCGCCCGCGAGCAGGTGCTCGACGCGCGCTCCGCCGGGCGCTTCGCCGGCACGGAGCCCGAGCCGCGCGCCGAGCTGCGCGGCGGGCACGTGCCGCGCAGCCTCAGCCTGCCCTACGGCGAGCTGGTCGATCCGGCCACGGGCACGATGCTGCCGGCCGAGGCGTTGCGGGCGAAGTACGAGGCGGCGGGCGTCGACATGCGCCGGCCCGTCATCACCACCTGCGGGTCGGGGGTGACCGCATCGGCGCTGACGCTGGGACTTCATCTGCTCGGCCACCGCGACGTGGCGGTCTACGACGGCTCGTGGACCGAATGGGGCGGCCGCGACGACGCCCCGATCGAGACCGCCGGCGGCTGAAACGGTCTTGGCCCGCGACCCCCGCCAATCCGGAGACCGGGGCGATGACGGCAGACGCTAGTGATACCGGCGGCAGGCTCGAATGCGTCGTGACCTACCTGGAGATGCGCGCGCCGCCGCGGCACCCGAACATCCTCGCGGGGCGGCACAAGATCGCGCTGATGCGCGCCGAACACCCGACGATCTCCTTCTACCGCTATCTCTACGACACGATCGGCGAGCCCTGGCTGTGGTGGGAGCGCCGGGCGCTCGACGACGAAGCGCTGGCGGCGATCATCCACGACCCGAAGGTCGATATCTTCGTGCTCTACTACGACGGCGTGCCGGCGGGCTACGCCGAGCTCGACGACCGCGTCGCGCACCAGATCGAGATCGCCTATTTCGGGCTGATCCCGGAGTTCGTCGGCCGCGGGCTCGGCGCTTACCTCCTCGGCTGGGCGCTCGACGAGGCCTGGCGGCGCGGGCCCGAGCGGGTCTGGCTGCACACCTGCAACTTCGATCATCCCAAGGCGATCGCGGTCTACCAGCGCGCCGGCTTCATCCCATACAAGCAGGAACGCACGCTGATCGACGATCCGCGCGCGACGGGCGTGCTGCCGGCCGGCCTGCCGCTGCCGCGGTCCGGCGAAAACGCCTGATACCGCAACGGGCTTGCCGCACCCGTTCACGCCTGATTTAGTGACGCGCCCATCGGCCGGCCCCGACCACCAGACAATCGATCAAATGAAAAAAGACACGCGCATCGTCGTCGCAGGCCGCCATCCCGAAAAGGGCTTCGGCTTCGTCAATCCGCCGATCGTGCGCGGATCGACGGTGGTCCACGAAAGCCTGGCGGCGCTCGAACACGCCGCGGAGAACAAGTTCGACGAATTGGTCTACGGCCGCTTCGGGACGCCGACCACGAAGGCCTTCGAGGAGGCGATCGCCGAGATCGAGGGCGGGACCGACAAATACCGCACCGTCGCCGTTACATCCGGCATGGCGGCCATCGCCATGGGCATCCTCGCCTTCGTCAAGTCCGGCGACCACGTGCTGGTGCCCGACAACGTCTACGGGCCGACGCGCAACCTCGGGACGGTGTTCCTGGAGCGCTTCGGCGTGGCGATGGAGCACTACGATCCGGCGGTCGGCGGGGGCATCGCCGAGCTCATCCGGCCGAACACGGCGATCGTCTACATCGAGGCGCCGGGCTCGCACACGATGGAAATGCCGGATATCGGCGCCATCGTCGCGGCCGCGCGCGAACGCGGGATCCTGACCGCCTTCGACAATACCTGGGCGAGCCCCTACTTCTTCCGGCCCCTCGAGCACGGCATCGACATCTCGATCATCGCGGCGACCAAGTACATCGTCGGCCATTCCGACGCGATGCTCGGCACCGTCACCGTGGCCAGGGAGCGCTTCGGGCAGCTCAAGACGACGACCAACATCCTCGGCAACTGCCCGGCGCCCGAAGACTGCTATCTCGGCATGCGCGGGATGCGGACGCTGGGCGTGCGCCTGAAGCAGCACCAGAAGAACGCGCTGACGGTCGCGCAATGGCTGCTCGACCGCCCCGAGGTGCGCGAGGTCCGATATCCGGCGCTGCCGCAGGACCCGGGACATCAGATCTGGAAGGAATACTTCGAAGGCGCCGCGGGCTTGCTCTCGATCATCCTGAAGGACTGCCCGAAGGCGGCCCTGGCGGCGATGATCGACGGCTACGAGCATTTCAAGCTCGGCGGCAGCTTCGGCGGCTACGAGAGCCTGGTCCTGCCGATGCGGGTCGACGCATTGCGCACCGCGACGACCTGGGCGCCCGGCGGCCCGGGCGTGCGCTATCACGTCGGGCTGGAAGACCCCGAAGACCTGATCGCCGATCTGGACGCCGGCTTCGCCCGGCTGACCGCCGCGCGCTGATCCCGCCGCCTGGCTGAATCCGGACACAAAAAAAGGGCCGGCCGCCCGAAGGCGACCGGCCGCTTGCCGTTACTGGTCTTGGGTTGCGATCAGCGTGGCGGTCAGGCCGCCGCGTGCTCGATCGTCTTGGCCTTGGGCTTGTGCTTGGCCGCGCTCGCGATGGCGATCTCGCGCGGCTTGAGGGCCTCGGGCACCTCGCGCACCAGCTCGATGGTGAGCAGCCCGTTCTCCAGGGACGCGCCCTCGACCTGGATGTGGTCGGCAAGCTGGAAGCGGCGCTCGAAGGCACGGCCGGCGATGCCGCGATGGAGATACTTGGTCTCGCCCTCGGGCTCGGCGCCCTTGCCGGTGATGGTGAGTGTGCCCTCCTTGACGGTCACGTCGAGGTCACCCTCGCCGAAGCCCGCCACCGCCATGACGATGCGGTAGGCGTCCTCGCCGAGCTTCTCGATGTTGTAGGGCGGATAGGCGGGGGCCGCGTTATCCGCCTGCAGGGTGCTCTCGAGCAGCCTGCCGAGCCGGTCGAAACCGACGGTCGAGCGGAACAGCGGGGAAAGATCGATATCAAAGCTACGCATGGCCACACGTCCTCCTGTTGAGCAAGGTGCGGTTGGATCGGATCCGCCTGATGGCCGAACCCGTCGTCGAAAACGTGCCAGGACCCGAAGATCGGCGTCCGGCACGGCTTTGAATCTGGGGAACCGGCGTGTGAATTCAAGGGGCCGGCAGCCTCAAGGCGACCTCACGGCGAGTTGATTTCCGGGGACCGGCAAGGCGGCCGATATCGTGACCCAGCATGTCTTCGCGTCGCCATATTACCCGCCGGCCGGTTCGGGCCGCCCTGCTCGCAGTCGTGCTGACCGCGGGGTTCGCGGCGCCCACCGCCGCGGAACTCGAAGCGCTGTTCGCGCCCAGGGCGCGGCTCTGGCAGCGCTGGACGGCGCACGACGCCGGCTCGACGGCCCGGATCGATCACGGCGCCTGGGACCGCATCGTCAAGCGCTACGTGGCGCACGGCGGGGACGGCCTCAACCGGGTCGCCTATGGTCGGGTCACGCCGTCGGACCGCAAGGCCATCGACGCCTATATCGCGCGTCTCGCCGCCCTGCCGATCAGCCGTTACGCGCGCGGCGAGCAGCGCGTATACTGGATCAACCTCTACAATGCGCTGACCGTGCAGCTTGTGCTGGCGCGCTACCCTGTCGCCTCGATCCGCGACATCGACATCTCGCCGGGCCTCTTCGCCGACGGACCCTGGGACAGGAAGCTGGTCTCGATCGAGGGGACGGAGGTCAGCCTCAACGACATCGAGCATCGGATCCTGCGGCCGATCTGGCGCGACCCGCGCATACACTATGCGCTCAACTGCGCCTCGGTCGGGTGTCCGAACCTCCGCCGCGCGGCCTTCACCGGCGGCAACGCCGAGGCGCTGCTGAACGAAAGCGCGCGCGACTACGTCAACAGCCCGCGCGGCGTATCGTTCGACGCAACGGTGCTTGTCGTCTCGAGCATCTATGTCTGGTTCAAGGGCGATTTCGTCGGCAGCGATGCCGGCGTCATCGCCCATCTTCGCCGCTACGCGGCCCCGAAGCTCAAGGAGCGGCTGGCGCGGGTGATGAGGATCGGGCGCCACGTCTACGACTGGCGGCTCAACGACGCGCAGTGATGCCGCCGGCTCAGCCTTCGATCCGAGCGCTTTCGACCAACGCGACGCCCTTTTCGGCGAAGCTGGCGCGCGCCGCCGCCAGGCTGCCGGCATTGTCGATGGCGCGGCAGGCGTCGTCGACCAGCACGGTCGCGAAGCCGCAGGCGAGCGCGTCCTCGGCGGAGAAGCGGACGCAGACGTCGAGCGCGAGACCGGCCACGAAGACGCGGCCCAGGCCGCGCTCGCGGAGATAGCCCGCGAGGCCGGTCGGGGTCGCATGATCGTTCTCGTAGAAGGCCGAGTAGGAGTCGATGGCGCCCCTATAGCCCTTGCGGATCACGAGCTCGGCATGCGGGATGTCGAGCTCGGCGTGGAACTCGGCGCCCTCGCTCGCCTGCACGCAATGGTCCGGCCACAGCACCTGCTCGCCGTAGGGCATCGCGACGGTCTCGAAGGGCGCCTTGCCGGGATGCGAGGAGGCGAAGGAGCCGTGTCCGGGCGGGTGCCAGTCCTGGGTCAGCACGACATGCGCGAAGGCGCCGGCCAGGCGGTTGATCACCGGCACCACGGCGTCGCCGTCGGGCACCGCGAGGCTGCCGCCGGGACAGAAGTCGTTCTGCACGTCGACGACGATGAAGACGTCGTCGGGCTGGACTTTATGGGTTTCGGCCATGACCGCCCCCTGCCCCGTCGTCGCGCCGCGAACTGACGGAGAAAATTGGCGCGCCCGGCAGGACTCGAACCTGCAACCGTCGGCTTAGAAGGCCGGTGCTCTATCCGGTTGAGCTACGGGCGCGTCGGCACATGACGTCATAGCAGAGGCGGGCCCGCCAGCCCATCAGCCCGGCGGCTGCCAGCGGAAGTTGTCGGCATAGCTCTTGGGCCGGACCCTGCGCTCGCGCGGCTCCTCGACCTCGGCTACGAGACCCCGCTTGGCGGCATAGGCGAGCGCCTCCTCCTTGGTGGCGAAGCGCAGGCGCAGCTGTCCGCGGGTGTCGCCGGAGCTGACCCAGCCCATCAGCGGGTCGTGGGACTTCGGTCCGGCCTGCTCGAACTCGAGCACCCAGCGGCGGGTGTTGGCGCGGCCGGACTGCATCGCGGTCTTGGCGGGCCGGTAGATTCTGGCGCGTGGCCGGGCCATCCGGTTCCCCATCTCTCGTCGCGGCCGCCGGCTGGTCGGGGCGCCCGGATTCGAACCGGGGACCTCCTGCTCCCAAAGCAGGCGCGCTACCAGCCTGCGCTACGCCCCGCGCCTTGGCATATAAGCGGTTTGCGAGGCAGGCGCAACGACCTGGCGCGCGCGGCGGCCGGCGGCGTTAACCAACTGTTAGCCCTACCCCGATACCGTTGGATCAGACGAACCGCTCAAACGGACCGACCAATGGGGGCCGACATGCGTATGATCCTCGCCGCACTCGCGGCCATCATGATCGCCACACCCGCGCTTGGCGCCGGCATGGCCTGCCACAACCGGGGCACGGTCAAACAGCACCTCTCCAAGAACTACAAGGAGAAGTCGATCGCCCTGGGGGTCGCCAACAACGGCGGCGTGGTCGAGCTGTTCACCGCCAAGGACGGGAAGACCTGGACCATCGTCATCACCCTGCCGAACGGGCCGACCTGCCTGATCGCCGCCGGCAAGGACTGGGAAGACCTGCCGCAGGTGGCCTACGGGAAGATGCTCTAAGTATTTTCACGGCAGCGGCAATAATTACCCTTACTGCGCTCCGAAGAACGATCGGAACGTCCGGAACTCCACGTCATTCAGGTCGTCGGTGAAGATCGGCCATTGCCGCCCCGCCGAGGCCGCGCGTAGCGACCGGCGCGCGTCCGCCAGCACGCGCTCGATTTCCGCGCCCGCGCCGGGGCGGGCGAAAACCGACTTCATGGCTTCAAGGCTGGTCGGACGGTTGGTCGCGATCAGCATGAAGTTGCCGTAGCCGACCAGGAAGGTGCTCGGAAAGACGCTGCGCACCGTGCGGATCATCGGGTTCAGCAGCTCGCCCGAGCCGGTGATCGACAGCACGTTCATGATCACGATGCCGTTCTCGCTGAGCCGGCCGCGCACCAGCGAGAAGAACTCCCTGGTGGTCGTGAAGAACGGGATGTGGCCGGTGACGTAGAGGTCGATCGCGATGACGTCGTACTTCTCCGTCCCGTTGGAGACGAACCAGCGGGCGTCCTCGGCGACGAGCTTGATGCGCCGCTCGCCCTTCAGTCCGAAATACTCGCGCGCCACCTTTAGGACCGCGGGATCGAGGTCGACGCCGGTGACCGTGAGCTTCGGGTAGACGGTGACGAGCTGCTTGAGCGAGGTGCCGCCGGCGACGCCGAGGAAGAGCACCTTGTCGCCGCCGTTGAAGTGCGGGCCGACCAGGAAGGTGTCGTAGTAGAGCCCGGTCAGCAGGCCGGTCTTCGACATCGTGGTCTGGGCGCCCAGCGTGTAGTTGAGGAAGAGATCGCGCTGGTTCGGCGCATCGTGCACGCGGATGATGTTGTGGATCGATTCCGCGCGGTAGATCTCGCCGGGCGCGCGATCCGTCGGCAATGGAAATCCCAGCGCCAGGATGACCGCGGCGATCCCCGCGGCGCCGAGGCGGCGCGAGGCGTAGGCCATCGCCAGCACCGCCGCGACCAGCAGGGCGGCGGCGACGAAGTGGCTGAGCCGGGTGCCGAGCTGGGGGATCGCATAGAAGGCGGCGAAGAAGGTGCCGCCGATGCTGCCGATCGTGGAGACCGCGTAGACGAGGCCGGCGCTGTTGGCGATGCGGTCGGTGGCGGTGAGCCTGATGACGATCGGCGAGACCGTCGCCAGCAGCACCGACGGCGCGCCGAGCAGGATCAGCGTGCCGAAGACCGCGCCCCAGGCCGGCCCCGCGACCCGCATCGCCGGCATGAAGTCGTTGGCGAAGCGCGGCACGACGAGCACGAAGGCGGTCGAGGTGATGAGCGCCGTCAGGAGGAAGCGCTGGGCGCCCGGACGGTCGCCGATGCGCCCGCCGATGAAGTAGCCGACCGCCAGCGCCGCCATCACCACGCCGATCAGCGCCCCCCACTGATAGACCGAATAGCCGAAGTAAGGCGCCAGGATGCGCCCGCCCAGGATCTCCAGCATCATGATGGTCCAGCCGCCGATGAAGGCGACGGCGAAGAGGAGCGGCCGCGCCAGCCCATCGACGCTCGCCGGCCGAGCCCTCACGGGCCTCGCCGCACGCTTTGATTTTACCTTTGCCAAGACGCGTCCGTCCGCCGGAGGAAGGGGCAAGCGGCATCCGTGATACGGAAGCCGGCCCGTGAAAGCAACGACCGCGGCCGAGCAGGCCTGCCAGGCACGGCAACCGCGCGGCAAGCGCCGCCCTTGCCAAGGTTCGGCGTTCTGGCCATAGTGCGCGGCATCACCAGGGGGAGCCGAGGCCCGGCTGAGAGGTTCCGCGTGCGGGACGACCCCTCGAACCTGATCCGGATAATGCCGGCGAAGGGACGCGTGACCGCATGGCCGCAACGCAAGACAGTGCCCCCCTCGGCGTCGCCGTTCACGCGGCGCGGCTCGACTACGCGGGCATGCCGCTCTTCGAGGGGCTCGATTTCGCGGTCGAACCGGGCGTCTGGACCTGCGTGCTGGGGCCGAGCGGGGTCGGCAAGACCAGCCTGCTGCGCTTGATCGCAGGCCTCGCCGCCCCCTGGAACGGCAGCCGCATCGTCTGCTCCGATGGCGGCCCGCTGGCCGGGCGCGCCGCCTACATGGCGCAGCAGGACCTGCTGCTGCCCTGGCTGACGGTCGAGCGGAACGTGGGGCTCGGCCCGCGGCTGCGCGGCGAGGATCGCCGTGGCGCACGGATCGCGGATCTGCTGGCGATGGTCGGGCTGGCCGAAAAGGCCGCCGCGCTGCCGGCGACGCTCTCGGGCGGGCAGCGCCAAAGGGCGGCGCTCGCCCGCACGCTGATGGAGGACCGGCCGATCGTCCTGATGGACGAGCCGTTCTCAGCGCTCGACGCGGTCACGCGGCACCGCATTCAGGCGCTGGCCGCCACGCTGCTCGAAGGCCGCTCGGTGCTGCTGGTGACCCACGACCCGCTGGAGGCGCTGCGCCTCGGCCACCGCGTGCATGTCATGTCGGGCCGGCCGGCCCGGCTCGACGAACCGCTGGCGCCGCGGGGCGCGCCGCCGCGCGACCTGACCGACACGGGCCTCCTGCGCCTCCACGGCGAGCTGCTGGAGCGCCTGGCGGCGGCGGGCGAGGCATGAGCGCGATGCGGATCGTCCGGCCCCTCGTCGTCTTCGCCGGCCTGGCGCTCTGCTGGGCCGTCCTGGTGCGCATGTTCGAGATCCCGCGCTTCATCCTGCCGGGACCGGAGCTGGTGCTGGCGGCCTGGTGGGAGAACCTGGGGCACCTGCTCTACCACGCCCAGTTCACCGCCATCGAGATCGTCGCGGGGCTGGCACTGGGCGCCGCGTTCGGCACCGGGACGGCGCTGACGATGGCCTATTTCGGCGGCGCGCGGCGCTGGCTGCTGCCGGTGCTGGTGGCGAGCCAGGCGGTCCCGGTCTTCGCGCTGGCGCCGATCCTGGTGCTGTGGCTGGGCTACGGCATGGCATCGAAGATCGCCATGGCGATGCTGATCATCTACTTCCCGGTCACCGCCGCCTTCTTCGACGGCCTCCGGCGCACCGATCCGGGATGGCTCGACCTCGCCCGCGTGATGGGCGGCTCGCGCTGGGCGGTGCTGACCGCGATCCGCATCCCGGCGGCGCTGCCGGCGCTCGCCTCGGGCCTCCGGGTCGCCACCGCGGTCGCCCCGATCGGCGCGGTGGTGGGCGAATGGGTGGGCTCCAGCGTCGGGCTCGGCCACCTGATGCTGCATTCGAACGCGCGGGTGCAGGTGGCGCTGATGTTCGCGGCGCTCTTCACGCTCATCATGCTGGCGCTGGTGCTCTACTACGCGGTCGACGCCGTGCTGCGGCGCGCTCTCGCCTGGCAGCCCGACAGCAACCCGACCGACGAAAGCTGAATACGCAAACCCCTGGCAAAGGCAGACAACAATGATGACAATCCGACCGATCGTTGCCCTGACGGCGTTGCTGCTCGCACTCGCCGCCATGCCCGCCGCCGCGCGGGACAAGCTCACCCTGGTGCTCGACTGGTCGATCAATCCCGACCACGCGCCGCTCTACGTGGCGCAGGAGAAGGGCTTCTTCCGCGAGGCCGGGCTCGAGGTGACGATGATCGAGCCGGGCGATCCCAACTCGCCGCCGCGGCTGGTCGCCGCCGGGCGCTACGATCTGGCGATCTCCTACCAGCCGCAGCTCCACATGCAGGTCGACAAGGGGCTGCCCCTGGTGCGCGTCGGCACCCTGGTGGGCACGCCGCTCAACTCGCTGGTGGTGCTGAAGGACGGGCCGATCAAGTCGATCGCCGATCTCAAGGGCCGCAAGATCGGCTACTCGGTCGGCGGCTTCGAGGAGGCGCTGCTGCGCGCCATGCTGGCCAAGCACGGGCTCAAGATGTCGGACGTGACGCTGATCAACGTCAACTTCTCGCTCTCGCCGGCGCTGATGGCGGGCAAAGTCGACGCGGTGATCGGCGCCTTCCGCAACTTCGAGCTCAACCAGATGGACATCGAGGGCCGGCCGGGCCGGGCCTTCCTGCCGGAAAAGGAAGGCGTGCCAGCCTATGACGAGCTGATCTTCGTCGCCAACCGCAAGGCGGTGCGCGATCCGCGCCTCCCCAGGTTCCTGAAGGCGGTCGCGCGCGGCGTCGCGGCGCTGCGCAGCGACCCGCAAGGCAGCTGGAAGCTCTTCATCAAGGGCCGCAAGAAGCTCGACGACGAGCTCAACCGGCGGGCCTGGCGCGACACGCTGCCGCACTTCGCCGCCGACCCGGCGGCGCTCGACGCGGAGCGTTATCGGCGCTTCGCCGCCTTCATGACGGCGCAAGGGCTGATCAAGTCGCCGCCGCCCATCGGACGTTACGCAATCGAGATCAAATGAGCGCGTTTCGCCACGAATTGCCGCGACCGGGCGGGCGATGGCCGCGGATTCTCCCGGTTTTGCTGGAATCGGCGATCCCGCCATATTAAGTATTCCGAGGGAGACGTGGCGCCCGCCGACGCTGATCGGGCGGGCCCGCGATTGGCGTGGCGCGGGAGAGGCCGGATGGGGGGAGCGTTCTTTCGCGGTATCAGCCTCCTCGCCTTTCTGGCCGGCACCTGGCTGCTGCTGTCGGGACATTACGAGACGCTCATCCTCGCATTCGGGGCCGTATCCTGCGCGATCGTGACGCTGCTGGTCTACCGGATGGATGTGGTCGACCGCGAAAGCCATCCCGTCCACCTGGGCTGGCGCCTGCCGGTCTATCAGTGCTGGCTGCTCTGGGAGATCGTGAAGGCGAATATCGACGTCGCCCGCCGCATCATCGATCCGCGCCTGCCGATCAGCCCGACCGTCGTCACCCTCGACGCCAGCCAGCCGACCGAGCTCGGGCACGTCATCTACGCGAACTCGATCACGCTCACCCCGGGCACGGTGACGTTGGAGGTCCACCGCGACCGGTTGGAGGTGCACGCCTTGTCGCGGGAGGCGGCCGAGGCGCTGGCCAAGGGCGAAATGGATCGCCGCGTGACCTGGATCGAGGCCGCGCAATGAGCGCCGCCAGCACCCGATGAGCGACAACACCGCCGTCATCGCCGTCGTGACCATCGCGGTACTCGTCGTGATGGCCATGGCGCTGGCGCGCGCCATCCTGGGACCGACGCTCTACGACCGCATCCTCGCGGTCAACATGGTCGGCACCAAGACCGTGGTGTTCATCGCGCTCGTTGGCTTCCTCGACGGACGACCCGATTTCCTCGACATCGCGCTCCTTTATGCGCTGATCAATTTCATCGGCACGATCGCGGTGCTGAAGTTCCTGCGCTACGGCGACCTCGGCAAGGCCTCCGAGGAAGAGGGCGACATCTGATGGCGCTCGCCGCCGACATCGCGAGCTGGATCCTGATGGGCGCGGGGGCGCTCTTCCTGCTGATCGCCGGCATCGGCATCCTGCGCCTGCCCGACGTCTTCACCCGCATGCACGCCGCCGGCATCGGCGACACGCTGGGCGCCGGCCTCATCCTGGCGGGGCTCATGTTCCAGGGCGGCTTCAGCCTGGTGACGGTGAAGCTCGTCTTCGTGCTGATCCTGCTGTTGATGACCTCGCCGACCGCGACCCACGCCCTGGCCAAGGCGGCGCTCGCCGGCAAGGTGAAGCCGTTGCTCGCCGAGGACCTGGAGGACCGGAAATCCAAACGCTGATCGACATCCTGCTGCTGGCCTTCCTGGCCGCCACGGCGATCGCGATCGTCCGCCTGCGCAACCTCTTCGCCGTGGTCATGCTGTCGGGGCTCTACAGCCTGCTATCGGCGGCGATCTTCGTGATCCTCGACGCGGTCGACGTGGCCTTCACCGAGGCCGCCGTCGGCGCCGGCATCACCACGGTGCTGCTGCTGGGCACGCTGGCGCTGACCGACACCGAGGAGAAGCCGCGCCGGAAGTTCAGCCCCTGGCCGCTCGTCGTGGTGCTGGTGACGGGTGTTGCGCTGGTGTTCGGCACGCTCGATATGCCGGGTTTCGGCGATCCGTACGCGCCCGCCAACCGCCATGTCGCGCCCGAATACCTGGCCGACAAGGTGCGGCAGAACCCCTCGGGCGATCCGCTCACCGTGGGCATTCCCAACGTCGTCACCACGATCCTTGCGAGCTACCGCGGCTACGACACGCTGGGCGAGGTGACGGTCATCTTCACCGCCGGGATCGGCGTGCTGCTGCTGCTCGGCGCGGCGGCCAGGCACGAGCGCCCGGCGCCCGGCGCGCCGCCGCAGCCGGGCGGAACGACGGCCCGACCCGGCCGGACCGAAAGCGCCGATGACGCGAACGGAGGCGCGGCATGAGGCACCATTTCGTGCTGCGCGTCGTCGCCAAGTTCGCGATCCCGTTCATCCTGCTCTACGCGCTCTATGTGCAGTTCCACGGCGATTTCGGTCCCGGCGGCGGGTTTCAGGCCGGCGTCATCTTCGCCTCCGCCTTCATCCTCTACTCGCTGATCTTCGGCCTGGAGAAGGCGCGCCACGCCGCGCCGCCCGGCGTCGTGCGTTTCGGCATCGCGCTGGGGGTGCTGATCTACGCGGGGACCGGCGTCGCCGGGATGCTGCTCGGCGGCAAGTTCCTCGATTACTCGGTGCTCGCCCACGACGCGGCGCACGGCCAGCATCTCGGCATCCTGATCGTGGAATTCGGGGTCGGCGTGACCGTCGCCTCGGTGATGATCTCGGTCTTCTTCGCCTTCGCCGGGCGCAAGCGGACCGACGGGTAGCGGGCGCATGGACTTCGCCGAGCGGATCGTCGGGCTCTACAATTACTGGATCGTCATCCTGCTGATGATGGCCGGCTTCTACGTCGTCATCGCCAGCCGCAACCTGATCAAGAAGATCGTCGGCCTGACGATCTTCCAGACCTCGGTGTTCCTGCTCTACATCAGCATCGGCAAGGTGCGCGGCGGCAGCGCGCCGATCCTCGACAAGGCGATCGAGACCTACTCGAACCCCCTGCCCCACGTCCTCATCCTGACCGCCATCGTCGTCGGCGTGTCGACAGTGGCGCTGGGTCTCGCCTTCGTCGTGCGCATCAAGGAGAGCTACGGCACCATCGAGGAGGACGAGATCCGCGCACAGGACGAGCCGGGTGATTGAGGCGCATCTCCCGGCGCTGCAGATCGTGCTGCCGCTGCTCGCGGCACCCCTTTGCGTGGTGCTGCGCGACGCGCGCGCGGCCTGGGCGCTGACGCTCCTCGTCTCCTGGGCGGCGCTGGCGATCGCGATCGCGCTGCTGGTGAAGGTGCTGGCGGGCGGGCCGATCGCATACGAGCTCGGCAACTGGCTGGCGCCCTGGGGCATCGAGTACCGGATCGACGGCGTCAACGCCTTCATCCTGGTCGTCGTGGCCGCGATCGGCGCCGTCGTCATGCCCTACGCTTACGCCAGCGTGAAGGCGGAGATCGAGGAAGGGCGGATCTACCTGTTCTACTGCATGTACCTGCTGACGCTGACCGGGCTGCTCGGCATCGTCATCACGGGCGACGCCTTCAACATCTTCGTGTTTCTCGAGATATCCTCACTATCAACCTATGTTCTGGTCAGCCTGGGCAAGGACCGGCGGGCGATGACGGCGGCCTACCAGTACCTGATCATGGGCACCATCGGCGCCACCTTCATCCTGATCGGCATCGGCCTGCTCTACATGGCGACGGGCACGCTCAACATCGCCGATCTCGCCAAGCGGGTGCCGCCGCTCGCCGAGAGCCGCACCGTGCTGGCCGCCTTCGGCTTCATCACCGTCGGGACCAGCCTGAAGCTGGCGCTCTTCCCGCTGCACCAATGGCTGCCCAATGCCTACGCCTACGCGCCCTCGACGGTGAGCGCCTTCCTCGCCGGCACCGCGACCAAGGTCTCGCTCTACATCCTGATCCGCTTCATCTTCACGGTCTTCGGGGCGAGCTTCGCCTTCGGCCGGCTGCCGCTCGACATCATCCTGCCGGTGCTGGCGGTGCTGGCGATGTTCGTCGCCTCGACCGTCGCGATCTTCCAGCGCGACATCAAGCGCATGCTCGCCTATTCGAGCATCGCGCAGATCGGCTACATGATCCTCGGCGTCAGCTTCGCCACGGTGACCGGCGTTTCGGCGGGGCTGCTGCACATCTTCAATCACGCGCTGATGAAGGGCGGGCTGTTCCTGGCCCTGGGCTGCGTGATGCTGCGGCTGGGATCGGTGCAGATCGCCGACATGCAGGGGCTCGGCCGCCGCATGCCGGTGACCATGGCGGCCTTCGTGGTCGGCGCGCTCAGCCTGATCGGCATTCCGCTCACCGCCGGCTTCATCTCCAAGTGGTACCTGGTGCTGGCCGCGCTCGACAAGGGCCAGTGGTACTTCGCGGCGCTGATCGTGCTGAGCTCGCTGCTCGCGGTGATCTACATGTGGCGGGTGATCGAGGCGGTCTATTTCCGGCCGACGCCCAACACCGCGGCGGCCGAGGCCGTCCGCGAGGCGCCGCTCAGCATGCTGGCGCCGACGTGGCTGCTCATCGGCGCCAATATCTACTTCGGCATCGAGACCTCTGGAAGCCTCGGCGTGGCGCGGCGCGCGGCGGCGATGCTGCTGGGGGTGACGCCGTGAGCGTGACCCTGCTCCTCGGCCTGGCCCTCACGGCGCCGCTTGCCGGCGCGGTGCTGATCGCCATGTCGGACCGCAAGCCGAACCAGCGCGAGACGGTGACGCTGGTCACCGCCATCGCCCTCTTCGCGATCGTCGCCGCGCTTACGTCGCGGGTTCTGGCGGGCGAGCGGCCCTACCTCGAGCTGCTCGACATCCTGCCCGGGGTGGCGCTCGCCTTCCGGATCGAGCCGCTCGGCATGATGTTCGCGCTGGTGGCGTCGTTCCTTTGGATCGTCAACTCGATCTATTCGATCGGCTACATGCGCGGGAACAAGGAGGGCCACCAGACGCGCTTCTACGTCTGCTTCGCGGTGGCGCTGTGGGCGACCATGGGCGTCGCCTTCTCGGCCAACCTGCTGTCGCTCTTCGTGTTCTACGAGGTCCTGACGATCTCGACCTACCCGCTGGTCACGCATCACGGGGACGAGAAGGCCGTGCGCGGCGGGCGCACCTATCTCGGCATCCTGCTCACCACCTCGATCGGCGTCATGCTGCCGGCGATCGTCCTGACGGCCTACCTGGTCGGCACGCTGGACTTCCGGCCAGGCGGTATCCTGGCGGGCAAGGTCTCCGAGGAGATGGGCGGGCTGTTGCTGTTCCTGTTCATGTACGGCACCGGCAAGGCCGCGCTGATGCCGATCCACCGCTGGCTGCCCGCGGCGATGGTGGCGCCGACCCCGGTGAGCGCGCTGCTGCACGCCGTCGCCGTGGTCAAGGCGGGCGTCTTCATCGTCGTGAAGCTGATCGTCTACACTTTCGGCATCGACTACCTGGCCAAGCTCACCAACGCCGAATGGCTGCTCTACGTCGCCGGCGCCACGATCCTGATCGCCTCGGTGATCGCGCTCCGGGCCGACAACCTGAAGCGCCGGCTCGCCTATTCGACCGTGAGCCAGCTCTCCTACGTCATCATGGCGGTGGCGATCCTGGTGCCGGTCTCGGCGATGGGCGCGGCGATCCACATCGCCGCGCACGCTTTCGGCAAGATCACGCTCTTTTTCGCCGCCGGCTCGATCTACACGGCGGCGCACAAGACCGAGGTCAGCCAGCTCGACGGGATCGGCCGGCGCATGCCCTGGACCATGGGCGCCTTCGCGATCGGCGCGCTCTCGATGATCGGCGTGCCGCCGACGGCGGGCTTCATCAGCAAATGGTACATTCTGCAAGGCGCGCTCGACGCCAAGTCGACCGCGGCAATTGTCGTCATTGTCCTCAGCACAATCCTCAACGCCGCGTATTTCCTGCCGGTCGTCTATGCCGCCTTCTTCAGGAAGCCGCCGGACGGCGGGGCGAACGATCACGGCGAGGCGCCGCTGGCGATCGTCATCGCGCTGACGATCACGGCGGGCGGCACGATTGTCCTCTTTTTCCTGCCGGACCTGCCGCTCGCCCTGGCGCGCTCGATGGTGGGCCTCGGCGGATAGGATACGATCATGGACGACGATCAAGACAAGCACTGGCTGGTGCGCCCGCGAACGATCCGGCGGCTGTGGATCGTTTTCGCGGCCGTGCTCGCGCTGACGGTGGTGGCCGGCCTCTTCGTCTCCCTGCCGGGCCATTTCAAATGGGACGGCGAGTTCTGGTTCTTCGCCCTCTACGGCTTCACCACCTGCGCCGCCATGGTGTTCGGGGCCAAGGCGCTCGGCCTGATCCTCAAGCGCCCGGACGACTACTATGACGACTGAGTTTTGGACGGCTGGGCTTTGGACGGCTGGGCTTTGGGCGGCTGAGCCATGACGGTCGAACAGATCCCGCCGGGCCTGGTCCTGATCGTCGGCGCGGCGCTGTTGCCGTTCCTGGGCGGCTGGTGGCGCTCGGCGCTGGTCCTGCTGGCGCCGCTCGCGGCGCTCTGGCTGGTCTGGCAGATCCCCGACGGCGCGACGCTGACGACGGATTTCATGGGGCTCGACATGATTGTCGTCAAAGGCGACAAGCTGAGCCGGCTTTTCGGGACAATCTTCTGCATCATGGCCTTCGCCGGCGGGCTTTTCGCGCTGCGCCAGGCCCGAACAATCGAGCTGAGCGCGGCATTGTTCTATGCCGGCAGCGCCATCGGCGTCGTCTTCGCCGGCGACCTGATCACGGTCTTCGTCTTCTGGGAGCTGATGGCGTTGGGCTCGACCGTGGTGATCTGGTCGGCCGACACCGAGGCCGCGCGCCGCGCCGGCATGCGCTACGTGATGATCCACCTGCTGGGCGGCGTGCTGCTGATGGCGGGGATCCTCGACTTCGTGATCGCGCAGAAGTCGATCGCCTTCGGGGCGGGCCCGATCCACGAGATGCTGACGGTCAACCGGCCCGGCACCTGGCTGATCCTCGCGGGCTTCCTGATCAACGCCGGCGCGCCGCCGTTCTCGGCCTGGCTGCCCGACGCCTATCCCGAGAGCTCGCCCACGGGCATGGTCTTCCTTTCCGCCTTCACCACCAAGACGGCGGTCTACGTGCTGTGGCGGGGCTTCCAGGGCTTCGACGTGCTGATCTGGATCGGGCTCTTCATGGTGTTCTACGGCATCATCTACGCGCTGCTGGAGAACGACATACGGCGCATCCTCGCCTACAGCATCGTCAACCAGGTCGGCTTCATGGTCTGCGGCATCGGCATCGGCACCTACATGGCGCTGAACGGCGCGGCCGCGCACGCCTTCACGCACATCATCTACAAGGCGCTGCTGCTGATGTCGGCGGGCTCGGTGCTCTACATGACCGGCAAGCGGAAATGCACCGACCTGGGCGGGCTCTTCCAGAGCATGCCGCTCACCTGCATCTGCGGCATCGTCGGCGCGCTCTCGATCTCGTCCTTCCCGCTGACCTCGGGCTTCGTCAGCAAGTCGATGATCTCGCAAGGCGCGGCCGACCAGCACCTGGCGGTCGTCTGGTTCCTGCTCGCCGCCGCCTCGGCGGGCGTCTTCCTGCACGCCGGCATCAAGTTCCCGTGGTTCGTCTTCTTCCAGAAGGACTCCGGGCTGCGCCCGCCCGATCCGCCCTGGAACATGCGCCTGGCGATGGTCCTCTTCGCGGCGCTGTGCATCGGGATCGGGGTCTGGCCGGAAGCGCTCTACGCGCTCCTGCCGCTGGATGTGAAATTCAAGCCGTATACCGGCTACCACGTCGTGGAGATGCTGCAGCTCCTGCTGTTCTCGGGGCTCGCCTTCTTCGTGCTGCTGCCGTTCATGAAGCGGACGCTGACGATCAGCCTCGACGTCGACTGGTTCTGGCGGCGCCTCGGCGCCAGGCTGGCGCACGCGTTCACGGTCCGCACCAACCGCGCCCGCGGCCTGACCGCCGAGCGCCTGCAGGACCGCATGGCCAAGGCGCTCGAAGCCGTCTTCCACTTGCACGGGCCCAAGGGCATCCTCGCGCGCACCTGGGATACCGGCACCACGACGCTGGTGATCGTCGGCCTGCTGGCGGCTTATCTCGTGGTTTATTTCCTTTAGCCGCCAAGGAAGAGCCGGCCGACCTCGGGATCTTCGAGGAGATCGTCGCCCTTGCCCGCCTTGGCGAGCTGGCCGGAGACCAGCACATAGCCGAGATCGGCGAACTCGAGGCCCTTCTTGGCGTTCTGCTCGACCATGACGATGGTCTTGCCCTCGGCCTTCTGGAGGTCGGCGAGGATCTCGAAGACCTGGTCGATGAAGCGCGGCTCGAGGCCAATCGAGGGCTCGTCGACCAGCAGGATGCCCGGCTCCATGACGAGGGCGCGCGAGATCTCCAGGAGCCGCCGCTCGCCGCCGGAGAGCACCCGTGCCGGCTGGCCGCGCCGCTCGGCGAGGCGCGGATACTTCGCGAAGACCTTCTCCGCCGCCTCCTTCGCCCGCGCGGTGCGGTCCATCAGATAGCCGCCCATCCACAGGTTCTCCTCGACCGTCATGTCGGGAAAGACCGAGTTGTCCTGCAGGATGTAGGCGATGCCGGCGCGCTTCAGCTTGTCGTTCGCGCTCAATCGGGTGACGTCGTCGGCGCCGACCCGGATGGCACCGCCGAAGATGCGGGTGAAGCCGTAGATCGAGTGGAGCACCGTCGACTTGCCGGCGCCGTTGGGCCCGATCAGGCAGAGCGACTGGCCGGCGCCGACGCGCAGATCGAAGCCGTGCAGGATATGCATCTGGCCGTAGCCGGCATCGAGCTTGTCGATGCCGAGGGCCGGCGGGCCGTCGAGGAGCGCGTCGAGCGACGCCAGGTCGGGGCCTTCGAGCGCCAGGGCCTGCGCCTCGCGGGTGACGTCGTCGACCGAGATGACGGTGTCGACGGCGCCGAGACCGTAGCCCGCCGCCTTGCCGCCGCCCGAGCCGGTGCCGCGCTGCGCCACTCAACTCGCTCCGAGATAGGCGTCGACGACGCGCTGGTCGGTCTGGATGTCCTCGGGCGGCCCCTCGGCGAGCAGCTCGCCATGCGCCAGGCAGTAGATGCGCGTGGCGAGGTTCATAATGACGCGCATGTTGTGCTCGATGACGAAGAGCGTGATGCCGAGGTCGGCGTTGACGCGCTTGAGGCGGTCGATCAAGCCGTTGATCAGCGTGGGATTGATCCCCGCGGTCGGCTCGTCGAGCATCAGCATGCGCGGCTCGTTCATCAGCGCCATGGCGAATTCGAGCAGCTTCTGCTGGCCGAAGGAGAGCTCGCCGCCGCGCAGGAGGCGCTTGGCGTAAAGGCCGACGAACTCGAGCAGGGCCTCCGACTTCTCCGCCACCTCCGGCGGGTGGCGCGACAGCATGCGCCGCAGGCGGACGCCGCGGTGGGGCACGCTGACCGCCATGTTCTCCATGCAGGTCATCTTCGGGTAGATGCGGGTCTGCTGGAAGGTCCGCAGGAGACCGAGTCGGGCGATCCTCGGCACCCTGAGCGTGGTGATCTCGCGACCGGCGAAGCTGATCGAGCCGGCATCGACCGGATGGTAGCCCACGATCGAGTTGAAGAGCGTCGTCTTGCCCGAGCCGTTCGGGCCGATGAGGCCGACGATCTCGCCCTCGCCGACCGTGACGCTGATGTCATGGTTCGCGGTGACGCCGCCGAAGCTCTTGGAGGCCTCCCGCACCTGGAGCAGCGGCGTCATCGGGCCGCCTGCGACTGCGCCGAGGCATCGACCCGCTCGCCGACGAGCGCCGGCCAGCGGGCGCGGATCCAGCCCATGATGCCTTCGGGGAAGAACACCACGATGATGACGACCAGCAGCCCCAGCGCGATGTTCTGGAAGCCGAGCAGGTAGGTCCAGAGCAGCTCCTTGGTGGCGTGGAACAGCACCGCGCCTATGAGGGGCCCCCACAGGCTGCCCTTGCCGCCGAGCACCGCCATCAGCACCATCCAGACGCCGAGGCCCGGCCCGTCGAAGGCGGTCTCCTCGGGATCGACGAAGCGCACGATGTTGCCGTAGAGCGCGCCGCAGATGCCGAGGAAGAAGCCGCTGACCGACCAGGCCGCCACCTTGTAGAGCGTGGTCGCGATGCCCATCGCCTCGGCCTTGTCCTCGTCGTCGCGGATCGCGTTGATGGCGAGGCCGAAGCGGGTCGTGTAGAGCCAGCGCAGGAAAAAGATCGTCGCCCCCGCGAGCAGCAGGCAGAGGAAGTAGAAGAGCAGCGACTTCTCCTGGTCGCTGGCCCGCCCGCGGCCGGGCAGCTCGGGCATGATGATGCCCGAGCCGGCGCCGACATATTCCCAGTTGGCGAAGATCTGGGCGACGAAAATACCGAGCGCCAAGGTGCCAATGGCGAAGTAATGGCCGCGCAGGCCGAGGATCACGAAACCGAAGGCGATCGCCAGCACGAAGCCGATCGCCGCCGCGGCGACGAGGCCGGGCGCGAGCCCGCCCAGATACTGCGCCATGGTGAGCGTCAGCGCGGCCCCCTCCTCGCCCGCGGCGGTGTAGTCGCGCATGTTGGTGAAGGGGGCGATCTGGATGATCGCCGAGACGTAGATGCCGGCGCCGAAGAAGACGATGTTGCCGAAGGAGTTGTAGCCGAGCTGGCCGCCCATGGTGTCCCAGGTGTAGGCGACGATCACCATCACCCAGAAGATCGAGAGCTGCTTGACGATGGCGGGAAAGAGAAAGGGCGCGGCCACCGAAAGCAGGCCGACCGCCAGGCACAGCAGCACGAAGCGGCGCGAGGCGCCTTGGTTCCGCATCGGGCCCGCACGGTTCATGCGAGGTAGCGCCGCCGCATCGCCAGGCGGACGCTGCGATAGAGCAGGACCACCAGCAGGAGGCCGGTCACGAAGGCTACCTGATAGCTCGTGCCGATGAGGAACTCGGCGACCTTCTCGCCCGCTCCCAGCCCCAGCCCGGCGACGATCACGCCGGTGACGTTGCCGAGACCCGCGATGATCACGATCATGAAGGCGCGCACGGTGTAGATGAGGCCGGTGAAGGCGTGGATGGTGAGCGTCATCGAGACGAGCACCCCCGCCGCCCCGCAGAGCGCCGCGTTGAGCGCATACGTGCGGGCGTAGACGCGGTCGGCGTCGATGCCCATGAGGCGCGCCGCGCGCGCGTTCTGGGCCACGGCGCGGATCGCCTGTCCGTCGCGGGTGTTCTTCAGGTAGAAGGCGAGGAAGCCGCCGACGACCAGGGCGAAGGCCAGGGCGACGATGCGCACCCGCTCGATGGCGAGCTCGCCCATGTCGGTCCGCCAGGCCGACCAGGTCCCCATGCCGTGCCGCGCGATGACGTCATCGGCGGTGAAGACGCTGTTCATGAACTGCTGCAGCAGGATCGAGATGCCGAATGTGGCCAGGATCGAGGTGAACATGTCCCGGTCGACGATCCGGAAGATCACCAGCCGGTAGACCCCCCAGCCGACCGCGTAGAGCACCGCCGGCGCCACGATGAGCGCCCAGAGCGCGTGGACCCCGGGCCAGGTCAGCGACACGCCGATCGCGTCGATCGTCAGCGTCCACTCGCCGGCGGTGTAGAAGGCCACGAAGCCGCCGAAGATGACGTATTCGCCCTGGGTCAGGTTGATGATGTTCATGACGCCCCAGACCAGCGCCATGCCGTAGGCGATCAGCGCGAAAACTGCGCCGATCATGATGCCGTCGATGATCAGATTGAGCAGGCCGACGGGGTTCTCGGCCAGCAGCTGGAAATTCTCAAGCATGGGCGGTGCCCGCCGGCTTCAGGAAAACGAACTCCCCCGCGCCCGGCGCGCGGGCGCGGGGGAGCGAAGCCGCATGAGGACCTATCGCTTGTCCCAGCTCGGCGTCGGATGGCGCAGCTTCGAGGACGCCCATTTCGTCGGCGCCACGACCTTGTACTGACCGTCCTGGATTTGGTAGAGCACCATCGGCTTGGCGGTGTTCTTGCCGGCGGCATCGAACTTGATGTTGCCGTAGAAGGTCTGCATCCGGGTCGCCGCCAGCGCGTCCCGAAGCTTGGCGGTATCGAAGGAGCCGGCCCGCTGGAAGGCGTCGGCATAGACCAGCACCGCCGCCGCCGATTCGGCCGCCTGATACGGCGGCGCCTCGCCGAACTTGTCCTCGTAGAGCTTGGAGAAGTCGCCGGCGCTGCCGAACACCTTGTCCTTGTAGGACAGGGTCGGCGCCCATTGCGAGGCGCAGAGCGCGAATTCGGCGTCTTTGCCGAACTTCTTGATGACCTTCGCCGAATCGCAGTGGGTCATCGCGAGCATCGGCACGTTGACCCTGAGCGCGGCGATCTGCCGGATGGCGAGCGCGGCGCCCTTGGCGTGGCCCGAAATCGCCAGAATGTCCGGTTTCACCAGCTTCACCTTCTGGAGGATGCCCTTCATGTCGGAGAGATCGCGCGGCAGGCGGCCGTCGACGACGATCTTCATGCCGAAGCGTTTGGCGTCGTCGATGACGCCGGCCCGCACGTCCTGCGAGAAGGGATCGTTCTCGAAGGCGAGCGCGACCTTGAGCGAGCTCGGCTTCCGGCCCGCCGCCTCGGCCTTCTCCGCCGCCAGCGCGATGGCGCTGGCGAGATACTGCTCGGAGGTCGAAAGCACCGCGAAGAGGTACTTGTAGCCCTTGGTGAAGAGCGAGCGCGAGGCGCCGTTCGCCTCGACCATCGGGATCTTGTACTTCTCGGTGATCGGCACGATCGCCTTGGTGAGGCCGGAGCTGTACGGCCCGAGCATGAACTTGACCTTGTCCTGATTGATCAGGCGCTCGGCCAGCTGCGCGCCGCGCGCGCCGCGCGACTCGTCGTCGTAGTAGATGATCTTGAGCTTGTACGCCTTGCCGCCGACGCTGACCCCGCCCATCGCGTTCAGGCGTTCGACGGCGAGGTTGTAGCCGTTCATCGTGTATTTGCCGTTGGTCGAGTACTTGCCCGACTTCGAAACCGCTGCGCCCAGCACGATCGTGTCGCCCTCGACCTTCGCGCTCGCGGGCGCGGCGATGGTCCCGATCAATCCGACCGATGCCAGCGCCACGGCAGTCATCCTCGTAATCGGCATCACGCTTCCTCCCAGTTTGCGGTCACTTCACCGTCGTTTGTTCTAGGATCACCGCCGCTCGTGTGCGAGGCATGGCCGCTTGTGATCCGTCGTTTGCCCAGTCATGGCGTTCATGGCCAACAATACCTCGACCTTTGGGTTTCGCAAGATCGAAGGCCGGTGCCGCCCGGGAGCCCTGCCCCGCGATGGCGCCGGTTTCCTTGCCGCCCCCAGGGGCAACGGATAGATTGGCGCATCACAATTTCGAGACCCTCCTGGAGTTCAAATCATGGAATTGACCGGCGAATACCGGATTCCCGCCCCGCGCGAAGAGGTCTGGCGGGCGCTCAACGATCCGGATGTGCTGAAGGCCTGCATTCCTGGTTGCGAGGAGCTCGACAAGGTCTCCGACACCGAATTCACCGCCAAGGTGAAGATGAAGGTCGGTCCGGTGAGCGCCCGGTTCACCGGCGCGGTGACGCTGGAAGACCTGAACCCGCCGGAAAGCTACGCGATCGTCGGCGAGGGCAAGGGCGGCGCGGCGGGTTTCGCCAAGGGCGGCGCCAAAGTCATGCTGGAAGAGGACGGCGCGGTTACCGTGCTGCGCTACGAGGCGGACGCAAAGGTGGGCGGCAAGCTGGCCCAGATCGGCTCGCGGCTGATCGCCGGCACCGCACGAAAGCTGGCCGACAAGTTCTTCAGCGCCTTTGCCGAGACCGTGGCGCCCGGAAGCACCGCCGAGGCCGATGCCGCCGACGCCTGAGGACGCGCCCGACGCGCCGGCCGAGGGGTCGGACCTTGCCGTGGCGCGCAAAGGGTTGCCCTGGCCGGTCTGGGCGCTCGGGCTTATCGGCGCGATCGCGGCGATCCTCTGGGTCTTCGTGGTCCTTGCGCGATAGGGCTGGGACGCCGGTGATGCATTAACCATTCCAAACTTGACGCGTGGCGGCGCGGCAAAGACACTAGCCCATCAAGGGTTCGAAGCGCTCGAGATCGCGGACCAGGCCGCGCCAGCGCAAGCCTTACGAACGAAAACGCGGCGGAACACGCCAAGTCTCTGGGAGGGAGGACGGATGTCAGTCACCGTGTCCATGACGCTGAACGGAAAGCCGGTCTCGGCCGATGTCGAGCCGCGCACCCTTCTCGTTCAGTATATTCGCGAGCATATCGGCCTGACGGGAACGCATGTCGGATGCGACACCAGCCAGTGCGGCGCCTGCGTCGTGCATGTCGGCGGCAAGTCGGTGAAATCCTGCACCCTGCTGGCGGTCCAGGCCGAGGGCGCGGAGGTCATCACCATCGAGGGCGTCGCCAGGAACGGCGAGCTGCACCCGATGCAGGCGGCGTTCCGCGAGAACCACGGCCTGCAGTGCGGATTCTGCACGCCGGGCATGATCATGAGCGCGCTCGATCTCGTAAAACACAACCCCGCGCCCAGCGACGGCGACGTTCGCGAGTGGCTCGAGGGCAACCTGTGCCGCTGCACCGGATACCACAACATCGTGAAGTCGATCCGGGCCGGCGCCGAAGCGATGAAGGGGTAGAGCGATGACCGATACAGGCATCGGCGCAAGCGTTCGCCGCAAGGAGGACTACCGGTTCATCACCGGCGCGGGCCGGTACGTGGACGACATCTCCCTGCGCGGACAGGTTTACGCCACCTTCGTGCGTTCGCCCCATGCGCACGCCGAAGTCGCGTCCATCGATACCGACCAGGCCAAGGCCGCCGAGGGCGTGGTCGCGGTGTTCACCCAGGCGGACCTGACCGCCGGCGGGCTCGGGCCCCAGCCCTGCGGCTGGGCGGTCAGCAGCAAGAATGGCGATCCGCACAAGGCGCCGCACTTTCCGCTGATGGCCGAAGGCCGCGTGCGCTATGTCGGCGAGAACGTGGCGCTCGTCATCGCCGACAGCCTCGCCAACGCCAAGAGCGCGGCCGAGCTGGTCGAGGTCGACTACAAGCCGCTGCCGGCGGTGACCTCGGCGCGCGCGGCGCTCAATTCCGATATCGTGCTGCACGAAGACGCGCCGGGCAATCTGAGCTTCGACTGGGAGCTGGGCGACAAGGGCGCCACCGACGAGGCCTTCACCAAGGCCAGCAAGGTCGTCTCGATCGAGGTCGTCAACAATCGCGTGGTGCCCAACGCCATGGAGCCGCGCGCGGCGGTCGCCGACTACAATCCCGGCACCCAGGAATTGACGCTCTACACCACCAGCCAGAACCCCCACCTGGCGCGGCTGCTGCTCACCGCGTTCTTCCAGCTCGCGCCCGAGCACAAGCTGCGGGTGGTGGCGCCGGACGTCGGCGGCGGCTTCGGCTCCAAGGTCTTCGTCTATGCCGACGAGGTGGCGGTCGCCTGGGCGGCGCGCGCCGTCGGCCGCGCGGTCAAGTGGACGGCCGAGCGCTCGGAGTCCTTCGTGACCGACCGGCATGGTCGGGACCACGTCAGCACCGCCGAGCTGGCGCTCGACGACAACGGCAAGTTCCTCGGCCTGCGGGTCGAGACCGTCGCCGATCTGGGCGGCTATCTCTCGCTGCTCGGCACGGCGATCCCGACCTGGCTCTATGCGCCGTTGCTCGCCGGGCCCTATATCACCCCGGCGGTCTACTGCAACGTGAAGGGCGTCTTCACCAACACTGCACCGACCGACGCGGTGCGCGGGGCGGGGCGGCCGGAGGCGACCTACCTGCTCGAACGGCTCGTCGACAAGGCGGCCCGCGAGCTTGGGGTCGATCAGGCCGAGCTCCGCAAGCGCAACATGATCGCCAACGACGCCTATCCCTACCAGACGCCGGTGGTGCATCAGTACGATTCGGGCGACTACGGCGCGTCGCTCGACAAGGCGGTCTCGCTCGCCGATCTCGGCGGCCTCGCGGCGCGCCGCGAGGCGTCGGAGAAGGCCGGCAAGCTGCGCGGCGTGGGCTTCTCGTCCTATATCGAGGCCTGCGGCATCGCCCCCTCGGCGGCCGCGGGCGCGATCGGCGGCGGCGTGGGCGGCTGGGAATCGGCGCAGGTCCGCTTCAATCCCACCGGCAGCGTCGAGGTCTTCACCGGCTCGCACTCGCACGGGCAAGGCCACGACACGACCTTCGCCCAGATCGTCTGCGACCGGCTCGGCGTGCCGATCGAGAATATCGAGATCATCCACGGCGACACCCAGCGCCACCAGTTCGGCATGGGCACCTACGGCTCGCGCTCGCTGGCCGTCGGCGGCTCGGCGATCGTCAAGGCGATGGACAAGATCGTCGACAAGGGCAAGAAGATCGCCGCCCACCTGATGGAGGCTTCCGAAGGCGACATCGAGTTCAAGGACGGCAACTACACCGTCGCCGGCACCGACAAGTCGGTCAATATCGGCGAGGTCGCCTTCGCGGCCTACGTGCCCTTCAACTATCCCGAAGGCGTGGAGCCGGGCCTCGACGAGAACGCGTTTTACGACCCGCTCAACTTCTCGTTCCCGGCGGGCACGCATATCTGCGAGGTCGAGGTCGACCCCGAGACCGGCGTCGTCGAGGTCGCGAATTACGTGGCGGTCGACGATTTCGGCACGCTGATAAACCCGCTCATCGTCGAGGGCCAGGTCCACGGCGGCATCGTTCACGGCCTCGGCCAGGCGATGTGCGAGCACACGGTCTATGACGCCGAGGGCCAGCTCGCCTCGGGCTCGTACATGGACTACACCATGCCGCGCGCCGACAACGTGCCGAGCTTCAACGTCGACTATACCAAGACCGAGTCGCCGCTGAACCCGCTCGGCGTGAAGGGATGCGGCGAAGCCGGGGCGATCGCCTCGCCGCCGGCGCTGATCAACGCGATTGTCGACGCGCTGTCGCCGCTGGGCGTCACCACCCTCGACATGCCGGCCACCTCGTCGAGGGTCTGGCAGGCGATCCAGTCCGCCAAAGCGGCAGCCGAGTAAAGGAGGCAACAAGCCATGTACAATTTCGAATATTCGAAACCGGCCTCCCTTGCGGAGGTCGAAGCGGCGGTCGGCGAGGACGCGGTGGTGCTGGCCGGCGGCATGACGCTCATCCCGACGCTGAAGCAGCGTCTGGCGAGCCCCGATCTGCTGATAGATCTGGGCGGGATCGGCGACCTTTCCGGGATCAGCGTCTCCGGCGGCACCGTGACCATCGGCGCCATGACGACCCACGCCGAGGTCGCGGGCAGCAAGGATGTCGCCAAGGCGATCCCGGCGCTGGCGGCGCTCGCCGAGATGATCGGCGACCCGGCGGTGCGCAACCGCGGCACCATCGGCGGCTCGATCGCCAACAACGACCCGGCGGCCGACTATCCGGCGGCCGTGGTCGGGCTGGGCGCCACGGTCAAGACCAACAAGCGTGAGATCGCCGGTGACGCCTTCTTCACCGGGCTCTTCGAGACGGCGCTCGACGAGGGCGAGATCGTCACCTCGGTGTCCTTCCCGGCGCCGGAGAAGGCGGGCTATTCCAAGTTCCCCAACCCCGCCTCGCGCTATGCCATCGTCGGCGTCTTCGCGGCCAAGACCGGCGGCGGCGCCCGCGTGGCGGTGACCGGCGCGGGCCCATGCGTCTTCAGGGTCGGCGAGATGGAAAGCGCGCTCGACGGCAACTGGTCGGCCGACGCGGTGGCCGGGATCTCGGTGCCGGCCGGCGGGCTCAACGAGGATATCCACGCCAGCGCCGAATACCGGGCCCATCTGGTGACGGTGATGGCCAAGCGGGCCGTGGCGGCCTCGTAGGACGTTCTGCCCGGATTCCGGGCGTTTCCCGGGCAGGGGCGGATGAAAATCCGCCCCTGCCCGCGTTCCTGCCGGTCTTCTTTCCCGGCGATGACAGCGGGGGCGGCAGGCACTAAGTATTAGCCGGCGAGGGGGCGACGGCCAAAGCCTTGGGGAAAGGGACCGATTTGGGTGCGATACCATCATCCGTCGAGGACACGCTCGACCTGCTGGCCAAAGGCAACTACGTCGCCGACAAGAGCCTCGCCACCGCCGTCTTCCTGGGCCTGAAGCTCAACCGGCCGCTCTTCCTGGAGGGCGAGGCGGGCGTCGGCAAGACCGAGATCGCCAAGGTGCTGGCCGAGACCCTGGGCCGCGACCTGATCCGCCTGCAGTGTTACGAGGGGCTCGACGTCGCCAGCGCGGTCTACGAGTGGAACTATTCGGGCCAGATGATCGAGATCCGCCTGGCCGAGGCGGAAGGCGTCAGCGACCGCGACCGGTTGCGCGACGACATCTTCTCCGAGCGCTTCCTGGTGAAGCGCCCCCTCCTCCAGGCGCTCGAGCCCCACGACGGCGGCCCGCCGGTGCTGCTGATCGACGAGCTCGACCGCACCGACGAGCCCTTCGAGGCCTACCTCCTGGAGGTGCTCTCCGACTTCCAGATCACCATCCCCGAGATCGGTGCGATGAAGGCCAAGGCGCCGCCGATCGTGGTGGTGACCTCGAACCGGACGCGCGAAATACACGACGCGCTCAAGCGCCGCTGCTTCTACTACTGGGTCGACTATCCGGACGCGGCGCGCGAGCTCGAAATTCTCAGGATCAAGGCGCCCGGCGCCGACGAGGCGCTGGCCCGCGAGGTCGTCGCCTTCGTCCAGAAGCTGCGCGAGATGGACCTCTTCAAGTTGCCGGGCGTGGCCGAGACGATCGACTGGACCAGCGCGCTGACCCAGCTCAACGTGATCTCGCTCGATCCCGAAAGCATCGATTCGACCCTGGGCGCGCTCCTGAAGTACCAGGACGACATCTCGCGCATCCAGGGCAGCGAGGCGGCGGGCATCCTCGACCAGATCAGGAACGAGCTCGCGGCGGCCGGCGCTTCCTGAGACCGCAGGCGATGACCGAGCAGCCGCCCGTCCCCAGCGCGCCCGACGAGGGCGGCGGCCGGCTGGCGGAGAACATCATGCATTTCGCCCGGGTGTTGCGCGCGGCGGGGCTGCCGATCGGGCCCGGGCGGGTGCTCGACGCGATCGAAGCGGTTCGCGCCGTCGGGATCGGCGACCGCGTCGATTTCTACTGGACCCTCCACGCGGTGTTCGTGAACCGGCGCGACCAGCGCGACCTCTTCGATCAGGCCTTCCACGTCTTCTGGCGCAATCCGCAGCTGCTGGAGCGCATGATGGCGACCATGCTGCCCTCGATCGACGTGCCGATGGAGGAGGACAAGGAACTGTCGCGGCGCATCGCCGACGCCATGAACATGGCCAACGATCCAGGCCAGGGCGCAGGCCAGGACGAGCAGGAAGAGGTCGTCTTCGACGCCGCGATGACCTTCTCCGACCGCGAGCTGCTGCAGAAACAGGATTTCGAGGCGATGTCGGCCGAGGAGGTGCGCCAGGCGCGCGCCATCATCGCCCGCATGCGCCTGCCGATCATGGACGTGCCGACCCGGCGCCATCGGCCGAACCCGCGCGGCGCCCGCATCGACATGCGCGCGACCCTGCGCAAGGCCTTGCGCTCGGGCGGCCGGGACATTCCGCTGGCCCGGCGCAGCCGCCGCCGGCGCCATCCGCCGCTGGTGATCCTCTGCGACATCTCCGGCTCGATGAGCCGGTATTCGCGCATGCTGCTGCATTTCATGCACGCTCTGACCAACGACCGGGACCGTGTGCACACCTTCCTCTTCGGCACGCGGCTTTCGAACGTCACGCGCCATCTGCGCTACCGCGACGTCGACGTCGCCCTCGACAAGATCGGCGAGAACGTCGAGGACTGGTCGGGCGGCACGCGGATCGGCTCGTGCCTGGCCGAGTTCAACCGCATCTGGTCGCGCCGCGTGCTGGCGCAGGGCGCGGTGGTGCTGTTGATCACCGACGGCCTCGACCGCGAGGGCGGCGAGGTGCTGGCGAGCGCCATGGAGCGCCTGCACAAGTCCTGCCGGCGCCTCATCTGGCTGAACCCCCTGTTGCGTTATGCCGGATTCGAACCAAGATCACAGGGCATCAAGGCCATCCTCCCGCATGTGGACGAGTTTCGGACGATCCACAATCTGGAGAGCCTGAGCGACCTGGCCGACGCGCTGGGGCGTCCGGGCGCGCGGCGGGCGGAAGGCGTGAGCAGCTGGCTGGAGAAGATGGAATGAGCAGCGGACACGACGACGTGCTGGAGGCGGCGGCCGACTGGCTCGCCGCGGGCAAGGGGGTGGCGTTGGCCACGGTCGTGACCACCTGGGGATCCTCGCCCCGTCCGGCCGGCAGTCAGCTGGCCGTCGACGAGGCGGGCGCGATGGTGGGATCGGTCTCGGGGGGATGTATCGAGGGAGCCGTCGTGACCGAGGCGATCGGCGCGATCAAGGACGGCAAGCCGCGCCTGCTCGATTTCGGCGTCAGCGACGAGCAGGCCTGGGAGGTGGGATTGGCCTGCGGGGGGAAGGTGCAGGTCTATGTCGAGAAGATGGAATGAAACGGGCGGTTCTTGACGCGGTCCTGAAGGCCCGTGCGGAGGCTGCGCCGCTGGCGCTCGCCACCGAGCTCAAGACCGGGCGGCAATGCGCGCTCGCGGCCGGCGGCGACGGCGTCGGCGACCTCGACGCGACGGGCGATATCGAGAATGCCGTCGCCGATGCGTTGCGCGACAACCGGCCGGCCACCGTCGAGGGACCGAACGGTCCCATCTTCGTCCAACCGTTCAACCCGGCCCTGCGGATGTACATCGTCGGCGCGGTGCATATCGCCCAGGCGCTGGCGCCGATGGCCTCGCTGGCGGGCTACGCGGTCACGGTGATCGACCCGCGCGGCTCCTTCGCCACGACGGAGCGCTTCCCCGGCGTCGCGCTGTCGACCGGCTGGCCGGACGAAGCGATCGGCCAGGCGCCGCCCGACAGCCGCACGGCGGTCGTCACCCTGACCCACGATCCGAAGCTCGACGATCCGGCGCTGGCCGCGGCGTTGCGCTCGCAGGCCTTCTATATCGGTGCGCTGGGCAGCAAGAAGACCCATGCGCTCCGCCTCGACCGGCTGCGCGCGGAGGGCTTCGACGACCGGGCGCTGGCACGTATCCACGGGCCGATCGGCCTGGCGCTCGGCGGCCGCTCGCCCGCCGAGATCGCCATCGCGACGCTGGCCCAGGCGACCCAGGCGCTGCACGAGACCGATCCGCGCGCGAGGTCGGCGGCGTGAAATTCGGGCGCGTCCCGCTCGACGGCGCCGCGGGCGCCATCCTGGTGCACACGATCAAGGCCGGCCGCACGACGATCCGCAAAGGCACGACCCTCACGTCCGCCGATCTGGCGGCATTGCGCTCGCAAGGGATCGGCGAGGTCATGGCGGCGCGCCTCGAGCCCGACGACGTCGGCGAGAACGACGCGGCTGGTGCGATCGCGGCGGCGGCCGCCGGCGCGCATGTCGCGCGGAGCGAGGCGGCGAACGGCCGCTGCAACCTGATGGCCGAGACGCGGGGCCTGGCGATCCTCGAGCGTAGCCGCATCGACGCGTTGAACGCGGCGGACGAAGGGGCCACGCTCGCGACGATCGAGCCGTTCAGCCTGGTAGAGCCGGGCGACCTGCTCGCGACGATCAAGATCGTCCCCTTCGCCGTGACCCGGTCGACCGTCGACCAATGCGTGACCGCGGCAGGCGAGCCTGGCCCCGTCGTGGCCGTGGCCGCCTTCGCGCCCAAGCGCGTCGGGCTGCTGCAGACGGTGATGTCCGGCGCCAAGGAGACCCTGGTCAGGAAAATGAGCGCGGCCAGCCGGGAACGCGTCGAGCGCCTCGGCGGCACGCTGGTCGACATCGGCACCTGCGATCACGAGGAAGGCGCGGTTATCGATGGATTTCAGCGAATGGCGGCGGAGAGCTGCGATGTCGCGCTGGTGCTCGGCGCGTCGGCGATCGCCGACCGGCGCGACGTGGTGCCGGCGGCGATAGAGGCGGCCGGCGGCCGCATCCTGCGCTTCGGCATGCCGGTCGACCCGGGCCATCTCACCCTGCTGGCGGAGCTTGACGGCATGACCGTGCTGGGCGTGCCGGGCTCCTCGCGGTCGCCGCGGCGCCAGGGCTTCGACTGGGTGCTGCAACGCCTCTTCGCCGACCTGGGCGTGAGCGGCGATGAGATCTCGCGCATGGGGGTGGGCGGGCTCCTCAAGGAAATCCCCGAGCGGCCGATGCCGCGCCGCATCACCGATCCGTCCCGCCCGGCGCCCGCCGCGCACAAGGTCGCCGGCCTGGTGTTGGCCGCGGGCCAGTCGCGCCGCATGGGCGCGCGGAACAAGCTGCTGGCCGAGATCGACGGCGTCGCGATGGTGCGCCGCGTGGCCGAGGCGGTGGCGGCGTCGCGGGCCGCGCCGGTGCTGGTGATGACCGGGCACGAAGCGAACCGCGTTCGCGGCGCCCTGGAGGGGCTGGAAGTCACCTTCGTCGACAATCCCGATTTCGAGGAGGGCATCAGCGCGTCTTTGCGCCATGGCCTGGCCGCGCTCCCGGCGGACTGCGACGGCGCGCTGGTCTGCCTCGGCGACATGCCCCGCGTCGACACGGCGATTCTGGACAAGCTGATCGCGGCCTTCGCGCCCGAGGAGGGCCGCGACATCTGCGTGCCGGTGCATCGGGGCAAACGCGGCAACCCGGTGCTCTGGGGCAAACGCTATTTCGCCGAGATGCGGGAGATCGCCGGCGACGTCGGCGCCAAGCACCTGATCGGGCGTCACGCCGAGGCCGTGCAGGAGGTTCCCATCGCCGCGGACGGCGTGCTGATCGACGTCGATTCGCCCGATGCCCTGGCGGCGCTGACCGCGGGCGGCGAACGGAGCGCCTGAGACCCCTGCCCGCTCAGCCGCGGGCCGCGCGACCGCTCAAGCCGGTCTCCTCCAGGAACACCAGGACGTCGGCGACAGCGCCGTGGTCGTGCAGGTCGGTGTGTCCGGCATGAGGGAAGAACCTGCCCGATTTCGGCTCGTCGGCATGGTCGAGCAAACGCCGCCCCAGACGCACCGGGACCGTGCGGTCGAGCTCGCCGTGAAGGATCAGCTTGGGCGCGCCGACCGACTTGATGCGGGCAAGCGAATCGAAACGGTCGATCATCGCGAGGCGCACCGGCAGCCAGGGATAGGCCCCGGCCGCCACATCGACGATCGAAGTGAACGGCGCCTCGAGCACCAGCGCGCCGAAGCGCCGTTCGGCGGCCAGCGCCACCGCGATGCCGCTGCCCAGCGATTCGCCGTAGAGGACCGTCCGGTCCGGCGCGAAACCGCCCTCGGCAAGATGATCGAGCGCGGCGCGGCCATCCGCGAGCAGGCCAGCTTCGCTGGGCCGTCCCGGATTGCCGCCATAGCCGCGATAGCCCGCGAGCAGCACGCCGAACCCGGCGTCGAGAAAGGGCCGGACCTTTTCGGCCCGGTCGGCGATGTTTCCCGCGTTGCCGTGGAAATAGACGAGCAGTGGCTGCCGCGGGGATGGCGGCGCGGCGAGCCAGCCGGTCAGGCTGAGCGCATCGGCCGTCGCATAGACCACCGCCGCCATCTCAGGGACGCCGGCTTCGGCCGGCGACGGAAGCGAGCGGTCGGGCAGGTAGATCAGGCGGCGCTGCAGGGCGAACATCAGCCCCGCCACGATCGCGTAGGCGCCGACGATGCCGATCGCGAGCTGAAGCATTGCGCCCTCCAGCGAACCCCCGCCCGCCCGACTGGCAGACCATTTGAGCTTACAGTAATGTGGCGCGCATTGCCGAGCCGTCAGGCTTCGCCCGGCGCCGCCACCGCAGGTCCCCGCCAGCCATGAACGAGACGATCCGCGCGATGCGTTTATGGAGCGGGGTCGTCCTGTTCGCCTATGTGGGCAGCCATCTCGTCAACCACTCGCTGGGGCTGGCCTCGATAGCGGCGATGGACGGCGGCCGCGCCGTCTTCCTCGCGGCCTGGCGCAATCCCGTCGGCACGCTGGCGCTCTATGGCGCGCTCTCGATCCACATACTGCTGACGCTGTGGTCGCTCTACGCGCGGCGCAGCCTGCGCATGCATCGCTGGGAGCTGGCGCAGCTGCTCCTCGGCCTCTCGATTCCGCCGTTGCTGGTCCAGCACATTCTCGGCACGCGGGTCATCAACGAGCTGTTCGGCATCGACACCGGCTACCTCTACGCACTGCTGAGCTATACCCAGTTCTCGCCCAGGCTGGGCGCCCAGCAGGTCGCGCTGATGATCTTCGCCTGGATCCACGGCTGCATCGGGCTGCACTTCTGGCTGCGCCTCAAGCCATGGTATCCGGCGGCCAGGCAATGGTTCTACGCGGCGGCGTTGCTGGTCCCGAGCTTCGCCCTGTTCGGCCTCTGGCATGCCTCGGTCGAGCTCGATGTGCTGCTGCGCGCACCCGGCAAGCTTCAGGAGCTCCTGGCGGCAATCGGGCTTCCCAACCAGGCGGCGCTCGACTTCTACAACGCCTTTGTCGACTCCGCCTGGATATCCATGGCGGTGTTGCTCGCGGCGGTGTTTCTCGCCCGGCTGGTGCGCTCGCGGATACTGCGGCGCATGGGCTTGGTTCGCGTCGTCTACCCCGGTGCGCAGATCGTGGACGTCTCCAAGGGCCATACGGTGCTGGAGGCCAGCCGGATCGGCGCCATCCCCCATGCCTCGGTGTGCGGTGGCCGCGGCCGTTGCTCGACCTGCCGCGTGCGGATCGGCCGGCACGAGGCCCCCCTGCCCGCGGCCAGCGTCGACGAGCGACGGGTGCTGCGCCGCGTGGGCGCCGCGCCCAACGTCCGCCTGGCGTGCCAGCTCCGGCCCGGCGCCGGTCGGATCGAGATCACGCCGCTCCTTGCGCCGACTGCCACCGCCCGCGACGCCTACGAACGGCCAGGCTATCTCGAGGGGCGGGAGGAGGAGATCGCCGTTCTGTTCGCCGACCTGCGCGCCTTCACGAAGCTCTCGGAAAAGAAACTGCCCTTCGACGTGGTCTTCATGCTCAATCGCTATTTCAGCGCCATGGGCGAGGCGGTGGAGGATGTCGGCGGCCACCTCGACAAATTCATCGGCGACGGGGTGATGGCCCTCTTCGGCGTCGGCACCGACCGGCGACGGGGCTGCCGCCAGGCGCTGTCGGCCGCGCGCGCCATGGGGGAGAAGCTCGAAGAGCTCAATCGGGCGCTGGAGAACGATCTCGACGCGCCGCTGCGCATCGGCATCGGCATCCACGCGGGACCCGCAATCGTGGGCGAGATGGGCTATGGCAAGGCGGTCAACCTGACCGCGGTCGGCGACACCGTGAACACGGCGAGCCGGCTGGAGACGCTGACCAAGACCTACAAGGCCCAGCTCGTCGTCTCGCAGCGCGTCGCGGACTATGCCGAGATCGATCTCGGCGAACTGCCCCGCGAGGACGTGGCGATCCGTGGCCGCCAGCAAGCCCTGTCGATCAGGATCGCGGAGTGGACCGAGTTGTTGCCGGCGACGGGTGTGCGCGCCGAGCTGCGCAGGGCCGAGCCGAAGGCAGAGGTGTAGTCATAGGGAGGCTCGCGCCTCAGCTGCCGCGGCGGCGCTTGAGGTCCGCGACCTTGCGCTTCAGCTCCTCGTACTCGGCGCAGCCGAAGCTGCACAGCCGATCGAGCTTGGCGAGCTGGGCTTCGGCTTTCGGCACATCGCCCAGGCGCACATAGAGCTCGCCCAGATACTCGTTGGCGCCCTTGTGGTCGGGATCGACGGCCAGCGCGCGCCGGTAATAAGTCATGGCGTTCTTGAGGTCGCCCGTTTCGCGGTAGCTGAAGCCCAGGTAGTTGAGGGCATCGGCGTTCCTCGACTCGCTCGACACGACCTTCCGCAACAGCGGGATCGCGGCGCTGTAGTCGCGCGCCTTCACCTTCTCAACGGCCAGGGCATAGGTCGATTTCTGCTTCACGGGCACGTTGTTTCCGCCGCCGCCCATGGCCATCGCGCCGCTCACGCCGAACGCGAGCCCGGTCGCCAGAACGCCGGCCGCGATCGAATGAATGAGATGCCGCATCTCGTCTAGCCTCCCGTTTTTCGTTTCGCGGCAGCGCGGTGCCGCGGGCGTTAACTAGATCGGATCGCATCTGCGTCGAATCAAGAAATGAGTCGACCGAATCACGACCTGCTCTAGGGACGAATTCCGGCGAAATGAAGGCTTGCCGTGACAACTTCCCGTGAGCGCAGCGCCGCTTCGACGCCCGCGCGGCCGTACCGGCGGTCGTGCGCCGGGCCGGGGCTTTGCCCAGCGGCTCAATGCGCCATGAAGATCGGCACGGTCATGTGATGCAGCATATGACGGCTGGCGCCGCCCATCACCAGCTCGCGCAGCCGGGAGCGGCCGTAGGCGCCCATGATCACCAGATCGAAGCCGCCGTCGCTGATCCGCGAAAGCAGCATGTCGCCAACCTGAATATCGTCGGCGACGATCTGCGCGGCTTCGACGGTCACCCCGTGTCGGGCGAAGTGGAGCGAGATATCGGCGCCGGGCAGATCGCCCAACGGGTCCCGCGTTTCTCCGGGATTGACCGCCAGCACCGTCACTTGCGAGGCGGCCTGCAGCAACGGCATCGCGTCGTTAACCGCGCGCGCGGCCTCGCGGCTGCCATTCCAGGCCACCAGAATCCGCTTGCCGACATCGTTGAAACGGCCGGCATAGGGCACGATCAGCGTCGGCCGGCCGGAAAAAAGGGTCACGTGGCCGGGCACGTCGACATCGTCAGCCGGCGCGTCGCCGTCCGGATCGGTCTGGCCGACGACGCAGAGATCCGCGTAGCGGGCGTGGAGCGACACGACCTCGTCGACGGGCCCCTCGCCGATGCGCATCTCCGCCGAGACACCGGCCTTGCTGGTCACCTCGTCAAAGGCCTTCGCCGCCTCTTGCGCGGCCTCGTTCGATACCTTTGCCTGCATTTCGATGATATCGGGGCCGACCTGCGCCGCCACATAAGCCGGCAGATAGATCGGCGATTTCACGTAAATCCCCGTCAAATGCGCGTCGAAACGCTTGGCGAGATCGATCGCGACCGCGGTTCGTGCTTCGTGATTCCGGGCGCCATCGACGTGAACCACGATATCCTTGATGGACATGACCTTACCTCGCTTGAAGATCCAAAACCGGCATGAATCGACGCGTTCCCGCGACCGGCGAGCTGTTTCCTAAACCCGCCAACGGGCCGAAACATTGATACATATCAACGATCCTGAGCCATCATGCCGGGCCACATACCGTGCAACCCGAGCCGAGGCGGCTCGAGCATGACACGACACTAGCGAGAGAGATGGACCAAAATAAGAATTGATCCCGCGGCCGGAATCGAGGCGGCGCGGGGATCGGTCCCTGGATCACGCCGCTGGAGCGTGGGCCTTATCGGGCGATTGGTGCGGCTGGAGAGACTCGAACTCCCACGGGGTTATCCCCCACATGGACCTGAACCATGCGCGTCTACCAATTCCGCCACAGCCGCGATCGGTCCCAACTCAGGCTGAATGGTTTGGTGCGGCCGACAGGACTTGAACCTGTACAGGGTTTCCCCCACAGCGCCCTCAACGCTGCGCGTCTACCAATTCCGCCACGGCCGCATAAGACCCGGTCCCGCGATCGCCTGCATCGCGGGCCGACCTTGTATCATCCTCCCAACGACGATGTGTAGTGCAAAATAGGTGCTGCCGGACGCCCCCGCAACCACCGGCGTTCCGCGGCTGTCGGCGGAGTACGGAAGGGGCGTCAGCCGTTTCTGGCAGGGCCATGGACGGCGACCTGGACGGCAGCTTGGCCGGCGGCGCGGGTGATCTTCGATCCAAGGACAAGATCAGATCGAAGATTAATCACAATAGATCGAAGCGAACGCATTAACCATCGCAGCCTCGCGATGCACCGCCATAGAAAGCCGCAGGCCAAGCGGCGACGAAACACCGGTTTCCAAAAGCTACGCTTGCGCAATCCATCGACCGATCTACGATCTCAAAGAAATCGTGCGATCGATTTATCGTCAACAATATCTTGCAATTTGCGAGTTGGCGCTTCAGTGTCGGTTGTAAAGGCTAAAAGTATTGAAGCCAAAAAATAAGTTGAGAGTAGGCGGAAGAGAGGGGTGATGGAAATGAAGGTCAGAGACCCGCTTTCTATTGGGAACACTGCACCTGAACTGAAAGTCGTCGAGCAGACGGTGGCGAGCCCGTCGGGCACGGCATCCGGGGTCGGCGGCCGCGTGGACAATCTTGCCCGGCTGGTCGCGAACCAACCCGAGCCGCTCGAAGACGGACTGCTCGCAAACGACTACGACGAACTCCAGATCAACTACCAAAAACAGCAGAGAATTCTCTGGTGCGACATGCGGCCGCGCGAACGGCCGAGTTTCACGCATTCGCTGTTGAGCGAAATTCAGCTGCTGCAAGAGCGCATCAGGTCGCTCCATGCCAATCCGGGGGTCGAGGACGAAGCGCGTCCCCGCTACCTTGTTTATCGCTCCGCGATCAAGGGCGTTTTCAATCTTGGTGGCGACCTTCGGCTAATCAGCAAGCTCGTCCGCCGCGGCGACCGCCAGGCCCTGGCCAAGTATGCCTCCGCCTGCATCGAAGCCCTTTATCCCAATATCGTATCGCTCGACTCGTCGATCGTGACGGTATCGCTGGTTCAGGGGGTAGCCTTCGGCGGTGGCTTCGAAGGCGCCCTCTCGAACAACGTCCTGGTCGCCGAGGAAGGCGCGACCTTTGGACTACCGGAGATCCTGTTCAACCTGTTCCCAGGCATGGGAGCCTACAGCCTGCTGTCGCGACGGATTGGCGCCGCCAAGGCGGAGCGCCTGATCATGAGCGGGAAGGTGTTCACCGCGGCGGAGATGCACGAGATGGGCGTCGTCGACGTGCTCGCACCGGCCGGTGAGGGCGAGAAAAAGGTTCGCGAGTTCGTCGGCAAGCAGCAAAGGCGTTTCAACGCCTACCAGGCCATCTACAAGGCGCGCCGGCGGTATCACGATCTGGCATTCAAGGAGCTGGCGGACATCGCGGAGATCTGGGTCGATGCGGCGATCAATCTTGGGGCCCCGGACCTCAAGCGGATCGACAAGCTCGCCGACATGCAGGACAAGCGCTTCCTGCACGATTAGTCCGCGCGACGCTCGTCGCCGCTCGACCTTGGATGAGGCGCGATTGCTATCCGGCGAGAGAGCGGGGAGCCCGATCTTCGGTCAGATCGGCCGCCGGCACCCTTCCGGGCTCACCCGGGCTCGGCGAGACGATCCTCGCCGGTGGCAAAATAGGGCGAATAGGCCGCGCGCACCCGGTCGAACTTCTGGCGCAGGTCCCCGATGGACCCGGAAATCTCGGTCTCGAGCCGCGTGGCGTCCATGCTGATCCAATCCAGGCAGATCTGGAACACCTCGACGGCCCCGACGTTCGCCGAAGCGCTTCGCAATGTATGGACCGCAGTATCGAAGGCCTCCAAATTGTGTCCTTCGACGGCGATCTCAATTTCGTCTACCAGCCGTGCCGCATCGTCGAGGTAATCGTGCAGCAAGCCGACCAGGAACTCGTCACCGCCGCCGAGTTCGCGCAGTTCCTCAAGGAGCGAAGCGTCTACTATCTTTCCGCGCGGCTGCTGTGTCGCCGGATGGACAGCGACGTTTTGAGGAAGTTCCTCGAATTCTTCGAGCGCCCGCCGGTCATCGCTCGCGCCGTCGGCTCTGCGATCTTCGCGGACCCGTGCGGTCGCGGCTACCATGTCCAGCAGTTGCACCGCCCTGATCGGCTTCGTTAGATAGCCGTCAAAACCGGCATCCTTGCAGATCTGCCGCGTCTCCGTCGTGGCGTCGGCCGTGAGGGCGACGATCGGCGTGCGATCGTTCTCATCGACGCCGAACTGATAGAGCTTCACGGCCTCGATACCGCTCATCACCGGCATGTTCACGTCCAGGAGCGCAATGTCGAAGTCACCCTGGGTCAGGGCTTCGAGCGCCTGTTCGCCGTTCTCGACAAGCTCCGCCTTGTGGCCTCCACGCTCCAGGATCTTGGCGGCGACCGTGCGATTGACCTTGTTGTCCTCGGCGACGAGGACGCGCAGACCGCGCGACCGCTCGGCCACGCCATCGACATCGACCGAGGTCTTGCGAATATCGCCGGGACAGATCGTCTCCAGCACAGCGGCCAGTTCCGCCGATTTGACCGGCTTGGCCAGGACGGCGGCGAAGCGACTCCGAAAATCCTGATCCTTGGGCAGGTCGCGCCATGACCCGCTGAGCAAAACGTGATGCCACCCGGCCCGGTTGTCGGCCGTCTCGCCCGACGCGCCGATCTCGCGCGACGTGGTTGCAAACTCGTCGTCGATCAGAGCCACAGTGTGCAACGACTGGCCCTTGGAAGCATCGGCCAGCGCCATTTCGGCCGACGCCAGCGACGCGCTCAGGATCGGCTCGATGCCCCATTCACGAAGCGTCGCGCTCAATTCGTCGCCAAAGGCACGGTCATCGGTGACGACCGCGACCTCCACATCGGGACCGAATGAGGGCGCCGCAGACGTTCCATCGGGCACCGATCGCTGCTCGAGCGGCAGTTCGACCCAGAAGGTGCTGCCGACGCCGACTTCGCTGTCGACACCGATGCTGCCACCCATCAGATCGACCAATTGCTTGACGATTGCCAGTCCAAGTCCCACGCCATCGAAGCGCCTGGTCATCGCCGCATCCGTCTGCATGAAGCTCTCGAAGACCTTTTCGTGCATGTCTTCTGGAATACCCATGCCAGTGTCGAACACGGTGATCCGCACCGTTTGTGGGCTGCCCACTTCGGTGATCGGCTCCACGGTCACGAGCACGCTGCCCGTGTCGGTATATTTGATCGCATTGGTCACGAGATTGAGCAGGATCTGGCGCAGCCGGTCGATGTCCGCGCTGATCCATTGGGGCGCGTTCGCCGCAATATGGATCGAGAACCGCAATCCTTTGCCGTGGGCCTGCGGCATGACCATGGAGCTGATCTGCGCGACCAACCTGTAGAGATCGAATTCGTCGACGCGGAGCGCGATCTTTCCCGACTCGATCTTGGAGAAATCCAGGATGTCGCTGATCTGGGCCAGCAGGGCGTCGGCCGAGGCATTGATCGTTTGGACCATTTCCCGCTGGGTAATCGTCAATGAAGACGTGGCCAAAAGATCCGCCGTCCCGATGATGCCGTTGAGCGGCGTCCGGGTCTCGTGGCTCATGGTGGCCAGGAACCGTCCCTTCGCCTGATTTGCTTCCTCAGCCGCCGCCCGGGCCTGTTCCAATCGCTTCAGAAGCGTCGAGACGTAAGCCGGCAGAATGACGAGCGACGCCAGCAATCCGTACGACAGCTCCGGCTGGTCGCGCCAATACGGGGTGGTCAGGATCACGAAGAAGAAGCCAGCCGCGCTGAAGAACGTTCCGTACAGCAGGTATTGCCGGCCGAAACGAAAACCCATTCCGAAGGTGACGAACAAATAGGTCCAGAACCACATGGCCGTGGTTCCGCCGCCGGCATTCATGAACAGGGATAGAAAGCAAAGATCGAATCCAAGCGCCGCCAACCGGCGGGTCACCGATATGCCCGGCCGCCACAGAAGATGGGCAAAGAATACGCAGGATGTCAGAAGGAAGATCGGCGCGAATACGAGCAAACGGGCCGATTCTCGATCGGTCGGGTCATCGATGTAGTTGACGATCAGCAGGATCGTGATCGCCACGAGGATGGAAATCCTCAGAATGTGCTGCTCGTGCTCGCTGTCGGGGCGATCCGAGAGGCGAGATTTCACCCATCCCAGGATCGATCGCTTCGGCTGCAACGAATTGGTGTCCTCCGTATCGGATGAACGAGGCGCCACCTCAACCCGCCTTTCGCGTGCGGCCTACAGCGTTGGTTTCGGTCGTCCGCTCCGGGGGGAAGGTCACGGTGACGACCGTCCCCTCGCCTTCCTTGCTTTCCAGCGCCAGCGTGCCGCCATGCAGCTCGATTAGGCCCGCCGACAGCGGCAGGCCAAGCCCCGTGCCCGAGTGAAGCCTGGTCATGACATGCTCGACCTGGCCGAACCGCTCCAGGGCGCGCGGCACGTCCTCCTCGGCGATGCCCATGCCGGTATCGGCGACGCGGACCTTTAAGGATCGGTCGGACAGGATCGAGGCGTCGATGCGCACCTTCCCGCCCGACGGAGTGAACTTGATGGCGTTGGACAGGAGGTTCAGCAGCACCTGCTTGACCTTGCGCTCATCGGCTCGCAACGCCGGGAGATCCGCGCCAACTTCGATCTCGAGATCGAGATTCTGCTCGTCGGCGCGCGGCCGCACGATCCGGATCACGTCTTCGATCACCTGGGCGACTTCTACGATCTGGTCCGTGATTTCGATCTGCCCGGCCTCGATCTTGGAAACCTCGAGGATGTCGTTGATGATGCTCAGGAGATGCTGGCCGCTGTCGTTGATGTTGCGTGCATACTCCGGGTATTTCGGGTTCTCGATCGGACCGAGCAGGCCTTTTTCGATCATCTCGGCAAAGCCGATGATCGCATTGAGCGGGGTGCGCAGCTCGTGACTCATGTTGGCTAGGAACTCGGTTTTCGACCGGCTCGCGGCCTCCGCCTGCTCCTTGGCGCTGCGCAACGCGTTCTCGGCCGCTTTGCGCTCGGTGAAGTCGGAGCCGATCGTGAGGATTTTCTTGTCGCCGTTGGTTCCGGGGAAGCGAACCTTGGTGAACTGGATCCAGCGCGCTTCGTCGTCGGCCGTGATGAAGCGCCGCTCGGCGAAGGTCATTTCGCTGTCGCCAGTCATCAGCGCGTCATCGTCGGCCTTGATCTGCTCGATTTCGTCGCGGCAGGTCTCGATCGTCGAGTAGAGCTGCCCCTCGATCTCGTCCACGGTTGTGCCGCACGCCACGGCGAACGCATTGTTCGCCAAGGTGACGCAGCCGCCGCTGTTGGTCGTGAAAATCCAGCTCGGAATGTTGTCTATCACCGCGCGGAGAAAATGGCGCTGTTCGGCGAGCTCGTTCTCGGCCAGCTTGCGGTCGGTGATGTCGAGATCGACGGAAACGACATTCCGGCTCTTGCCGCTCTCATCGTAGAATGGCCGTTTGGTCGACAGGAGCGTGCGCTGGCCGCCGGAACGGTCGGTCACCGACACTTCGACCGGCGGCGGCGCCTCGCCCGTCGCGACGATCTTCTGGGATGCCTTTCGACGCGCGCTTCCGACCTCTTCGCCGAAGAGGTCGATCTGCGACTTGCCGACCGCCTCATCGGGGCTGATGCCCAGGAATGCGGCCATCGACTGGTTGATGAATATGTATCGGGAATCGGCATCGGTGGCGCCGATCATCGCCGGCACCGCGTCTAGCACGCTGAGAAGTTGCTCGCGCGACCGTCGCATTTCCTGCTCGTGCCGGGCGCCGCTGGACCGCAATCGCTGCTCGAGCTCGCTGGCGCGGTGCTTGATGAGCTTCTGCTGGTTTCGGAGTGTAAGAAGGTTGCGCGCGCGAACCCGGAACTCGCGGTGATCGATGGGGCTGAGCAGGAAGTCCGTGGCGCCGGCCTCCAGCGCCTGATAGCGGAAGTCCCGATCCTCGAAGACGGTCACGACCATGACCGGTACGTCGAAGCATAGCGGCTCGCCGCGAAAGGCGCGCGTGAAGGCGGCGCCATCCATCTCGGGCATCTTGAAATCGGTGACGACCAGATCCGGCGTGTTCGCCTTGATCCATTCCAGCGCCTTCAACGGGTTGCCGAATGATTTGACGAGCGAGTCGGCGTCAAGCGAGGCGGCAAGCCGGCTGAGAATGCGCCGGTTCGTCACCTGGTCGTCAATCACCACTATGACTGTCATGGCTGAGGTTTCGCGCCCGTGAATCGCCGCCCGCCAACCGTCCCTGAAGTCGTCGGTCAGGCGGCAGCGATGTAGGCTGCGAGTGTCCAACCCGCCGTGTAAATGTTCCGTAAATACTGGGCTATTTTTGGCTGGTTCGAGCGGCTCGCAGGTCCCCTGAGGGGGGTGTGCCTGAGCGGGATTACGATCAAATCGGTAAAAAGCGGATTATTGTAAGGAAATCCTTTATTTTCTGGCCCCTATGGTGCGTCCGGGTTCCGCAAGGGAAATTTGGGCAGCGCCATGCTCCTCCGGCAGTTATTCGGCCCTCGGCGGCATGAAAGCGAGCGGCACGACGAACGTCGCCGCCATCGCCGCGTGTATGGCCGGCCAATCAAGGTCGTTCTCGAGGACAAGGCCTACAAGACACTCGACTGGTCGCTGGGCGGCTTCCGGATCAACAACTACCATCGGGAGCTCAAGCGTGGCGACCGGCTTTCCGGCGTTATCGGTCCCTTTGCACGCGTGAAACCCGGAGATTGCGTCGTCGAGGTGGTCCGCGTCGCCGAGAACGGAGATATCGGCGCCAAGTTTGTCGAAATTGCACCGCGGATCTTCGTCGCCATGGCAGGCTACAAAGAACGTTGACCCGCTGCCGTGCGGCCGATTTGCCCTGGATCGAGAGACAAAAAAAGCCCCCGCCGGCCCAACCGACGAAATTCGCGGCAGGCCAGCAGGGGCGCAAACAATTTTTTTGTGTTATCTTAAAAACTTACATCAATTTTCTCATAATTTTCTGGCACCATAAACCTTCGATCATTGCTTTGGCGTGATCGCCTATTCCTGTACAGGCGTTTCACCTTCGGCCGCGCTCCACAGCTTGACATAAACCGGCCACCAGTCGTCCAGCTTCCAGAATTCCTCAAGGCATTGCGACCGGGCGGCACCGACTTTGGCCTCGCCCAGCGCGGTGCGGCGTCTGTCGTTGCCCCCAAGCGCGATCCGACAGGCCACGTAGACCTCGACCTGGGGCTCGCTCATGCCAGGAAACGGCAGGCGCTCGATCTTCGTCGCGGCCTGCAGCCGGGCAGGCGCGAGGCTATACTTCAGGTGGCTCAGCGCAAGCCGCTACAGCCAAATGCGCTGGGCCGCGCGCTGGGCGATCGCCAGCCGCGGCGCATCTGGTCTGACGGCGATCATCGACCGGGAGCGCTTCCAGATCTATGGCCGACGGCTCGACGAGGCGCGCCGCGCCCGCGATGCCTGGCTCGCGGCCCGCAAGCGATATCTCGGACAAACCGGCTCGTGACCGGATCGGCGCCCCGAGGACGTTGGCTGAATCGTGACGCGAAGATCGAGGCGACGGTAGCGTTCAGCGTCCGTCCGTTTCGATCACCGCGACGCGCTCGGCGCCGGAGGGCAGCGGGCGCGTGCGATCGCCGATCCAGGCCACGATATCGCGATAGACCGTAGGCGCCTGCTTGTCGCGCAGCAGCATGTGCCAGCCGTTGGGATAGACGGCCAGCCGCTGCAGCCGCGTCGGCAATCGATTGATCGCGGTCATGATCGGCCGGCGCGGAATGATCTGGTCCTTCGCGCCATAGAGCATCAGCACCGGCACCCGCACTCTCGACGTCGCCGCGAGCGCCAGATCCATGAGGTTCGTGACCCCGTAGAGGCTATCCACGCGCACGTACTTTATGACCCGTGGATCGCGCGACATCTTTATCAGGGCGTCATGGTTGTCGGTCGGAATCCGACGGATCTGAGCTGAGGTGAGATGGACCCCAGGCATCGTATGCGCCGCGATCCAGAGCGCCACCCGATGCTGCGCCGGCATGATCTCCCGCCCCCAAACCGCGGGCGCCAAGAGGATCGCGCCGTCGACCTTCGGGGCATCCGTATCGCCGAGCGACGCCAGAACCACGCCCCCGCCCATGCTCGAGCCCAGCAGGAACGCCGGCACGCCCGGATGGCGCGCCCGCACGAGGCGGACGAAGAGTTTCGTGTCCTCGATCAACGCCCGGGCGCCCTGCCATTGCCCACGATGGGGCGCGCCGCCGAACCCGCGCTGATCGTAGGCGTAGGTCGCGATCCCTTCCTTGCGCCAGGCCCGCGCCGGGCCGGCGAAGGCGCTGCTGTGATCGTTCATGCCGTGCACGGCCACCAGGACCGCCCTGGGCCGATCGATCGGCAACCAGGCGCGGTAAGGCAATCGGGTTCCATCCTCGGCAACGTACAGCCGCGCCGTCAGCCGGGGCGAACCGGCCGGCAGATTGTCCGGATAGCGCACCGGCGCACAAGCGGCTGCCGCCAACACAACGAGGGCGAGCCCCAGAATTCGCAGCAAGCGCGTATCGACCATCATCGAAAGGTTGTTCCGCCGGGTTCTTCGCCGTCTTACCTCCGCCTAGGAAAATACATTCCGGCGGATCGGGCAATAGCCGGCGGAGGATAGGCCGGTTATGGTTAACGAAACCTGATCAGCCCAACCATCGCAGCGGCGACGAACGGTCGCCCGGGGCGAACGCGCCGCCATATCGCATACGCCGCAATTGGAGGTGTCGTGGAGTTTTTGGCGACCCCAACGGGATTTGAACCCGTGTCTCCACCTTGAAAGGGTGGTGTCCTGGACCAGGCTAGACGATGGGGTCGCGTGGTTGTGTCACCTACGGAGCTGAGCCCGCGAAATCAAGCGGATTCTTGGCGATCCGTCATGGCCGCGCAGCATCGGCGATGATCAGCTGGACATCGCTGCGGCCGCGCCATTCGTTCCGCCGCAGCGCCCCCGCCAGATGCAGCACGCCGCCCCGGGCACCCAGCAGCGCGCGGCCGAGGTCGCTATCCACCGATCGGAAGGCGATGCCGCCCAGCCGGCCCGATCCTTCATCGGCCAGAAAGCAGCGAACGTGGCTTTCGCCCACGACATCGGCCTTGGCGATACGGACCCGCGGAAACACGAACCGAGGCTCCGCGTTGCCATTGCCGAACGGCTCCAGACGTTCGAGCACATCCAACAGGTCCAGGTTCGCCGCCCCTATGGTGAGCCCGCCATCCACGCCGAGTGTGGCGTCGAGACCGTGCCGGGCCTGCTCGTCGGCAATCCGTGCCTCCAGGAATGCGCTCAGCGCCTCGATCGAGCCCTCCTCGACCGTGAGCCCGGCCGCCATCGGATGGCCGCCGCCGTTGACCAGCAACCCGGCCTGCCGGGCCGCGATCACCGCGGCGCCCAGATCGATCCCCCGCATCGATCGGCCCGAGCCCTTGCCGATGCCGTTCTCCACTGCGATCACCACGGCAGGACGGCCGAACTTCTCGACCAGCCGCGCCGCCACGATACCGATCACGCCCGGATGCCAGCCATGGCCGGTGACGATGACGGCAGCGCGGCCGTCAGGACCACGCGACCCGACTTGGCGCGCCGCCTCGGCGAGGACCGTCGCCTCGATCTCGCGGCGCTCGGCGTTGTAGCCGTCAAGCCGGCCCGCGATCGTCCGGGCCTCGTCCCCGTCGTCGGTCGACAGCAGGCGCGCGCCCAGCCCCGCCTCACCGACCCGTCCGCCGGCATTGACGCGCGGACCCAGAATGAACCCGGCGTGAAACGTCCCCGGCGGCTCGCGCAGGCCAGCCACGTCGGACAGCGCCGCGATGCCGATGTTTCCCCGTCGCGCCATGATCCTAAGACCCTGGGCGACATAGGCGCGGTTGAGCCCGGTCAGCGGCACGACGTCGCAGACCGTGCCGAGCGCCACGAGATCGAGCCAGCGGAAGAGATCGGGCTCGGAGCGGCTTCCATAGAACCCCGTCGTGCGCAGCCGCCGATTGAGCGCCACTACCAGCAGGAAGGCGACGCCGACCGCGGCGAGCTGCCCCAGACCGGGCGGTTCGTCCATCCTGTTCGGATTGACCACCGCCCAGGCCGGCGGAAGCTTGGGCTCCGCGGCGTGATGATCGACCACGATGACGTCGAGACCCGCGGACTGCGCCTCGGCCAACGCCTCATGCGCCGTGATGCCGCAATCGACCGTGATCACGACGTGCACCCCTTCGGCGGCCAGGCGTTTCAAGGCGGCGGCGTTCGGCCCGTAGCCTTCGGTGAGCCGGTCCGGAATGTAGATCCGCAGCTCGGCGCCGACCGCATTGAAGAAGCCGCTCAGCAAGGCCGACGAGGTCGCGCCGTCGACGTCGTAGTCGCCGAACACCGCCACCTGCTCGCCGCCCTCGATCGCGGCAGCCAGCCGGTCGACCGCCCGGTCCATGTCCTTCAGGACCGATGGGTCCGGCAGGAACCGGCTCAGGGTCGGGTTGAGGTGGCTCTCGATTTCGTCGATCGACACGCCGCGCGCCGCCAGCACGCGGCCGACAATCTCCGGCAGGCCGGCGCGCTGGGCGATCGCCAATCCGGCGCGCTCGTCCAACAATCGCGGCCGCCACCGCTTGCCCGAGATCGATCGTTCGACCCCGAGCACCGCGTCTGGCGGTTCGCTTGGCTCAAGCGCTCGCGGCATGTCACGCGTCGAGCGGGTCGAATCCCGACTTGCGGGTGAAATCGTGCTTTGCCTCGATCATCCGGACCGTCCCGGTTCGCGACCGCATCACGATCGAATGGGTCATCGCCCCGCCGCTGAAGCGACGCACGCCGCGCAACATCGAACCGTCGGTGACGCCGGTCGCCGCGAACATGACATCGCCGCTCGCCAGGTCGAGCAGGCCGTACTTCCGGTCGAGATCCTCGATGCCCCACCTTTTGGCGCGCCCGCGTTCGTCGTCGTTCCGGAACAGGAGACGGCCCTGCATCTGACCGCCGATGCTGCGCAGGGCCGCGGCGGCCAGCACGCCCTCGGGCGCGCCGCCGGACCCGATATAGATATCGACCCCGCTCTCCGGCAGCGTGGTCGCGATGACGCCGCTCACATCGCCGTCGGAGATGAGCTGAATGCGGGCCCCCGACGAGCGGACCTCGCCGATCAGGTCGGCATGTCGGGGCCGGTCGAGAATGCAGGCGACGACGTCCGCGACATCCACCTTCTTGGCCTTGGCGAGCGCCTTCAGATTGGCTGCCGGGGTCTCATCCAGATCCACGAGATCGTCCGGCAGGCCGCCGCCGACGGCGATCTTGTCCATGTAGACGTCGGGCGCGTTCAGAAATCCGCCCTGCTCGGCCATCGCGATGACGGCAAGGGCGTTCTGGCCGCCCTTCGCGGTGATGGTCGTGCCCTCCAGCGGATCGAGCGCGATGTCGATCTTGGGGCCGTTTCCGATGCCGACCTCCTCGCCGATATAGAGCATCGGCGCCTCGTCGCGCTCGCCCTCGCCGATCACGACGGTGCCCTCGATCGACAGGCTGTTGAGCGCCTTGCGCATCGCGTCGACCGCGGCCTGGTCGGCCGCCTTCTCGTCGCCGCGCCCCATCAGCCGGGACGCCGACAGTGCTGCGGCTTCGGTCACACGCACCGCCTCGAGTGCGAGATTGCGGTCCATGCCCGATTGTTCGGCCATTTGCCCCCTCCGGCCAGCCCTGCCGGGCCGTTGTCTAGAGATCCTCGATCCTGATCATGCACGGAGCCTCACGCACCGAGCTCAACCCGGCGATCCGCTCCAACGCCCGACGGATAGCGGATTCTTCGGTCGTATGCGTGGTCAAGACCACCGGAACGGCCTCGTCCGAAGAGCGGGCGCGCTGCAACATGGATTCCAGCGACACCTTCTCGTCGCGCAGCGCCGCCGCGACGTCGGCGACCACGCCGGGCTTATCGTCAACCATCAGCCGAATATAGTATGAGCCGCTGTGCCGCTCCATCGCCGCGGGCATGAGCGGCTCCAACTGGTCCGCCGGCACCGCGAAAGTCGGCGTGACGCGGCCGCGCGCGATGTCGATCAGGTCGGCCACGACAGCCGATGCGGTCGGTCCGCCGCCCGCGCCGGGACCGACATGGACCGCGCTGCCGATCGTATCGCCTTCGGCAACGATCGCGTTGGTTACGCCTTCGACGAAGGCGATCGGCGCGGAATTCGGAACCATCGATGGATTCACCCGCTGCTCGATGCCATGTCCGGTGCGCCGCGTCGTCGCCAGCAGCTTGATGCGATAGCCGAGCTCGTCGGCGTACTCGATATCCAGCGGCGAGATCTGGCGGATGCCCTCCACGTGAACCGCGCCGAAATCGATCTCCGTGCCGAAGGCGATGCTGGTGAGAATGGCGATCTTGTGGGCCGCGTCGACGCCGTCGATATCGAAGCTCGGATCGGCCTCGGCGTATCCCAGCTCCTGGGCCTCGCGCAGCACGTCGTCGAAGGGCCGGCCGCTCCTGCGCATGGTCGTCAGGATGTAGTTGCAGGTGCCGTTGAGGATACCGTAGACGCGGCTCAGACTGTTCGCCGCAAGCCCTTCGCGCAGCGCCTTGACGATAGGGATTCCCCCGGCAACCGCCGCTTCATAGGCCAGCGTCACATTCGCCGCCTCCGCCGCGCGGGCCAACGCCGTTCCATGGTGCGCCAGCAGGGCCTTGTTCGCGGTGACGACATGCCGCCCCGCCCCGATCGCCGCTTCCAACACCGCCTTGGCAATCCCGTCTTCGCCGCCGATCAGCTCGACCACCACGTCGGCATCGCCGCCCCGCGCCATCGCCACCGGATCGTCGAACCACTCGAAGGCATCGATGGAGACGCCGCGGTCCCTCTGCCGGCTGCGCGCCGACACCGCCGATACCGCCAAGGCGCGGCCGCAACGCTGGGCGAGCAGGTTCGATTGCTCGTGCAATATCCTGAGCGTTCCGGCCCCGACGGTTCCGAGGCCGGCAATCGCGATCTTTAGCGGTTGGGTCAAGATGCTGCTGCCCGCTTCTGTCCGGAGCTTTCATTGATATAAGGGGCCAGGAAGGACTTGATGTTTCGGGCGGCCTGGCGAATGCGCTGCTTGTTTTCCACAAGCGCCACCCGCAGCCAGCCATCGCCATATTCGCCAAAGCCGATGCCGGGCGATACGGCCACCTCGGCCTGGTCGAGCAGCATCTTGGCGAACCCCATGGAGCCGATCTTTGCGAATTGTGGCGGCACCGGAACCCAAGCGAACATCGTGGCCGCCGGGCTGGGCACCTCCCAGCCCGCGTTGCAAAGCCCCTTGATCAGGACGTTCCGCCGCTCGCGGTAGCGCTCGCGTATTTCGTCGACGCAATCCTGCGGGCCGTTGAGCGCGGCGGCGGCGGCGACCTGGATCGGCGTGAACGCGCCATAGTCCGTGTACGACTTCACATGCGCCAGCGCGGCAACCAGGCGACGGTTGCCGCTGGCGAAGCCCACGCGCCACCCCGGCATCGAGTAGGTCTTGCTCATCGACAGGAACTCGATCGCGATGTCGCGCGCGCCCGGCACCTCCAGGATCGAGGGCGGCGGCGGTCCATCGAAATAGATCTCGGCATAGGCCAGGTCGGAGATGATGTAGACCTGATAGCGACGACAGAACTCGACCAGCTCGCCGTAAAAATCCAAATCCGCCGTCTGCGCCGTAGGATTGGAGGGAAAATTGACGATCAGGGCAATCGGCTTGGGCACCGAATGGCTGACCGCCCGCTCGAGCTCGCGCATGTAGTCGTGCCCGGGCGTCATCGGGATATGGCGGATCGCGCCGCCCGCCATGATGAAAGCGTAGGCGTGAATGGGATAGGTCGGGTTGGGAACCAATACGACGTCGCCCGGCGCGGTGATCGCCTGGGCAAGGTTGACGATTCCCTCCTTGGAGCCGAGCGTGACGATCGTCTCGGTGTCCGGATCGATCTCGACGTTGAATCGCCGGCCGTAATAGGCGGCAACGGCCTTGCGCAGACCGGGAATCCCCCGGGAGCTCGAATACCGGTGCGCACGCGGATTCTGCGCCGTCTCGGTGAGCTTCTCGACGATATGGGCCGGCGTCGGGCTGTCGGGGTTGCCCATGCCGAAATCGATGATGTCGCGGCCTTCGGCGCGCGCCTCGGCCTTCATCGCGTTCACTTCCGCGAACACGTAGGGCGGCAGCCGCTTGATCCGGTAGAATTCGTCGCTCATCGAAGTCCTGCCTTACCCGATCGGAACCGGCCGCAACTCAACTGGAACGGCCGAGTCCAATGCGGCAACGATCCGCCGGCGATCGGCCGGCCGGCCGCGTATCGGACCATACTATCAGGTCCCTCAACGGCGCATGAATATGTCGACGCGCCGATTGAGAAAGGGCCGGCCCGGGCTGTTGGGCTCGGTATCGCCACGACCGATTGCTTCGAGCTGGCCCTTGCGAACGCCCAGCCGGGCCAGAAGAGAGGTGACTGCGTTCGCCCTGGCGACGGACAGCGCGTCCTTGGCCTGCTTGTCCTTGTCGGCGTCCGTGCTGCGCTTGCGCCGCGAGGCATGGCCGACCGCGATCACCTTCGCGCCCGAGCGCTTCTGGATCGCTGCGATCTGGCGCATCAGTCCGGCCGCCCCAGGCGGCAGGCGGGCCGAGCCGGCCGGAAAGCGGATGGTCGCCAGACGAGCGCCGGCGACGGTCACCGTCTCGACCTTGGTCTCACCGGCACCTTGGTCGCCGGCGCCGACGTTCGCCGTCTTGGGCCTCGCCCAGACCGGCGTCGCATCGGTGTGCCTGGCCCGGGACCGGTCGGCCATCAAGCCCTCTTCAACCGCCAGCCGGCGTTCCTCGGACGTCACGTTCGGCCGGCTCGGAACCGTCGACAGGTTGGGATAGGGCTTCTTCTCACCGCCCGCCGCCGCGGCATCGGCGCTTTCAGGCTTCTTGGCGTCACCGCCGGATTTGGATTTCGAGTCCTTGCGCTCGAAGGCCTTGCCGAGCGTCAGCGAGTCGCTCGGCGACGAGCAGCCGCCCAGCACGAATGGAACCGCCAGCACGGCCGCCAGCACGGCCGTGAAGCGTCGTCCGCCGAATCTCGGCGCCGACGCGCCGTTGTTAACCATCATCACCCTGTTCCGATCGATGAAATTGCGGGTTTGTTCGAGGCCCGGGAGGTATTTTGTGAATCCCCTTGTCGTTGTTATATGACAAAACTCGTACTTTCGGCCCCGGTCACACTACCCGAGCTCACAGCCGAAATGCCGGGTAAATGTGGCGGAAATCAATACACTGCATCTTATAGAGGATGGGGCAATGGCCGATCAACCGGAGACGGGCGCCAGACTTCCCGACCCCGTGGAAACCGCGCGATCCTTGGCGAACGTTGCCGAGCGCAGCCAGAAGGTGATTGCCGATTTCCTTCGGAAGCAGGCGGCGGGCGGTGAAAGCGAGATGGACCCGCTCAAGATCGGCCAGGCCTTCATGGACCTGACCGCCAAGATGATGGCCGACCCCACGAAGATGTTCGAAGCCCAGATGGCGCTCTGGCAGGACTACATGCGCCTGTGGCAATCGACGACCCGGAAGTTCGCAGGGACATCGTCCTCCCCTGTTATCGAGCCCGACGCCGATGATCGGCGCTTCAAGTCCGACGAATGGCAGACCAACGCGGTGTTCGACTATCTGAAACAGTCCTACCTGCTGACGGCGCGCTGGATGCAATCGACGGTGAACGACGTCGACGGCCTCGATGCTGCGACGGCGAAGAAGGTCGATTTCTACACCCGCCAGTTCGTCGACGCGATGGCCCCCACCAACTTCGCCATGACCAATCCCGAGGTCGTCAGGGCGACCATGGAATCGGGCGGCGAGAACCTGATCAACGGGCTGGAGAACCTTCTGGAGGATCTCGAGCGCGGCAAGGGCCGGCTCAACATCAAGATGACCGACCCCGATGCCTTCCAGGTCGGCGGCAATATCGCGGTCACGCCCGGCAAGGTCGTCTACCAGACCGACCTGATGCAGCTCATCCAGTACGCGCCGACGACCGCGGAGGTGATGCGCGTCCCGCTCCTCATCATCCCGCCCTGGATCAACAAGTTCTACATCCTCGACCTGCGCGAGAAGAATTCGTTCATCAAATGGGCGACCGATCAGGGCATGACGGTTTTCGTGATCTCCTGGGTCAATCCCGACGCCGCGCTCGCCGACAAGGGCTTCGAGGACTACATGCTCGAGGGCCCCCTCGCGGCCATGGACGCCATCGAAAAGGCGACCGGCGAGCGCGAGGTCAACATGATCGGCTATTGCCTCGGCGGCACGCTGCTCGCCTCGACGCTCGCCGTGCTGGCCGCCAAGGGCGACGACCGGGTACGGAGCGCCACCTACTTCGCCTCGATGATCGACTTCGCCGAGTCCGGCGAGCTTTCGGTCTTCATCGACGAGGAGCAGCTCTCCTATCTCGAGAGCAAGATGCAGGAGAAGGGCTACCTCGAGGGCGCCGACATGGCGAACACCTTCAACATGCTTCGCGCCAACGATCTGATCTGGTCGTTCGTGATCAACAACTACCTGATGGGCAAGGACCCCTTCCCCTTCGACCTGCTCTACTGGAATTCCGATTCCACGCGGATGCCGGCAGCGATGCACAGCTTCTATCTCCGCAAGATGTACCAGGAGAACCTGCTCGTGGAGCCGGGCGGGATCACGCTGCAAGGCGTCCCGGTCGACCTCTCCAAGATCGAGGTTCCGACCTTCATTCTGTCGACGCGCGAGGACCACATCGCGCCGTGGAAATCGACCTACGCCGGCACCCGCGCCTATGGCGGCAAGGTCCGTTTCATCCTATCGGCCTCCGGCCACATCGCCGGGGTGATCAATCCACCCGCGGCGCAGAAGTATTGCTATTGGACGAACTCCAAGAAGCCCAAGAGCCCCGACAAATGGCTGGAGAAAGCCGAACGCCACGACGGGTCATGGTGGCCCGAATGGCTGAAATGGATCAGCAAGTATGGCGGCGACAAGGTCCCCGCGCGCACGCCCGGCGACGGCAAGCTGAAGCCGATCGAAGACGCGCCCGGATCCTACGTGCAGATCAAATCCGACGGCTGACGTCCGGGCATCGGGCGATTGAACGACGATCGAACGCCGCGACCAACGCGGACGCCGACCCGGATGTTTTTGATCGCCGGCCGCGATCGCCTAGAATGATGCGAGCAATCATCGGAGCTGACGCATGTTCCTGAAGAATGCCTGGTACGCCGCGGCCTGGGACAACGAGATCGGCCGCGCGCTGATGCAGCGCTGGATCATCGGCCGGCCGGTCGTGCTCTATCGAACCGAGGCCGGCGAGGCCGTGGCGATGGAGGACCGCTGCCCGCACAGGCGGTTCGCGCTCTCCGAGGGCACCTTGATCGGCGACACGATCGAGTGCGGCTACCACGGCCTGGTCTTCGACTGCGCCGGCAAGTGCCGACGCATTCCGGGCCAGGACAATATTCCGCCGCGCATGCGGGTCCGCACCTATCCCGTGGTCGAGCGCTGGAGGCTCGTCTGGATCTGGATGGGCGATCCCAAGGAAGCGGACGAGGCGCTGATCCCCAACTTCGTCTGGAACAGCGATCCCGAGAACTGGCACCCGGTCTGCGGCACGATCCACATGGCCGCCGACTACCGCCTGGTGGTCGACAACCTCCTCGACCTGACCCACGAGACCTTCGTCCACAAGAACACGATCGGAAACTTCTCGGTCGCCGACACGCCGATGTCGTTCCGCATCGAGCCGCCGAACGTGCATATAGAGCGCGTCATGCGCGACGTTCCGGCGCCCCCGCTCTTCGAGCAGGTGCGCGGCTTCAAGGACAACATCGACCGCTGGCAGATCATCAGGTTCGACCCGCCGTCCAACATCGTCATCGACGCGCGGGCCGTGCGAGCCGGGACCAACGACATCGACCAGGGGCTCCGCTGGCACGTGATCAATTCGATCACGCCGGAGAACGAGGCGAGCAGCCGGTATTTCTGGAGCGTCTCGCGGTGCTTCGAGTTGGACGACGAGAAGATCGACGACCTGCTCGCGCGCCAGATCATGGCCACCTTCGAGGAGGACAAGGCCGTCCTCGAGACCCAGCACCATCTGATCGAAACCGACGATCCCGACCGGCGCGTCTACGACATCAATGCGGATGCGGGCGCCATCGCCGCGCGGCGCATCGTCCGCGACATGATCGCCGAGGAAGCCGCCGCCAACTAACCCGGCTTACTCCGCCGCTTTTCTCTCGATCTCCAGCCGGTTGGTCTCGGCATATTCCGCGTAGCGGTTGCAGGCGTCGATTTGGCGCGCGACGTCTTCGTCGCTCAGATCCCGCATGTATTTGGCAGGGCTGCCGGCCCAAAGCTGCCGCGACCTGACCACCTTGCCCGGCGTCACCAGCGCCCCGGCGGCCACCATCGCCTCCGGTTCGACCACGGCGCCGTCCATTACGCAGGCCTTCATTCCGATCATCGCACGGTCGCCGATCGTGCAGGCATGGACAAGGCACATGTGGCCGACCAGCACGTCGTCGCCGATGATGGTGCCGAACGTGGCGTGATCGACATGGATGACCGAGTTGTCCTGAATGTTCGTGTTCCGGCCGATGCGCACCACGTTGACGTCCCCGCGCACCGTGCAGCCGAACCAGACCGACGACCTCGGCCCGATCTCGACATCGCCGATCACCGCCGCGGTCGGCGCGACCCAGGCATCCGCGGCGATCGTGGGATAGGTGCCGTTGTAGGGCAGGATGGTCGCCATGGTCGGTCCCCGTGAACGCGCGGTCCGCCGCCAGGAGACGGCGGCTCGTATCAGCCGCGCTTCAGTCTATGGGAACAGCGGGGCCTGTTCGAGCCCGGTCGATTCCGGCAGGTCGAACATCAGGTTCATATTCTGGATCGCCTGTCCGCTCGAGCCCTTGACCAGGTTGTCGAGCGTCGAGACAAGAATGGCCCGGCCCGGAATTCGGTCCTCGAAGACCCCCAGCAGGCAGTGGTTCGAGCCCCTGACGTGGCGCGTCGCCGGCACCACGCCCTCGTCCACCACCCGCACGAACGGCTCGTCCGCGTAGCGCTCGGCAAGCGTCCGGCGCAGATCGGCGACCGAGGCGCCATTGGCGAGCCGAACGTAGGTCGTCAGCAGCTCGCCGCGGTTCATCGGGATCAGATGCGGCGTGAAATTGATGATCACGTCCCGTCGCGCGGCGACCGAGAGTTCCTGCTCGATCTCCGGCGCGTGGCGGTGGCTGGCGATGCCATAGGGGTGCAGCCCCTCGGCGACCTCGCCGAACAGCATCGCTTCCTTGAGGCCGCGCCCGGCGCCCGAGGCGCCCGATTTCGCGTCGATCACGACGTCATCGGCGTCGATCAACGCCTCGGCGACCAGCGGGATCAGAAGCAGCAGGGCCGCCGTCGGATAGCAGCCCGGACACGCGGTCAGCCGCGCCTTGGCGATGGCGTCCCGATAGTGCTCGGTGAGCCCGTATACGGCCTCGGGCTGCAGCTCGGGCGCCCGGTGCTCGTGCCCGTACCATTGCGCATAAGTGCCGGTGTCGCGCAGCCGGAAGTCGGCCGACATGTCGACGACCTTCACCGTGCGCGGCAGCGAGGCGATGATTTCCTGGGTCGTGCCGTGCGGCAGACCGCAGAACACCACGTCGCACTGATCCCAATCGGCGTCGTCGACCTTGACCAGGTCTGGCAGCCGCCGGCCGCCCAGATGCGGAAACACCTCGTCCATCGGCTTGCCGGCATGGCGATCGGCGGTCATGAGCGAGATACTGGCGTCGGGATGCGTGACCAGCAGGCGCACCAGATCGGCGCCCGTATAGCCGCTCGCGCCGAGCACGCCCACTTTCACCCGATTAGACAACTTCGCCATGGCAAACGCCTTTTTCTTCCGCTAGCCTCGATACCAGCGCAGGTCGTCCTGCGCGGCACTCTTCGATCCATTAGCATGGCGCCCGATCGGTAAGCGAGCGCCGATTGACAGGGCCGCGGAGCGGCGTCTCGACTGTCCATGTCGCGAGCACAAGACAGCTTTTCAATCGATATTTCGGTCGACGCGGCCCATGCGGCCTGCATCGAGGCGGCCATGAAGGACGGCTGGCGAATTCAGGATTCCGACCTCGAGCATTTCTACGTGCGCCAGAACGTCACCCTGTTCGACCGGCTCTACCGATATCCATCGGACTGCGCCATCTTCCTCCACCGCGAAAAGCCTCGTTTGACCCGGATCGAGCTCCACGGCCGCATTCGCGGCTTCGGCCCGCTCCAGCGGCGGCGCGTGACCCGGGCTGTTCAGGCCCTGCGCGCCGCGATCGAGCGCGCCGTCGAAGGCAGCGCGGTTAGCAAGGCCTGACCCCCTCGGTATTCGGTCGCCCGCCTTCTGAAACTTCGTTCGACACATGAAAAGGGCCCGCCGCCTGGCCGGGCCCTTTTACGAACGCCGCTTGGGACCCGCCTATCGTTTCGAGAACTGGAAGCTGCGTCGCGCCTTGCGGCGGCCGTACTTCTTGCGCTCCACCACGCGGGCATCGCGGGTCAGAAAGCCGTTCCGCTTGAGCGCCGGGCGAAGCGCCGGCTCGTAGTAGGTCAGCGCCTTGCTGATGCCGTGCCGCACCGCGCCCGCCTGGCCGGAGAGGCCGCCGCCTTTGACCGTGCAGACGACGTCATACTGGCCTTCGCGCTCGGTCACTTCGAAGGGCTGGTTGATGATCAGGCGCAGAGTTGCGCGCGCGAAGTATCTCTCGATTTCGCGGCCGTTCACGGAAACCTTGCCCGATCCCGGCTTCAGCCAGACCCTTGCCACCGAATCCTTGCGCTTGCCCGTCGCATAGGACCGGCCCTGCGCGTCGATCTTCGGCTCGGCCGTTACCTCAGGCGCCGGCGCCGCGGCTTCCGGCGCGATCGCGGCGGGCATCACCTCGGCGAGGGTTTCCTTGTCGTCCTCGGCCATGGCCTAGCTCCTCTTGTTCTTCGGGTTCATCGCGGCGAGGTCGAGCACCTCGGGCTTCTGCGCCTCGTGGGGATGCTCGGTGCCGGCGTAGACGCGCAGGTTCTTCATCTGCTGCCGTCCCAGCGGATTGCGCGAGATCATGCGCTCGACCGCCTTGGTGATGACCCGGTCCGGATGCTTGCCCTGGAGGATCGCGCCGGCGCGCGCCTCCTTGATCCCGCCCGGATAACCGGTGTGCCGGTAATACACCTTGTCCGCCAGCTTCTTGCCGGTCAACTTGACCTTTTCGGCATTGATCACGATGACGTTGTCGCCGCAATCGACATGGGGCGTGAAGGTCGGCTTGTGTTTGCCTCTGAGGCGCATCGCCACCACCGAGGCGAGCCGACCCAGCACGACGCCTTCGGCATCGACCAGCACCCATTTCTTTTCAACCTCGGCCGGCTTGGCCGAGTAGGTTTTCATGGCGGACATGGCCCATCATCCCTGGAACATGAAAAGAGGCGCCGGCCCGCGGGCGCGCCCCTCTGACAGCCGATCTATATGGTCAACTCCAGCGTCCCGTCAACCGTATTTTGCTCCTAATATCATAAAGTTATATATTGAGGTATCAGAATACCTTAAAAATCGAGCGTCGTGTTGAAGTCGTCCTTCGCCGAATTCCGCGACGTCGTCGTAGGGGCACCGGACATCACGCCCTGGGAAAAACGTAGGTGCCGGAGACTTGGGCCACCGGCGCCTCCTCCCCGTCCGCGTGGACCAGGACGTCCATCACCACTTGGCTCCGCCCGGCGCGGAGGACGCTCACCTCGGCGATCAGGTCCTTTCCCGACGACGTGCGCAGGAAGTACATGTTGAGGTTCGTCGTCGCGGATCGGGCGCCCCTCGCGTCCAGCCCCATCACGGCGGCATACATCGCATAGTCGGCCAGGGCCATGATCACCGGCCCGTTTATCACGCCGCCGGGGCGCACGAGATCCTTGCGATAGGGAACCCGCATCCGCGCCCGCCCCTCTCCCACTTCTTCGAGACGGAGCCCGAGCCAGGCAGCCAAGGGGCTCTCGCGCGCAATCATGTCGTTGAACGCATCGGTCGTGATTAACTGGCTCACCTCGATCCTCCCTCGACCCCCGCTTTACCGTCCCTCAGCTGCCGCCCAGATTAGACGCACTTAACGTTTACGTAAAGGTAAGGACAAGCACCGAACGCCTGTCGCCACCAGTCGTAAGTGCCTTGCAATGCATGTTGTCGAACCGAAGCCCGAGACTGGATTTTCCTCAATCCAGCAATTGGCGCCTGGTCGTCCCAAGGCGAAAGGGCAACGTCACTCTAACGCAATGGAGATCGGTTCATGTTCGGTACTGAGCGAGCGGTTTACCTGCGACGTCTCACCGATTGCGGGCACCCTCACACCATGCGCGGCGGCACGACCCCAAGCGTCGTTGCCACTTGGGACAACATTTTGTAGCAATTCGGTGATTTATGCGCGACAGAGCGCTATATTTTGGGTACTGAGTCTGTATTCTGAATACGACCGAGTCGATGTGCGGTCGCCTCGTAGAGCGCGGCCACCTTCCAGGGAGAGGAACCACGGTTTCGATGACCCCTTTTCGCCGGCTTTTCCGGCCAAAGCCCCGCGTGACTGCACACAAATACATACTTAACGCGACATTTACCTTGTTGCCCGAGTATCGGAATGGCCTCGCCGCGGCCGTCGCCGCCTTTGGCCATTCCCACGATGCCGTGGAAGACCTTGATGCGTTCACCGAATTGCGAAAGCTGGTCTGGCGTCATCGCTGATCTGCCTCGTATGCGCCAATTGGGGTGCGCGTGATGGCGGGGCATGACGATTCGCGCGACGATACACAGGTCCAGCGCGTCAAGGTCGTCGGGATCACCCACGCACCGCTCGACTCGCCGCCGAAGGACGCCATCGAGGACAAGGGTGCGACGCCCGAGCGCCCCGAGAATGCCGGCGCCGGCGCGCCCTTGGCGGCTTCACCGGAAACACCCATCGCCGCCGACGAAACCCCACGACCCCGCGTGCCGGACGGATCGCCCGCGGCAGACGCCGCCGAAGGTGCGCAGGCAGAAGATGCCGCGTCGGCCTTCGAAGAAGCCACAGTCGCCGATACGTCGGAACGGATCACTGCGGCCGAGGATCTGATCTCAAGTGCCGATCCGGCGCCGTCAGATAACGACGCATCCCCTTCCCCCGCGGCGGAGGCTGAACCGGACGCGGCGGCGCTGGCCGAGCAAAAGCTGCGCGACGGCCTGATCCGCCACCAGACCGGGGACCTTGCCGCGGCCGAGGCGATCTATCGCAAGGTCGTCGCCGAGAACGAAGAGAGCGCCGACGCCCAGCATCTGCTCGGGCTGGTCCTCCACATGACCGCCCGCAACGATGAGGCGGAGCCCCATCTGCGCCGGGCCATAGCGCTGCGGCCGCAGGCGGCCGAGTTCCACAACAGCTTCGGCGCCGTGATGATCGCCCTCGGCCGGCACGACGACGCCTACGCCGCCTTCGAGGCGGCCCTGGCGATCCGCGACGACCTCGCCGACGCGCACTATAACCTCGGCTACCTCGACCATGCCTCGGGCCGCCTACGCAAAGCGGTGACGCGTTACCGCGAATCGCTGCAGCACAACCCGGAACACGTTCCGGCGATGATCAACTGGGGCAGCGTCCTCATGGACCAGGACCGCCTGAAGGATGCCAATTCCCTCTTCCAGCGCGCCCTGAAGACCAACCCCGCCTCGATCCCCGCGATCAAGAGCAAGGCCCGGGTGTGCCGCTCCACCGGCAACCTCAATATGTCCCAACAGCTCTTCCGCAAGGCGATCGAACTCTCGCCCGACGACGCCGATGCCCATTTCGGCCTCGGCGAGGCGCTGCTGCTCGAGGGCGACTACCGGAACGGCTTCGAGGAGTACGAGTGGCGCGACCGCCTGCCGACGGGCGGCGACTCGCCGTCGCTCGAGCAGATCTGGGCCGGACAGCCCCTCGACCGCAAGTCCATCCTCGTTCGCGCCGGAACGCTCGATTGCGAGACCATCCAGCTCGCGCGCTTCGCCAGCTTCCTGGCGGCGAAGGGCGCTCACGTGGCGGTCGAATGTCCGGGCCCGCTACGCCGTCTGATCGAGACCGTGGCCGGCGTCGGCAAAGCCTACAAGCCGGCCGATGAGAAGCCGGAGTTCGATTTCCAGGTGTCGTTGCTTAGCCTGCCGCGCCTCCTCGGCATGGCCAAGGACGAGGTACCGGCGGGCATTCCCTATCTATCGGTTCCCGGCGACGTGGAGCCCCCTGCTCCGCCCCAGGACACGGCGCGCATGCGGGTCGGCCTTATCTGGCGTGCCGGGGCGCCCGGCAATCGGGCCGACAAGACCAGCTTCCCGCTGGAGCGCATGCTCGAGCTCGCAACCATGCCGGGGCTCGGCTTCGTCAGCCTGCAGATGGATGTGAAAGAGGAGGAGGCCGCCCTGTTGCAGGGCCGCAACGTAGCCGATCTCGGCAGTCGCTTTACCGATCTCGCCGACCAGGCCGCGGCGATCGACGCGCTCGACCTCGTTATCTCGACCGATGCCCCAGCCGCCCATATCGCCGGAGCGCTCGGCCGGCCGGTGTGGCTCCTGATCCGCAGCGCGGCGCACTGGACCTGGCTCCGGGACCGCGAGGACAGCCCGTGGTATCCCTCGATGCGCATCTTCCGGCAAGACACGCTCGGCGACTGGAGCAATATCGCCCGCCGCCTGCCCGTCACCCTCGCCATCGAGGCCGGCAAGAAGGGCGCCGCAGCTTCATAGACTTAGCGCATTTTCCGCTCTCGCGGAATCGGCGCCGCCTGGAAGCATCCACAAGCCCATAGTTCCCCTTGCCAAGCCGTAGCACAGGCCGCAAGTTTGCGGTCATGAACCACGAAACATACGATGATCGCTACATTAAGGACGTGCTTGCGCGGGCGCGGACGATCGCCATGGTCGGCGCCAGCCCCAACTGGAACCGGCCGAGCTTCTTCGTCATGAAGTATCTCCAGATCAAGGGCTTCCGCGTGGTGCCGGTCAATCCCCGTGCCGAGGGCGAGACGATCCTGGGCGAGACGACCTATGCCGGTCTCGACGACGTGCCCGGTTCGGTCGACATGGTCGACGTGTTCCGCTCGGCCAGGGAGGCGCTGGAGATCACCAAACAGGCGATCGCCAAGGGCGCGAAGATCGTCTGGATGCAGATCGGCGTCCGCAACGACGAGGCCGCGCGCCTCGCCGAGGACGCGGGGATCAGCGTAGTGATGAACCGCTGCCCCAAGATCGAGTATTCGCGGCTCTACGGCGAGCTGGGCTGGGGCGGCTTCAATTCCGGCGTCATATCGAGCAAGCGCAGGAGGGCCTAGTCCCATGTCCAAGCCGCGCACCCCCGGCTTCGAGACGCTGTCCGTCCATGCCGGCGCGGCGCCCGACCCGGTGACGGGCGCCCGCAACACGCCGATCTTCCAGACCACTTCCTACGTCTTCGAAGATGTCGACGACGCGGCCTCGCTGTTCAACCTGCAGAAGCCCGGTTTCCTCTATTCCCGCGTCGGCAACCCGACGGTCGCGGTGCTGGAGGAGCGCGTCGCGGCGCTGGAGAACGGCCGCGGCGCCACCGCCACCGCCTCCGGCCATTCGGCGCAGATCCTGGCGCTCTTCCCGCTGATGGCGCCGGGCTGCGAGATCGTCGCCGCCAACAAGCTATACGGCGGCTCGCTCAACCAGATGGGCCACAGCTACAAGAAGTTCGGCTGGCAGGCCCGTTTCGTCGACCCCGGCAAGGCCGAGAATTTCGCTGCCGCGGTCACCGACAGGACCCGCGCGATCTTCATCGAGAACCTGGCCAATCCAGGCGGCGTCGTCGTCGATCTGGAGGCCGTGGCCGAGGTGGCGCGCGATGCCGGTGTGCCGCTGATCGTCGACAGCACCATGGCCACCCCGTACCTAAACCAGCCGTTCGAATGGGGCGCCGACCTGGTCGTCCATTCGACCACCAAATTCATGTCGGGCAACGGATCGTCGATCGGGGGCGTGGTCGTCGACTCGGGCCGCTACGACTGGTTCGCCCAGCGCGAGAAATGGCCCAGCCTGACCGAGCCTGCGCCCGAGTATCACGGGCTCCGCTTCGCCGAGACCTTCGGCGACCTCGCCTACACCGTCTACGGCCACGCCGTGGGCCTGCGCGACCTGGGGCCCTGCCAATCGCCCTTCAACGCCTGGATCACCCTCCAAGGCCTCGAGACGCTGGCGCTCCGCATGGAGCGGCACTGCGCGAACGCCCAGGCCGTGGCCGAATTCCTCGAGCAGCACCCGGCCGTCGCCTGGGTCTCCTATGCCGGGCTCGAATCGAGCCCGTACCATGACCTGGCCCGCAAATACATGCCAAAGGGCGCGGGCTCGGTCTTCACCTTCGGCGTCAAGGGCGGATACGAAGCCGGCGTCCGCATCGTGGAGGCGGTCGAGATCATCAGCCATCTGGCGAATATCGGCGACACCAAATCGCTCATCCTGCATCCGGCCTCGACCACCCACCGCCAGCTCACCGAAGAGCAGCTCATCGCCGCGGGCGCCGGTCAGGACGTGCTGCGCCTGTCCGTCGGTATCGAGACGGTCGACGACATCATCGAAGACCTCGACCGGGCCCTGCACGCCGCCGCCTCGTCCAAGGCTGCCGAATAGCGGACTGCACCCGGCACGATCTTGGGCTATTCCGCCGGCTCAACGCTCACCAATGAGCCTCGTCGGCCGCCCGGCAGGAACAACGTCGCGACGAAGCAGGTCAGCGCGAACCCGGCCAAGGCGACGAATAGCCAGTAGAACCCGCCGGTCGCCTTGTGGACGGCGGATACCAGGAACAGCGCCAGCGGGGCCGCCCCGAAGGCGAGGACGAATTTCACCCCGAACGCAAGCCCATGATGCTTCTCCGGCGCGTGCCGCGCGAGCAGCATGTTCTCCGCCGGAAGGGCGCCGATGCTGAACAGCACCATCAGCGCGGAGACCGCGAGCAAGGGCAGGCCGACCAGGCTGGCTGCGAAAAACAGCAGCGGCACCTGGATCGCGAAGGCGGCGATGTAGATCGGCCGCAAGGGAAACCGGTCGGCCAGATGCCCGCCGACCAGCTGCATGATCCCGGCGAACCCGTAGACCAAAGCGACCAGCAAGCCCGCCCCGAAGGCGCCGCCGCCCACCACCTCCTGGAGACGGACCGCGAAAAGCTTCGGCAGGACCGTCTGGGTCGACTGAAAGACGATGGCGCCGACGAACATGGTGAGCAGCAGAATCGCGAAGACGCGCACCATGTCGCGCTTGTCCGCCGCTTCGCGTCGATCTTCCACGGCGTTGGGATGCCCGATCAGGCCCCTGCGAACGGAAACCCAGAGCGCCACGCCGGTCAGGACGGAAACCGCGCCAGGCACGATGAAAGCCGCGCGCCAACCACCGAGCTCGATCAACCCGCCGCCGATCGCCGCGGCCGAGGCGATCCCGATGCTGCCGAAGATCCCGTTCACGCCGAGGATCTTGCCCTGGTTCACCGGCGCGTTGCGGATCAGCCAGGCGATGCCGACCGGATGGTAGATCGAGGCGAAGAGCCCGATCCCGCCCAGCCCCACGGCCAGCATGACCGGGCCGTCGGCGAACCCGCACAAGATCGACGCGCCGCCCATGCCGATGAAGAAGGCGACCATCATGCCGCGCGCGCTCCAGCGATCGCCGAGCCACCCCGCCGGCAGGGCGGCCAAACCGACGAGCAGCGCGCCGGGCGTCCAGAGCGCGATCAGCTGGTGATACGGCAGCCGCCATTCGCCCTCGAGCGCCAGCACGATCACGAAATAGAATGCCGTGAAGAGGTGCACGAAAGCGTGCCCGATGCAGGAAAACACCAGCGACAGGCGTGCGGAGCCGGGCGTCATTGAGCGGATTTTTTTTGAGCTTTCGGGCCGAAACAGGACGGCGGATCGTGCCACTGGACACGGGCCCGCACAAGTCCAACCACCCTTCGGACCGGGCGAGATTATAATGGTTATAATCTATATATTACAGACACCTACGGATTGATTTTGCTTAAGAACTACAGCAATGCTTAACCATTCGTTAACCTTTTTCCACCGCTTTGCCGCAATTGCGCCGCCGCGCCCTCACAAAGCGGCTCGAATATCGGGCTATGCACGGAAATGAACAGATCGGATCCCCGGCCGGCATGGCTCGCGTCGATGAGCCCGAACCCGAGTTCGATCGGGAACGCGTGATCTGGGATTCCGATTACCGTCGCGCTGTGATCGAAGCCTTGCGTCAGTGGCGCCTTAGCCGCGACCATCGCTCCGTACGACGCGCTCCGACCACGCGAGCCGCCTGACGGCACGCGCTCACACGGTCTCCGCTTCGATCCAGTCGAGGAACGCCGGATTGCCAGCCGAAATCGGCACGGCGACCACGCACGGGCATTCGTAGCTGTGTAGCGCCTTGACGCGCTCGATGATCCGCGGGACGTGGGCCGCCGTCGTCTTGGCGATCAGCGCCACCTCCCTGTCCTCCTGCACGGTGTCCTCCCACCGGTAGATCGACGTCATGTCGCCGAGGATATTCGCGCAGGCCGCCAGCCGTTCCTCGACCAGCGTGCGTCCGATCTTGCGTGCCTCTTCGGCGGAAGATGCGGTCATATAGATCAACTGCCGGTCCATGGCGGCCTCCGCGTTGCTCGATGCGATTTGGCGCACCCCCGATCCTAGCGTAGGATGCGTGCTCGCGCATGCGAGAGGGGGGCTGGAGCATGAGCGATCAAAGCGCCGTCATCGTCGCGCGCCAGACAAGGCGCGCGCCAACGCCGGTTCAACGCGCTTGGTTGCGCCGGGGGCTCGATCAGCCGGGCGGCAAGCTGCCGCTCTTCGACTTCGATGGGAAGCGGATCGATCCGCGGACGATCCGCCGCTGCATCGATGCCGGCTGGGCCGAGCCGTGGTTCGCCAATCCGATCAAGCCGGAGTGGCTGGTGTGCAAGCTCACCGAATACGGGCGCGCGCTGGCTCGCGGGGATGAGGCCGGCGACTGACAGTCTCCAGATCACCGTCTAGGATGCCGGCGCAGCGGAGCAGCCCGGCGACGGCACGCCCGCGGCCGCGCGAACGATGCGCGGCGAGCAATTCGGTTGGAGGGATTTTGCGATGATCAGGGTCGGCACCGTCGACATCACACGGGTCGAGGAAGCCCTGCTGCGCGAGGACACCGGCCTCTTCGCCGAATGGAACGCGGAGATGACGGCCGAGTATCCATCGCTCCTCGGCCGCGACAGCTACGATAGCGAAGCCGATGCCTTCATCGTCAGCATCCACAGCTGGCTGCTGCGCGCCGGCGGCAAGACCATCGTGATCGACACATGTGGCGGCAACTGCAAGGAGCGCCCGAACTCGCCACGTTTCCACCGGCTCGACCTGCCCTATCTCGACCGGCTGACGGCGGCCGGCGTGGCGCCGGAAGACGTGGACTACGTAATCTGCACACATCTCCACATCGACCATGTCGGCTGGAACACGACCCTCGTTGACGATCGCTGGGTGCCGACCTTCCCGAACGCCACTTACGTCATCTCGCGCGTCGAGAACATCGAGTGCAACCCCGACACCGCCTCGGCCGAAGTCCCGCAATGGTTGCTCGACCCCTACCTCGACAGTGTCGTGCCGGTGATCGAGGCCGGTCAGGCCAAGTTTGTCGTGGGCAATGAGGCGCTGCTCGACGGCATCGACCTGATGCCGACGCCCGGGCACTCCCCCGGCCAGATGGCGGTGCGCGTGCGCTCGGCCGGCGAGGAGGCCCTCTTCATCGGCGACGTCACGCACCAGCCGCTGCAGATCCACAATCCGGGCTGGAACAGCAAGTATTGCCAGGACGCCGAGGGCGCCCGGCAAACGCGTCTCGAGGTGCTCGAATACTGCGCCGAGACCAACTGCCTGATGCTGCCCGCGCATTTCAGCCGGCCCCACTACGGCCGCGTCCGGCGCACGGGCGACAGCTTCGCCTTCGTGCCCGGCGAGGCGCCCGCCTAACTCCCGGCCAGGACCGCCGAGCTCAGGCTTGGCACGACGCGCAATGCCCAAAAGGAAAGCCGGGCGACCCCCGTCACCCGGCTCGATCGTCATCCTTATTGGTCGGAGCGGCGGGATTCGAACCCACGACCCCTTGACCCCCAGTCAAGTGCGCTACCAGACTGCGCCACGCTCCGGCTTGGCCGCGTGTCGCCGCAAGGCGGCACGCATGGCGGACCTTAGTTGACCTGGATTGTCTTCGCAATGGTTGGCCGGAGCCAAGCGATCCCCGTCAGCCCGACGACCCCTGCTGCAACAGGCTGCGAAGGCTCGTCAACTCGCTCAGCGCCGACTCCAGGGACTGGCGCTGGCGTAACGATAGGCCTGCCGGGGCCTGTGGGCCGACCGGCTCGGGCGCGGTTGCCTGGGCCGACCGTTCGAGCGATTCGCCGAGCGACTTGACCCCGCCCTCCCTCAGCAGCTTCTGCACGCCGCGGATGGTGTAGCCTTCGGTGTAGAGAAGATCGCGGATGTTGCGCAGCAGATCGATGTCTTCGGGACGGTAATATCGCCGGCCGCCGCCGCGCTTCAGCGGCTTGATCTGCGAGAATTTCGATTCCCAGAAGCGAAGCACATGCTGCGGCACGTCCAGGGCCTGGGAGACCTCGCTGATGGTCCGGAACGCCGCCGCGGATTTGACCAATGGTTTGCTCGCGCCCGTGGGGTTCGGCTCGGACATGCTCACTCGGACCTGCGTCCGCCGGACAGCATCGCGTTGATCCGGTCCTTCAACACGTGCGATGCGCGGAACACCAGGACCTTCCGGGGCAGGATCGGAACCTCTTCACCGGTCTTCGGGTTGCGCCCGGTGCGTTGTCCCTTCTCGCGCACGATGAAACTGCCAAAAGACGAAATCTTCACGCCCTCGCCGCCGGCCAACGCATCGGCGATTTCCTCCAACACCGATTCGACAAGCGCGGTGGAATCGCTGCGCGAAAGACCAACCTCCTGATAGACCGCCTCGCCAAGCTGAGCACGGGTGACCGTCTTTGACGCCATGTTCCCCCCTCAAGGAAAACCGTAGCGTCCGGGGCGGACGCCGTCAATCGCGGAACTGAAGGATTCTCGCGCGTTGTGCCGCTTTGAACACACTTGCGCACGCTCACCAGCGAATGATCGCCGAGCCCCAGGAGAGCCCGCCGCCGATCGCCTCGCAGAGCACGATCTGCCCCGGCTTGATGCGGCCGTCGTTGGCCCCTTGCGCCAGCGCCAAAGGGATCGAGGCGGCGGAAGTATTGGCATGATCCTGCACGGTCAGGATCACGCGTTCGGGCGGCAGCCCCAGCTTCTTGGCGGTGCCGTCGATGATGCGCTTGTTGGCCTGATGCGGAACCAGCCAGTCGACGTCGTCGATCGCCAGATCGTTGGCGTCCAGCGCCTCCTTGACCACGCTCGCCAGCTTTTCGACCGCGTGGCGGAAGACCTCCGGACCCTGCATGCGGAGATGCCCCGTCGTCTGGGTCGACGACGGCCCGCCATCGACATAGAGCAGGTCGTAGTAGCGCCCGTCGGTGTGCAGATGGGTCGAGAGGATCCCGCGCTCCTCGGCGCTGCCGTTCGAAGCTTCCGATTGCAACACCAAGGCGCCGGCGCCGTCGCCGAACAGCACGCTGGTGGAGCGGTCGGTCCAGTCGAGGATCCGCGAGTAGGTCTCCGCGCCGATCACCAGCACGGTGTTCGCCTGGCCCAGCTTGATGAAATTATCCGCGACGCCCAGCGCGTAGACGAAGCCCGAGCAGACGGCCTGCACGTCGAATGCTGCGCCCTTCGTGATCCCGAGTTGCGCCTGCACGCGGGCCGCGGTGGCCGGGAAGGTCGAGTCCGGCGTGGTGGTCGCCAGCACGATCATGTCCACCGCGTCCGGGTCGAGACCGGCCTGGGTCATGGCCTGCTGCGCCGCCATGCGGCCGAGGTCCGAGGTCATCTCGTCGTCGGCCGCGATATGGCGCCGGCGGATGCCGGTGCGCGCATAGATCCACTCGTCGGACGTGTCGACCAGCGCCGATAAATCTTCGTTGCTCACGATTTTCTTGGGCAGGTAGGAGCCGCTGCCCTTGATGACGGACCGGAACTCGTTCACGACGCGGTTGCCCGCTGTCCGGTCCGGCCGGCATCGTGCAAGGTTTCGATCTCGGTCTTGATCTGCTCGATGAACCCGTTCTTGGCCATGTCGACTGCTACCCCGATGGCGGTCGCGAAGGCCAAGGCGTCGGATCCGCCGTGAGCCTTTACAGAAATGCCCCTCAAGCCCAGAAACACCGCCCCATTGTAGCGCCGCGGATCGACTCGCGCGCGCAACTTCTTCAAGGCGCGGCGCGCGAAGAGATATCCAATGCGGGCCATCACCGAGTTCCGGAACGCCTCGCGCAGAAACTCGGTATAGAGCTTGGCCGTGCCTTCCGCGGTCTTCAGCGCGATGTTGCCGCTGAAGCCATCGGCGACCACCACGTCGACCGTCCCCGCTGCAATGTCGTCACCCTCAACGAACCCATGGAAACGGAAAGGATGCTGCATCTCGCGTAGCATGCCGGCCGCGGTCCGGACCGCCTCGTTGCCCTTCACTTCCTCCGAGCCGACGTTCAGCAGGCCGACCGTCGGCTCGAGCGCACCCAGGACGGTGCGGGCAAAGACCTCGCCCATCAGGGCGAACTGCACCAGGTTCTCGGCCGTGCACTCGACATTGGCGCCCAGGTCGAGCATCACGCTCTCGCCCCGGATGGTCGGATAGAAGGAGGCCATCGCCGGACGGTCGATGCCCGGCAGTGTCTTCAGCGAAAATTTCGACATCGCCATCAGCGCGCCGGTGTTGCCGGCCGAGACGACACCGGCGGCCTGCTCGTCGCGCACGGCGTCGATCGCCAGGCGCATGCTCGAGTCGCGGCCCGAGCGCAACGCGACCGACGGCTTTTCGTCGGCCGCCACCGCCGAAGCCGTGTGCTGGATGGCAATCGCTTTCTGGAGTCTGGGGCGGCGCCGCACCAGCGGCCAGATCTGCGCCTCGTCGCCGAACACGAGAAAGCGCGCCTCCGGCCAGCGTCGCCGCGCGATATTGGCCCCTCTCAGCACGCTTTTCGGGGCGTTGTCGCCGCCCATTGCATCCAGCGCGATCGTGAGTTGAGTGCTCACCACAGATCACCAGCGATCCGGATCCTGCGCGGATCCGGCGACTATACCGCGTCCTTGGGCTCCACGACCTGTCGGCCACGGTACATGCCGCTCACGAGATCCACATGATGCGGCCGTCGCAGCTCGCCACTGTCCTTGTCTTCGACGTAGCTCGCGGGTTTGAGCGCATCATGCGCCCGCCGCATGTTACGTCGGGATTTCGATTTCTTCTTCTTGGGAACTGCCATGGTGGATGCTTTCCTAGGGTGCCCTCGGGCGTTGACTATCTATCCAATATTCCGACGGGCGACAAGCGACTTACCGCTTGCCGCCGGAATCCGGTCGTTTCAACACCATATCGGCCAATCCCGCGAAGGGCCCCTGGGCCGGCGCGGGCTCGGTCTCGGCCGCGCCGGCCCCGAACGCGACCCCGTCGCGCCTCGGATAGGGATCGAGCGCCACGCCCAGCTGCTGGGTCGCAACCTCGCCGACGTCGATGCTGCCGTCCTCGATGGGTTCCGGCCACGACTCGTCGTCCAGGGTCATGTCGCTGCCGGCCTCGTCGGGCGTTTCCTCCGAGAAATAGGCCTCGAAGGTCTCACGGATCTCCGAGCGCACGGGCTCGAGCGAGACGACGCATTCCTGGACGACCTCGGCTTCGATCGACCCCTGGAGATGGACCAGTCCGATCGGGGTGCGGCGGAGCGATATCGAGACCTCGAAACGCTCGACCGCCTGGATCGCGAAGCGGGCCGCGATGGCCTTGCGGGCACGCTCGTCGGCGCGGAGCTCGATCCGCCGGAGCGTACGCTGGACCTCGCGGGCGTCCACGAGCCGAGAAAACTCCGCGCCGGTCGATTGGCTTTCGACCATCGAACGTCTCCGAATTCCAAGGGAGTCGGCAGGCTCGAATCCCACCGATTCGCCATCAAGATGGGGGAGCTTCCGCCCGATCGCAAGCCCTGGCTCAGTCGGCCCGCCCGGGCGGCGCGCCAAAGCGGATCTGGCCCGCAAGCAGCTCATCGTCGCCGATCAGGGCCGCCGCCGCGACTTCGCGCCGAAGATAGCCGGACAGCGCCTCGGCCGCCCCGTCGGGCGGGGTAATCCGGCCGTATACGTTGCGAGCGATCGCCGCCCCAAGCACGCCGCCGTCAGCCGCCTCCAACCCTTGCCCATATGCATTGACGCTCCCGTAGAAGCGCTTGGCCATGGCCTTGACCTGCTTGCCGACACTGAGGTCGCCCACCCCGATCTCGCGGAGGTTCCGGTCCATATCGGCGAACATCTGATCGAACAGCGACTGGGCGACCCGCCCGCCCGCATCGCCGATGCCGCGAAGCCGGTTCACCACGATGTACGCATGCAGAACGATCATCTCGAACCGCCCGTCGAGCGTGTCGGGCACGCCGATGCCGCGATAAAACCATGGCTGCCTGGCCTGCTCGACGACGGCGATGTAAAGATCGCGGGCCGATCGTTCCTCGGGCCCGCGCCCGAACAGGGTGTTCAGTCGCAAGGGTGAAGGCTCCCAATTCCCGGCATTGACAGACCGCAGGCCCGGTGCGATTTTTCCTTCGGCTTCAACGACCGCAGTATCTGCCGCGTGTTTGTCGACCGACCGTATCGAGCCGGCGATGGCCATGTGCGCGCAACCGAGGTTGGCATGAAAAATCGCATTCTCATATTGGGCGCGGCGGCGGCGGCCCTGCTCGTCCTTGGCGCCTGTGCGCCACGGGTCGCGACGCTCGGCAATGCGCCGCGCAAGGAGGAGCTGGCGAAAGTACGCCCCGGACAGACCAAGGAACAGGTCCGCGAGGCCCTCGGATCGCCGTCGTCGGTCGCAACGTTTGACAAGAACACCTGGTACTACATCAGCAAGCGCGAAGAGAGCTATGCGTTCTTCAAGCCCAGCGTCAAGGAGCAAAAGGTCCTGATCGTGAGCTTCTCCGAAACCGGGCAGGTCAAGGAGATCAAGCGTCTCAGCCTCGCCGACGCACGCGACGTCAAATACGTGGACCAGGAGACGCCGACCCTCGGCCGCGAGGACGGCGTGCTCACCTCGCTCGTGCGCCTGCTGACCGACCAGCGTGGCATCCTGGGCCGGGGCCCAGCCGGCGGGCGGTGACACGAACCGAAATCTGAGCCGAAAAATCCCCGGAAGCGATGCTTCCGGGGCTTTTCATCAGTTCGGGCGGAACCGCGCCCTAGTGTGCAAGTACCGCCAACAGCAACAGCGCCACGATATTGGTGATCTTGATCATCGGGTTGACCGCGGGGCCGGCAGTATCCTTGTAGGGATCGCCCACCGTGTCGCCGGTCACGGCCGCCTTGTGGGCTTCGGAGCCCTTGCCGCCATAGTTGCCGTCCTCGATGAACTTCTTGGCATTGTCCCAGGCGCCGCCGCCTGCGGTCATCGAGATGGCGACGAACAGGCCGGTGACGATAACGCCCAGAAGCATCGCGCCCAGCGCGGAGAACGCCGCCGACTTGCCGCCAATGCCGAGGATGATGAAGAAGAGCACGATCGGGCTCAGCACCGGCAGCAGCGACGGGACGATCATCTCCTTGATCGCCGAGCGCGTCAGGAGATCAACGCAGCGCCCGTATTCGGGCTTGGCCTTGCCCTCCATGATCCCTGGGATCTCGCGGAACTGGCGCCGCACCTCCTCGACCACCTGACCGCCCGCCCGGCCCACCGCCATCATGGCGATCGAGCCGAAGAGATAGGGCAACAGGCCGCCGATGAAGAGGCCCACCACCACATACGGGTTCGAGAGCGAGAAATCGACCACGACGCCCTCGAAGTAGGTGAACTCGGCGGACTTGGCGCTGAAGAACTTGAGATCCTCGGTATAAGCCGCGAACAGCACCAGCGCACCAAGACCGGCGGAGCCGATGGCATATCCTTTGGTCACCGCCTTCGTCGTGTTGCCCACGGCATCGAGCGCGTCGGTCGTGTTCCTCACTTCCTGGGGCAGATCGGCCATCTCCGCGATTCCGCCGGCGTTGTCGGTGACCGGCCCATAGGCATCGAGGGCGACCACCATGCCCGCCAGCGCCAGCATCGTGGTGACGGCGATGGCGATCCCGAAGAGCCCCGCCAGGAGATACGTCACAATGATGCCCGCGACGATGATGAGCGCCGGCACGGCCGTCGCCTCCATCGACACGGCCAGGCCCTGAATCACGTTGGTCGCGTGTCCCGTCGTCGATGACTTGGCCACGCTCTGAACCGGGCGGTATTCGGTGCCGGTATAGTACTCGGTGATCCAGACCAGCAGCCCGGTCACGATCAGGCCGACGACGCCGCAATAGTAGAGGTAGCGGCCCGTGAAGGACTTGGCGCCGACCGTGAACTGGCTCTCCATGCCGATCACGTAGTCGGTGACCGGCCATAGGATGATCATCGACAGCACGGCGGAGGCAATGAAGCCCTTGTAGAGCGCCGCCATGATCTTCTGGCTCTTGCCGAGGCGCACGAAGAACATGCCGATGATGGAGGTAATGATGCAGGCGCCGCCGATCGTCAGCGGATAGATCATCATTTTGGCGGCAACCGCAGCATCGCCGGCGAAGAAGATCGAGGCCAGGACCATGGTGGCGACGATCGTCACCGCATAAGTCTCGAAGAGATCGGCCGCCATGCCGGCGCAGTCGCCCACGTTGTCACCAACGTTGTCGGCGATGACGGCGGGGTTCCGGGGGTCGTCCTCGGGAATGCCCGCCTCGACCTTGCCCACCAGATCCGCGCCGACGTCGGCGCCCTTGGTGAAGATGCCGCCGCCGAGACGCGCGAAGATCGAGATGAGCGAGGCGCCGAAGCCGAGCGCCACCAGTGCGTCGATCAGCTGACGGCCCGTCGATCCGCTGGAAATCAGGAAGGCGTAGTAGCCCGCGACCGCGAGCAGCGCCAAGCCGGCGACCAGCATGCCGGTCACCGTGCCCGCGCGGAATGAAATGCTGAGGCCCTTGGCGAGGCTTTCGCGCGCCGCCTCGGCGGTCCGCACGTTGGCGCGAACCGACACGTTCATGCCGATATATCCGGTGGCGCCGGAGAGGAAGGCCCCGATCAGATAGCCCAACCCGACCTTGAAGCCGAGGAGGACCCAGACGATCGCGAAGATGACGATGCCGACCACGGCGATCGTCGAGTATTGCCTATTCAGGTAGGCGCGCGCGCCCTCCTGTACCGCACCCGCGATTTCTTGCATGCGTTCCGAGCCGGCCGGCGCGCTCAGCACCGAGCGCGATGCCCACACGCCGTAGAGCACCGCAAGCACGCCGCAGGCGAGCACGATCCAAAGCAGCTGAGACATTTCTGATGGAATCCTTTGTTGCTGGTCGTCTGCGCGCGAAGGAATCCAACGGCGCTCTGGAGCAGCCCCTCCCCCCGGCGTAAAAGCCGGGCGGACCATGCCAGAATTTTTCAGGCCGCGCAATGGCCGCGCCGGAGCGCGTGCCAGACGGTCAAGACACCTGTCAAGTTTCTGTATTTCAAAGGAAAACTATCGACGGGCCGCGATCAGAAGCGACGGTTTGCGGCGGCCTGGACGAGAACGGCCTTGATCTTGCCCTCACCCACGATCCGTGCCGAGGCCTTCATCAGGACCGCCTTCAACTCCTTCAGTTGGACCTTGTAGAGGATCCGCGGGCGATGGGCGATATAACGGTTCAGCGACCGGATGTACTCGTCGCGCAAGGGCGCCATCTTGGCGGTGATGAGGGTGCGGTCGTTGACGTCGTTGAGCTCCAGGTAGATCACCAGGAACAGATGCCCTTCGAGACCGTTGCGCCTGATCACCGGCAGGACCAGACGCTCGATCTTGAAGTATTGCGGCGGCACCGCCGCATGGGCCGCCCGTCCGGAAAACCCCGGCGTCGAGGCGAACGCGGCCAGCCCCAAGGCGATGGCGCAGAAGAGCGTGGCGGGCTTTCGGGCCACGGATGGCTTGGGGGCGGCGGACATCCAGACAGGATGGCCGCGCCATGGTGAACAAGCAGTAAACCGCCGCCAACCCCGTCAGAAATGGCGGTATCCCTGGCGCTCGAAGGCCAGCGGCCGGCCATCCTCACCGATCACCTGGACACCCGAGCCCTCGACGATGGATCCGATGCGGGTAACGGCGACGCCGATGTCGGGCCCGAGCGCCTCGATCTGGCCGATGCGGTCCCCGGGCACGCTGAACAGAAGCTCGTAGTCGTCGCCACCGGTGATCACTTTGGCCAGGAGCCGCCCGTCCCGCGCGAGCGCGCGTTGGGCTGCCGGAGAGAGTGGCACGCGCTCGGCATCGATGGTGGCGCCGACCCCTGACGCGTCCGCGATATGGCCAAGGTCGGCGACCAGCCCGTCGGAGACGTCGATGGCGGCACTGGCGATCCCGCCCAATGCCTGGCCCAATCGTACACGCGGCTCGGGGAGTCGGTATCGGCCGACCAGATACTCGACGTCGGAGGCAGCCGGTTCGCTTATTCCGCCCTGTTTCACCAGCAGGCCTAGCGCCGCGTCACCGATGGTTCCCGACACGACCACCGCGTCCCCCGGCTGCGCTCCGGAGCGCAGCAGACCGCCATCGGCGGGAACTTGACCCAGCGCGGTAATGGACAGGACGGCGGGCCCGGGCGAAAGCGTCATATCGCCCCCGACCAGGGCGATCCCGAACTCCTCCTGATCGCGACCGAGCCCGGTCGCGAGCGCGCCGACCCATTCCGACGACCGCGCTTCCGGCTTGGCCAGGGACAGCACATAGGCAAGCGGCGCCGCCCCCATCGCCGCGAGGTCGGACAGGTTGTAGCGAAGAACCTTGCGTCCGATGAGCTCGGGTGGATCGTCCGCGCCGAAATGCACCCCTTCGAGCGCCATGTCGGACGTGACAACCAGGCGCTGGCCAGCTTCGATATCCAGTAGCGCCGCGTCGTCCAACAATCCAAGCGAGCCGGGATGCGTTCGCGCCAAGGGCGCGAAGTGCCGCGCGATCAGCGCGAACTCATCCAGTTCCGGCGACCGCGGCACCTGGTTTCTTCTCCATGTCCGCCGCCCGGGTCTTGCGGGCGATCGTGTCGAGCACGCCGTTGACGAATCCCGGCTCGTCGCCTTCGAAGAAGGCGCGCGCCACTTCGACGTACTCGTTGATCGCGACCCTGGGCGGGATATCGATGCGGCAGACGATTTCGAAGGCGCCGCAGCGCAGGATCGCACGCAGCACCCGGTCGATACGCTCGGCCGACCAGCCTTCGGCGAGCGCGCCTTCGATCACCTCGTCTAGGCGGGAGCGTTCGTCCGCGGCGCCGCGGACGAGTTCGGAAAAGAAAGCGCGGTCCGCGCCGGCATAGGTCGATCGCGCCTCGGGCGACGGAAAACGGTGCTCGACGAACTCGGCCAGAACGCGGCTTGCCGGCGTGCCGGTGGCGTCGATCTGATAGCTCGCCTGCACCGCCGCCACCCGTGCGGCGTGGCGGCCGGCGCGTTCGAGGGCTTTGCGCTCTTCGGTCGTTTGCCGGTTGGAGACCATCTCAGCGCCGCGGGAACAGCCGGAAGTGGCGCTTGAACTCGATCATCTCGAGACACGCCCGGGCCGCGCTGGCGCCCCTGTTGAGCTGGGCCACCGAGGCGCGCTGCTCGGCCTGCTTGCGGTTCTCGCAGGTTAGGATGCCGTATCCGATGGCCAGGACGAACTCCAGCGCCAGGTTTTGAAGCCCCCGCGCGCTCTCACTGCAGACATAGTCGTAGTGGCTGGTATCGCCGCGGATGACGCAGCCGAGCGCTATGAACCCGTCGAACCGCCTTCGCGCCGGATTGAATTCGCGCGACTTGACGGCAATACGCACCGCCGCCGGTATCTCGAACGTCCCAGGCACGGCGAACCGCTCATAGGTAACGCCGGCATCGTCCAACACGGCGGTCGCCCCTGTCGCGAGCTGATCGGAGATGTCCTCGTAGAAGCGCGATTCGACCACCATGATATGCGGCACGTCGGTCGCCTCGGCCTGCTCGATATCGTCGGGCATTTCGGCCATCTATTCCTCCGAGGCGGGTATCGGCTTGCGATCCACTATCCGCAGCCCGTACCCTTCCAACCCGACGACCTGGCGGTTGCTGTTGGTCAGCAGGATCATGTTGCGCACGCCGAGGTCCAGCAGAATTTGAGCGCCGACGCCGTAGTCCCGAAGCTGGATGTGGGTCTTGGCCTTGGCCGCCGCCTCCTGGTCCGATACGGGCGCCTCGTCGCGTTCGCGGACGCGGTCCGACAAGGTATTCGACCAGGGCTCGCGGATCAGCACGATGACACCGCGGCCGACTTCGCCGATCATGTTCATCGCCGTCTGCAATTCGCCGACCCGCCCTTTCTTCATCTCGCCCAGCACGTCCCGGAAGACCGAGAGCGCGTGCATGCGGACCAGCACCGGTTCGTCGCTCGTGACGTTGCCTTTCACCAAGGCCAGATGCTCCGCGTAGGCCGCGTTGTTCACATATACGTATGTCTTGTAGGTGCCGCCGAACCGGCTCTCGAAGGTGGTCTCGATGGTGCGCTCGACGATCCGGTCGTGACGCCGGCGATAGGCGATCAGCGAAGCGATGCTGGCGACCTTGAGGCCATGGCGTTGCGCGAACTGGACGAGGTCCGGCATGCGCGCCATGGTGCCGTCCTCGTTCATGATCTCGCAGATCACGCCCGACGGATTGAGCCCCGCCAGACGCGCGATATCGACGGCCGCTTCGGTATGTCCCGCCCGCACGAGCACGCCGCCCGGCCGCGCGACCAGCGGGAAGACATGGCCGGGCGTCACGATATCCTCGGCATGCTTCGTAGGATCGATGGCAACCGAGATCGTGCGCGCCCGGTCGGGCGCGGAGATACCGGTCGTCACCCCATCGCGCGCCTCGATCGAGGTGGTGAAGGCGGTTTCCAGGCGCGACTGGTTGCGCTTTGTCATCAGGGACAGACCGAGCTCCTCCACCCGCTCCCGCGTCAGCGCCAGGCAGACCAGCCCCCGGCCGTGCATGGCCATGAAGTTGATCGCCTCCGGCGTCGCCATCTGCGCCGGCACCACCAGGTCGCCTTCGTTCTCGCGGTTTTCGTCGTCGATCAGGATGAACATATGGCCGTTGCGGGCCTGCTCGATGACCTCCTCGACGTCCGACAGGAATTTGCTGTAGTCCACGCCTAGTCCTTCTCCAGTTGGCGCGCAACGTAGCGCGCCAGCACGTCAACCTCCAGATTGACCGGGTCGCCGGCCGCGATCGATCCGAAGGTCGTGCATTTCTGCGTATGGCGGATCACGTTGACGGCGAAGCGGTCGCTCTCGACCTCGTTGACCGTCAGGGAGACCCCCTCGAGCGCGACCGAGCCCTTGGGCGCGATAAAGGGAAGAAAGGCGGCCGGCGGCTTGACCAGCCAGGCGACGCTGGCGCCTTCTCCGGTCAGGGAGGCGATCTGCGCGACGCAGTCGATATGTCCGGTCACGATGTGCCCGCCCATCTCGTCGCCCAGGCGCAGCGAGCGCTCGAGATTGACCCGCGAGCCCTCCCGCCAGCCTCCGAGGCTGGTCCGCCGCAGGGTTTCCGACGAGGCCTCGACCGCGAACCATCCCTCGCCCGTCTCGACCACGGTCAGGCAGGGGCCCGAACAGGCGATCGACGCGCCGAGGTCGATCGTCGCCGTATCGTAGCCGGTCTCGATCTCGAACCGCGTATCGGCATCGGCGCCGCCCGCCGACACCGCCCGGATTCGGCCGACATCCGTGATGATTCCCGTGAACATGCGATAAGGCTAGGCTGGCCGCCGGTAGGTTTCCAGTGTGTCTTCGCCCGCGCGCGACACGGCCGTCCGAACGAAATGCGGCGCATCCTGGAGCAGATCAACACCGAATGCCGCGAGCGCCGGCATCCCGTCGCCGCCGATCAGCGACGGGGCGCGGAACCAGGCGAGCCGATCGACCAGATCCGCCCGCAGGAAAGCGGCGGCCAAACCGCCCCCGCCCTCGCAAATCAGGCGCGTCACGCCGAGATCGGCCAAGGCCTCCAGCGCGGCGGCGATATCGACGCGCGCATCCATTCCAGCCGCCACCTCGATCACCTCCACATGCTTCTTCTCGAGTCTGCTACGCCGCCCGGCGTCGGCCTTGTCGGTCGTCAGTACGATGCGACGCCCCTCGGCCGCCTGCTCCACGAGCTTGCAGTCGAGCGGCAAGCGGAGCGTGCTGTCGAACACGACGCGCGCCGGGGAGAGATCAGCCATGCCGGGCAGCCGACAGGTCAGGGACGGGTCGTCGGCGAGCACGGTTCCGATGCCGACGGCAATGGCATCGTGGCGGGCCCGGAGACCATGCGCGACGGCCCGCGCGCGCGCTCCCGTGATCCACTGGCTGTCCCCCGTCGCCGTGGCGATGCGCCCGTCGAGCGTCGTGGCGAGCTTCAGCGTGACCATCGGGCGGCGCAGCGCGATCCGGGTCAAGAAGCCGGCATTGAGCGCGGCGGCTTCCTCCGCGAGGATGCCCCGCGACACCGCGACGCCCGCCGCTTCCAATGCCTCGATCCCGCCGCCCGAGACCCGCGGGTCGGGGTCCTCGACGGCGACGACGGCGCGCGCTATCCCTGCCTCGATCAACGCTTCCGCACATGGCGGGGTCCGGCCGTGATGGCTGCACGGCTCCAGCGTCACATAGGCCGTCGACCCGCGCGCGCGCGCGCCGGCGCGCTTCAGCGCCTCGGTCTCGGCGTGCGGGCGCCCTCCCCGCGCCGTCCAGCCGCGCCCGACGATCGCCGGGCCATCCGCCGTGCCGGCCACAAGCACGCAGCCGACCGCGGGGTTCGGCCATGTCGCGCCAAGCGACCGGCGGGCCAGGCCCAGCGCGACCGACATGAAGCGCCGGTCATGATCACTCGACGGTGACACCGTCCATGCTGTCGATGAATTCCTCGAAGTCCCGTGCTTCGCGGAAGTTCTTGTAGACCGAGGCGAACCGGACGTAGCCGACCTGATCCAGCTCCTTCAGCGAATCCATGACGATCTCGCCGATGACCTTGGTCGGGATCTCGCTCTCGCCCATGCTCTCGAGGCGCCGGACGATCGAGTTGACGACCTGGTCGACGCGTTCGGGGTCGACCGGGCGCTTGCGCAGCGCGATGCTCATCGAACGCAGGATCTTGTCGCGATCGAAGGGCGAGCGCTGGCCGTTGGCCTTCACGACCGTGAGCTCGCGCAGCTGCACGCGCTCGAAGGTGGTCCAACGCGCCCCGCAGTTGGGACAGAAGCGGCGGCGCCGGATCGCGGTGTTGTCCTCGGTCGGCCGCGAGTCTTTGACTTGCGTGTCGTTATGGCCACAGAACGGGCAACGCATGGGCGCCTTCCTTCCGGATCCTTAGGATCCGTTGTAGATCGGGAACCGCCGGCACAACTCCTCGACCTTGCGTCGCGCCGCGGTCTCGGCGGCGCCGTTGTCCTCGGGATTGCCGGCTAGGCCGTCCAGGACCTCGCCGATCAATTGGCCGATCAGACGGAACTCCGCGACCCCGAAGCCCCGTGTCGTGCCCGCCGGGGTTCCCAGGCGAATGCCGGACGTCACCGCCGGGGTTTCCGGGTCGAAGGGGATCGCATTCTTGTTGCAGGTCATGCCGGCCCGCTCCAGGCTCGCCTCGGCGTCCCGGCCGGTCAGCCCCTTGGGGCGCAGGTCGACGAGCATCAGATGGGTGTCGGTGCCGCCGGTCACGATGTCGCAGCCGGCATTGCCGAGCTCTGCCGCCAGCACCCGTGCATTCTCCACGACCGCATGCGAGTAGACGCGGAAATCGGGCTTCAGGGCTTCGGCGAAGGCGACCGCCTTGGCTGCGATCACATGCATCAGCGGTCCGCCCTGCAAGCCGGGGAAGACGGCCGAGTTGATCTTCCTGGCCAGCGCCTCGTCGTTGGTGAGGATCATGCCGCCGCGCGGACCGCGCAGGGTCTTGTGGGTGGTCGTCGTCACGACATGGGCGTGCGGGATCGGGCTCGGATGCGCCCCGCCGGCGACCAGCCCCGCGAAATGCGCCATGTCGACCACGAAGTAGGCCCCGACGCTGTCGGCGATCTGCCGGAACCGCGCGAAATCGATCTCCCGCGGATAGGCCGAGCCGCCGGTGACGATCACCTTGGGGCGATGCTGCTTGGCCAGCCGCTCGACCTCGTCGAAATCGATCAGCGCGTCTTCCGCGCGCACGCCGTATTGGATCGCGTGGAACCACTTGCCCGATTGGCTGGGGGCGGCGCCGTGGGTCAAATGCCCGCCGGCGGCCAGCGACAAGCCCATCAGCACCTCGCCCGGCGACATCAGCGCGAGGTAGACGGCGCCGTTGGCCTGGGCGCCGGCATGCGGCTGCACATTGGCGTAACCGCACTCGAACAGCTTCTTCGCCCGCTCGATGGCGAGCGTCTCGGCGACGTCGACATATTCGCAGCCGCCGTAGTAGCGCCGGCCCGGCAGGCCTTCGGCGTACTTGTTCGTCAGGACCGTTCCCTGGGCCTCGAGCACGGCCCTGGAAACGATGTTCTCCGAGGCGATCAGCTCGATCTGGTCCTGCTGTCGCAGCAACTCGCCCCGGACCGCCTCGGCGATCTCGGGATCGATCTCGGCCAGTCCGTCGGTGAAGAACCCGTCCGGCTGGTGAATTTCCGCTGCGGATTTTGCTATCGACATGCGTTCGATCAACCTCGATCTGTTCCAGGGGCCCCGCCCCTCATGAAATCTTTCCAACCCGGCGCTGGTGGCGACCGCCTTCGAATTCGGTCGCCAGGAACGTGCGCAAACAGTCCCGCGCCGTGTCCGTTCCGATCAACCTGGCGCCCAGCGCCAAAACATTCGCGTCGTTGTGCTGGCGCGCCAGTCGCGCCGAGAGCGCATCGTGGCAAGGCGCGGCCCGAATGTGCCGGTGCCTATTGGCGGCCATGCTGATACCGATGCCGCTGCCGCAGATCAGCACCCCCCGCTCGATTCCGCCGGCGCCAATCGCCTCGGCAAGCGCGTCCGCCACATCGGGATAGTCGACGCTCTGCTCGTCCTGCGTTCCGAGGTCGCGAACCTCGAAACCCAACCCCTCGAGATCCTCCGTCAGGATCGATTTCAGCCCCACGCCGGCATGGTCGGATGCAATCGCGATCGTCTCGGGCGGCATCGGCGTCGATCGTCCGTTGACGGCGCGACCCTGCACCATATGTCGCAGAGTCGGCCAGTTGTCCCACTAGGTATCGATATAAGGTGACTGACCGGTGCCTGGCAAGTCAATCCGCCACCAGCGGCTCGCCATAGTGGGCCCGCTCGGCGTCACTATAGGCTGCGGTCACGGCTTCTGGCGGTCCGATCGAAGCTCACGAAGGCTCCCAACCGCGACAGTGTCCATCAATACGCCAGTGATTCTGTCGGTATTCATTTGACACTGCTACAACCGAAACTGGTTTGACGGAATCACGCGGCAAGAACTGCAAGTCAACTGCGATGGCGTGTTAACCAATTATATTAGTCAACTGAATCCAACAAGAAATGAATATTCATAATCGATTCAATTTGATTGACTCAGATTTGAGCTTGTGTCAATTATTCGACAAAATGTTTATTCCCATAAAGAACGGGGTAAGGGAATGAGTGACGAAAACCAACCACAGCTTACCGAAGAAGACATGCTTCGGATGACCACTGAAGTGGTCTCGGCTTATGTCGGTAACAACATGTTGCCGGCGGCGCAAATACCGGACGTTATCAAGACAGTTTACGGCTCCCTGCGCGAGCTGGGGTCCGTGGGCGGCGGCGCGGATAAGGAAGCGCCCAAGCCGGCGGTGCCCGTCAGGCGATCGGTCACACCCGACTACATCGTCTGTCTCGAGGATGGCAAGAAGCTCAAGATGCTGAAGCGCCACCTGCGGACGACGTACAACATGACCCCGGACGATTACCGCGCCAAATGGGGATTGGCGCCGGATTATCCGATGGTCGCGCCGAACTACGCCAAGCAGCGCTCGGAATTCGCCAAGCGGATCGGTTTGGGCCGCAAGGGACAGAGCTCGCGCGCGAGCGCATAGGTTATCCGCAAGCGCCCCTGGGGTTAGCCGCAAGCGCCCCTGGAGTTAGCCGCAAGCGCCTCCGGATTGCTACCGGCGGTTGCGTACGCGCATTTCGTGCATTGAGCGGCGAGCTACGGTGCCCGGGTGGAGATCCGGCCCGAGCCGAGCGCGTCTGGAGTGTATGCCGTCAGGTAGAATCTCCGAGGCGTGACCGATCTGGCCGCGGGTTTTCGGTTGGCGACGGATCGTCGGTCACCCGCCTCTTAAACCAAAATGGAAACGGCCCGGCGCAAGACACCGGGCCGCTTCGCTATTCTGCCGAAAAGGCGTCTGTACGGAGCGGATCCTATTGCTCCGAGTACTTGCCGCCCTTCCAAACGTACCAAACGTATTCCGGATTCTTCACGTCGCCCTTGGCGTCGAACGACAACTTGCCGATCACGGTCTCATACGTGGCGCCGCGGATCGCCTTCGAAATCGCCGCCATCTTGAACGACTTCGCCTTCTTGGCCGCATCGGCCCAAACCTGGATCGCCGCGTAGGTGTAGAGCGTATAGCCTTCCGGCTCGTATTTCTGCGCCCGGAAACGCTCGACGATCGGCTTGGCCATCGCCTTCTTGCGCGGGTCGGGCTGGAAGGTCATCAGCGTGCCTTCGCCGGCATTGCCGGTGATCTTCCAATATTCGTCCGTCACCAGCGCGTCGCCGGAGACGAGCTGGGGCTTGTAGCCCTGCTCATGAGCCTGGCGGATCATCAGCGCGGCTTCGGTGTGATAGCCGCCCACGTAGAAGGCCGCGATGCCGGCCGCCTTCATCGTGGACACCAGGGCGGAATAGTCCTTTTCGCCCGCGGTATAGGCCTCGTACATGGCTTCCTTGCCGCCGGCCGCGCGGAGGTTCTTGCGCGTCTCGTCGGCCAAGCCTTTGCCATAGGCCGTCTTGTCGTGGAGGATGGCGACCTTCTTGCCCTTGAAATTCGTCGCCAGGAACTTGCCCGCGACGATGCCCTGGGCGTCGTCACGGCCGCAGACGCGGTGGACGTTCTTCCAGCCCTTCTTGGCGGCATCCTCGGTCAGCGCCGGATTGGTGGACGCCGGCGAGATCTGCAGGATGCCGTTCTCGGCATAGACCGCCGAGGCCGGGATCGACGAGCCGGAGCAGAAATGCCCGGCCACCAACTGCACCTTCTGGCTGACCAGCTTGTTGGCGACGGCCACGGCCTGCTTAGGATCGCAGGCGTCGTCGCCGACGACCAGTCGGACCTTCTGCCCGGCCACGCCGCCCTTGGCATTCAGATCCTTGACCACCATCTCGGCGCCACGCTTCATTTGCTCGCCGAAGGCCGCATACTGGCCCGTCATCGGTCCGACGACCGCGATGACGACATCAGCCTTGGCCGCCGTCATCGACGCAGCGGTCACCGCCGCGGCGGCGAGTAAGGATAGTTTCCAACTTTTCATCTCGTTACTCTCCCTGGTTCACAACAAACGCGACGCCCGGATAGTCAGGCGCCGGAATCTCCCCAAATCCGTTGAGGCGGCCGCCGACCCGCGGCCCTTGGAGAAACATTATCACGCCTTGCGTGCTGCCGAAATCCCTATCGTACCGGCACGGTAACCCTAACGCGCTGGCACACCATCGTAATTTGTCATTCGCCCGCGCCTGGCCTGATCCGCCAAGCAAACGGCCCCGCCTGCTCGTAGAGCCAGGGGTATTGGGTAACCATTTTCCGAACCTTGGTGACGCGGTAGGCGAGCAGGGCAAATCCCGCGAGGACGACCGTATCGATCACATATCCCGATACCAGCCACAGGACCTCTGGTCGCTCCGGCTCGAACAATCCCCAGGTCAGGAACCGGTCGGCAAGGCCCAACAGAAGGCTGTAGGGACCGAGCTGCCAGATCGGCCGCCAAGTATTGGCCAGCGCCTGTCCGGTCATCCAGGCGGCAAAGCCCAGCAATATGACCGTGATGCCGACAAAGACCGGCCAGCTGGTTCCGAGCACCTCGATCACGTCCGGGCGTCCTTGTTCACTCAGTGCCCTCCCTCGAGATAGGCCGAACGCACCTCCGCGTTGGCCAGGAGCTCCTTGCCGGTGCCGGAAAGGATGATGCGGCCGGTCGCCATGACGTAACCGCGATGGGCCAGGTGGAGCGCGTGGTACGCATTCTGCTCGACCAGGAACACCGTGGTCCCGGCCTTGTTGATCTCGCGGATCGTGGAAAATATCTGCTTCACCACCATGGGCGCCAGGCCAAGCGACGGTTCGTCGAGCAACAGCAACCTGGGCCGGCTCATCAGCGCACGCGCAATCGCCAGCATCTGCTGCTCGCCGCCGGACAGCGTGCCCCCACGCTGGCCGGCGCGTTCGCGCAGGATCGGGAACAGGGTGAAGACCCGCTCCAGATCGGCCTCGTAGTGCTCCTCCGGCGCGGTCGTGGCGCCGAGCTGCAGGTTCTCTACCACCGTCATGCGCGGAAATATCCGCCTGCCCTCGGGGGCCTGGGCGATGCCCTTGCGGATGATCTCATGCGTGGACATCCGGGTTATCTCGTCGCCGTCAAAGATGATCTGGCCCGTCGCCGCCCGCGGATTGCCGCAGATCGTCATCAGCAATGTGGACTTTCCAGCCCCGTTCGCGCCGATCAGGGTGACGATCTCACCCGGATTCACTACCAACTCGACGCCGCGCACGGCCTCGATGTTTCCGTAGAAGGTACGGACGCCCGCGACCGAGAGAATCGCGTTGCTCATCGTTCGCCCCCCGGCGTTCGGTCGGGCGAGCTCTCATCCGTCACGCCGGAACCGCCGGCGCTCCGACCGTCCTCGTCCTCGTCCTCGTCTTCCTCGCCCAGATAGGCCCGAATGACCGCGGGATCGTTTCGCACCTGCTCGGGCGTGCCGTCGGAGATCTTCCGGCCGTAGTCGAGCACCACGATATGATCGGAAATATCCATCACCACGGTCATGTCGTGCTCGATCAAAAGCACGCCGATATTGTGGGTGTCGCGAATGTAGGTCAGCAGCTTCCTGAGGTCGCCGGACTCGCGCGGATTGAGGCCGGCCGCCGGCTCGTCCAGGCACAACAGCACCGGCTCGGTGCACATGGCCCGCGCAATTTCCAGCCGCCGCTGGGCGCCGTAGGGGAGATTGCCCGCCTCCAAGTCCGCGCGGTCGGTCAACCTGATATGCTCCAGCCAATATTCGGCCTTTCGCACCGCTTCGCGCTCGGCGCGCCCATAGCCGGGCCAACCGACCAATCCCAGCAACGTGTACCCCGACGAGCGCATCAGCCTGTTGTGCTGGGCGACGATCAGGTTCTCCAGCACCGACATTTTCGGGAACAGGCGGATGTTCTGGAAGGTGCGGGCAACCCGGGCGTTCTGGGCGATCCGGAACCCTTCCATCCGCTCCAGCAGGAATTCCCTGCCCTCGCTGTGCAGGACCAGACGGCCGACGCTGGGCTTGTAGAAGCCCGTGAGGCAGTTGAAGACCGTGGTCTTGCCGGCGCCGTTCGGGCCGATGATGGCGGTGATCTGACGGTCTCGGGCGGCGAACGACACGTCGTCGATCGCGACCAGCCCGCCGAAGCGCATCGTCAGTCGCTGAACATCCAGCAGCGTGTCCGCCCCCGATGCGGACAAGGCAGCAGGCTCGGCGCTCATGGCGCTTTGGCGGCGCGCCGGGCCGCCTGTCTGCCGAACAGCTTTATGGTCGGCTCGCGGTGGGAGAGCAGCCCGGACGGCCGCCACAACATGATCAGCACCATTGCGGCGCCGAAGGCGAGCATCCGGTACTGTTGCAGGTCGCGGAAAATCTCCGGCATGCCGATGAGCAGAATGGCGGCGAGGACCACGCCGACCTGACTGCCCATGCCGCCCAGCACGACGATCGCAAGGATCACCGCGGACTCGATGAAGGTGAAGCTCTCGGGGCTGATGAAACTCTGGCGCGTCGCGAAGAACGAGCCCGCGAAGCCGCCGAACATCGCGCCGATCCCGAACGCGGTAAGCTTCGTATTCGTGGGGTTGATGCCGAGCGACCGGCAGGCGATCTCGTCCTCTCTCAGCGCTTCCCAGGCGCGGCCGACCGGAAGCCTGCGGATGCGAAGGGTGAACAGGTTCGTCGCCAGCGCCATGACCAGAATGACGTAGTAAAGGAAGATAACCCGGTGGATCGACTCGAACTCCAGGCCGAACAATTCGTGGAACGAGGTGACGCCCTCCGGCGGGCTCGCCGTGAACGGGTAGCCGAAGAAACTCGGCCGCGGTATGCCGCCCAGCCCGTCGGGACCTTTCGTCAGGCTGTACCAGTTGAGCAGGATGATCCGGATCATCTCGCCGAAGCCCAAGGTTACGATCGCGAGATAGTCGCCACGCAGGCGCAATACCGGAAAGCCGAGCAACACGCCGGCGGTCGCCGACATGAGACCGGCGAAGGGCAGGCATATCCAGAACCCGAAGGACGAACCGAACACGGCCTGCGACCAGGCCACGGCTTCGGGATGTGTGGCCAGGAGCGCGAAGCTGTAGGCCCCGACCGCGTAGAACGCCACGTAGCCCAGGTCGAGCAGGCCGGCGAGCCCGACCACGATGTTGAGGCCCCAACCGAGCATGATGTAGGTCACCACCAGAACGGCGATGTCCATGATCTGCAGATCGACCGTCGGCAGGAACGGGAACCAGCGCTGGCCGAACGGCGTGGCGAGCATCGGCATGACGATCGCCACCGCGATGAGCGCCGGCCCCAGGAAGAGGGTGATCCGCTGCACCAGGGGCTTGCGGTCGTCCTGCGTATCCGCGTCGGATTTGTCGGCGGCGGCGGGCGTGGCCCGGGAGGCCGACATCATGCGCAAGGCCCAGATCGCGAAAACGACGATCACGATCAGGACGATCCACATGACGACGAGGCTCTTGAAGGGCAGCGCCAGCTTGATCGCCTGCATCGTCGCCGCGAATCCGGCGCCCAGATCGAGACCGATCCCGGCCAGGAACGCCAATGTGTCCTGCGATAGCAGAATGAACAGCAGGACCGCCGCAAGCGGGGCGCAGATCGCGAACACCGGCTTCGGCCGTCGCTCGCGCAGCAAGGCGATCACGATCCGCCCGAAGAAGCCGAACAGGCAAGCGAAGGCTACGTCGTCGTAGCGCCCGATAAGCGCCAGCCCGCCCGGAACGTCGCGCACCTCGATGCCGACCATGACCACCGTGAGCCCCAGGATCACGAAGGCCACCAGCCCCGCTTCCTTGAGGGCGTTCGGCCAGTCGAAGGGCTTGCGTGCCGTCAGCTCGTCAATCGGTCTGGTTATCGTGAGCGCCATCGCTCAGACTTTCTCGATGTCCGGCTTGCCGAGCAGTCCGGTCGGCCGGAATATCAGCACCAGCACCAGGATCGAGAATGCCGCGACGTCCTTGTATTCGACGGTGAAATAGCCCGACCAGAACGCCTCGATGAGACCGATCAGCAGGCCGCCGAGCATGGCTCCCGGAATCGACCCGATGCCGCCCAGAACGGCGGCGGTGAAGGCTTTTATCCCGGCCAGGAATCCTATGAAGAAGTCGATCGCCCCGTAGCGCATCAGAAAGATGATGCTGGCGACCGCCGCCAGCGCGGCCCCCATGACGAATGTCAGCGATATCGTGCGGTCGACGTTGACCCCCAGCAACGCCGCCATGCCCATGTCCTGCTCGCAGGCGCGTTGTTGTCGTCCGAGCGCGGTTCGCGTGATCACGACGGTGAAGATCACAATGAAGAAGATGAACAGCACCACGATGAGCATCTGCAGGTAGCTCAGGCTGACGACATAGTCCGGCCCGTTTGGCACCTTGGCCCGCAGGAGCTCGACGCCGCCTCGGATCACCGGTTGGATCGGCTTGTTGCGCGCGCCTTGCAGCAGCTGAACGTAGTTCTGCAGGAAGATCGACATGCCGATCGCCGTGATCAGCGCGGCCAGCCGAGGCGAGCCCCGCAACGGCCGGTAGGCGACGCGCTCCAGCGCCCATCCGCACACCGGCGTCAGCACCATCGCGACGACGAGGACGATGAGGATCGCAAGCGGCACCCAGGTCACGCCCGCCATGCCAAGCAGCAGGAACGAAATCAATGAAATGAAAGCGCCGATCATGAAGATTTCGCCGTGCGCGAAATTGATCATGCCGATGATGCCGTAGACCATCGTGTAGCCGATGGCGATCAGACCGTAGATCGCGCCCAGCGTGAGGCCGTTGATCAACTGGTCCAGAAAATACTCGAACGATCCCTGCATTCAGCTCTCCGATCGCGCGCGCCGGCGCGGCCGGTCAGCTTCGCAGCAAACGGCCGTCGTCGAAGAAGTTGGTGTTTTGCTGCTATGGCGGCCGGTGCGCGGGGGTCGCACGCCGTCGCGTATAGGATGCAGTTGCACGGTTGCCCGGCCCGCACGGTTCACCGACAAGCCCCCCGCTGTCCTCGTCCCCATCCACCGTCGCGACCCGACCGGCAGTGTCGGTATCGGCGCAGCGGCGGCGGTATCCTAGAGGGGGCGAGGCGGCAAGTGCAATGGCGTTGGCGGTCGGCGAGATCGCGCGCCCGCCGCGGCTCGCCGGGGCAATTCACCGTGGGACGTATTTGCCGTCCCTCCAAACGTACCAGACGTAGCGCGCGTCGCGGACATCGCCCTTGCCGTCGAACTGCAGCGTGCCGATGGCGGTCTTGTGGCGCCCGGCGCGCAGGCTCTGCGATACGTTCGCGGCGCGCGACGACTTGGCCGAACGGGCGGCCGCCGCCCAAACCTCGATCGCGGCGTAGGTATAGATGCCGTAGAATCCGAGCGTCTTGTTGTTGTTCCGCGCCGCCTGTATCGCCGCCTTGGCCTCGGGGCGGACGCGTGGGTCGGCGAGAAAGGTCACGAGCGTGCCCTCGCCCGCCTTGCCCGTGGTCTTCCAGAAGTCATCGGTGACGAAGGCGTCGCCCGCCACGAACTGCGGCGTGAAGGCGCGTTCATGCGCCTCGCGGATGATCGACGCGCCCTCCGGATAGTACCCTCCCAGGAACACCGCTTCGATCTTGGCAGCCTTCATGCGCTCGACGATCGGCGCGAAGCTCGACTGATCGGGCTTGTACGACTGGAAGAGCGCCTCCCTCAGCCCGAGTTTCCTGACCGACCGTCGAACCTGCCGAGCCAGGCCTCGGCCATACTGGCTCTGGTCGTGCAGGATCGCGATCTTCTTGCCGCGAAACTGCGTCGCCAGAAGCTGTGCGACCACGACGCCCTGGTCGTCGTCGCGCCCGCAGACCCGGAACACGTTGCGCCATCCGTTTCGACGGGCGGTGTCGGTCAGCTGGGGATGGGTCGAGCCCGGCGAGATCATGATGATCCCCGCCTTGGCGTAGATCGCCGCCGCCGGAAGTGAGGCGCGCGAGCACAGGTGGCCGGCGACCATCGCGACCTTCTTCGCCACCAGCTCCTTTGCGACGACCGCCGCCTGGACCTGGTCGCAGCGGTCGTCCGCCGTCTCCAGGGCCAGCGCGCGCCCGTTGACGCCGCCGGCGCGGTTGATCTCCGCCACCACCAGCTCCGCGCCCGTGCGCATCTGCTGGCCCAGCTCCTTGAACCGGCCGCTCATCGGGCCCGCGACGGCGACCGTGATCTGCTCGGCAGCGGCCGAACCGGCGATCAGCGCGAAGAACGCCGATAGCGCGAGAATCCTTGCAGTCACGGGCATGGATCACCAGACGGTGGTCGGGCGGGCTGTCGCTTAGCCTCTGTACAGGATCATAGGATGCGACAGCGAATCGGCACAAGCCCGGGCGCTCGCCTGCGGGTCAAATCACCGTTCGGCCGGCGCCCCGCCGCTTTTCGAGCACATATTCGAGCTTGCGGATCGCCGTGCGCTTGAGCGCCTCCATCCCGGCGCTGGGCGAGCCCACGATCGAGACTTCTATCAAGGTGTCGGGGTCCACCGCGGCCACCCGGACGGCGTTGCCGATCTGCTGATATTCCAGGATGACTTCGCGCTTTTCGCCCATCGGGCCACCGCCGCTCTCGCCCGGCCCGGGCCGAGGCGCTATGCTGCCGCAAACTAGAGGCCGGCCCGATTTCGGGCTTCGCGGCGGAAGGCTATAAGTCCAGGGTTAACGAATCCTTTGCGGGCCCGGGTGCGACATACTTGAGCTTTGTGGGCGCGACCCGTCGCACTAGATCACTGCACTGAGTGCCGCAAAGCGAATCCGGGCCTCCGAGCCGCAAGAGATGAGGGAGCAGACCATGTCGCCAGCCGAAGCCGCGGCCAAGCAGCCGAGCGGGCAAGCCGGGCCCAAGACCCACAAGATGGCAGCCTTCCAGTGGGAGGATCCGCTCTTGCTCGACCAGCAGCTCAGCGAGGAGGAGCGTCTGGTGCGCGACGCCGCCCGCGACTACTGCCAGGACAGGCTGATGCCGCGGGTGCTGGAGGCGAACCGGCACGAGCATTTCGACCGCGAGATCATGAACGAGCTGGGCGCGCTCGGTCTGCTCGGCTCCACCATTCCCGAAGCCTACGGCGGCGCCGGAGCGAGCTACGTCGTCTACGGCCTGGTCGCGCGCGAGGTCGAGCGGGTCGATTCCGGCTACCGCTCGGCGATGAGCGTCCAGTCGAGCCTGGTCATGCATCCGATCAACGCCTACGGCAGCGAGGAGCAGCGCAAGAAGTACCTGCCCAAGCTCGCCACCGGCGAGTGGGTCGGCTGCTTCGGCCTCACCGAGCCCGATCACGGCTCCGACCCGGGAAGCATGAAGACCCGCGCCAGGAAGGTCGACGGCGGCTACCGCATGCACGGCTCCAAGATGTGGATCACCAATTCGCCGATCGCCGATGTATTCGTGGTCTGGGCCAAGGACGACGCGGGGGTGATCCGCGGCTTCATCCTCGAGAAAGGCATGGACGGCCTGACGGCGCCGAAGATCGAGGGCAAATTCAGCCTGCGCGCCTCGATCACCGGCGAGATCGCGATCGACGACGTCTTCGTCCCCGACGAGAACCTGCTGCCCAACGTCAAGGGCCTCTCAGGACCTTTCGGCTGCCTCAACCGCGCGCGCTACGGCATTTCCTGGGGCGCGCTCGGCGCGGCCGAGTTCTGCTGGCATGCCGCGCGGCAGTACACGCTCGACCGCAAGCAGTTCGGCCGGCCGCTGGCGGCCAACCAGCTGATCCAGAAGAAGCTCGCCGACATGCAGACCGAGATCGCCATCGGGCTGCAGGCCTGCCTGCGCCTGGGCCGCCTCTTCGACGAGGGCCAGGCCTCGTCGGAAGCGATCTCCATGCTCAAGCGCAACTCCTGCGGCAAGGCCCTCGACATCGCCCGCCTGGCCCGCGACATGCACGGCGGCAACGGCATATCCGACGAGTTCCACGTCATCCGCCACCTGATGAACCTGGAGACGGTCAACACGTATGAGGGCACCCACGACATCCACGCCCTCATCCTCGGGCGCGCGCAGACCGGGCTTCAGGCCTTCACCGGCGCTTGAACGAAATCCAGAGGTATCAGAACGGCGGCTGAGAGCCGTCCGACTGATCGTCGCAGGAACCGCAGATCTTCTTGATCTCGGTTTCGCTCAACGGCTCGCCGGTGAGCCCGCAGTGGGGAACGACGCCGTCGTCGCAAATCTCCGAGCTGAAATGGCCGCACTGGGTGCAGACGCCAAATGACTTCATGCCGCACTGCCCCTGCAACGACCGGACATAGCCCGACAGGATGCGCGTCGCCGTGGACACCTCCTCCGGCGCGGCGGCGGTCGCCACCGACAGCGCAAGCAATGGATCGTTCGCCAGCATCGCCAAGCCGTCCTGAGTGAGGTCCAGACGGACGATGCGCCGGTCCTTGGCCTCCACCGTCCGCTCGACGAACCCCTTCTCCTCCAGCGCCTTCACGGTCTGCGAGACGGTCCCCTTGGTCGTTCCAAGATAATCCGCCAGCGCGCTCGGCTTGCGTGAATACCGATTGGCTCGGCTCAGAAACCGCAGCGCCTCCCACTGCGCCGGATTGAGCCCGTCGGCATACTGCAGATTGTGAACGGCGCGGCCCAGGCGATCGAGCAAATGTGCAAGGGTTTCTGACATGGCAGGATCCGCCGCTGGCGATGGATTTATTGTCGAGTCGATATTAATATTGCACCGACCCGCTAAGAGCGATATAGTTTCGCCTCGATAGTAGTCAACGTCCGGTGTCGTTCCATTTCGTATTCGGCGAGGGCCCGATCCCGGAAACCCGGCTTGAGGATACCATGGCTTCCTCCAACAATGCCCGCACGGATCGAAGCGATCGACGCTATATCGCAGCGACCATGCAGGCGCCGTTGCTCGAGCGCGAGGTCGAGGCCGATCTCGCGCGGCGCTGGCTCAACGATCGCGAAGTGAGCGCGCTCCACGAATTGATTGAGGCCCATGGCCGCCTCGTGGTCCGCATCGCGGTCGGCTTCAAGGGCAGCGGCCTGCCGGTGGCCGACCTGGTCCAGGAAGGCAATATCGGCCTCATGGAAGCAGCCGAACGCTTCGATCCGGAGCGCAACGTGCGCTTCTCAACCTACGCGACCTGGTGGATCGTCGCCGGCATCCAGAACTACATTCTGCGCAATTCCTCGATCGTGCGGGCGGCGACGACGCCCAAGCAGCGGCGGCTGTTCTTCAATCTGCGGCGGCTGCGGGCGCGTCACGCCGCCCGCTTCGATGGCCGGCTGTCCGCCGACGACCGCGAGATGATCGCCGAGCGCCTGGGCGCCACGGTCGCGGAGATCGAGCGGATGGAGGCGCATATCGCGCGTTCCGACCAGTCGCTCAACACCCCGATCGGCGACGACGAAGCGATCGAACAGATCGACCTTCTCGCCGACTTTTCACCGAATCCCGAGGAGATCGAGACCTCGGCGAGCGGCCGGCGGGCGCGTTCGGACTGGATCGACAAGGCGCTCGACCGGTTGAGTTCGCGCGAGCGCGAGATCATCGCCCAGCGGTTCCTGGCTGAACGCCGGATCACGCTGGCGGAGATCGGCGAGAGCTTCGGGGTCAGCAAGGAACGCGTACGCCAAATCGAAGGCCGTGCGCTTCAGAAGATGCACGCTGCCTTGAGCGAGTTCATCGATCGTCCCGACGAACTCTTCGACGTCTGACTTCAGCGTTGCTACGCGGCCTGGGTGTTCGAGTTCAGGAAGCCGGGCTGGCTTGCCGCACGGGTCCAAAACTGCTCGAGCGTACGCAGGTTCTTGATCATTCCTTCGAGGTCGCTCTCCGACATGACCCCGTCGCCCAGCGCACGGGCGTGCTTGCTGAACAGCGACTTGAGTTGGTCGGCCAGTTCCTTGCCCTTGTCCGACAAACGCACCCGGACGGATCGCCGGTCGCGCGGCGAACGCTCCTGCTGGACGTAGCCGTATTCGACCAGCTTCTTCAGATTGTATGTGACGTTCGTTCCCAGGTAGTACCCGCGCGCGGTCAGCTCGCCCACGGTGAGCTCGTCGGTCCCGATATTGAACAGAATCAGTCCCTGGACGTTGTTGATATCGTCAACGCCCAATCGGTCGAGTTCGCTGCGCAGAACGTCGAGAAACTGCCGGTGCAGCCGCTCGATCATGCTGAAGGCTTCTCGGTATACGTGCTCCACGGCCAAATTCCGATGTTGGGATGCCTCATGCGATGGTAGGAACGGCGCCCTAAAATTTCCTTAAGGTTTTCAGGGTCCACCGACCGGGGTATGAGGGAATCGCGCCGTTAACCTCGAAATTTCCATACCCGATGAACGATTTGCTTCGCTTGCCGGCCACTCCCGGCGCAACGTCCTCGTATTCGGCGGTTTTGCCGCGCCTAAGCTG
>Ga0302046_10000066_pt1 | contig 103300 bp, 86 predicted proteins | sample RVTome_11_FD_200261 | JGI IMG/M metagenome (GOLD analysis project Ga0302046, IMG submission 200261) | Soil microbial communities from uranium-contaminated site in the Upper Colorado River Basin, Wyoming, United States - RVT147D111 (version 2) ... | reverse complement strand
GGCGACCTCTCGGCGGTCAAAGACCTCTACGTGGACCGCATCGACCTCTGCCTCTACGGCAACACGCTCCCGTACCGCATCCGCATCGTCAACGCCCTCAACGAAAACTTCGACTACTTCTACGTCAAACGCATCGACGCCAACCGGATCTACGGACTCGAACTCGAACACATCCTCTCGCCCAGCCGCATCCACTACTTCGTCAAAGATCAGACGATCATCGAAGAACACATCATCGGCATCCCCGGCGATGCATTCCTGCGCAACGACATGCCCACCAACCGCTTCGACCTGGTGCGCCTGGCCAAGGAATTCGTCAAGTTCGACGTGCGCTGCTTCGTCCGCCTGCTGGGGGACATGCACGCCGGCAACTTCGTCCTGGATACCCGGCGCGACTTCGAAAAGCAGCATTTCCTCATACGTCCCATCGACTTCGACCAGCAGAGCCATCACTGGCGCCTCCAGGTCTACCAGCCCCAGGACTTCCCGCAAAACGTGCCGTTCGTCAACGTCGTCCTCGAATACCTGGCGCCGGAGAACATCGTGCAATACCAGAAAGAAGAGCGGGCCCTGATCGCCAACCGGGTGCGCGTCTCGCACGGCCGCTTCGACGCCCTGCTGGAAGTCATGCGCGAGGACATCGTCTCGGAGGAAGTGTACGTAGCCCGCCTCCGCGAGCAACTGGCCGAATACTACGAAGACGAACGCCTGGAGGAGGCGCTGACGATGGGCGACCTCGTCTATGCCTCCATCCAGCATATCCTGGACCATGACGACCCGCCCACGCCGTCGCTGCGCAGCCTGGCGGACTGGTGATGATGTTGACGTGCGTCAACGATCATACATCGCCAGGGAAGGTGCCGGTCAGGAAGGGATTGTGCCGGCGTTCGCGGCCGAGGGTGGTGGCCGGGCCGTGACCGGGATAGACGCGGGTGTCGTCTCCCAACGGCAGGAGGCGTTGAAAGATTGAATGCATCAACGTGGGCAACGAGCCGCCGGGCAGGTCGGTCCGGCCGATGGAGTCTTTGAACAGCACATCGCCGACGAGAACGTAGCCGTCCGCCGCATCGTAGAAGCAGACCGAGCCGGGCGCATGGCCGGGCGTCTCCAGCACCTCCCACGAGGCCGTGCCGAACCGGATCACGTCGCCTTCTCGAAAGAAGTGTTCGGGGCGCGGCATCGGCGGTGGGGCCAGCGGCATCCCGAAGAACGACGCCTGCTCCTGCGCCTGCTCGACGAACGGCAGGGCGTCCCGGTGCATCTGCCACGGCATCCCGTAGCGTTCGGCCAGGAAGGCAGACCCGAAGATATGATCGATGTGGGCGTGCGTCAGCAGCAGGTGACGGAGCGTCAGCCCCTGCTCCTCGAGATAGTCGACGACGGCCTGGCGCTCGCCTTCGGCGTAGCAACTCGGATCAACGAGTACCGCCTCCCCTGCATCATGGCAAACGTAACAGTTCGTCTGAAACGGGCTGAAGGTAAAGGATTTAATCGTCAAGGATTCGTGGAGCGTAGTTTCGGAGGCCGACGCGTAAGGACCTCCCTCAAACGCCTCGCCCACGCCGAGGCTCCACAACACCCCGCAAAACACCCCCCTTGAATTTTCTGGCGAAAATTCAATAGAACAACCGGACCCGCGTTCCGTTTACGAGGAACGCGTTTTCGGGGAGCCCAAGCGGAGCGCTACGCCAGCCTGCACATCGCCGGGCGGCCGGTCCTAGACGCAAACACCCGCTTGATAGAGAGAAAGCCTGATATAGAAAAGATATGACGCGCAACATCGGGTTCATGTTGATCGCGATCTGCGTTCCCCTTGCGCTCGACTACTACGTGTTTCGCAACTGGAAACGCTTCGCCCAACCACGGTCCCGGCTTCGATGGACGACAGCCGTCTATCGCCTGCTGATGATCGTGATGCCGTTCACGTTGCCCTTCTATTTCCTCGTTTCGAACTGGTGGTCGGTCGAGCCGAAGCTGGCACGGGCGTTCTTTATCGGTTTCTGGATCACCTATTACGCCCCCAAGGGCCTCATCGTGGCCGTCCTGGTGATCAAAGACCTGCTGCGCTTCGTCTTCTGGCTCTTCCACTGGTTTCAACGCCAGTTGCTGCCGCAGCGCGTCGCCGCCGGAACGCCCTCGGAGCACACCCCTCCGGCGCTTGATCTGGCGGACATTAAGCGCACCTCCCGGCGCCAGTTTCTACGGACGATGGGCTGGAGCGCGGCGTCCGTCCCGTTCGTGGTGGTCGGCTACAGCGTCTTTCGCACCCTCTACGACTTCGAGACCTACCGGGTGGACATACCGCTGGCCGGGCTGCCCCGCGCCCTCGACGGCCTCACCATCGCCCAGCTCTCCGACCTGCATGCCGGATCCTTCTTCAGCGAACGGCCCATGGAAGAAGCCGTCGCCCTCACCCAGGCGCTTCAGCCCGACCTCATCGTCATCACCGGCGACTTCGTCAACCACGACGCGGCCGAGCTGGCCCTCATCGCGCCCGCCCTCCAGCACCTGCGGGCCGACCTGGGAATCTACGGCTGCCTCGGCAACCACGATCATTACGCCCACACCCCCGAGGTCATTCGTCGGTTGGACGCCACCCCGGTTGATCTGCTCAACAACGAGCACCGCACGCTGGCTATCGGCGGAGCCCGCCTGCACCTGATCGGGACCGACAATACCGGCTTCCGGCAACACTATGCCGACCTGCCCCGCGCCCTCGACGGCCTCGACGCCCATCCCGACGGCGAAGACCTGCGTATCTTGCTGGCCCACACCCCGACGTACTGGGACGAGCACGTCCGCCCGGCGCATCCGGACATCGACCTGATGCTCTGCGGCCACACGCATGGCGGGCAGGTAGGCTTCGAGATGGGACCATTTCGGTACAGCCTCGCCCGCGTGGCCTACCCGCGCTGGGCAGGCCGGTACGACGAGCCGCGCGCCGACGGACAGGGCCGGCAGTTCCTCTACGTCAACCGGGGCCTGGGCACCGTCGGCCCGCCTCTCCGGCTCGGCATCCGCCCCGAGATCACGCTGCTGACCCTGCGCCGGGCCTGACCTCTGCCATCCAGCTATCGCATGAAGCTGTTCCATCGCATGATCCTGCGCGCCCTGCCGGGGCCGTTTCTGGGCTGGCTGGGAACGCTCATGTTTCTGCTGTTGATGCAGTTTCTGATCAAATACCTGCCGGACATCGCAGGGCGCGGCCTGCCGTTCCTGCTCATCGTCGAACTGGTCGCGTACAACCTGGCCTACATGGTCGTCCTGGCGGTGCCCATGTCCGCCTTGCTGGCGGCCCTGATGGCCTTCGGACGCCTGGCCGAGTCGCGTGCTTACCTCGTCATCAAAAACTCGGGCGTCTCGCTGGGGCAGTTGCTCTGGCCGGCGCTGCTCGTCGGGCTGGCGCTTGCCGGCGGGATGACCTACTTCAACAACGTGGTGCTGCCCGAGTCGAATTTTCGCGCCCGCAACCTGTGGCAGGATATCCGCAGCAAGCGGCCGGACTTCGAATTGGAACCGGGGGTCTTCTACGACGGCCTGAACAAGTACAGCATCCTGGTTCAGGATCGCCTCCCGGATGCAAACGAACTCCGGGATATCCTCATCAAAGACTACACCGAAGGCAGCCGGCGCGGTGCGACGATCAAGGCCGAACGGGGCCGGCTCGAACCGTTCGGTACCTACGTCGACCTGATCCTTGAAAACGGCGAAGTGCACCGGCTCATCCAGGCCACGGGCAACGGCACGACGGAACGCTACGAACGGCTCGGCTTCAACCGATACCGCCTCCGCCTCGACCTCTCGGAGTTCACCTTCGAACGCAGCGATCCCAGAGAAGGCTACCGCTCCGACCGCACGACCCCGACGGCGGACATGATCCGGTTCGTCGACTCGCTGGACGCCAGCACCACCCGGCTCAAAGACAAGCTGCGCCAGGTGTCCCTCTTCCGCGCCGACGATGCAAGCCTGCCCGACACCGACCGCCCCGTTGCCCTTGCCCTGGCCGAACCGTCTGAACTGGATACCCTGGCGTTGCACGTGCACCGGTTCGCCCTGGCAGGGCTCGACCGTACCCAGGGTAAACAGCTCTACAACCTGGCGCTGGAGGACGCTCGCAAGATGCGGTCCGAGGTCGAAGAGATCGAACGCACCATCACGCGGGAAAGCCAGATGGCCAACCGGTATCGCGTCGAGATCCACAAGAAATATTCGATTGCCCTGGCATGCCTGATCTTCATGCTGATCGGTGCTCCACTGGGGCTCAGCATTCGGCGGGGCGGCCTCGGCACCGTCGGCGGGCTGGCCCTCGGCATCTTCCTCTTCTACTGGATCACGCTCGTACAGGGCGAAAAACTCGCCGACCGAAGCCTCCTCGACCCCTGGTTCGGCATGTGGATCGCCAACATCATCATGACGGTGATCGGGCTGTGGCTGGTGGCCTACGTCGCCCTCGACCTGCGCACGACGGCCCCGCTACGAAAACGGTTGAACGCCTGGCTGAAGCACCGGCGCTAGACCGTGACCGGGGCACGGCGTGCTGCGCCCCTGCATGGTGATTTTTTTGAAACGTCGGCTCGGCCTTCCAAAATCCGCCCTCCAACATTTGCGATGCTGTACCTGGTTCCTACGCCCATCGGCAACCTGGAGGACATCACGTTGCGCGCGCTACGGGTGCTCAACGAGGTAGACCTGATCGCCTGCGAGGACACGCGCACGTCGGGCGTGCTGCTGGCCCATCACGCCGTGAACACGCCGCGCACGAGCTACCACGACCACAACGAACGACAGAAGGCACCGCACCTCGTCGCCCAGATGCAGGCGGGCACCCGCATTGCCCTCATCACCGACGCCGGCGCGCCGGGCATCTCGGACCCCGGCTTCTATCTGGTACGCGAGTGCATCCGCCACGGCATTCCCGTCACTGCCCTGCCGGGGCCGACCGCCTTCGTGCCGGCCCTGACGGCCAGCGGCTTACCGTGCGACCGGTTCGTCTTCGAAGGCTTTCTTCCGGCCAAGAAAGGCCGCCGCACCCGCCTCGAAGCCCTGGCGCAGGAGACACGCACCCTGGTCCTGTACGAATCTCCGCATCGCCTCGTGAAGACCCTGGGCGAGTGCGAAGCCATCTTCGGGCCGGAGCGCCCGGCCGCCGTCGGGCGCGAGTTGACCAAACTCTACGAGGAAATCCGGCGCGGCTCGCTGGCCGAACTGCGGGCGCATTACGAAGCCCAGGCCAAAGTACGCGGCGAGGCAGTCCTCATCGTGGGCGGAGCAGACCATTGACGCGGGCGAACCGGATAGACGCGGCGACGTTGCATCTTGTATTATTCGAAGGAGGACGTGACGTTCATCTTCGTCACCGTGTACAACGACGGCAACCTCGGAGAAAGCACGCGGGCCTATGCCCTCAACTACGGCGAGGTTCGCCCGGATCTCCTGAAGACCCTCCTCGACAACGTAGCGACCAACTGGTCGCACTAACGAAGCTATCCCCGCATTGATGAGACGATCCTTGCTGTTCATAACCCTTCTGCTGGGATGGGTGGGGTCGATGGCCCTCCCCACGCCCTTGCTGGCCCGTCAACAAGCAACGACGTACGATCTCGGCGATGACCTGACGGTTCGGCAGATAGCGCCGGACGTCTGGATGCATACGTCTACGAGCAGGGTCGACGGTCAACCCGTCCCTGCCAACGGATTGCTGGTAGCCACGGAGGCAACGGCGTTTCTCGTCGACACCGCCTGGAACGACGACCAGGCCCGCCGCCTCCTGGACTGGGCCGAGGCGACCCTGCACAAGCCGGTCACCGCCGCCCTGGTAACCCACTCCCATGAAGACCGAACCGGGGGCCTGCAAACCGTCCTCGACCGGGGTATCCGCGTCCATGCCCTCCGCCTGACCGCCCGGCGCGCGGCCGCCCGGCAAGCCCCCCTGCCGGACACGCTTTTCGACGCCGTAGCAACGATCATGATGGGTACCCGGTCTTTCGAAGCGTTTTACCCCGGCGCCGGGCACGCCCCGGACAACATCGTCGTCTGGATCCCGCACGCGCACATCCTTGTCGGCGGTTGCTTCATCAAAGACGCCGGGGCAACCACGCTCGGCTACGTCGGGGATGCCGCGCTGGACCAGTGGCCGTCCGCCCTGGCCCGCGCCGCCGAGCGCTACCCGGAAGCGGCGCTCGTCATCCCCGGCCACGGCGCGGTGGGCGGCCTCGACCTCCTGCACCATACCGAAAGCCTGCTTCAGGAAGCTGCGAAAAAACAACCCGGCGGGTAATCACCCGCGCCGCCCGGCCAGCGGCAATAGAACGGGACAGCCAACCGTTTGCTCGTGTACGGTATCTGAAAGGCCCGCTTCGCTGCACCCCACCCGCCATGAACTACAAGCGCCTCCATCGCCTCGTCGCCACCAGCGTATTCGGATACGCCCTCGTACTCTACGGCCTGACCGTCGCGCCTACGACCTCGTTGTGGGATGCCGGCGAGTTCATCGCCAGCGCCCACGGGTTGCAGGTGATGCACCCGCCGGGCTCGCCCTTCTACATGCTGCTGGGCCGCGTCGCCGCTATGTTCGTACCCGCCGCGCACGTGGCCCTGGCCGTCAACCTGCTCTCCGTCCTCGCCAGCGCCGTGACGATCCTGCTGACCTATCTGATCGTCGTTGCCCTGATTCGCCGGTGGCAGGACGCCGACCGCCCGGAACGCACCCAGGCCTACGTCCGGATTGCAACGATAGGCGGCGTCATCGGCGCGTGCACCCTGGCCGTGGCTGACTCGTTCTGGTTCAACGCCGTCGAGGCCGAGGTCTACGCCCTGTCGACGTTTTTTACGGCGCTGGCGGTCTGGCTCGGCCTGCAGTGGAGCGCCCATGCGCGGGCCGAGGCCGGCACCCGAGAGCGTCGGAAAAGTGATCGCTATCTCCTCTTGATCGCCTACGCCTTCGGCCTCGCCATCGGCGTGCATCTGATGGCCCTGCTGACGTTCTTCTTCATCGCCCTCCTCTTCTACTTCACCCGTATCGAACAACCGACGTGGACCTGGAAGCAGCGGACGCTCGGCCTGGCGGCGGCCGGGCTCGTCGCTACTCTCGCCTTCACCCTGCTCTACCCCGGTGTGGTGATCTGGCTGCCGGCACTGGCCCGGCAAAGCGGCGCCCCCGTCATCTTCATCCTCGGCGTGCTGGGCCTGCTTGCCCTGGGCCTTTTCCACACACAACGCCGGAGGCACGCCCACGCCAACCTCGCCCTGCTCTGCCTGACCGCCGTGCTGGCCGGCTACTCGGCCTATGCCCTCATCCCGATCCGCAGCACCGCCAACCCGCCCATCGACCTGAACAACCCCGAGACCACCGAGGATCTCCTTCCCTACCTCAAACGCGAACAGTACGAACAGCGCAACCTGTTCGCCGGCCCGACCTACGACGACCGCACGGGCCAGCTCGCGCCCGACCATAACGTCGTCCTCTTCCCGCGCCGCAACTCGTTCATCGACCCCGGCTTCATGGCGCGATACGCCGGGTACACCTCGGACGCCGACTACTTCTGGCGCTATCAGGTCGGCACCATGTACGTCCGCTACGTGCTTTGGAACTTTGTCGGACGCGCCAAGGACGAGCAGGGATCGGGCTGGATCACCGGCCTCTCGGACCGCGAGACGGCGGCTTACATCTACCCGACGCCGAGCGAGGCCGCCAGCCGCAATGCCTACTTTGCCCTCCCCTTGTTGCTCGGCCTCTTCGGCTTCGTCTATCACCTGCGCCGCGATGCGCGGCGGGCGCTGGCTGTCCTGATCCTCTTCCTCGCCACCGGCCTGGGGCTCGTCATCTATCTGAACGAAATCCCCCAGACGCCCCGCGAGCGCGACTACATCTACGTAGCCAGTTACTTCGCCTTCTGCCTGTGGATCGGCATCGGCGCGGCCGGTCTCCTGGAGATACTCACCCCGCACCTCACATCCAAAATCCAAAATCCGCCATCCAAACTGACGTGGGTGCTCGGCGCGTCGCTCTTCCTCGCCGTCCCCGGCTGGATGCTCCTCCAGAACTACGACGACCACGACCGGTCCGGGCGCTACCTGGCGCGCGACTTCGCCTACAACATGCTGATGAGCCTGGACGAGAACGCCATCCTCTTCACCGAAGGCGACAACGACACCTATCCGTTGTGGTATCTGCAAGAGGTCGAAGGCGTCAGGCGGGACGTACGCGTGGTCTGCCTGGCCCTGCTCAACGCACCCTGGTACCCCCGTCAGCTCCGCGACCAGTGGGCCTACGACGCCGCCCCGCTGCCGATCTCGCTCACAGACGACGGGATCGACCAGCTCGCGCCCGCCGGCTGGACGCCGCGCACCATCCAGCTTCCCGTCGACAAAGATCGGCTGGGCACGCAGACGGAGATGCAGATCTCGGTCGAGGACACCAGCGGGTTCGAGAGCCCGATGCAATGGACGATGCCGGGGCGCCCATACGGCAGCGACCTCCGCATCCTCTACCCTGCCGACCAGGTTGTGCTCGACATCCTGGCCGGCAACGCCCGGCAAGGCTGGGAGCGGCCGGTCTATTTCGCCGGGACGACCGCGCCGGACAGCCGGCTCGGCCTGGAGCCCTACTTCCAGCGAGAGGGGCTGGCGCAGCGCGTCGTGCCGATCCGGCATGACGCGCTGTTCGGGCGCATCGTGCCCGACATCATGCTGGATCGCCTCTCCAAGTTCAGATTCACGCAGCTCAACGATCCGACCGTCTACTTCGACCCGTCGAGCCGGAGCATGGCCGGCAACCACTACCGCAACACCTTCACCTACACTGCGGCCACCCTGGCCCAGCAAGGGCGGGACCAGGAAGCCCGGCGCTTGCTCGACACCCTGCTCGACGCCGTCCCGCCCGACACGATCCCGCTTACCTTCTACGAAGCCTACCCCATCACCCAGACGTACCAGGCCCTTGGAGACGACGCCCGCGCCGTCGCGCTGTGGCGCTATGCCGAGCCGTACGTGTTTCGCGCCGTCCGGGCGGCTTCCAGCCGGCAGGGGCTCCAGCAAGCCGTCCAGCAGGTGCAACAGATCCTGCGCTCGTATACACGGGCCCGGGCCTTCGACGAAGCCGCCGCCCTCGCCGACCGCCTCGCTGACCTCCTGGGCGACGACGCCTTCCGGCTTCCGCGTGAGGAGTTCGAACGGCTCTACGAAGAGATGACCCGGCCTCCGTCACGCAGCCAGGAACCAGGATGACGCCGCCTGCGCCGTGCCGAAGGGGTGGGGTAGGGACGTAAAAGCTTCTCCCAATACACCTACAGCGCACGAAAACCTGAAGGCAACCGGAACGGCGACGGGGCGTTAGATCTTAGATTTTGGAGGGTTAATCTCATACGGCCCATCCGAATTTCGCCCGTCTTGCTTATCATTTGTTTTTGCCGAGAAAGCTTCTTATGCGTTGGAAACGCTTTGACCGCCTGGTAGCGACCGGTGTGTTCGTCTATGCGCTGGTGTTGTACGTGTTGACGGTAGCGCCGACGGCCTCGTTCTGGGATGCCGGAGAGTTCATTGCCATCGCCCACGGCTTGCAGGTGTCGCACCCTCCGGGCGCCCCGTTCTACATGCTCGTAGGCCGGCTCTTCTCGATGTTCGTACCGGCCCAATACGTCTCTCTGGCCGTCAACCTCGTCTCTGTTCTGGCCAGCACTCTGACGGTGCTGCTGACCCACCTGATCATCGTCCGCCTCGTGCGGGAATGGCAGGGCGCCCCGGAGACCTGGACCCCACCGCAACGCATCACCGCCATGACCGGCGGCGTCGTGGGCGCCTGCACGTTTGCGGTGACCGACTCGTTCTGGTTCAACGCCGTCGAGGCTGAAGTCTACGCCATGTCGATGTTCTTCACGGCCGTGGTCGTCTGGCTGATCATGCGGTGGAGCGAACAGGCACGGCACGAAGAAACAGCGCTGGCCGGAGGGCAACACCCTTTCGGCTTGCAAGCCAACCGCTACCTTGTGCTGATTGCCTACCTCTTCGGGCTGGCCACCGGCGTGCACCTGTTGAACCTGCTCGCGCTGTTCTTCATCGCCCTCATCTTTTTCTTTGTCGAACTCGACCGATCCGAATGGACCCTGCCCGACCGGCCGGACTGGCTGTCCTTCAAACGCTGGCAGGGCATTGCCCTGACGGGCCTGACGGCGGCCGTCGCTTTCGTCCTGATCTATCCGGGCATCATTCAGAAGCTGCCCAAGCTGGCCGGGCAAACCGGCTGGCCCCTGGCCTTTTTGTTCGGCGTGCTGGCCGTCGTCGTGCTCGGCGTCTACTACTCGCAGCATCGACGTTGGCCCGTGACGAATCTGGTCACGCTCTCGGTGTTGATGGTCTTGATCGGCTATTCGACCTATGCGCTGATTTTCATTCGTAGCGCCTCCAACCCACCCATCGACGAGAACGACCCGGAGACCCCGGAAGCCATCGTGGCCTACCTCGCCCGCGAGCAATACGGCGAAACGCCCCTGCTTACGGGACCGGCTTTTAACGACCGCACCAAGCGCGTCGAAAACGAGGACAAAAGTTTTCCGCGTCGCTACTCGCCGCAACCCATACACTGGCGCGTGTACGCCCAATACGACTCGGACTTCGAATTCTTCTGGCAGTACCAGCTCGGGTGGATGTACGGCCGTTACTTCCTTTGGAACTTTGCCGGGAAGGAAAGCGACATCCAGGACTCCCGATCCATCACGGGCTTCCGATTCATCGATGGAGAGTACGATCACTATCTTCAGACGCCCAGCGAACGCGCGAGCCGGAACGCCTATTTCGCCCTGCCGCTCCTGCTGGGCCTGCTGGGCCTGTTCTTTCACTTTTCGCGAGACTGGCGTCGGGCTTTCAGCGTGCTCATCCTGTTCCTGGTCACCGGCGTGGGTATCATCGTGTACCTGAATCAGACGCCCATGCAACCCCGCGAACGCGACTATTCGTATGTGGCCAGCTTTTTTGCGTTCAGCCTGTGGGTCGGCCTGGGCGCAACGGGCGTGCTGGAACTGGTCCTGGAGTCGATACAGGAGAAAGTCGCACCGGCGATGCAACGCACCGCGCTGTTGGGGCTCGGCGCCCTGTTGTTCGTCGCCGTCCCCGGCTGGATGGCCGTTGAAAACTTCGACGACCACGACCGCTCGGGGCGCTACGTGGCGCCGGAGTATGCCTACAACATGCTGATGAGCCTCGAAGAAAACGCGATCGTTTTTACGAACGGAGACAACGATACCTTTCCGTTGTGGTACGCCCAGGAAGTCGAAGGCATTCGGCGCGACGTGCGCGTGGTCAACCTCTCGCTGCTCAACACGCCCTGGTACGTGCGCCAGCTCAAGCACCAGGCGTCGCGCGAATCCGAACCGCTCCCGATCTCACTGCCCGACGCCGACATCGACCGGCTGACCCTGGTACAATGGCAACCGTCTACGGTATCCCTGCCGGTCGATAAGGAACGGCTGATCGGCTCCTCGGACGTGTACGTGCCCGCGGAAGACGTGGACCGCATCGAGAGCCCCATGCAGTGGAACCTCCAGGGACGGTACTTCGGCAAGGATCCGGCAACCGGCGAGGACATCTCGGTCCTCTACGGCGCCGACGTCGCGGCGCTCGACATCCTGCGAACCAACGCCGCGCAAGGCTGGACGCGGCCCATCTACTTCGCCGTCACCGTCAGCCCCGACGGCCAGCTCGACCTGCATAATTTCTTCCAGCTGGAAGGGCAGGCGTTCCGCATCGTGCCGATCCGTCACAACGAACCGCTCGGCCGCATCGTCCCGTCTCTGACGCCCGAGCGCCTGAGCCGCTTTAAGTTCACCAACCTGAACGACCCCGACGTCTACTACGATGAAAACATCCGCCGTATGGTGGACAACTACCGCAACGTCTACGCCCAGACGGCGGTAAAACTCAGTGAGGTCGGGCAGACCGAAGAAGCGGTTGCCCTGCTCGACACCCTGATGTATCAGATACCCTTCGAGACCATTCCCGGCGACGAACGGTCGTTTTTGTTCGTCGCCCGCGCCTATCAGGCCGCCAGCGCCAACGACCGCGTGGTCGAGATCATGCAAAAATCCGAGCCGCTGGTCCTCCACCGGCTCACCCATGTGCAGTCGCAATCTGAAGAAGAATATATTGCCGACTTCGTGCAGATGATTCGCGGCACCTATATCATCGCCCGCGACTACGACGCGGCGGCGGCCTTCGAAAACCGACTCGCCGAGGTCCTGGGCGATCCGTCTCGTCAAACCCCCGAAGCGCTGCGTCAGCAGTTCGAATCCCTTCAACAAGATTCGGCCGACACGACCACCGCAGCGCCGTCGCCCGGCGGCTAAGGCCCTTTCAAGGGATCGGCTATGCCGGGGGTGTTTGGGTGTTTTAGCGGGACGTACGCAAACACCCGAAGATGAACCGACCGCCGGCACCTCGTCCATACTGCTCGAATAAGCGTCACGCAGCGGGTTCTACGGCGCATCCTAGCTACAAACATTGTTGCCCTTCGAAAGACGGTTGACACGGTCCCAGGTCCATTCTATATTTACCGTTAAGAATTTGTAACGAAACCTTCACCTTTTACCGCACGATTTCCCCTGCACAGCTGAGGCCGGGAAATCGTGTGCTTTTTCACCCACCCTACCCACCCCACACCTTCGTGGCCGGAGCGTGTGTCCCCACCCCGACATCACCCACGAGACCAGCAACCGAGGCAGGAGGCAACCTATGATTACGCAACGTAGTGTCGTGAAGTGGTTCGACGCGAAGAAAGGCTATGGTTTTATCGTCAATCCGCTGGGCGGCCAGGACATCTTTGTGCACTACTCGCAAATCATGACCGACCGGCGCTTCAAGACGTTGCGTACCGGGCAGGTGGTCGAGTATCATCTCCATGACGGCCCCAAAGGCCCCCATGCCGTCGACGTGACGATGGACGACGAACACGAGATGCAGGAGCAGCATGCCCTGGAAGCCGTCTCCACGCGCCATCACGAGCCCGCCAGGGCGGCGGAGCGCCCGCTCTACAGCGCTTTCTAGCCTTCGTCTGGAATGCTGCCGAAATCCGCGTTGCCCCCCGCACAGCGCGTTGTATTTCGACCACACAGCACCTATTTTGCATCGAACTTCTCTCTCACCCGGTGGGTAAGAGGTGCCGATGAATAGCGGTATGCTGTCTGGCTCTGAGGCAGCCCCGCGTCCGACAGGGTTATTTGGTTGCCTGAATGGCTTTCACATTCTCCGACAAAGACATCGACCATATCGCGGCGGTGTTTGGCGTACCGGCTAAGCAGGAAGGGTCCGTCGTCCGGTTCAAACTGCACGATGAGACCAGCGGACGCCGCATCACCCTGGAAATCACGCGTGGCCTCGCCCTGCCGGAGGCGATGGTCAACGAGCAGCCGGATAACCTGGTGAGCGTCATGGCACCCAGCTCGTTGCTCCAACTGCAAGGATGCACGGGCTTCATCGCCAGCCAGGAACTCGGCGAAGTCATCTTCTTTGCCCGGCGCGCCGGAGTGACGAACGGGCTCGTGGTCGAGCGAGAAGCCGGGTGTTCGCTCTACGCCAACTTCGACCAACGCCTGCTCTCAACCGACTACACCCAGCTCCCGCCGGAGTTGATCATGAGCACGGTGGCCCTCTCGATGACCGAGACGCTCTTCAACGACCTGGGTTGACGCAACGAAGGTGCAGACGAGCCTCGCGTGCCCGTCGCTCCGTTGCGCGTCTCTCCTCAGGCCATCCCCTCGAAGCAGGTCTTTTACCAGGACCGTACCGTGGTATCAGCGGCTGTGAACCCGGAACCGGCGTCCGACCTCCTCATCGAACATAGCCACCCCACGCTTCGCCTCGATGAAGCGGCGCTGCAGCACCTGGTCCGGTGCGTGCTGCATGCCGAAGCACGCTCCGTAGCCTATCTCGGCATTGTCCTCGCCGACCATGCTACCGTGCTCGACCTCAACCGGATCTACCTCGCCCACGACTACCTGACGGACGTCCTCGCTTTCTCCCTGGCCGACGACCCCGGCGCAGCGATCGACGGCGAGGTATACGTCGACCTCGACACCGCCGCCGAGCGCCATGAAGACTTCGGCGTCTCGTTCGAAGACGAAGCCCGCCGATACGTCGTCCACGGGCTGCTGCACCTCCTCGGCTACGACGACGCCACGCCGGCCCAACGCCAGGCCATGCGCCGCCTCGAAGACCGCTACCTGGCAACCTGCCTGCCATAGACGGTTACCGAGGCTCCTGAATGGTCGTGCTGTATGGGTGTGTGGGAGGTTTTTCGAAGATAGAGGATGGCGGATCGTTGTAGCATCGCCTGGCGATCCTCCATCCTCGATCCTCAGCGCCCTCCCATACCCCACAGCGTTCACACCCCCGTACAATCCCTCTCTTTACGCCATCTTGCGTAAGGACTCGACGACGCGGCGGACGACCTCGGAGCGCTGCATGATATAGAAATGAATGCAGGGCACACCGGCCGCCATTAATTCCTCGGCCTGAGCGCGGGCCCAGGCCACCCCGATATCGACCACATGCTCGGGACGAGCGGCTTCCACCTCGGCTGCCAGTGCCTCCGGAATATCAACGTGGAACCGGCTGGGTAACAGCTGCAGGTGCCGCTTCAGCGTCAAGACCTTGAGCCCCGGGATGATCGGAACTTCAATCCCCACGGCGCGGCAGCGCTCGACGAAATCGAAGTAGTGCTTGTTGTCGAAGCACATCTGCGTGGTCACATAATGCGCACCGGCATCCACCTTGCGCTTCAGGTAGAGCACATCCCAGGACAGGTTGGGCGCTTTGTAGTGTTTCTCCGGATACCCCGCCACCCCGACGCAAAAATCGGTCGGGGCCGCATCCATCAACGCTTCGAGATAGAGGCCCCGGTTCATGTCGTCGATCTGGCCGACGAGATCGATGGCGGACTCGTGGCACGACCGGCCGGGCGGGACGGTTTTCTGAAACCCGGTGTCGTCGCCGTGGAGCGCCATCACGTTTTGCACACCCAGGTAATGCAACTCGATCAGGGCATCTTCGGTCTCTTCCCGCGTAAACCCGTGGCACAGCAGATGCGGCACGGTTTCTACGCCGAAGCGCCCCTTGATGGCAGCGCACAGCCCGATGGTGCCGGGGCGTTTGCGTTTGACCTGTCGGCGCCAGGAGCCGTCGGCCATCTCTTCGTAGTAGGCTTCCGCCGAATGGCTCGTGACGTCGATGAACGGCGGCTCGAAGGGCATCAGGTCTTCAACGACCGCCATGATCTGCCCGGCGGAACTGCCCCGCGTAGGCGGGATAATCTCATAAGAAATCAAGGGCTCGGTCGCCTGAGCCAAGAGTTCCGTAATTTTCATAGATCGGATGCTTTTCGTTGACAGATCTCGTAAATATAGGGATCATGACGGGGAGAGATAAAAATGACCCTCCTCGGAGCACGCTCCGCGGTATCCGTCGAAGGAAGCGGTTGCTTTCCGAGGCACGCATCGGGGTAGGCGACCTGTAAAAGAATCAAGGAGGTGGCGGACTGCTGCCGCTTGAGGGCCGCTGAAACGGCTACGACGAGCCTGCCCTGGCTTGCATGCGTCGCTTCAGCAACGCGAACCGAGTACCCCTTTAAGACGGCAACGACCTTCAAGCCGCTACGCTGCCCGGGTGTCCTGCCGGGCCCGTCCTGCGCCCGTGTACCTGTTTCACAGCCCTTGAGTTCGATGATCGGCCTTGTTTTCGCTACGGAAGAGGAAGCGAACCCCTTTCTTAGCCGCTACCAGCGCGGTCGGTTTAGCGACTTGACCGAAGGAGAAACCTTTCAGGACAACGACATTCTGGTCTCGCTGACAGGCATCGGGAAGATCAAAGCTACCCTCCGTACCGAACGGCTGTTACAAAACCACCGGCTGACGCGCCTGCTCCATGTTGGTACCTGTACGGCGCTCCGGGACGAGCTGACGGAAGAAACACTGGTAGCGGCCTCTCAGGTCTTTGAAGGCGACCGCGTCGAGCTGGCCATGCCGACGTACCCGCGCATGCCGCTCGACGTCCCGTTCGACGGCCTCCCGCAGGTGACGCTCGTCACCCAGGACCACACCGTGCAGGGCCAGGAAGAGCGCACCTACTGGCAGCGTATCGCCGACATCAGCGACATGAGCGGCTATGCGGTCGCCTATGTGGCGGCCACCCACGGCGTCCCGTGCCACATCGTCAAGGTCGTCACCGGGCATTTCCAGGGCCAGAACAAGCATTTTCGCAAGACGCTCACGGCCGCCTGTGAAAACGTAGCCGACTTCCTGCTCAAGGAGTTGAGTGCGCTGCAAGCAATCTCGTAACGCCGTGGGGCGCCGGGTTCAGTGATACCGGAACTGATCCAGGACCTGGGGATCTTTGCTGCGCTTGACCACTTCGCCGGTTTTAACGTTGCGAAAGATGATCTCTACCGGACGGGGCGTCACGTCGACCAGAAAGAGGAACCATCCCCAGAAGCTGTAGCGGGCCTGCGCCGTAATCAACGGATCGGCGCGTAGCTGCTCCAGGACATCGGTACCGGTCTTCGCCTCCGGTATCGCCAGCACCCCGATGGGGTCGGCAAAGGGTTCTTCTTCCGGAACTGCGCGGGCCAGGATCTCCGCAGCACGGCTCGTACGAACGGCTGCGGCGGCCTGCTCTTCTTCAAGGCCGACTTTCTGCCTGAAGAGAAAATAATCCGCCGACCAGCGCCCCGACCCATAGAGAAAGATCAGGATCAGGAGGAAAAGCACCAGCGTCGAAAACTCAAACGACTGATCCGCCGAGAGCAATCCGCCTTGCAGCTGACTGACAAAGACGGCGCCGACGAGTATGGGGATCTGGACGAGGGCTGCCGGGCGCGTCAACAGGCCGACGGCCATCATCGCCCCGCCGAAGACGTGCGCCAGGGCTACGTAATGCACGAGGACGGTAGACTGCAACATCGCCCCGGCGTCCGGCGAGAGAAGCTGGATGAAGTGGGCCGAGTCCGAAATAAAAAACACGCCTCTGACAAACAAGCCGACGCCCAGGTACACGCGCAACAGATCGAAGGCGGTACCGCGATAGTCGTAGAGCCTGTCGAGGACCTGTTGGACGGCGAGGCGGCCGCGTTTCCAGTAATGCTCTACCGACCACCGGCCCGAGCCGTAGACGAAGACGAGGATGAGCAGAAACAGCACCAGCGTCGAAAACTCAAACGACTGGTCCGCCGAAAACAACCCGGCTACACTCAGGAAGACGGCGCCGAACAAGATAGGAATCTGCACCAGCGCCGCCATGCGGGTCCACAGGCCCAGCGCGATCAGGATACCCCCGACGATGTGAATGGAGGCTATCACGTAGAGCAGGCTGCCGCCAGCGACCCAGGCAGGTGCATCGGCGGGCAGGAGTGTGATAAAGGCCGCTGCATCGTAGAAAAAGAGGATGCCCCGCACGAACAAGCCGACGCCCAGGTAGATGCGTAGCAAATCGAAGGCGACCTCGCGGTAGGTATCGAGCCAGTTGACGAGCTTTTGTATCATCCGGCACCTCCACCGGTCTAGCTGAGAGAGGGGCTTCCGCTGGACCCATTATAGTTTAATTCCTTCCATGCTACAAGTCTCCCCCCCAGTTCTCACGCCGACCCGTCACGCTTTATTAGCCGGGAGGACAGACGCCACGCAGTTCATCCAACCTACCCGGTGCCCGCCCGGCGCAACGAGCCCGCCAACCGCAACGCCGCCCCTTGACAATGTCCTTCTTAATGGAGTTTTTATAGACCGTTTCGAGCACGGCCCGCGTCTGAACCCCTGCCCACCCGCGTCTACTCTACGTTCGGAGGTCTATGACTACATCCCCTCGCTTCTCTGCCGGAAGAGCATTTTTTATCGGTTTACTGGCTCTAGTCTTGTTGGTCTTGACGTGGGAAGTGGCACAGGGAGCATCGAGCCCGGCGCTCCTCCAGGAAGCCCCTCCGGACGGCAGTGACTACCGCGACCTCGGCGTTGTACGCCCCCGTGTTTTCATGTGGATCGTCGCCGAGTTGCACCTGATGTTTGCGGCGTTCGTCCTCGCCGTGCCGATGTTTGCGCTCATCATCGAATTCATCGGCTACAAGACCGGCGACTCGCGCTACGACGACCTGGCCTACGACTTCACAAAGCTGCTCTCGATATCGTTTTCCTTTACGGCCACCCTGGGTGCGCTGCTGACATTTGCCCTGATTATCCTCTACCCGACCCTGACCGACTACCTCGTCAAGATCTTCAGCTGGACCTTTCTGCCGTACGTCCTGCTCTTCTTTCTGGAAGCGATTTTCCTGTACAGCTACTACTACGGGTGGGGCAAGTTTTCACCCCGCGTACACCTGACGCTGGGCCTTTGCCTGAACATCGTTGGCACGGCGATCATGTTCATCGCCAATGCGTGGCTGACGTTCATGAACACGCCGAACGGCATCTCGGAAACGGGCGAACTGGTCAGCCTCTGGGACGCCATCAACAACTACATCTGGATGCCGATCAACATCCACCGGATCATCGCCAACATGGCCTTCGGCGGCGCGATCGGAGCGGCGTACGGGGCTTATAAATTCCTCGGCGCCCGGACCGACGCCGAGCGGGCGCACTACGACTGGATGGGCTACATCGGCAACTTCATCGCCATCTGCGCCCTGCTCCCGCTGCCGTTCGCGGGCTACTGGCTGGGGGTAGAGATCTACGCCTACGACCAGAGCCTCGGCATCACGCTGATGGGCGGCACCTTCTCGTGGTTGTTCATCATCCAGGCCGTGCTCATCGGCAACCTGTTCCTGGCCGCCAACTACTACCTGTGGCTCAGCATGGGCCGGATCGCCGGGGCCGAACGGTATCGCAAGTTCATCAAATACCTGCTCGGCAGCATCACCCTCTGCTTCATCGTCTGGGCCACGCCGCACTCGCTGGTGGCGACCGTCGAAGAAGCCCGCGCCATGGGCGGATCGCACCACCCTGTCCTCGGCGTGCTGGGCGTGATGTCCGCCAAGAATACGGCCGTCAACATCCTGATCCTGACCACCTACATCAGTTTCCTCCTCTACCGGCGGGCGAACAAAGAGGCGACGGTGGCCTGGGCCAAGACGGGCAACCTCATCCAGTTCGGCATCTTCGCGGTGGTGGTCCTCTTCGTGGTCTTCCTCGGCGTCTACGGCTACTTCGTCGATGCCCAGACGCGCATCGGGCTGTCCCGGCCCCAGGTGCTGTCGGTGCTCTTCGCGATGATCTCCGTCACCGTCATCGACATCTTTCTGTTCAAGAACGCCCGCCAGCGCGGCGAGATCGAATGGGGCAAGATCCCGGCCCGCGCGCAATACGCCCTGTTCTTCCTCGCCATCACGTTTGCCTGGCTGATGGGGCTGATGGGCTATGTACGCGCCGGCATGCGGCAGCACTGGCACGTCTACGGCGTGCTGCGGGACACCTCGGCCGATGCCTTCACCCCGACGCTGGGTTTCGCCGGCATGATCGTCTCGATCACGGTGTTGATCTTCTTCGCCTTCATCGCCATCGTCTTCTGGATCTCCGGCCTGTCCGGCAAGAAGAAGTGGGCGCCCCGGCCGAAGCCATCCCCGGAAGATGCTGCGGCGGTCTCTCCTATGCATGAACCCGCCCTGGAGGAGGCGGCCTCGTGAAACACGCCTTCCTCATCTTCGGCTTTACCGTCCTCGTATCGGGCTTCTACTGGTACGTGAGCCTGTGGGTACCGCAGAAACGCACGGACCCTCCGGAAGAGATCACCATCGGTGCCAACCTCTCCACGGAAGAGATGGTGAGCATCGGAGAAGAGGTCGTAGCCGGCAAAGGGACCTGCCTGAGTTGCCACACGATGGGGCAGAGCGGCAGCGGCCTGCGCTTTCCGGATCTGGGCACCATCGGCGCCGTCGCCGGCACCCGCAAAGAGGGCGCCAGCGACATCGAATACCTGGCCGAGTCGATGTACGAACCGAACGCGTACGTCGTCGAAGGCTTTGTAGCCGGCATGCCGGCGGTCAGCCGGCCGCCCATTGCGCTGAGCGACCATGAGATTCTTACCGTCATCGCCTACCTGCAATCCCTCGGCGGCACGCCGACGGTGACGATGGATACCAAGCTACCCTGGCAGGGGCAAAGCCCGGCCCCCGCGCCCTCGGGTGCCGCACCCGGTGCCGACCGCGACGGCCCTACCCTGTTTACGACGTTCCTGTGCAACACCTGCCATACCCTCGACGGCTCTCCGGGCGTGGGCCCGAGCCTGCAAGGAGCAGGCGAACGCCTCGGCAAAGCCGCCATTTATGAGGCGATCATGGACCCTGACGCCGTCATCGCCGAAGGCTTTCCGGCGGGCGTTATGAGCGCCACGCTGGGCGGGATCGGGTTCCGCGATCAAGTATCCGCCAAAGAACTGCAAACCCTGGTGGATTACCTGGCGTCACAATAGGTGTGGGCGTATGGAGCATAGGAAAGGGCCCCTAGCTACTGGGGCTTGGAGGCAGCAGCAGGTAAGCAACCCCGGCCCCGACCCCCGTGGCATTCCCCGGCTACTCGCTCAACAATCGTCCACACGTCCATACGCCCATACAGAATCCTAAAAAAACCCGATGAACATCCTCGTCCTCCTCGCCATCGTCGCCGGTCTGCTCGCCATCCGGTTTGTGGTGACGCGGTTCGTCTCGTTCAACAGGCTCGCGTGGATGGCTGCCTGGTGGGTGGCCGTCTACCTGGCGCTCAGCTTCGGCATCGAACCCCCGCTGCCCACGTCCATCGTCGTGCTGTTCATGGCTATCGTCACACTGGCGCTGCTGGCCTACCTCTCGGCGGATTCGCAGGAATTCGACGCGGCGAAAAACGCCATCGAGAACTTCCTGGTGGAGAAACGATACACCGTACCGCTACTGATCACCCTCGTTGCGCTGCCGCTGCTGGTGGCTCTGAAAGTCTACACGGACATGACCAAGCCGCCCCAGCCTCCGATCTCGGGACGGACGATCCACCCGCCGCCGCCGCCGTCGGTCGGCTTCAAAGGCCGGACGATTGACCTGGCGACGGGCGACAACCCCTACCGCGCGCTGGAAACCGCCGACCCGGCCGCCTTCGCTAGCCACGTCGAGAACGGCCGCCGCATCTATTTCGAAAACTGTTTCTACTGCCACGGAGACAACATGGAGGGCAACGGGATGTTTGCCCACGGCTTCGACCCGATCCCGGCCAACTTCGCCGACCCGACGACGATCGCCATGCTGCAGGAAACGTACCTGTTCTGGCGTATCGCCCAAGGCGCGCCGGGCCTGCCCGGCGAATCCACGCCCTGGGCCTCCGCCATGCCGGCGTGGGAAAACTTCCTGAGCGAAGAGGAAACCTGGGACGTCATCCTCTTCCTCTATGAGTTCACCGGCTACGAACCCCGAGCCCAGGAGATTGCCGAATGAGAAGGATAGCCTCGCTACTCGTCCTGTCCATCCTCGCTGTGCCTGCACTCCGGGCTCAGACGCCTGACCTCGGCACCGAAGCCCAGCGCGAGGCCGGCAAACAACTCTACGACCAGAAATGCGCCCAATGCCACGGCGAGGCGGGCGACGCCAACAGCATCGCTACGCCCTACCTGCGTCCGGCACCGCGCGACTTCACGTCCGGCACTTTCAAGTTTCGGACGACGTCCAGCGTGGACCTGCCCGCCACCGACGATATCAAACGAAGCATCCGCGAAGGAATGCCCTACACCAGCATGCCCGCCTGGCAGGGCGTCCTCTCGGAAACGCAGATCACCAACCTCGCCTATTACATCAAAACGTTCAACGACGACTTTGCGGGCCAGTACGGCAGCCCGACGCCCGTCAACATCCCCCGTGCGCCGGGCTACGACGCCGACAACCTCGAACGAGGCCGCCAGGTATATGAGGCCAACCAGTGCTCCGACTGCCACGGGGAGCAAGGCCGGGGCAACGGCAAGTCCGCCCCCACCCTCGAAGACGACTGGGGTTTTCCCATCCGCCCGGCCGACCTGACCAAGCGCTGGACCTTCCGTGCCAGCCCCACGCGCCAGGACGTCTACCGGACGTTCATTACCGGCCTGACCGGCTCGCCGATGCCTTCGTACGAAGACATACCCGAGGAAGACCGCTGGGCGCTGGTCGACTACATCTGGTCCCTCTCCCGCGACGATCCCGAATACGCCTCCGTCGTGACGGCTCAGGGCGCCGAGGGCCCGCTCGACCTCAGCCAGGGACGCGCGCTGTTCGAGAATGCCCCGGCCGCCTACATCCCCCTCGTCGGTCAGCTCGTCGAGCCGGGCCGTGCGTTCCACCCCGGCGTCAACGGCGTCGAAGTACGGGCCGTCTACACCCAGGAGGAAATCGCGATCCAGCTCTCCTGGCACGACATGACGGCCGAGACGACGGGCGAGAACAGCCCCCTGCTCCCTGCCCCCGACCTCCCCACCGCTCCTGATACGACGGGCACTTTCTCCGACGCCGTGGCCGTGCTCTTGCCTTCGGCCCTGCCCCAGGGGACCGAGCGCCCCTATTTCATGTTCGGCGATGCCGACAACGCGATGGACATCTGGTTCGCCGACCTGGCCCAAAACGAAGCCGCCTTCTTCGTCGGGCGCGGCAGCAACGCCATCACCGCGGGCGACCAGACCCTGGAAACCACATCGAACTATGACGACGGCGCGTGGACCGTTGCCTTCAAACGAGCACGCACCCTGGACGACGGCCTCTCCTTCGCGGAAGGCACCTTCGTACCGATCACCTTCACGGTGTGGGACGGTTTCAACCGGGAGCGCGGCAACAAACGCGCCCTGACAACCTGGTACCACCTCTACATGACCCCGCTGCAAACCGAGTCGGCAGCCCTCCCCATGGCCAAGTGGGGTCTGCTCACCCTGCTGATCGAACTCGGCCTCGTCTTCATCGTCCGGTGGCGGCGTAAGAAAGCAGCCGTGGCGGCGTAGGTCGTTTGCATGGGTGGGCGTATGGCGGTATGGGTGTGTGGAAGGGAGGATTTCGCCGCAAGCCGTTTCTTCTCCCATACCCCCGCACTCCCATCCTCCCATCCCTACCCAACAACGCGTAGCTTCACGTTCACCCGCAAGGATCCCTCTCGGCCGTGGCGTACAAACCCTCCCTCATCTCCTGGAACCTGACGAAGAAGTGCAACCTGCGCTGCCCGCACTGCTACATGGAAGCAGGCCGCCCGGCGGAACGTGAGTTGACGACGGATGAGTGCCTGGCATTGATCGACGAGATGCAAGCCCTCGGCACGGAGATGCTGATCCTCACCGGCGGCGAACCGCTGCTGCGCAAAGACATCTACGACATCGCCCGGTATGCGTCGGGCCGGGGCCTCTGGGTGGTGATGGGCACCAACGGCGTGCTCGTGACCGACGCCGTCGCCCGGAAGATGGTTGAGTGCGGCATACAAGGCGTGGGCATCAGCATCGACTCGATCGATCCGGAAAAACACAACCGGTTTCGCGGAGGACCCAACGCCTGGGAATATTCGGTGCGCGCGCTGGACGTATGCCGGGCGCACGGCCTGGAAGTGCTGATCCAGACCACCGTCATGGCGATGAACTACGACGAGATCCCTGAGCTGCTGGCGTTCGCCCGCGAGCGCGGTGCGTGGTCGTTCAACCTGTATTTTCTCGTCCAGACGGGGCGCGGCCAGTTGATGAACGACCTTTCGCCCGAGCGGACCGATGCAATGCTGGCGTACCTCGCCGAGGAGCAGGCCAGGTACCGGCCGATGCTGGTCCGCTCGAAGTGCGCGCCCCAGTTCAAGCAGATCGCCTACGCGAAGGGCCTGGGTGGGCTGGAAAGCGGCGGCTGTATGGCAGGCACCGGGTATTGCCGCATCACGCCCGAAGGCGACGTCACCCCCTGCCCGTACATGACCGTCGTAGCCGGTAACGTGCTGGAGCAATCCTTCACGGAGATATGGCACACGGCGCCGATGCTTCAGGAACTCAGGGACGCCGAGCGGCTCAAGGGACGTTGCGGCCGGTGTGCGTTTAAAAACCTGTGCGGCGGCTGCCGATGCCGCGCCCAGGCCGCCTTCGGCGACTACCTGCAAGAGGACCCGGCCTGTACCTTCCAGCCGACGGGCAAACCGCTGGAGATCATCGACTTTGTCTGGACCGAGGCGGCGACGGCGCGGCTCGAACGCATCCCGATCGCTTTTATCCGCGAGAAGGTAAAGAAAGGCGTCGAAGCCTACGCGCAACGCCAGGCCGTGCACCGCATCACCGCCGAGGTAATGAACGGAGCCCTCTCCGGCATGGAACGGCCTGCCGCGTTCGCGAAGGTGCCCGCGTTCGTGAAAAATCGCCCCCCGGAACCAGCAAGTCCCGACGAGTTGCTCTAACTTACCCCGAACGCATAGACCCGATACACCCCGTAGTACAGACCAACCAGGAGGAGACCATGGAGGTTGATTCGAAAACGCTCCTTGAGCAAGTACAAGTCGAAGATGGTATCGCCCAGTTCAAACGGAACGGACAAACGACGGCCATCGACATCAAAGAACTACCGCCCAAGTTTGTACGCTGGCAGCTCGACTACAAGCACAGCATCTATGACGCCATCGAGCGTGACGAATACATCGCCTTCAACGCCGGCCACCTGCCGGTCGTCGGCACGTGGGACAGCCAGTCGCTCGTACCCAACCTGGCCAACAAAGGCGTCGGCTTCACCCCGAAGGACGAGTACATGGATCACTACCTCACCCTCGTCGAGAACGCCGTCGAACAGATCAGCGCGCTGCCGCCCCACGCCACGGGCGAGACGCGCGACCTTCGGATTGCCACGGCGCGGGCGTTCTACAAAAATCCCGAGCATATCGACTGGCGACGCCTGGGGTTGCTGGAGATCTTCGAGGGCTCCACGTTCAAAAACCTGACGGAAAACCCGCTCGCCTCGGTCCTGTGGACCGGGAACGCCCCCGTATTTGTCAGCTTCCAGGTAGATTGCCTCGTCGAGATCATCACGCCCGAAGATCCCCGGTATCGTTTCTCGTGGGCCATGCGGCGGCTCTTCGAATACGAGCCTTTCCACGTCGTCCAGACCATGTACCCCTATGCCTATTGCTTCTGGGTGATGGATTACAAGGACAAGACGCCCAAGCGCCGGTATCCCGGCAAGCGCAGCGACAACACCGTCAACGAGGGCAACGGCCAGATCGAAACGAGCAAGCTGCCGGAGATGGTGATGGGACGGAAGCCATCGTGAGGGTTAAAGTGCCTGTGTGTTTCGGTGTTTAGGTGTTTGTGTAGAAAGAACGTAAACACTGGAACACATACATACCCCAATACAACCCCCTCCCATGCCTTACACCATCACCGATCATTGCACCGCCTGTGACCTCTGCATCGACGTGTGCCCCATCAGTGCCATCTCGGAGGGCGATCCGATCTATGTGATCGACGATACCTGCTGCGACTTTGAGGAATGCCTGGTGATGTGCCCGGAGGAGGCAATCATCCTCATCGTGGAGGCGGAGACATAGCCCTGATGACACAATCCTTCGTCTATCCCGATACGCTGGCGACCTTCCTGACCCGGCTCGACGACGCCTTCGCCCGCCCCGGCCGGGTGTACCTCGTCGGCGAGACGGCGCTGCTGTTCGAAGGCCGGCGGCCGTGGGTCGAGCATGTCGCGTTGACCGCCGATGTTGTCCCCGAAAACCGGAGCGCCTTTGACGAAGCGGTGCATGCCGTCGCGGATGCGCTGGGCATTGCCGTGCTCGATGAGCACCCCGGCGACCTGATCCCGTTGCCGGACGGCTATGCAGACCGCCACCGCGCACTCGAAGGCCCCACAAGCCATCTGCACCTGCACCACTTCGATCCCTACAGCGTCGCCTTCCGGTTCATCGCCCGAGGCGACGAGCCGGACTACCACCTCGTCCTCGACTTCCTCGACGCAGGCTGGCTGACGATGGACGAGATGGACGCGCGCCTGGCCACGCTCCTCCCTCGCTTCTCGCTGGAGACGATCCAGCAGGATCCCGCCGAGTTTCGGCGCAAATACAAAGGATTACGACAGATGGCGCATGCCGTACGCCCCGCACCACCCACCGGCCCACAGAGGCGTAAGAAGCGGTTTGGTAGAGAATGAAATTCAATTCCTGAGCTGGGACGAGTTTCGGCAGATGGCCCCGTCCATCCTCCAGCTGGAAATCACGCGGCTCGGCACCCTGATCGACGCAGCGCCGAACACTACCGACCTCCGCAACACGCTGGTCAAGGCGCGCTTCGAGCTGAGACGCTTCGTAGCCTGCCTGCGCCAGGCGGAAAAGGAATCCGTCGCGGCTACGTGCGGCGGCCCGCTGCAAACCGCGCTGCTCACCGTGTCCCTCGCCAACATCCATCAAGACGACGAGACGACCGCCACGCTCGCCTACGTCATCGACCGCCTGCAATACGTCCACGACCGCATCGGGCTGATCTACTGACGCCGCCCTCACCCCAAGACGCGGTAGGCAAAACCCTGCGCCTGGAACGCCTCTTCGACGCGGGCGATTTGCTCCTGCCCCAGCGTGCGAAAAGCAATCGTGATCCGGACGTGCCCGACGGGAATCGACGCGCTGTAGCGGTCGTGCTTGACCGACTGGATGTTGGTCTGCAAGCGCGCCAGGATGCCGAGCAAGGTGTTGAGCGTACCCGGATAATCCGGCACATCAACGGCAATCTTCGCCCGCAGGCCGTCCCGGAGAAGCCCACGTTCGATGATCTGGGTCAGTAACCCGAGGTCAATGTTGCCGCCGCTGATGAGCGCGACGACGTTTTTGCCGGGGAACGAGGCTGCCCCGCTCAACAGCGCCGCCAGCGTCACGACGCCGGCCGGCTCGGCCATCAGCTTGGCGCGCTGAAGCAGCAAATAGAGCGCATAGGCCGTGTCGTCGTCGCCGACGGTAACCACCTGATCGACGTACTGCTGGATCAGCGGAAACGTCACGGCCCCCGGCACCTTGACGGCGATCCCGTCGGCGATGGTGGTCATGGTGGACCGGGGCACCACGCGCCCTTCGGCGAGCGACCGCTTCATGGACTGGGCGCCTTCCGCCTCTACGCCGACGAGGGTGATCTCAGGCCGAAGATGCTTCAACGCCATCGCCACACCGCCGATGAGCCCGCCACCGCCTACCGGGCACAACACCACGTCGACGTCCGGCAGCTTCTCGAAGATCTCGATCCCGATAGTCCCCTGCCCGGCGATGACCTGCGGGTCGTCGAACGCGTGCATGAAAGTCTTGCCGTGCGCCTCGGCGTGCGCGCGGGCGGCGGCATACGCCTCGTCGTAGATCGTACCGACCAGTTCGACGTGGGCACCGTAGCTCCGTGTGGCCTGGATCTTGGCCGGAGGCGCAAACAGCGGCATGAAGACCGTGCTTCGCACCCCCGCCGTGGCGGCGGAAAAAGCCACGCCCTGCGCGTGGTTGCCCGCCGAGGCACAGACCACGCCGCGTGCTTTCTCCTCCGGCGTCAGCTGCCGTACCTTGTTATAGGCCCCCCGTCGCTTGAACGACCCGGTGTCCTGCAAATTCTCCAGCTTCAGGTAGACGCGGCTGCCCGTCTTCGCAGAGAAGGTTTTTGAAGGTAGTAGCGGCGTACGCTTGACGACGCCCGCCAACGCATGATGGGCTTCTTCGATCCGATCAAAGGACAGGGACGGCATACGGGCACAAGGCAGCTTCGCAGGGAGAACGAACGGCGGCTGTATGGTACGCATCGCGATGCAAAAAACTAAACGGCGATTGTGATAAAGACCGGGTTTGCCTATCATCCTGTGAATTTTGACGGCAACTTCGGAAAGGGCGGAAGTACCCACCCGTTCGCACCTTCTCCCGGCGTGCCGGATCAACCTTCACGAACCCAACCCCTTAAATTTCGACACCGTCAAAATTGATGTACAACAAGATCTTCGTACCGGTCGACAACTCGGAACACTCGATAGCCTGCATCGACATCGGCGTTGCGCTGGCGAAGCGCTTCGATGCCACGGTGGTAAGCAGCCATGCCTACGCCGCGCGGATGCACGATTACCGCTTCAAGCAGATGGAATTCACGCTGCCGGAGGAATATCTGGTGGAGGGGGAGATGGAAAAGCAGCGCAAGATCCATGACACGCTCATCACGATGGGTCTGGAGTTGATCTCGGATTCCTACCTGGTTGTTGCGCAGGAGCGGTGCCGCGAAGCCCTGGTGCCGTTCGAGCCGAAGATGTACGACGGCAAGAACTGGAAGGTCATCGTGCAGGACATCCGGGAGAGCGACTACGACCTGGTCGTGATCGGCGCCCTGGGGTTGGGTGCCGTTAAAGACAGCGTCCTCGGCAGCGTCTGCGAACGGGTATGCCGCCGCGTGAAGACAGACACCCTGGTCGTCAAAAACACGGCCGCCATCGAGGAGCAACTCCATGCCGACGGCAACGGCGCGGTCGGGTACAAGCACGGCGGCGGCATCGTAGTCGGCATCGACGGCAGCCCGGAGTCGTTCGCCGGGTTGAAGACGGCGCTCGCCCTCGGCAAAGCCCTCGGCAAACAGGTCGAAGCTATCTCGGTCTACGACCCGTACCTGCACTACGCCATGTTCAACAGCATCGTCGGCGTGCTGACCGAGAAAGCGTCGAAGGTGTTCAAGTTCAAAGAACAGGAACAGCTCCACGAAGAAGTCATCGACACGGGCCTCGCCAAGATCTACCAGTCGCACCTCGAAGTCGCCCGGCGTATCGCCGAAGAGGAAGACGTCGACCTGAAAATCACGCTGCTCGACGGGAAGGCGTTCGAAAAGATGCTGCAATACGTCCGGCGCGAAGAGCCGTGGCTGCTCGTCCTGGGCCGCATCGGCGTCCATAGCGACGAGGAGATGGACATCGGGAGCAACACGGAGAATCTGCTGCGCCTGGCCCCCTGCAACGTCTTGCTCTCCAGCCAGCGCTACACGCCGCCCATCGACGTACGCGCCGAGGAGACGATGCTCTGGACCGAGCCGGCCACCCGCCTGCTCGACACGGCGCCCGACTTTGCCCGGGGCATCGCCCGCACGACGATCCACCGCTGGGCGATGGAACGCGGGCATTCGGTCATCACGCGCACCATCGTCGAGGACGCGATGGGCAGCATCCTGCCCCGCTCGGCGATGATCTCGATGGGCATCATCGCCGAGGACATGGCGAAGGAAGAACTCAGCGCCGCCGACGCGGTCACCTACGTGTGCAGCGAATGCGGCTACGCGGCACGCGGCTTCCAACCCGTCACCTGCGGCGTATGCGGTGCCCCGGCGGATGCCTTTCAGCAGTTGGACAAGGCAACCATCGAACGCCTCGTCCCGCTGGAAGGCGGCGTCGAGGAGGAAGAGACGTTCGACAACATCAAGCTCCAGTGGACCAAGGAGGCGCGCGAGGCGCTGCGCCGGGTGCCGGACGGCTACCAGATGCGACGGGCGAAGGCCCAGATCGAAAAGAACGCCCGCGTCAAGAAGATCCCGACGATCACGCTGGACCTGGTGACGGACGTCATCGGCGACACGCTGAAAACCACCGAGCACCTCAGCGAGCGCGGCCTGCTCAAGAAGTCGACCCCGGACGGCCCCGGCGACCGCACCGCCGCCCGCAAACCCGCGCTGGAAGCCCTCATCCAGGACGGCGACTTTCAGTGGACGCCGGATGCCGCGGCCCGGCTCGAACGCGTGCCGGAGGGCTTCATGCGGTCCCGCACCAAAGAGCGTGTAGAAGCCTGTGCCGTCCAGCAAAGCACGACGCTCATCACGCTGGCTGTCTGTGAAGATGGCATCGCCGAAGGCCGCCGCCTCATGGAGGAGATGCTGCGGAAACAGGCGGAAGAGTAGGGTTGTACGCTCGCTTCGCTCGCTGTGGTTCGGTTGCTGCGCAACCTGTGGTCCGGGCCCGTGGGGCCCTGTTGTCCGCTCCCCCTCCGGGCTCGCTGTTGTTTTTCAATCGCCTACCTTCCACACAACCCACCACAGGGCGCGCAGCGCCCGGACCACAGTGAGCCCGACGAAGGAGGGCGAACGAACCAAACCACGATGAAAACCTACCACGACATCCCTTCCGACGGCGGCTCCAACATCGTCGCCCAGGTCACCGACCAGGCGCACCGGTTGCGGGAGCGGCTGGCGGCGGTGCGGCACGTCGTCGCGGTGATGAGCGGCAAGGGCGGCGTGGGCAAAAGCTCCGTGACGGTCAACCTGGCGGCGGCGCTGGCGCTGGCCGAGCAGCGCGTAGGCATCCTGGACGCCGACATCAACGGCCCCTCCATCGCCAAGATGACCGGCGTGCAGGGGCACCCGCTGCACGCGGGCACGACGGGGCTGCAACCGGCCGTCAACGCACTCGGCCTCAAAGTAATGTCGATCGACCTGTTCCTGCCCCACGACGACACGCCGGTGCTCTGGGACGCCCCGACGCAGAAAGACGCTTACACCTGGCGCGGGATGATGGAGATGGGCGCCCTGCGCGAACTCGTCGGCGACACGGAGTGGGGCGCGCTGGATGTGCTCCTCATCGACCTGCCGCCCGGCACCGACAAGCTGCCCAACGTGATCGACGTACTGCCCCAGGTGTCGGGGACGATCATCGTCTCCCTCCCTTCGGGCGTGTCTCAGTTCGTGGTTGCCAAGTCGATCAAGATGGCGCAAGACGTTCTCCAAACACCGATCATCGGACTGGTCGAGAACATGTCGGCCTATGTCTGCGCGCATTGCGGCGAGCAAGAGCCGCTGTTCCCCGCCGGCCGCGTCGAGGCCCTGGCGGCGGAATACGGCGTGCCCTTCCTCGGCGGCATTCCCTTCGACCCCCGCCTGGCCGCTGCCGCCGACGCCGGCGTTGCCTTCATGCAGGATCATCGCGCGACGCCCGCCGCCCTCGCCATCCAGCGCCTTGCCGAACAAGTCCGGGCGTTTCTGGAATAGGGGATTTGCTTAACCGCCGCGCCCCCAAAGAAGCACTGAAAACACAACGCAACCCTTAACCCAAAAGAAGGACGGCCATGAAGTTCTTGTGCGTTGCCTGCGACGAACCGATGCTGCTGAAGGAAACCCGGGGACCCGACAGGGGGTCGATGGCGATCGTCTATAGGTGCCCGGCGTGCAGCCGCGACATCGCGATGCTGACCAATGCGATGGAAACCCAGATGGTCCGTTCGCTCGGCGTGAAGATCGGGGGGCGTACCGTAGCGGCGGAACCGATGGAGATGCTCCGGTCGTCCCTGGTTGAGCAGCGAGCGGACGGCATCGCGACGACGCCCTCGGCGCCGCAACCCACGGCTGCGCCCCCATCCGGCTCGAAGTGTCCTTTCACCGGCGTGGTAAGCGATGCCTACGCCCGTCACGAAACGGCGGCCCCGGCCTGGACCCAGGAAGCCGAAGCCCGCCTCGAACGCATCCCGTCCTTCGTGCGGCCGATGGTGCAGAAAGGCGTGGAAGCGTATGCCCGAGAAAAAGGGTATGCCGAAATCGACGCGACGGTCATGGAAGAAGTGAAAGGCCGGTTCGGGATGTGATGCAGCGGATGCGTCCTGTGTGAGGGGTGCCATGGCTTCGCGGGAAAAGCAATATCACCAGGCCGCCCTCACGTACCTCCTCTACGGTCTGCTCTACTGGGGCGGGGGGTTTTACCTGATCGCCCAGGGCGTCTCCCAGCAAAGCGGCATCGGCTGGTTCGTAGTCGGCGCGCTCTTCATCCTGCTCTTTCCCCCGCTCATCTGGCACGGCGCCCGGCGGAAAGCCCTCCAGTGGTTCACCCGGGTCCTGTCGCTTTTTGTCTTGATCCGCGTCCTCGGCCTGGCACGCATCATCCTGAACGACGATGGGCAAACGGTGCCGCTTCCCTGGGATGGATCCGTGTCCCTGCGCCTCGGCGCCGCCCTCTTCCTGGTCATCGCCGCCGTGACGTGCTTCATGCTCGCCCGCGCCGGATGGAACCTGGGCGGCAACCGACACCAGGAACCGTCACCCTGAGATCAGGCGCTTCGGCTGCCGCAACGTCGCCAGCAACGACGCGCTGTCTCCCTCGCCCAACGCCTCCTCGACGAAGCCGGCCAGGAGCTTGCGGAGCCGGTCCGCATCGGGCTGCAAGGCATCAACAAGGCGCGCTGCATCGCGGAGGAGGCTGCGCCAGGAATCATTGTCGGGGAAAAAAGCGCGACCGTGAGCCCTGTTCGAAACCAGGTCGAGCCGTAGCTCGAAGCAGCCGTGGAAGCGTTCCAGATCCGCCAGCTCGCCCTCGGTAAAACAGGTCCGGAAACGCGCGACCTCCTCGTTCGACCGGTCGCCTTTGACCCCGTCGAGGTAGCGTTCGCCGGGCACGTAGATCTCGTCGAACCAGAGACGCGTCAGGGTTGCCGCCAGCGCCTCGGCGGCGGCGTATCGGCGGCAAGCCTCCAGGCACGCCTCCGACGTGAGGAAAGCGAGAAACACCACCACCCGCCCGCGAAAATCAGCGGTCGTAAAATCAACGGCTTCGCTCATACATTTTGACCCTGTCAACATTTATGACCCTCCTGGGAGCACGCTCCGAGGTATCCGTCGAAGGAAGCGGTTGCTTTCCGAGGCACGCATCGGGGTAGGCGACCCGGAAAAGAATCAAAACTCGATCTCCGGGAGATCCTTCCACCTGGGATCGCCTTGCGGTTTGAAATTCTGGGTAGCGACGAAATGCCAGCCCTGGTGGAAGTTGAGCTTGAATTTACCGCCCCCGTACCGCTCGGAGAGGTAGCCCATCGGATCCCGGATCAGGTCCATCATGTCCAGGACGGGGCCACGGGCTAATCCTTTGAACCGGACGGAGTTTTGCCACGGCTCCTGGACCAGCACCGTCACGCTGGATTCGCTCAGGATCTTCAGAAACGCCTGTTCCAACGCTTCGTCGGTGGGAGGTCCCTGCCCGGCCTGTTCCACCTGCTTGGTCACGTATTTTTTGTACAGCGTCCAGACCCAGTCCATATCGGCCTAATCGTGCGCTACAACGTTTAAGAATGAACGAACGTCGCATTCGCTCCTTGACATTTTATCTTTTTTTCAATAATTGAGCAAGGAATTAGATAATCCGTTGCAACCCCGGCAGCGCTTTCGGGGCGCCCGTGTTGCGGCAGATTGTGCCTCCCTCTACCCAATCGCAGAACTTACGGAGAAGAAGTACATGCGACACACACTCTTGCTAATAACCGCGTTGTCCTTGTTCATCGTGGCCGGATGTGGCGGTGGTGGCGAGCCGTCATCCACGACCTCGGAGCCCGCTGCAGAACCCATGCCGGCCGCAACGGCAGAACCCGCCGGCACGGCCTCCATCGCAGGTACCATCAACTTTAGCGGCACCGCCCCGGCGCAACCTGCCATCAACCTCGACCGGGATTGCCGGGAGCTGCACGACGGCGAAGTACACTCGCAGAACGTCGTCGTCAACGACAACGGCACGCTGCGGTGGGTCTTCGTCTACGTCAAGGAAGGCCTCGGCGACCGCACCTTTGCCCCGTCCAACGAAACGGTCGTCTTCGACCAGAGCGGGTGCATGTACAGCCCCCACGTCTTCGGCGTACAGGTCGGGCAACCCGTCAAAATCATCAACAGCGACCCCTTCCTCCACAACGTCAACTCACAACCCGAGGAACGCGCCAACAAGTTCAACTTCGGCATGCCGAACCAGGGCATGGAGAAGGAGCAAACCTTCCGGGAACCGGAAGTGATGGTCAAGATCCGGTGCGACGTGCACGGTTGGATGGGCGCCTATGCCGGGGTGTTGGAGCATCCGTTCTTCAGCGTGAGCGCGGAAGACGGCACCTTCCGCCTCGAAGGGCTGCCGGCCGGGACCTACACCATCGAAGCCTGGCACGAAACCTACGGCACGCAGACGCAAACCGTCACCGTCGGCGACGGCGAAGCTGCCACGGCCGACTTCTCGTACGCAGCGAGCTAAGGACGGGAAGCGCGTGAGACTGACCAGAAGCGTTCAGCATTTGGGTAGGGTTGCTGCCGGAATCTGAACGCTTCTTTTTTAGGTATCCGCGCGCACGGTGTCCCTACTTCTGTAACATCGCCCGGCTTTGCCGACGAGCCCCCACCTCCGAATCATAACGGCAAGAAACGATGGCAGATAGCGCCCAGGGGTCGCCCCCTCAGGACCAACACCCGGCGAATGGCGAATCGCATCACCACGGCGACGCGCATACGCACCATCCTAGTGCGGGCTTCTGGCGTACGTACTGGTTCTCCACGGATCACAAGATGATCGGGTTGCAGTACGGCTTTACGGCCCTCTTCTTTCTCTTCTTCGGCTTCTGCCTGGTGATGCTGATGCGCTGGCAGCTGGCCTACCCCGGTGAGCCGGTGCCGCTCATCGGCTGGCTCTTCAGCGACGAGACGATGCCGGGCGGCTCGATGCTGCCCGAGTTTTACAACCAGCTCGGCGCCATGCACGGCACCATCATGGTGTTCCTGGGCATCGTCCCGCTGGCCGTCGGCGCCTTCGGCAACTACGTCGTGCCGCTGCAGATCGGCGCGCCGGATATGGCGTTCCCCAAACTCAACATGGCCAGCTACCACTTCTTCTTCTGGGGGGGTGTGGTGATGCTGGCGAGCTTCTTCGTCCCCGCCGGGGCTGCCAAAGCCGGATGGACGTCGTACCCTCCCCTGTCCGACATCGAGACGATGGGCCAGACGATGTGGCTCTTCGGCATGGTCCTGTTGATCACTTCGTCGCTGCTGGGTGCAATCAACTTTCTGACCACGATCATCCAGCTTCGCGCCGAGGGAATGACCTTCTTCCGCATGCCCTTCTTCGTGTGGACGCAGTTCGTCACGGCGTTTTTGCTGCTCTTGGCCTTCCCGCCGCTCGAAGCCGCCAGCTTCCTGATGCTGGCCGACCGCCTGCTGGATACGAGTTTCTTCTTACCCAGCGGCCTGGTCGTCAGCGGCGAACTGCTGGACGTTAGCGGCGGGGGCAGCCCGCTCCTGTGGCAGCACCTGTTCTGGTTCCTGGCCCACCCGGAGGTCTATGTGCTCATCCTCCCGGCGATGGGCATCGTCGCCGAAGTCGTCGCCAACAATACGCGGAAGCCGCTCTGGGGCCTCAAGCTGATGATCTACTCGCTCATCTTCCTGGGCGTCATGTCCTTCGTCGTGTGGGCCCACCACATGTTCATCACCGGGATGGGCACCGGCATCAGTGCCTTCTTCCAGATCACGACCATGATCATCTCGATCCCCTCGGTGATCATCCTGTCGGCGCTGTTCATCTCGCTGTGGGGCGGCTCGATCCGCTTTACGACACCGATGCTCTTCGCCCTGGGCTTTCTGCCCATGTTCGGCATCGGCGGCCTGACGGGGCTGCCGCTGGGCCTGGCGCCGACCGACATCCCGCTGCACGACACTTATTATGTGATCGGCCACTTCCACTACGTCGTCGCGCCGGGCACCATCCTGGCTATGTTCGCCGGGATCTACTACTGGTTTCCCAAGGCAACGGGCCGGACGATGAACGACTTGCTCGGCAAGATCCACTTCTGGGGCACGATCATCTGCATGAACGGCATCTTCTTCCCGATGCTGATCCAGGGCCTGGCCGGCGTCTCGCGGCGGCTCTACGACGGCGGGGCGAGCTACGACTTCGCCGAGCCGGTGCTGCACTGGAACGAGTTCATGTCCATCGCGGCGTGGCTGCTGGCGGTATTCCAGTTCTTCTTCATCGTCAACTTTTTCTGGAGCATCAAGAAAGGCAAGAAGGTGGAAAAATCGAATGCCTGGGACGCCACTACGCTCGAATGGTCGGCTGCGCCGACGCCGCCGGTGGCGCACGGTAACTTCGTCAAGGTGCCGAGCGTGTATCGCGGACCGTACGAATACAGCCCGCCGGACAACGACCGCGCCTACATCTCCCAGGACGAGCCCCCGACTCTGAAAACGGAATCGATAGAAGCCTAGTCGCATGGACCTACAGATCCCCTACACCGTCGCGCCCCGGCGCGACACCGGCGTCAACAACGGCAAGCTCGGCATCTGGCTGTTCCTGGCCTCGGAAGTGATGCTCTTCGGCGGCCTCTTCGCCTCCTACGTCTTCCTGCGCATCGGTGCGGAGACCTGGCCCGGCGCCCTCCACGGCGAGGTCTTCAACCGGGCGCACGACGTCTTGAACGTCCCCCTGGCGACGCTCAACACGATGGTCCTTATCGCCTCCAGCGTGACGATGGTGATGGCCTGGGCTTCGCTGAAGCTGAACGACTTCCGCAAATACAAGCTCTACATGGGCCTGACGATCCTGGCCGGCCTGGCCTTTCTCGTCATCAAGGCGCTGGAGTACGGCGACAAGTTCTCGCACGCGTATTACCCGGAGACGAGCACGTTCCTGGCTATCTACTTCGTGATGACGGGGCTGCATGCCGTCCACGTCACCGGCGGCATCGTTGTCAACGCGTATTTCTGGGGGCCCGGCGCCAAGATGTGGAAGACCGAACCCGACCACTTTGCCAACCGCATCGAAATCGCCGGGCTCTACTGGCACTTCGTCGACCTCGTATGGATCTTTCTGTTTCCAACTATTTACTTACTTTAGGTACGTCCGTGAAAGCCCTGTTTGTTTTGCCCTTTTCGGGCAGTCATTAGTCATTATGCTCGCTACGCTCGCGTCATTGGTCATTAGGAAAACCAGTGACCAGTGACAGGGAGCGAAGCGACCGAATGACAGCGAGCGCCAGTAAGCGTAATGACCCATGACCTTTAAAAACCTCGCAAACGGGGAAACCGATCAGAACTTGCTCCGGCTTAAACAGAAAAACAGACCATGGCCGACACAACCCATATGAGCGTAGAGGAGGTCAAGAAGCACATCAGGGTCTACCTGACCGTCTTTGGCGCCCTGGCGGTGCTGACCGTGGTCACGGTGGGCGTGGCTTATCTGAACCTCCCTATCTGGCCCGCCCTGATCGTAGCCCTGCTCATCGCCTCGATCAAGGGCGGGCTCGTAGCCGGCTACTTTATGCACCTGGTCTCCGAGAAAAAGGTGATCTACTGGGTGCTCACCATCACGGCGGGCTTTCTGGTCTTCATGTTCATCTTGTTCATTTCAGCGTATCATGACCAGTCTCAGCTGGCACTGACCACCCTGGCAGAGGGCTTCCATGTCGCTTAAAGCCTTCCACATCTTCTTTATCGCCGTCTCGGTGCTGCTGTCGTTCGGCATCGGCGTGTGGGGGGTGTACTACCACTTCACCATCGGGAACGTCGGTTTTCTGGTCATGGGGCTGGTCTCCTTTGTGATCGGCGTGGTGCTGGTCGTGTACGGCATCAACTTCCTGCATAAGCTCAAACACATCGGCTACCTGTAACACCGAACCCTGGCGGGCTGTCCCCCTTTGAATCAGCCACCTTTCAATCAGCGAGGTACCGCGATGAAAACCTTCGTCCGTACGAGCATCGGGCTGTGCAGTGCCCTCTTGTTGGTGATCCCCGACGCGGCCTACGCCTGCGAAAAATGCTTCGGCGCTATCGGGGATGAACCCACGATCAAGGCTGTGGTGATGTCGATGGCGTCCCTGCTGATCATGGTCAGCGTCGTCGGGGGCGGCATCGGCCTGTTTTTCGTCAACATGCGCAAGCGCATCAAAATGATGGAACCCGGTGACTTCGTGGTGACCGAGTACGGAGACCTGCGCTCCTCCCTGCCCAACGATTCCGGCCGCTAACCAAGAACACGATGTTCGACCTCACCCAGTACCTCGGGATGCCTCCCGATGCGTCGGCGCACGGCGCTGAAATCGACTTCATGATGGGCCTGGTGCACTGGCTCATGCTCGCCTTGTTTCTCTTCTGGGCGCCTTTCTTCATCTACACCCTCATCCGCTTTCGCGCCTCGAAGCAGCCTCGGGCGATCTACAGCGGCGTCCAGAGTACGTTCTCGACGTACCTGGAGGGCGGGGTCATCCTCGCCGAAGCCGTCTTGCTGGTAGGCTTTGCCTTCCCGATCTGGGGTGAACTCAAGCATGATTTCCCCGCCGAATCGGAATCCACCGTCGTCCACGTCATCGCCGAACAGTTCGCCTGGAACATGCACTATCCGGGGCCGGACGGCCAGTTCGGCGCGCGCAGGCCGGAACTCATCGACACCCAGATCAACCCGCTCGGGCTGGACCGGGACGACCCCAACGCGGCGGACGACATCACGACCGTCAACGAACTCTATCTCCCGATGGGCAAGCCCGCCATCCTGCACCTCTCGTCGAAGGACGTGATCCACAGCCTTGCGCTGCCCAACTTCCGCATCAAGCAGGATGCAATCCCCGGGTTGGTCATCCCGGTCTACTTCACGCCGGTCCAGACCGGGGAATACGAGATTTCCTGCGCCCAGCTCTGCGGCCTGAGCCACTACCGGATGCGCGGCTTCGTGACGGTGCAGACGCAGGCCGAGTTCGATGCCTGGATCCAGGAGCAGCTCCCGGAACCGCCGGCGCCCGATCCCGTGCCGGCCGATTCTACCGCCTCTGCTCCTTGAACGAGGGAACGAAGATCGTTCCCTCGTTTCGGTACAAAACTCCCCGTTGAAGCCGTCGTTGAAGTAGTTGAGCCTTCTGCAACGGTGGAGGCTCCATGCTGCGTGCTATAACAGTCCGATGAACCGCTTCGAACAGGTACCCAGCCTCGGCATGCAAATGGACCGTACTAGCATGGACATGGCACATGGAATCCCCGATCCAACACGGTTATCTCATCCTGGCCGACATCTCCGGCTATACCTCTTTCATCGCTGAGACCGAGCTCGACCACGGGCCGAACGTTCTACACCACCTGATCACGTTGATCCTCGACCAGCTCACCCCTGCGTTGGAGCTTGCCGAGGTGGAAGGCGATGCCGTCTTTGTCTATGCTTCCGCCTCCCGCATTTCACGGGGAGAACTGCTGCTGGAACTCATCGAAGCGACGTATCTGGCCTTTCGCAATCGGCAGCGCTCCATGCGTCATAACGCGACGTGCCCCTGCAAGGCGTGTCAGTCCATTTCCAACCTCAACTTGAAGTTCATCACGCACTACGGGGCTTACATCCTGCAAGAGGTCGCCGGAAAAAAGAAGCCCGTCGGCTCGTGTGTGAACCTGGCCCACAGGCTCCTTAAAAACAGCGTGGGTAGTACGATGGGCTGGGAGGGCTACGCGCTCTTTTCCGAGACAAGCCTTCAGCAGATGGGCATCGACCCGGACGAAGCGTACCGGGGCGTCGAAACCTACGAGCACCTGGGCGATGTGCGCACCGTCAGTACCAACCTCGATGCGCGCTACCAGGAACTGGTTAAATCGCGCCGTGAGGTGTTAACCGAACAGAAGGCCGATCGCGTGGAGTCCTATGTGTTCCAGGCACCGGCACCGGTAGTCTGGGACTGGCTCAACGACCCGCATAAGCGGACGCGCTGGTTCAAAGGCTCGAACTGGGTCGTGAAAGAACGGCCCTATGGCCGAACGGGTCGGGCGTCGAAGAACCACTGTACCAGTTCCGGCTTCATCGAGTACATTCTGGACTGGCATCCGTTCGAGTACTACACCGTGCGCCTCCAGAAAGGCAAGATTGCCATCAAATTAACGGCCGAACTAAAGCCTGCCGACGACGGAACGCGCGTCCAGTGGAACATAAAGCTCGATAACACCCTCCCTGAATGGCTCCGGCGCCCGCTAGGCCGCTTGATCATCGCCGGCATGGGAGTACCCGGCAATTTCGAACGCCTGGATCATCTGCTCACCCAAGAGGGCTTGGCCGATGCACCCGGTTGAGCAACGGGCTTGCTACCTATTGCTGCGCCATCAGGTAATCGACCAGGGCGTCGAGTTCTTCCGGCGTCACCCTGCTTGAGAACTGTGTAGCGTTCAAGGTGGCGCTCATCACACCCGCCGTGAATCCCTCCGCCACGACGGCGTCGGGTTCCTGGATCGACTCTACGATCTGCTCGCGCGACAGGCGGCTGCCGATCCCTTGCAGGGTAGGCCCTACACTGGCCGACCCGTCGAGGCTGTGGCAGGAGTTGCACAGGTACGTCGCAAACACCGTAGCCCCGTCGGGTGCGGGTACCGCCTCGGCAGGGGCTTCCGCCGCCGAAGTATCAGCCGGGGCGACCGGCGCCTCCGCTTCCGGGGCACGGGCCACGGCCGTCCCGGCCTCGGCCTGCTCCTGATCGGCAATCGTCCCGGCTTCCATCATGCCCAGAGACCCGCGCATGGCCGTATCGAGCAACGTAAAGACGAGAAACACAACGACGAAGATAGCCCCGATGGAGAAGACCAGGGTGTTGACGCGGTTGTCGTACTTGAGCGCCATGAAAAACGCCAGCACCAGCGACGTCTTCGTAAGCGCAATAGCAAGGGCCAGGGGTAGGTTGAAAGCACCCAGGTCGATCCGCGAGGTGAAGACAGTCAACACCGTCAGGAAAACGAGCCCCCCGAAGACCGTCAACAGGACTTTCTTCGGGACGATGTGGTGATGATGGGCTTCGTGTGCCATGTCTATTCGTTCTTTACCGTTGTGCTCATGCTTTCCGCCCTACCTTTGGCAAACCATGAAACGTGATGCGTAAAACGTGAGGCCGCCATCAGCAAGGCGTTTAGCGAAGCACCCTCACGTTTTACGTTTCCCGTTTCACGCCTCATACCAGATAAAGCAAGGGAAAGAGGAAGATCCAGATGATATCGACGAGGTGCCAGTAGAGCCCCGTCAGTTCGATCGGCGTGTAGTATTCGGCGGAAAAGTGACCCCGCAGCGCCCGCGTGATCAGCCAGCTGAAGACCCCCATCCCGACGAACACGTGGAACCCGTGGATGCCCGTCATCACGAAGTAGATGCTGAAAAACTGCGGCGCGTACGGAATGTCGTATTCCGCGTAGTCGTGCCCATGCGCCATGCCGTGCGGCTCGTAGTGCCCTCCGGGGAAGACGCCGTGCTCAAACTTGCTGGTATATTCGAAATATTTGACCACCATGAAGATGGCCGCACAGAGGATCGTGATCAGCAGGTTGAGCATCATCTTCCGCTGATCCCCCTGTTGAATGTAATGGATCGAAAGCGCGACGGTCAGGGACGACGCCAGCAGCACGACCGTGTTGAGGCCGCCCAGGCGCCAGTCGAGCAGGTCGCTCACGTGGGCGAACACTTCCGGATGCCAGACCCGATAGACCGTGTAGGCGACGAACATCCCGCTGAAGAGCAGGATCTCCGTGATCAAGAACAGCCACATCCCCATCTTGGCCGCGTCGAACTGCTGTTCAGACGAGACGAAGTGGTGCTGCAAGTGCGGCGGGTGGTGCGCGTGGCCCTCTTGCGGCGCAGCGGCGGTTACGGCGGGCGTCTCAGCCATCAATCAACGTTTGTAGATCCGAAGTACGGTTTCGCTCAGGTCTCCTGGGCCTGGCCGGAGACCTCGACTTTCTGATCGGCTCCGCCCACCCCGTCGCCGGTGTGCAGCGGGCCGAAGACGTCGTCGGCAAGGTGGTAGTCGTACGGGCCTCGGGTAACCAGCGGTGTGTGGTGGAAGTTATGCGCATCGGGGGGCGTGGTGGCGTGCGTCCATTCGAGCGTAAGGGCCCCCCACGGGTTCTGCGACGCCCGCTTCCCGGCGAAGAGCGACACGAGCAGGTAGCCGAGGATTAGAAAGAGCCCCAGCGCCAGGATCCACGAGCCGACGGTCGAGAGCTGGTGCAACCCTTCATACTCCGGGAATTGAGCCAGGAGCGCTTCATAGTCGTGGTAGCGGCGCGGCATCCCCCGGCTGCCCAGGATAAACTGGGTGAAGAACGTCACGTTGAAGCCCACAAAGACCAGCAACGCGGCGATCCGGCCCGCCGTCTCGTTGTACATCTTGCCGGTGATCTTGGGCCACCAGTAGTGCAGGCCGCCGAGCAGCGCGATCACGGCGCCGCCCATCATCACGTAGTGGAAGTGGGCCACGATGAAGTACGTGTCGTGCAGGTGCACGTCGACGGCCAGCACCCCCACCATGATGCCCGTAAACCCGCCGATGGTGAACAAAAACAGAAAACTCAGCGCGTAGAGCATCGGCGTCTGGAGCCATACCGACCCCTTGTACATCGTCGCCACCCAGTTGAACACCTTGATGCCGGTCGGGATGCCGATCAGGAAGGTGAGCATCGAGAAGATGATCGACGAGATGGGCGACTGCCCGGAGACAAACATGTGGTGGCCCCAGACGAGGAAGCCCAGAAATGCAATAGCGACCGACGAAAGCGCGATGAACGTGTACCCCTGCACCTGCTGCCGCGAGAACGTGCCCATCAGGTCGCTGATGATCCCCATCGCCGGCAGGATCATGATGTAGACGGCCGGGTGCGAATAGAACCAGAAGAAATGCTGGAACAGCACGGGGTCGCCGCCGAGGGCCGGGTCGAAGATGCCGATCAGCAAGAACTTCTCCAGGAAGAGCAGGATCATCGTGATGCCGATGACCGGCGTGGCGAGCACCTGCACGATGCTGGTGGCGTAGATGGCCCAGACGAACAGCGGCAGGCGGTTCCAGGTCATGCCCGGCGCCCGCATCTTGTGCACCGTCACGATGAAGTTGAGCCCGGTAAAGATCGACGCAAAGCCCGCCACGAAGACGGCCGACGTCAGCCAGAGCACCGCATCGCTGGCGCCGCTCGAATAGGGCGTGTAAAACGTCCATCCCGTATCGACTTGCCCCACGACCAGCCACCCGAGCAGGGCGAGGCAGGCGCCGGCCATGAAGATGTACCAGCTCGCCAGGTTCAGCCGGGGAAACGCCACGTCTTTCGCCCCGATCTGGATCGGCAGCACGAAGTTGCCCAGGATGCCGGGGATGGCCGGGATGATGAAGAGAAAGACCATCATGACGCCGTGGAGCGTAAAGGCCTGGTTGTACTGGTCCTGGTTCATGATGGTCTCGCCCGGCGTGAGCAGTTCCAGGCGGACCAACAGGGCGAAGATGCCGGCGGCCAGGAAAAAGATCGATACCGAGATGGCATACATGATGCCGATCCGCTTATGGTCGACCGTCGTTAGCCACGACCAGAGGCCCTTCTCGTGATTGAGATAATGGCGCTCCGGGTAAGCCGCCTGCGGCGTAGCACCAGCCGGATGGGATGCGGTACTCATATCGGTTTCAAACGTGGATACTTCGGGTGGGCAGGGTACTACTGTTCCTGGATGAAGGCAATCAGGGCGTCCAGCTCTTCCGTCGAGAGCTGGGATCCGTACTGGGCCGGCATGATCGGCTGATACCCCTGGACGACCTTCGCGGCGGGCTCCACGATCGACTCCCGCAGGTAATTCTCATCGGCGACGGCCGTGGTGCCGTCGGCAAATTGACGCGGGGTGGCGGCAAGCCCCTGGAACGTCGGCGCGATGGCGGCGGTCCCGTCGAGCGAATGACAGCCCTGGCAGCCGAGTTGCTGATACAGGAGCCGCCCCCGCTCCGCCGGCGGGGCATCCGCACCGACGACGGCCTCGGCCAGCCAGGCGTTGAATACGTCCTGCGACTGCACGATCACCGGGGCGAGCATGACCGAGTGCTGGGTGCCGCAATATTCGGTGCAAAACACCTGAAACGTATCCTGCTTCGTAGCCTCGAACCAGACCGTCGAGTATCGGTTGGGCAAGACGTCCTGCTTCACCCGAAACTGCGGCACGTAGAAACTGTGGATTACGTCGGCGCTGCTCATGCGCAGCTTCACCGGGCGCCCCACCGGCACGTGTAACTCGTTCGACCGGGCGCCGTTCGGATACTCAAACAACCAGTTCCACTTCTGCGCACGCACCGTGATCTGGTACGCGTTCGGCGGCACGACGCCCAGCTTGATGAAGCCCTGGAATCCCCAGGTGAAGACGATCATGACCAGAATCGTGGGTACGACGATCCAGGAGGCTTCGACGAGCTTGTTTTCCTTGATCGGCATCGGGCGGTCCGCCTCGCTGCGGCGGCGGTACTTGTAGGCGAAATACGCCATCGTGCCGATCACGCCGATGAACAGGATGACGCTGACCCAGTAGATGAAGTAGAACAGGGCATCTACCTCACCCGCGACGGTCGAGGCGCCTTCGGGCAGCCACACAGTGCCGTTATCACCCATCGTTTTTGCGTGTCTCGATAATCAGGTTTCGACGCCCAGCGCATCGTTCGTCTTGTGCACCTCACGCCGCCACAGGACGAACAACAGCGCAAGGAGCGCCAGGGCGGTGAGCACACCGGCAACCCGCATGAGGTTGACGGCATGCGGTACGTAGGAGTTGGCCTGCGGATCGTACTGAAAACAGTACAGAAAGAGCTGGTCGAGCACGGTGCCGACCGTCCCTTCGGATGCCTCCACGAGGGCCGCGCGTACGTCGCGGGGCGGATAGTCCAGATCCGGCAAATAGCGCATGATCCGGCCGTCGCCGCTCAAGAAAATCAGCGCAGCCGGGTGGGCGAACGTTGCCTGCTCCGCTACCCAGCGATAGTTAAATCCGACGGCGCGGGTCAGCGCCTCGATCGCCTCGGCCTCGCCGGTGAGAAAGTGCCACCCGGCGGCGGCGTGCGGCTTGCCGACCCGCGCCAGGTACCGTTCTTTCTGCCGCCGGGCCAGGGCAGGCATCTCCAGCGCGTTGAAGCTGATGCTGAGCACTTCGAACTCGGCACCCGGCACCCACGTCATCTCCCGAAGCGTACCGGCCAGGTGGTCGAGCAAGACGTTGCACAGCATGGGGCAGTCGTGGTAGACCAGGGTCAACAGCACCGGCCGCGTCCCGTCGAAGAACGTCTCCAACGCCACGTCGGCGCCTTCCTCATCGCGAAACGTAAGGTCCAGATCGACGGACGCACCCGGCCGGGGATCGATACCGACGCCCTCGAAAACCCGGTCCAGCGGGCGAGCCGGCTGCGCGAACACCGGAAGGCTGCAGGCGAGCAAGGCCACGAGCAGGCCGATGGCCCGAACCCGTCTGCCCGGAACCCACCCGTATGTCCACCCTGCCTCCATGCGTTTCTCTGCCAAGGCGCCGTGCTATTTTCAGCGTTAATTTCAGCAAATACTGAAATTTGCGCAGCGCCGATTAGTTGCCCGGCCTCCCTTGAAGCTCTTGCGAATAGTTGGCGGAAGGCGCCCCACGCGACGCATCTACGAGCAGGGCCATGGCGCGGTCGATCGGTATTCGATAAATACCCAGCTCAGCGTTGACGGCTTCGTACCGCGTAAGCTGCCGATCCGCCGTCATTTCCACCTGGCGGAGTTCCGGATACGCCATGGTCGCCGCCACGGCCTCCCGGGTATCCAGCACGGTGGATCGCGACCAGTTGATCCCGAAGACGACCAGGGCGGCGATGAGGAGAAGGATGATGAAGATAAAGCCCAGGATCGGCGCGACGCCGATCCCCTCGAACTGGATGCCGGGCTGCTCCGGCCCGTGCCCAGCATCGGGCGTCCTCTCTTTGAGTCCTTCCGTCATCAGCATCGCAAGGGGTCCCATTTTCTCGGCCTGATCCGGTTGTACGTAGTGGTGGGCCGCATCTGCGGCCGTGCCGCTGATAAAGCTTTCGATGACATCACCCAGGCTTTCGCCGGACTCGTTCCGTGCAAAAACGCGCCAGTAGTACGTCGACTCATCCGGAGGAAACACGTCGGTTACCGTCAGCGACGTAGCCTCGCCGACCTGGCGCTCGAACACGACGGTCTCAAAGGCGGCGTCCGAAGCAACTTCGAGACGGTATGCGGTAGCGGCTTCCACAGGCTCCCAGACGAACGTGACGTTCGCCCCCGCTATGACCGCTTCTTCGGTGGGAGCAACCAGATGGGGAGCCGCTGGCGGGTGCAACCCGGTGTCGTCTGGCTCTGTCATCGGCTTATAAGCAATTACACCATGGTCAGGTCAACACCCCGTGAACGCCTCAGGCATTCTCGAACCGCAGCGACTTGCCGAGCAGCGGATCCCGTTGCGGTACCAGCGGGTGCCGGCCCAGCCGCCACAAGAAGGCGCCGAGGAAGACACCGAAGAGGCCCAGCCAGCAGGTGAAATCCAGCCAGTGAAACCCCGCATGCTCCGCGTGCAACACCGGCATCGCGAGCCAGTGATGGTCGAACCATTGTATGATGAGCAGCCAGACGGCCATGATACTCAGCAGGGCCGGTTTCCGCTTGATGGCACGCGGCAGCAGGAGGAGAAAGGGCAGGATAAAATGCATCAACAGCAGCATGAAGCTGTGATAGCCCCAGCCGTGTTCGAGGCGATGGCGAAACCAGACGGTCTCTTCGGGAATATTGCCGTACCAGTAGAGCATGTACTGGCTGAACGCGATATAGGCCCAGAATACGACGAAGCCGAACATCAACTTCCCCAGGTCCTGATAATGCTCGGCCGTAACGACGCGGCGCAACATGCCTCCGCGCTGGAGCAGGGCGCTGACGACCACCGTGAGGCTGAACGCCGAGAGGATCGCCCCGCCGAAGAAGTACACGCCGAAGATGGTGGAGAACCAGTGGGGGTCGAGGGACATCAGGAAGTCGTAGCTGGCAAAGGCCGTCGCCACGGCGCACAGCGGCAACCCCCAGGCGCTCACGCGGCGCTGCGCTACCGGGATCTCGCGCCCTCCGGCTACGTCTTGCCGTAGCGACAGGGTATAGAGCCGGTACGAGAGATACGTCCAGACGGCGAAGTACAGCACCACCCGGATCAGGAAAAAGGGGATGTTGAGATAAGAGACTTTCCCCGCGAGGACCTCGTCGTAGTGTTCGCTGGCCGGGTTGGCGATGCCTTCATGCGTCCAGTGAAAGAGGTCGTGCATGCCGAAGAGCACCGGGATGAATAAGATCGCCAGCAGCGGAAAGGCGACCATGAGCGCCTCCGGGATACGCCGCACGGTGACGATCCAGTGGGCTTTCGTCAGGTGCTTGATGATGATGATGAAGAGCGCTCCGACGGTCAGCGAGAGGCAAAACGTCCATCCCACCAGGTAGGAGAAGAAAAACTGCGTCCGCGCTACACCCAGGCCGACGGCGCTGACGACCAGCAGGGCGACCCCGAGGAGCAGAGGCACCATCCAGGTCATCCTACCGGCAGTAGCGCGATACGGAGCCTCGGCCCGATCCGTCGTCGGCTGATACGGATCGAGTACCGCGAGGGGAAGCGAGCTTCGTTTGACCGAATCAGCCATGCGTCACGTAAGGTTTATCGGAAGCACGCGCACCGGGCGCTGTGCCGTTTCGTGAGTCAAAGACGTTGCCGGAGCACCGTCATGGCGCGGCGACGGCGCCACCCTGCCGAATCGTCTCCAGGACGTCGGGCGGGATGTCGCCTTCGGTAGCGTTCTGGCTGCGTTGTAAGGCCCGGATGTACGCCGTGATGGCCCATCGGTCCGCCACGGGTATCTGCTGCCCATACGCCGGCATGGTGCGGATGCCGTGGGTGATGACGTCGAAAAAATAGCCGGCTGCAGCCTGGCGCAGGCGATCGTTGTGGTAACCGATCTCGGCGAAGCCGTACCCGCCTGTCATGACGATGCCTTTCCCATCACCGGCCCGGCCGTGGCAGACGGCGCAGTAGATGTCGTACCGCTCACGCCCCCGCTGCACCAGCGCCTGTGTGATCTGGACGGGCAGCGCCTGCACCAGCGTGCCGTCGGCTTCCCGGCCCAGATAGAACCGCGTGTCCTCGCGCAGAAAGCCGCGCGCTACCGTGCCCGGCACCGGCGGCCGCATCGCCCTTCCGTCGGCGAAGAAGGGGTTGGCCTCCTGCGGATCGAACCGCTCTTGCACGTCCATATTCTGGTTGAGGTGTACCGGCGGCTTCTCGGAGAGGCTGCCTCTACACCCCACCCACAGGATGCTGCCGAGGATAGCGACGACCAGGGTTGTTTTTTGCATCATGCTATATCTCCGAATACCCTTTATCCTCGATCGTCTCGACCCGCAACGCGCCGATCCGGCGCAGCAAGTCGTCGGTCTGCTTCAGGTCGAACTTCGCGTCGCTGGCGGCGATGTGCAAAAAGAAGGCGTCGTCGGTGACGCGGGCAAAGCGGCGAGAGTAGAACAACGGGTTGTAGGGACGCGGGAGCCCGTTGAGGGCGAACATACCGATCACGGCTGCCAAGGCCGAAAACAGCACCGTCAACTCGAACATGATCGGGATCGACGGTTCGATCGCGAAGAACGGCTTACCGCTGATGTTGAGCGGATAATCGACCGCGCTGGTCCACCACTGCAGCCACGTTGCCAGCCCCAACCCCGTAGCGCCGCCGAGCAGGGTGAGGTAGCCTACCTTCGAGTTGCCGAGCCCCATCGCGCGATCCATGCCGTGGATCGGAAAGGGGCTATGGGCATCGAAGTGTCGGTAGCCCGCCTTACGCACTTCCTCGGCTGCGTGAAGCAGGGCACCGGGATCAGAGAACTCGGCCAGCAGGCCGTAGCGGCCGTCGGCGTCGCTCTCATAAATGCCCATCGTCGCTTTCGCGCTCTGCAGAACCGTCTTCAGCATGATGTTGCCAGCGAATGATGAATGGTTAGGCGCCTCCGGTGCGCTCCGGGTGCATCACGTGCCGTACCTCCCCACTGCGCGCGTGGCCGTCTCCGCGCTCATAAAAGTGCGGATCGGCCTCCGGCAAGACCATCTTCACCTCGGCCATGGCGACCATCGGCAGGAACCGCAGAAAGATCAGGAACAGCGTGAAGAACAGGCCGAACGACCCGATCAACGTCAGCATATCCACCCACGTCGGGTTGAAGTAATCCCAGCTCGACGGGAGGAAGTCGCGGTGCAGCGAGGTCACGGTGATGACGAAGCGCTCGAACCACATCCCGATGTTGACGATGATCGAGGTGACGAACATGAACGGGATGCTCCGGCGCAGCCGCTTGATCCAGAAAAACTGAGGGAACAGCAGGTTGCACGACATCATGGTCCAGTACGCCCACGCATACGGACCCGTCGAGCGGTTGAGGAAGGCGTACTGTTCGTACTCTACCTGCGAATACCAGGCGATAAAAAACTCGGTGATATAGGCAAAGCCCACCATCGTGCCCGTCACCAGGATGATGATGCACATCTTTTCGAGGTGGTCGAGCGTAATGATGTTCTCGATGCCGTAGATCTTGCGGGCGATGATCAGCAACGTCATCACCATCGCAAAGCCCGAAAAGATGGCGCCGGCAACGAAGTAGGGCGGAAAGATCGTCGTGTGCCAGCCCGGCACGATCGAGACGGCAAAGTCGAACGACACGACGGAGTGGACCGAGAGCACCAGCGGTGTGGCGAGGGCCGCCAGCAGCAGATACGCCTTTTCGTAGTTGCGCCAGTGCCGGTTGGCGCCGGTCCAGCCCAGCGCAAAGAACGCCGTGACGCGCCGCCGCAGGGTCGTCCGGGCACGGTCCCGCAGCGTAGCCAGGTCGGGAATCAACCCCACGTACCAGAAGACGAGCGACACGGTAAAGTAGACCGAGACGGCAAAGACGTCCCACAGCAACGGACTCTTGAACTGCGGCCACATCTCCATCTGGTTGGGCACCGGCAGGGTCCAGTAGATCGCCCAAACGCGCCCGACGTGAATGGTCGGGAACAGCAAGGCACAGATCACGGCGAAGAGGGTCATCGCCTCCGCCGACCGGTTGATGGCCGTACGCCAGCGCTGCCGAAACAGGTAGAGGATGGCCGAGATGAGCGTCCCGGCGTGGCCGATACCGACCCAGAAGACGAAGTTGACGATGGGCCAGCCCCAGCCGACGGGGTTGTTGTTGCCCCAGACGCCGATGCCGTTCCAGAACAGATAGGCGATCATCAACAGCAGGACGCACAGCACGGTCGAAGCCGCCCCGAAGGCGAGCAGCCATCCCGCCGGCGTCTTCTTCTCGGTATGATACGAAACCAGATCCGTGATCTCGTGGAAGGACAGGTTGCCCGTTACGAGCGGAGGATCTTCGTAATGACCGTCTCCACCGTGCGGGGCAAGGTCATGGCTGGCGTGAACCGTATCCACGGGCGTTCTATGGGTTTGTGTCGGTCGGTCGGTCGTATCGTGTATCGCGAAAAGACAGGGCAGGCCGTGTCCGTACGGCCTGCCGGTCAGGCGTCGTTCAGGCCGGCGTTCGGGTTGAGCACGCGCGCCAGGTACGAGACGCGCGGCTTGATGTTCAGCTCCGCGAGCATCGCGTAGTTGCGGCTGTTTTCCTTCTGCCGCGAGACCTGGCTCTCCGGGTCGTTGAGGTCGCCGAAGGTGATGGCCCGGGCCGGGCAGGCCTGCTGGCACGCCGCGAGCACCTCGCCGTCCTGCACGGTGCGGTCTTCGAGCCCCGCTCGTTTCTGCACCCGGCGAACCCGCTGGACGCAAAACGAGCATTTTTCCATCACCCCCCGGAAGCGCACCGTCACATTCGGGTTCTGCGCCATCTGCACTTCGAGCGGGATGGTCTTCGACCAGTTGAAATAGTTGAAGCGGCGAACTTTGTAGGGACAGTTGTTGGCGCAATACCGCGTGCCGATGCAGCGGTTATAAATCATCTGGTTCGTGCCGTCGGGCGAATGGACGGTGGCCGCCACCGGGCATACCGACTCGCAGGGCGCATTCTCGCAGTGCTGGCAAGGCATCGGCTGCAACACCATCTGCGGATTCTCCGGCAGCGACTCGTCGTCGTTGTAGCTGATGAAGTATCGATCCAGCCGCAGCCAGTGCAACTCGCGCCCGTTAGCCACCTCAGCCTTGCCGACCACCTGGACGTTGTTCTCGGACTGGCAGGCGATGACGCAGGCGCCGCATCCGGTGCAGGCGTTCAGGTCGATGACCATGCCCCACTGGTTGCGGAAATAGTTGCTGTCCCGCGTGGCAGGCTGGTCCTCGGGATGCCGCCGCTCCCAGAGGGTCGGATACGCTTCGAACGGCTCGCCGGGCGTGGGCTCCTCCATCTCGCCGACAAAAGCCGGGTTCTGCCGGTACGCGTCGTACGTCGCCAGGCGGAAGAGCGGGCGGGCCTCGACTTCGAGCGTGCCGTGGTCTTGCGTCGTGATGATGCGGTAGGTCGCTCCCGTCGGGCGAGCCTGCACGCCGGTCGCGACGGCAGCGCCATCGGCATTCCGTAAGACGGCAACATTCCGGCCGATACCGTTCGCCAGGGGTCCGTGCCCGTAGACGTCCGTCTTGTCATCCAGGTCCCAGAACGGGGTGTGGCGTTCGGGTCGGTTCGACGCGATGTCGCGCCCGTAGCCGAGCGTGACGCTGATCGTATCGTCGGGATGGCCCGGCACAATCCAGGCCGGCAGTTCAACGCTGCGGTCATCGAGGGTTAACTCGACCACGTCTACGTAGTACCGGCCCTTGATGTATTCGTTGGCGAGGCCCAGGCGCTCGGCCGTCCGCGGACTGACCACCGCGACGTTATCCCAGACGATCTTGGTAACCGGATCGGGCAGTTCCTGGCACCAGGCGTTGTTGGCGTACGTGCCGTCGAAGACCGTCATGTCGAGCCGGAAGACCACTTCAAGGGCATCAGCCGGAGCCGGAGCCGTGCCCACGGTCACCGTCTGCGCCGTCGCCGCCGCCGTCGCATACGCCGAATCGGGCAAGAAGCCATCGTGCACCACCCGCCGCCAGCTTCGCTCAAAGTCGGTCGTCAAGACGGTCCCCCATTGCTCGCGCACGAGGTCGTAGCCCGTTCGATCAAGGCCGGTAGCCAGGGCGCCGAGCACTTCAAGGTCGGAATGGGCGGCTTCGTAGAGCGGCGCAATCAGCGGCTGGATGACCGAGAGCGTGCCGTCGTACGAGCGCCCGTCCCCCCAGGCCTCCAGGTAGTGCGTACGCGGCACGTGCCAGCGGGCCACGCGGGCGGTCTCGTCGGCGTGGATTCCCAGGTGGATCGTCTCGCCGACGCGCCGCATCGCCGCCGCGAAATCCAGCGACGGCGGCGCATCGTAGACCGGGTTCACGCCGACGAGAACGAGCGCGTCGACGTGGCCGGCGTTCATGTCCTGCACGAGTTCGGCGAGTTCGCCGGCCTGCGGACGGGCGACGGCCTCTCCGGTATCGAGCAGCAGCACGGTGGTGCCTACGCTGCCGAGGGCACTGTTGAGGGCCGCGCACAGGGCGTGCACCTCGGGCGGCTGCGTCTCGCCGGCCAGCACCACGGCGCGGCTCCCGGCCGCCTGCACGTCGGCGGCCATCGCGGTGAGAAAGGGGTCGTTGTCGAATTGACCCCCGGCGCGGCCTACATCGCCTACGCCGAGGCGGGCGGCCAGGGCTGCGGCAAATGCCCGGACCTCGCCGGCCCGCAGGCGCTTCCGGTGGTCCGCCATGCCGCCGGTAATCGAATACGTACTCTCGACGACGTAGAGGCGGCTCATCGTATCCTGCGGGGACGAGAGGCGGCGCCCCTCGGCAAACTCGCGCGTCCCGTGCACGAAGTTGCGCGCCGTCGGCCCCAGGAAATCGGCGTCGAGGCTGACGATGACTTCGGCCTGCGAAAACGGGTAGAGCGGACGATACGGGCGGCCGAAGGCTTGCTGCATGCCCAGCCGGACCGGGTCCTCTCCTTCGGGGCGATAGGTGATCCAGCGAAACGACCCGTACGCCTGGCCGAGACGTTGCCCCAGCGCCAGCGCCGTCGGCGACGAAGTCTCTTCGCTCAAGACAACCACCTGCCGGCCGGCAGCGCTGCCGTTGAACTGCCTGCAAAAATTGATGAAGTCACCCCAGGAAGAAGCCGCGCCGTCCCGAAGGATCGCCTGCGAGCGATCCGGGTCGTAGAGGTTCAGGATCGAAGCCTGTTCGAAGAGACCCGTCGCCCCGCGCGCCTGCGGGTGGCCGGGGTTGCCTTCGATCTTGGTAGGCCGCCCTTCATGGCTTTCTACGAGCAGGGGCCGCAGCGATCCCCGAAACGGCATGGCCGTGGCGTAGAAGAGCGGAATACCCGGAATGATCTCTTCCGGCTTCTGCGTGTAGGGGAGGATGTGCTGGACGGGACGGCGACAGGCAGCTAGCCCGGCCATAGCCATCGAAGCGCCCAACAGCTGCATGAATTGCCGCCGCGTAGCGCCCTCGGGCGGCGCCATCGCACCCGGCAAGAACTCGTGCTGCGCGATCTCCGCGAAAGCAGCATCCCCCCGAAGGTGAGGAAGGCTCCGCCAGAATCGCTGCTTCGGTGCTCCGGCCTGCCGGCCGTCTATCACAGGAAGTTCGATCATGTTTTTAAGCGTTCAGCGGTCAGCGGTCAGCGGTCAGCCAGCGAGAAAAGACGCCGAAAGCCGACGGCTGAGAGCCGACAGCTTAATAGTGACACGCAGAACAATCGGTAGGCGGCTGGATGCCTTCGGCGCGGATGCGGTCCAGGTTGCGCCCGACGAAATCCGCCGGCTGTACATAGCCCATCGTCGTGACTTCGTCCTTCGGGCGCAGGTAGAGTTCGGGCTGGCGATGACACTCCAGGCACCATCCCATCGAGAGCGGTTCTACCTGCCGTACCACCTCCATCTGGTCGACCCTGCTGTGGCACGTCTCACAGCCGACGCCGTTGCTGACATGCACGGCATGGCTGAAATGCACATAGTCGGGCAGATGATGGACTTTCACCCACGGGACGGGTTGCCCGGTCGCCCAGCTCTCCCGCACCGGCAACAACGCGAGCGACTCGGTGCGCACGACGCCGTGGCAGTTCATGCAGGTCTGCGTTGGGGGGACGTTTGAATGGTCCGAGACTTCGACCCAGTTGTGGCAATAGCGGCAGTCCATGCCCAGCTGGCCGGCGTGCAGCCGGTGGCTGTAGGGAACCGGCTGCTCGGGCGCATAGCCTACATCGATGAACTCCGGCGAGAAGTAGTACCAGACCAGAAAGATGATCAGCACGCCTCCGAAGAGGGCTCCGCCCAGCGACAGGTGCGGAAGCGCGTTGACCTTCTTCGGAAAGATCTGTGGCATAAAATGACTCCGTCATTTTAAGGGCTAAATACCGAAAAGCGCCTGTATCGTCCCGGCTACCCGACCTACAGGGCACTCGTTTTGGGATGAAACCTTGAGCGCCTCAATCTACAGCATAGATGGCTCAAGCGAGATGCCGGGCCTTGAATTTAAAATAAAAAGGAGGGATTTCAACGTTTGTTCGCGAAACGAGCAACCTGCCCCCCGGCATCCGTGAAGATAAAGACCTGCTTATTCGTCGTAAAAAAGCCGGAACGACGCGTTTTCTTCCCGACCGGAGGATCCGCCAGGCAAGCCTACGATACCGACGGAGCAACGGCAGGCACACCGGCCGGCGGCTCTACCGGGATGTGCCGCGTGTGCCGATAGAAGCGCCAGGACAGCAACACCGATGCCGAGGCCAGCCCGAGGACGAAGCCCCACCAGAGCCCGCGCGCGCCCCACCCCAGCACAAAGCCGAGGGTAGCGCTGACCGGAAGCCCGAGTATCCAGTATGAGATGAAGGCCAGGACCATCGGTATGCGCGTATCTTTGAGACCCCGCAACGCCCCGGCAGCGGCCACCTGTATCCCGTCAAAGATCTGGAAGACGGCTGCAATACCCAGCAACCCGACGGCCATTTCTACCACCTCGGTGTTGGCGAGATTGTCAAGGTCCAGGTAGAGCGAAACGACAGGACGCGGCGCGATCCAGAAAAGGAGCCCCGCGCACAGCATGAAGGCCGCCGCCAGCAACACGCCGAGGTAGCCGGCCCAGCGCACGCCGTCGGCGTCACGCCGCCCGACGGCCTGCCCCACCCGCACCGACGTCGCGATGCCGATGCCCAGCGGCACCATGAATGTAAAGGCCGCGCATTGTAAGGCCACCTGATGCGCGGCCAGCGGCACCGGTCCCAGCGTCCCCATTAAAAAAGCCGTCGCCGAGAAAAGCCCGACCTCGACGCCGTACGACACCCCGATCGGCCATCCGATACGCAGCAGTTCCCGGAAGTAATGAGGGTCGGGCTTGCCGAGGCGGGCAAACAGACGAAATGCGCGGAACCGGGGGCGCGCCTGGATAAACACGGCGAGGGCCAGAAAAAGAAACCAGTAGACGAGGGTACTGGCCCACCCCGTACCGACGAGCCCCAGGGCCGGAAAGCCGAGCTTTCCGAACATCAACACGTAGTTGGCGAAGATGTTGAGCCCTACGCCCGTGAACACGATGAACGTTACCGGCCAGGGCCGCGACACCGCTTCGATGAAGCTCCGCAGGGCGATGAACCAGAGAAACGGCAAGTAGCCCCAGACGATGGCGTGCAGGTACTGCTGCGCGAGCAAAACCGTCTGCTCATCCTGCTGCATCAGCCGCCAGATCGGCGCGGCGTTCCACAGCAACAGAAAAGCCGGCAGGGTAAGCGCCAGGCCCAGCCAGAGGCCCTGCCGCACGCTGCGCCCGATGGGCTCATGCTGGCCGGCTCCGTAAGCCTGCGACACCATCGGCCCGACGGCCGTGAGCACGCCCAGGCTGACGAGGACGAACAGGAAAAACGTCGAGTTGCCGAGCGCGACGCCCGCCAGCGACGCCGGTCCCAGACGCCCGACCATGACCACGTCGATGAACCCGTTCGAGATCTGCCCGAGTTGTGCCGCTACCACCGGCCCGGCCAGCAGCACAAGCTCTTTCACCTCGGTACGAATGATGTGGCGCTGCGTAGACACGGCTTTCAGAGACCGCCTGGGATCGCAAGAAAAGAGCGGGATATACGATGCATCGTCCCATTCGTTCACGGCGACACGGCACGACACGTCAGAAGGGTTGGAGCGATCCGAGAACGCAGAGGAGTAGGAGAACTCGGATTCCTGACTGCCTCGACGTGCAAACGCAACATACTGGCAGATGCCGACGCCGTGTTGTATCGTGTAGGGGCCGTGCCTCTTACCCCGCCCCCAAGAAACGGAAGACCCCCGATGAAACGCTTCCTGCTCGCCCTCCCGGCTGCGGTGCTGCTGTTGACCGGGACGATCCTGCCCGATGCCTACGCCCGTGTACTCACCGGGGGCTCGACCGGCGGCTGGGAAGCCTTCGCGCTCCAGGTCTTCTACCCCGACTGCTACGGCGGCGCCTGGGCCGCCGCGCCGGATCCGCTGGACTTCAGGAACGTCGAAGGCATCATGGCCCACCCCATTACCCGAAACGCCCCGCGCGGCACCGATACGCTTCGGTGACCGCACCCGCCTCGTTCAGCCTGCCAGGTTCAACTATCGGAGAGCCGGAAACGCTGAATCGGAAACCCCAAACCCTCCCTTCACTCCCACCATGCTACGACACGCCATGCACCGCTCACCCCTTGCCCTGCTGCTCGTACTCTTGCTCCTGCCGGGCCTGGCTGCCTGTACGGGCGACCAGCCTGAAGACGCCGCGTCCGAGGACACCGCTGCTACGGAAGACGTCACAGCCACCGCCCGCGCCATCCACGAGCGCGTCCTGACGCTCGACACCCACATCGACATCCCCTTCAACTACGCCACCGACGAAGTCGACCCCGGCGTGCGGGGGGATGCGCAGGTGGACCTGCCCAAGATGGAGGAAGGCGGCCTGGATGCCGGCTTCTTCATCGTCTACGTCGGGCAGACGGAGCGTACGCCGGAGAACTATGAGGAGGCCAAAGCACAGGCCATGACCAAGTTCAACGCCATCCACCGGATGACCGACTCGCTCTACACGGACCGTATCGAGATGGCCTACACGGCGGACGACGTCCGGCGCATCCACGAGAGCGGGAAGCTGGTGGCGTTGATCGGCATCGAGAACGGCTACGTCATCGGCAAAGACCTGGCGCTGCTGGAGAAGTACCACACCCTCGGCGCCCGGTACATCACGCTGGCCCACGGCGGCCACAACGACATCGCCGACTCGTCTACGCCCCGTGAAAACCTGGGTGACGGCGACGAAGAGCACGGCGGCGTCAGTGCCTTCGGCGAGGAAGTGATCGCCGAGATGAACCGGCTCGGCATCATGGTCGACGTCTCGCACATCTCGAAACAGGCCAGCCTCGACGCCATGCGCCTGTCCAAAGCCCCGGTGGTCGCCTCCCATTCGAGCGCCCGTACCCTCTGCAACCACCCCCGCAACATGGACGACGAGCAACTCATGGCCCTCAAGGAAAACGGCGGGGTGATGCAGACGGTGGCCTTCAGTGCGTACGTTAAAGAGAACCCGCCTGCGAAGACCGCCGCGCTCGACTCGCTCCGCGAAGCCTTCGGCCTCACCGGGGGCGGTCGCGGCGCTTTCCAGAACCTCACGGAAGCGCAGCGAGACGCCTACCGGCAGCAGCGGGACGCCCTGGATGAGCGCTGGCCCGCGCCGACCGTACAGGACTTCGTGGACCACATCGACTATGCCGTCCAGCTCATCGGCATCGACCACGTCGGCATCAGCTCCGACTTCGACGGCGGCGGCGGCGTCGAAGGGTGGAACGACGCCAGCGAAACCTTCAACGTGACCCTGGAACTGGTGCGGCGCGGCTACTCCGAAGAGGACATCGCCAAGCTCTGGAGCGGCAACCTCCTCCGGGTCTTGCAGGCCAACGAACGGGTAGCGGCCGAACTGCAGGCGGCGGCCACCTCGTAACACGCACCCCGCGATACGTCGTCGTTGGGGCGACGCGTGCGTAGCCCCAACGCGATACCCACCGTCTTACACAGCAAAATAACGATGTCCTTCTCCCGCCGCTATTTTCTCAGGACATAGGCTGCCATCACGCTGGGTTTTTCAGGACTGCACACCCTGACCGGCTGTGCCCCCTCCGACGTGCCAAACTCCGGCGTCGCCGCCGAACGCTTCGGATCGCTTCAGCCCGATCCCGACAAGATCCTTGACCTGCCTGAAGGGTTTTCCTATCAGATCATTTCCCGGCGCGGAGAACGCATGACGGACGGCTTTTTTGTGCCGGCCGCCCACGACGGTATGGCCGCCTTCCCCGGCCCCGACGGCCTCACCCTGCTCGTCCGCAACCACGAGATCAATTCGGGTACGAATCCCGAAGCAGGCCCCTTCGGCCCCGGCAACGAACGGCTGGCCGACCTCGGCCCGAACGCCCTGTACGATGCCGGCAGCAACGGCCAGCCCTGCCTCGGCGGCACGACGACGTTGGTCTACGACACCCGTACCCAACGCCTCGTCGGGCATCACCTGAGCCTCGTCGGTACCCTGCGCAACTGCGCCGGCGGCCCGACGCCGTGGAACACGTGGATCACGTGCGAGGAGACCATCGAGCGGGCCGGTGCGCGATGCGCGCAGGACCACGGCTATGTGTTCGAGGTGCCGGCCTCAGCCACGCCGGGGCTGGCCGCGCCCATCCCCCTGAAAGCGATGGGTCGTTTCAACCACGAGGCCGTCGCGGTGGACCCGGCTTCCGGCGCCGTCTACGAGACCGAAGACGCCGGGGACGGGCTCATCTATCGCTTCCTTCCCCACCAGCCCGGGCGCCTGGCCGAGGGCGGCCGCCTCCAGGCCCTCGGCGTCATCGACCAGCCGAGCCTCGACACGCGCAACTGGGAGGCGGCGGCAGCGACGCCCGGTACCGTACTCGCCACGCGATGGATCGACCTGGACGCCGTAGAAGCCCCGGACAACGACCTGCGCCTGCGGGGCTTCGCGCTGGGCGCCGCGCGCTTTGCCCGAGGCGAAGGCATGTGGTACGGCAACGACGCCGTCTACTTCGCCTGTACCAACGGCGGCCAGGCCCGGCACGGCCAGATCTGGCGCTACGTACCCGGCCCGTTCGAAGGCACGGCTGACGAACCCAACCAGCCGGGCCGCCTCGAACTGTTCGTCGAGCCCAACGACCCCGGCCTCGTCGACAATGCCGACAACCTGACCGTGGCGCCTTGGGGCGACCTGATCCTCTGCGAAGACGGCTCCGGCGACCAGTTTCTCGTCGGCATCACCCCGGAAGGCTCCCTCTACAAGTTCGCCCACAATGCCGGCAGCACGTCGGAGTTTGCCGGAGCGACGTTCTCACCCGACGGCAGCACCCTCTTCGTCAACATTCAGGGAGACGGCCTTACGCTGGCTATCACCGGACCCTGGCAGAGCTAATGGACTTCAAGCTTCCCGCCCTCCCTACGGCCCTGGCCGAAATCATCAAGATCCAACGCGACGCCACGCCGGACACCACCCGCCTCGTAGCAGTCATCGAAAAGGATCCGGCTATTGCACTCTATCTGCTCCGCCAGGTCAACTCGGCGTATTACGGGATCCAGAAGCAAATCAGCCAGATCAACCGCGCCGTGATGCTGCTGGGTTCCAAGCGCGTGTGCAACCTCGTGCTCGCGGCGACGCTCAAACAAACGTTTGCCAACATCAAAGGACCCACGGCGCGCGCCGTGTACGAACGCATCCTGCGAACCAGCTTCGGCACCGCCCTCTTTTCCCGAGACCTGGCCGACCACCTGCACCTCTCCAGCGCCGAGACAATCTTCACGGCAGGGCTCTTTCACCAGCTGGGGCGCCTCGTCTTCCTCTACAACGCTTCCGACCAATACCTGCCGCTCTGGTACCAGCGCATTCCTCCGGATCAACACCTCGCCCTCGCCGCTCCATCGCTCGAAGCCGAACACGCCTGCTTCAAGATCGACCACCTCAACCTCGGATCCAGTGCCATGAAGCGATGGGGACTTCCGGAAGAACTGGCCGACATTGCACAACAGATACGCACGCTCCACACCGTGACCCACCCCCCGGTGCGCATCCTGCCCCTCCTCGTCGCCCTCGGTCGTTCGCTGTCCGAAGCCCTTTTCGAACCCGAAGGCTACGGCTCTTTTGCCGACTACGCCGGCAACGGCCGGCTTACGCTTATCGAGACGCTGGCCCAGACGCGGCCCCTCGACGTAGTGGCCCTGAACGACCTCCTGGAGAGCCGGCGTGACGCCGTCGAGCAATACACACAAACGATGGTGCATGCGGCCTGAGCGTGCGCGGCCCCGGCAGCGGCACAGGCGCACGCCTCGAACCAAAAGACGCCGATAGGGTATCTTGGCGTGTTATGGACCTGCTTTCCTCTTCATCCTTGCACACAGCGACCGACGTGGCCGGCAATGCGCCGGACCTCCTCGACCTCTCCGTCGTCATCGTCAACTACAACGTGCGCGAGTTTCTGGAGCAGGCCCTCCGTTCCGTCGAACGGGCCAGCGACGGGCTCGGCGTCGAGGTTTTCGTGGTCGACAACAACTCGGTAGACGGCTCGGTGGAGATGGTACGCACCCACTTCCCGACGGTGCAGATCATCGCCAACGAGCATAACGGCGGGTTCGGATGGGCCAACAACCAGGCGATCCGGCAGGCACGGGGACGGTATCTGCTCATCCTCAACCCGGACACCATCGTACAGGAGGATACGCTGGGTACGCTCGTGCGCTTCATGGATACGCATCCCGAAGCAGGCGCCGTGGGCTGCCAGATCCTCAACCCGGACGGCACCTTCGCCCCGGAGAGCCGCCGCGCCTTTCCCACACCCCGCGTCGCTTTCTTCCGGATGACCGGCCTGAGCCGTCTTTTTCCGAAAAGCCGTCTTTTGGGCCAGTACAACCTGACGTACTTGCCCATCGACGCCGTTGCCGAGGTAGACGCGCTGAGCGGCTCGTGCATGCTCGTCCGCCACACCGCCCTGTACTTCGCCCGAACCGACGAGCAAGGTGAGGCACGCCACCACGCACAACCTGCAACCTGCAACCTGCAACCCGCCGAGGCCGGCACCGGAGCCGGCCTTTTCGACGAGCACTTCTTCATGTACGGCGAGGATCTCGACTGGTGCTACCGCATCCAGCAGGCCGGCTGGAAAATCTTCTACACGCCCGAGACGCGCATCATCCATTACAAAGGAGAGAGCACCAAAAAAGGCGAGTTACGCTACGTGAAGCTGTTTTACGGCGCCATGCTGCGTTTCGCCGAGAAACACTTGCAACACCGCCACTCGCGCCTGTTTCTCTGGCTGCTGCACCTGGGCGTCGTGGCCCGCGCGGGGCTGTCGATCCTGACCCACGCGTCCCACCGCCTGGCGGCCCCCCTGCTCGATGCCGCCCTCGTCGCCGGCACCGTTGCGGGCCTCGGCCTGATCCGTTCCGCCCAGGTCGACATGACCTTTCCCCTGCTCTTCTACGCGATGGTGGCGCCCGGCTATGCCCTGATCACTACCGGGGCGATCGCGTTGCTGGGCGGCTATCGACGCCACCACCAGGAACGCATCGGGCCGGTGTGGCTGGGTAGCGCGCTGGCGCTGCTCGTCGTCGCCGCCCTGTCCTATTTTGTCCGAGAGATCGGCTTTTCACGGGCCGTCGTGCTGGTCAGCTTTCCGGCCGGTGCCGCGCTGCTGTCGGCGGTCCGCCTGTGGCGGCGGGCCCGGCACACCGGCCCCCGGCGGGCCCTCTTCGTCGGGCAGGCGGCCGAGGCACAGCGGTTGCAGCGCATGCTGGCCGGGCATCCGCAGCCGCCCTTCGAACTCGTCGGCTACGTCACGGAGCAGAGATCCGCCGAGGCGATGGCCGCTCCCGACCTGCCGCTCCTGGGTACGTTCCGCCACCTGCGCGACCTGGTCCGCCTGCGCCGCATCGACGATGTGGTCTTCGCCGCAGACGACCTCTCGAACCGAACGATCTTTCGCCTGATGCACTACCTGCGCGACCTCCCGGTGCAGTCCCGGATCCTGGCTGCAGGACGTGAACACGTCATCGGCAAAGCCTCGATCGACGACCTGTCGACGCCCTCACTCATCGAAGCGGAAGAGGCGCTGGGGACCCTGCGCAGCCGCGCTGCACGACGCACCTTCGAAGGAGCCGTGGCCCTGCTCGGCTTGCTGATCCACCCGGCGGTGTGGGGGCTCGCACGGTTGACCCGGACCGGCTCGTTCTGGAACCGCCTGGCCCTGCGAACGCGCCAGTGGCCGGCGGTGCTGACCGGACGGCGCGCCCTCATCGGGTATCACCCCGACGAAGCCTTCTGCCCGCCTCCGGAATGGGACTTACTACCCGGCGTCTTTACCGTCACGGAGACGCAGCCCACGCCGACCCTCACGCCCGAAGCAGCCAATCAAGCCTACTGGTTTTACGTCCGGAATCAATCGGCTTTTCTCGACTGGGTTATTCTTATGCGCGCGATTCGTAATTTGTAGTTTTTCGCCTGTGGTCCGCTCGCTGGTGTTTGTGGCCCGCTCCCTCGGCTTACGGGGTCGCTGTTGTCGCGTGCCTGTATCGAAGCGATGAACCCCGCATCCTAAATCCCGAACCACGATGGCTGCTCAGAGCTACGTACTGGACTTCGAGAAGCCGCTGATCGACCTCGAACAGAAGCTCGACGAGATGCGCGCGGTCGATACCGGGCGCCCCGACGTCGATCTGTCCGGTGAGATTGCAGCCCTGGAATCCCGCGTTGAGGAGCTGCGGCAGTCTATCTATCGCAACCTGACCCACTGGCAGCGTGTGCAGATCGCACGCCACCCCCTGCGGCCCTACTCGCTCGATTACATTGAAGCCTTGACCGATGGATTCGTCGAGATGCGCGGAGACCGGGCTTTCGGCGACGACCCGGCCATCGTCGGCGGCTTTGCCACGTTTCGGGGCAAACGCTACGGCCATCGCGACCGCACCGTCCTGATCCTGGGCCACCAGAAGGGGCGCGACACGAAAAGCCGGAAGTATCGACGCTTCGGGATGCCGAACCCGGAAGGCTACCGCAAAGCCCTGCGCCTGATGAAGCTGGCTGCCAAGTTTCGCAAGCCCATCATCACCTTGCTGGACACACCGGGCGCGTATCCGGGCATGGAGGCCGAAGAACGCGGGCAGGCCGAAGCCATTGCCCGCAACCTGTTCGAGATGGCCCGGCTCCCCGTCCCCATCGTCATCGTCGTCATCGGCGAGGGCGCGTCCGGCGGCGCGCTGGGCATCGGCGTAGGCGACCGCATCCTGATGCTTGAAAACGCCTGGTATTCGGTGATCGCACCCGAGAGTTGTTCGTCCATCCTGTGGCGTTCCTGGGAATACAAAGAAGAAGCGGCCCAGGCCCTCAAACTCACCGCATCCGACCTCATCAAGGTCGGCGTCATCGACGTCATCATACCCGAAACCACGGGCGGCGCCCATCGTAACCCCCAGGCCGCGTTTAGCGCCGTAGGCCAGGCCATAGCGACCACGTTGAACGACCTGGACGCTGTGGTACCCGACGATCTCCTCGAAGCACGCCTCCTCAAGTTCGACCGGATGGGTGTTTACCACGAAGCAAGCGCTCCCCGGCCGGTCATCCAAGACGCTTCGGACGTGTAATGCACAAGGTAGCCCGCGACGCCCTGCCCGCTTACCTCAGCCTCGACGCGCTCCATGAATGCATCGACCGGGCGCTCATCGAAGACGTGGGCTTTGGCGACGTGACCACGCTGGCAACCGTCCCGCAACAAACGAAGGCTAAAGCACATTTCCTCGCCAAGGAAGACGGCATCCTGGCCGGGCTGACGGTGGCCGAACGCGTCTTCGCAACCATCGATACGGCCCTTGCGGTGCGCTGGACGTTGATGGACGGCGATGCCGTCTCGCAAGGCACCGTGTTCGGCACCGTGCACGGACGGGCGCGGGGCATCCTGACCGCCGAGCGGCCTGCTCTCAACTTTATGCAGCGGATGAGCGGCATCGCTACCTGCACGCGCCGCCTGGTCGAAGCCGTCGCGCCGTATCCGGCCCGCATCCTCGACACGCGCAAGACGGTCCCCGGCCTTCGCCTGCTCGACAAGTGGGCCGTCCACCTGGGCGGCGGCGAAAACCACCGCATCGGCCTGTACGACATGATCTTGATCAAAGACAACCATATCGCCGCGGCCGGCGGGATACCGGCTGCCGTCAAGGCTGCCCGGCACTATCGCAAACGCCGCGCCCTGACGTGCCCCATCGAGATTGAAACCCGGACGCTGGAAGAAGTGCAAACCGTGCTCGCAGTAGGCGGCGTAGACATGATCCTCCTCGACAACATGGTGACGCAGCATGCGGACGGCACGATCGACGTGACCTTGCTGGAAAAGGCCGTCACCCTCATCGACGGACGCATGCAGACCGAGGCATCCGGCAACATCACGCTGCACACCGCCCGCGCGATTGCTGCTACCGGCGTTGATTTCCTCTCCTCCGGGGCCCTGACCCACTCGGTCAACGCCCTCGACCTCTCCTTGAATATCGCCCTGACCTGAGCCGTCCCGTCTACGCAGCGTCGCGGCGATGCAGGTGGTGGCTGTTCAAGGGGGCGTAGGGTTTAATACCCGTTCTGCTTAATATTTGTGCAACCCGAAGCTGTCATCCCGGCCTCCGAGCCCCCAGGCGTCAAGGCAATCTCATGGCCTTGCAAGCCAGCAGGATCCCGGAGCAAGTCCGGGATGACATGACGAGAGAGAACGCACAAGACGTGACCCTACCGTGAACGCTACCGTTGTCTACCATCCCGACTACCAGACGTACGATTTCGGGCCGGCCCATCCCTTCAGCCCGGTGCGGCTGGCGATGCTGCAGGACCTGCTGGCGATGCTGGAGGCCCTGCCGGAGTATGAAGAACCGACCCCGGCCACCCGCAACGACGTGTTGCAGGTACACAGCAAGGCGTTCGTCGCACAGGTTGAGGCCGCGTCCCGCAGCGGCATAGCCGCCCCCGGGGCGCTTCGGTACGGCCTCGGCACGGAGGACGTCCCTGCTTTTACGGGGATGGACGCTGCCACCCGGTTGCTCGTAGGGGGCACCCTTCACGCGGCACGGCTCGTCGCGTCCGGCCGAACACACCGGGCGCTCCAGCTCGGCGGCGGGCTGCATCACGCCCGGCATGCGCTTGCCTCCGGCTTTTGCGTCTACAACGACCCCGCCATCGCCATCCGCCACCTGCTCGCACAGGGCTTGCGTGTGGCCTACCTCGACGTCGATGTGCACCACGGCGACGGCGTGCAAGCCCTCCTCTACGACGAACCCGAGGCCATGACGATCAGCTTCCATGAATCGGGGCAGTACCTTTACCCCGGCAGCGGCTTTCCGGACGAACTGGGCGAGGGGGCCGGCAAAGGCTGCAAGCTGAACGTCCCGCTTGAACCGTTCACATACGATGCCAGCTACCTGGAGGTTTTTGAACGGGTGGTGCCGCATACCCTGGCCTGGTTTCGGCCCGACGTGCTGGTCGTCGAGTGCGGCGCCGATGCCCATGCAGCCGATCCGCTGGCTCACCTGATGCTCACCTCACACGCCTTCGAAACCCTCTTCCGGCGCATCCTGGCGCTGGCTGATGCATTCACCGGGGGACGCGCCGTCTTCCATCTCGGCGGCGGCTACGACCTCGATGCCACCGTGCGCGTCTGGACGCTGCTTACCCTGCTCGTCCGGCAACACGAGCTGCCGGAGCGCCTCCCGGAGCCGTGGCTCGACCGCTGGCAACGTCGCCTGGGCCGATCCCTCACCCCGACCCTGCACGATCAAAACCCCGGCAGGCCGCCCCCACGCTACGATAGCATCGCACAAAAAAACCGGGCCGTGAGCCAGCACCTGCTGGAAATAGCCGCGCCGTACTGGCGATAGCCCGCTTTTCCAGGCGAGCCACGCCCTACGGGACCGTCCGGCGCAGCCTCGGGGTGTTCCTGGCAGGTGCTGTCGGACACCGGGTGAGCGCCCGGGCCACCGCCTCACGATTCCACCGGCTTGCTGAGATAGGCATCCATGCCGGCTTCCGTACAGGCTGCTCGCTGCTCCGCCGTCACGTCGGCCGTCAAGGCGATGATGTAGGGTTGATGCTCCGGCGACCAGTTCGCCCGAATCCGCTGTGTAGCCTCCAGCCCGTCCATCTCCGGCATGCGCACGTCCATGAGCACGACATCATACCTTTCTTAAGCGTGCGTTACGCCCCGACGTGCCGCTATCAGGCAGGTAGTGCCACAAGGTTGTCACCCCCGGCGTCGTAGTCTGCGCCGACGTACATGATCCTGGATACCGCTATGGCATCGCCCGAAACAGAGTATCCACCCGAGATCCAGGCCGTCTCCGACCGCCTACGCCGGTTCATCCGAGAGACGGTGCCGGAGGCGGAAGAACGCATCTACAAGGACGGACGCAGCATGGGGTACCATGACCCCCGATGCGGCGCTTTCTGCGGCCTCTTTCCCCGCCAGGCCGCCGTATACCTGGCCTTTCCCTACGGCGACCGGCTGCCGGACCCGGACGGCCTTCTGAAAGACCAGGGCCGGCACGTCATCTTTCGTCCCGGCGATGCCTTTCCCGAAGACGCCCTCTTCCACCTCCTCGTGGCCGCCCTGCTCGTCGGGGCCGATCCACACCGCTGAGCTTGACCCCACCGGGGGTGACGGCGGGGCGTGCTTCGTCACAAGAGAAAAACATGAAACCCCTTCAAGGAAAGATCGCCCTCGTCGCAGGGGCTACACGCGGGGCAGGGCGCGGCATCGCCTGCATGTTGGGCGAGGCGGGGGCCACGGTCTACTGTACGGGACGAAGCACGCGCGACAAGGTGCCGACCCGGCGGCGTAAGGCGAAACAGGCAGCCTTCGACCTGTCCAGCCGACCGGAAACCATCGAAGAGACCGCTGAGAGGGTCGACGCCCACGGCGGCATCGGCATCCCGGTACGGGTAGACCATACGCTGGCCGAGCAGGTCAAAACCCTCTTTGATCGCATCAGGAACGAGCAGGGACGGCTGGACGTGCTGGTCAATGACGTCTGGGGCGGCGATGAGCTGACCGAGTGGAAGACGTTCTGGCGGCACGATTTACAGAAGGGCCTGTTGATGCTGCAACGCGCGATCCATTCCCATATCATCACCGGCTATTATGCCGCACCCCTCCTGATTGAAACCGGCCGGGGCCTCATCGTCGAAATCACCGACGGCGACCACTTCGGGTATCGCGGCACGTTCTACTACGACCTCGTAAAGACCTCCGTCATCCGCATCGCCTTCTCGCTGGCGACCGAACTCTACCAACACAACATCGCGGCGCTGGCGCTCACCCCCGGCTTCCTGCGCTCGGAAGCAATGCTCGACCACTTCGGCGTCACCGAGGCGAACTGGCGAGACGCCGTGGCGGACCAGCCGGACTTCGCCGAATCCGAGACGCCGTTTTACGTCGGGCGGGCCGTGGCGGCGCTGGCGGCAGACCCGGAGATCCTCCAGAAGACCGGGCGCGTGTACGCCGCCTGGGACCTCGGGCCTGCGTACGGCTTCACGGACGTGGACCGACGCCAACCGAACATGCGCCGGTGGATCGAAACCCACATGCCCGCGCTCGGCCCCTGGAAAAACTGTGATGAGACGTTTTACGCGTACTGGGGGTTGCCGTCGGCCCAAAAGGCATAAGCCCCTGCAACTTGCCTTGCGTTTTGTCGTTGTGGTGCGCAAGGAGCGCTTTCTTCAATAACAGGGCTCCTTGAATTGTATATATTTACGCGTACGAGCATCCGCTTCGACCCTGGGCTCACGTCTATGCAGTAAGGCTACGACTTCTTGTAACGGATTCACTGCCGTTTAATGCGTTATGTTGCAAGAGCAAAGCCGACTCTTCCAGCGCCTGCTTTTTTTCGGGGACTCCTTCCTGGTAGCGCTCGGGTGGGTGCTCGCCTATTACCTCCGCTTTGAGGTGTTCGTGACGTGGCCGGTGCCGCTCCCTGAGTGGTTGCCCCTCTCGCGCTACCTGACGTTTTTGCCCTGGATCGTGCTCGCCTCGGCCTTCGTGTTCTGGGCTTCAGGGCTCTACGTGCCGGACCGCGCGCAACGGCTGCCGAGCCTCATCTTCGGCGTCGCCAAGGCCGTAGCGCTGGAACTGCTCGTCGTGACCGCCTCGCTGTCGTTCTACCGCGCCCTCTACTTCTCGCGCCTGACGCTCATCCTCTTCGGCCTCGTCACACCGACGCTGATGGTGCTGCTGCGCCTCTCGCTCTATTTCTATGTGCGCCGGGCGCGGCAACAGGGTAAAAACTTGCGTCGGGTCCTCATCGTCGGCGCCAGCGCAGTCGGGCGGCGGCTCGAACGCTCTATCAAAGCCTACCCGTGGATGGGCTTCGAAGTCGTCGGCTTCCTGGACGACCACGCGGCCGAGGCTCCCGACGTGCTCGGCACCATCGACGAAGCCGTCGCCATCGTGGATCGGTTCGACCAGACCCGCCCCATCGACTACATCTACATCGCGCTTCCGCTGTCGGCAGCGGCGCGTATCGAGGCGTTGCTCAACGCCTTCTCGACGCGCCTCGTCCACGTCTGCCTCGTGCCGGACCTCTTGCAGTACGACATCATCAACAGCCGCATCACGGACGTCGACGGCCTGCCGGTAATCCACCTCATCGACGAAGCGCCGATCGAGTTTCGGCGGGGCGTCAAACGCGCGGTCGACATCGTCTTCTCGGCGCTGGTCTTGCTCGTCACGTCTCCCCTGATGCTCCTCATCGCCCTGCTCGTGAAGCTCTCGTCGCCCGGCCCGGTCTTCTACAGGCAGGAACGGATGAGCCTCAACGGGCAGACGTTCCAGATGCGCAAGTTCCGGTCGATGCCCGTCGACGCCGAGTCCCGGTCCGGGGCCGTCTGGGCCGGCCCGGAGGACAACCGGGCGACGACGCTGGGCAAGTTTTTGCGCCGCACCTCCCTCGACGAGCTGCCGCAGTTCATCAACGTGCTCAAGGGCGATATGTCGGTCGTCGGCCCCCGCCCGGAACGCCCCGTCTTCATCGAGCAGTTCAAAGACCACGTGCCCCGGTACATGCTGCGCCACAAGATGAAGGCCGGCATCACCGGCTGGGCGCAGGTGCACGGCTGGCGCGGGAACACGTCCATCGAAAAACGCATCCAGTACGACCTCTACTACATCCAGAACTGGTCCCTGACGCTCGACTTCAAGATCATGTGGATGACCGTCTGGAGAGGCTTCGTGAATGAGAATGCGTATTGACGTTGCGGGCCGCCGGGGTGATTACTGCCAGACGCAGCGTTGGCGGCCTCTTCACTTGCGAGGCTCCTGCGGTGCCTACAGCACTTTGTAGAAGGTTCTATCTATCACACGCGGATTATGATTACCGTCGCGGATTTGCGTACCGTCCCGCTCTTCGAAGACCTGGATGATGAGGCCCTGGCCTGGCTGAGCGAACACTGCGAAGAAGTACGGCTCGGCGCGGGCGACGTACTCACCAGGGTAGGCAGCCCGGCGGAATGGCTCTTTATCACGCTAGCGGGGCATATTCGCGGCGTCTTTCGGGAAGGGGGCCGGGAGGCAGGGGGCTTCATCTTCAAGCCGGGCGACGTGGGCGGGATGTTGCCGCATTCGCGCCTGACGCACTTTCCGGCTGAATCACGCGCCGCCGAGCCTTCGCGCGTCGGGAGACTCCACGTGCGCCACTTTCCGGAGATGCTGCGCCGCTTTCCCGTGCTCGACACGCGCCTGGCGCACCTCATGATCGACCGCACGCGGGCCTATACCCGGGATCAGCTTCAGCAGGAGAAGCTGGTCTCGCTCGGGACGATGGCGGCGGGCCTCGCCCACGAACTCAACAATCCGGCCGCTGCGGCCCGCCGTACCGCGCAGCACCTGCGCGAAACGCTCCAGGCCTTCGACGAGCACGCCTCCGCGATGCTGCGCACGATGATGTTCAAAGAGCCGGACGGCGACGGCGACCCGTTCCAACCGGTCTACGACGTGATCGGGAGCAAGCCGCCCGCCCTGGACCCGATTACGAGGAGCGAGCGTGAGGATGAGTTAGCCGACTGGCTGGAGGAACGAGGCGCCGGAGATCCCTGGGAGGCCGCGCCCGTACTCGTTTCGGTGGGCTTCACCCGGGCGATGCTCGAAGCCTTTGCGGAAGCGCTGGTGGAGGAGCACGTCGTGGACTTTCTGAACTGGCTGCCGCGCGACGTCGAGATGCGGCTCCTCGCCGATGAACTGGCCCTAAGCACGATGCGCATCTCCGACCTGGTTTCGGCGATGAAGGCGTATTCCTTCATGGATCAGGCCCACGAGAAGCAACCGGTCGATCTCCACCGGGGCCTCGACAACACCCTGACCATCCTCGGACACAAGCTAAAGCATCGTCAGATCGAAATCGTCAAGCAATACGGCGACGTGCCTCCGGTTCCGGCACACGGCGGAGAACTGAACCAGGTATGGACCAACCTGCTGGATAACGCCATCGCCGCCGTTCCCGAGCAGGGCGGGCGCATTCAGATTAAGACCTGTTATGACGCCCCGACCGGGCAGGTACAGGTCGACATCATCGACAATGGATCCGGCATTCCCCCCGAGGTGCAGGAACGCATCTTCGAACCCTTCTTTACGACGAAGGGGCCGGGCGAAGGGACCGGGCTGGGGCTCGACATCGTCTACCGCATCGTCACGGCCCATCACGGAGGGACCATCGCTGCCGCCTCGGTGCCGGGTGAAACATGCTTCCAGGTGCGCCTGCCGGTAGACGCTATAGTCCACTGAAAAACGATCGCAACGAATACATGGCAAAACCCGTCATTCTGGCTGTTGACGATGACCCCCAGGTGCTGCAGGCCGTGGCGCGTGACCTGCGCCGCCGGTATGGCGATACCTATCGGATACTCCGCGCCGAGTCGGCAGGGGAAGCGTTAGAAGTGGTTGATACCCTCGACGAACGCGGCGAGCCGGTAGCGCTCCTCCTCTCCGATCAGCGCATGCCGCAGATGGACGGCGTGGCGTTCCTCCGTGAAGCCATGCAACGCTTTCCAAAGGCCAAGCGCGCCCTGCTCACGGCCTACGCCGATACCGAAGCCGCCATCGCGGCCATCAATCGCTCCCAGGTGGACTATTACCTCCTCAAACCCTGGGACCCCCCTGAACAGCGGCTTTACCCTATCCTCGACGACCTTCTGGCTGACTGGCAGGCGGGGTACCGGCCCGGCTTCGGCGGCCTGCGCATCATCGGGGACCGATGGTCGGTGCAGTCCCACGCCATCAAGGATTTCCTGGCCCGCAATCAGATTCCCTACACGTTTCTGGACGTGGAGGCGAGCCAGGAGGCCCGGGAGATCGTGCAGAAAACCAGTGCCGCGTCCGGGAATGGCGTTGCCCTACCCTTCGTTCTACTGCCCGGCGGCGAGCGCCTGATGGCACCTACACTGTCCGATCTGGCCACGCACGTCGGGCTCCAGACGCAGGCTAAAGAGCCGTTCTACGACCTGGTCATCGTCGGGGGCGGTCCAGCCGGGCTGGCGTCGGCGGTATACGGTGCCTCAGAGGGATTACATACCGTACTCATTGAGCAGCAAGCGCCCGGCGGACAGGCTGGCACCTCCAGCCTCATCGAAAACTACCTCGGCTTTCCCGCAGGGCTTTCCGGGGACGACTTGGCCCGGCGCGCGACCACCCAGGCCCGGCGCTTCGGCGTCGAAATCCTGGCCCCTCAGACGGTCTACGCCTTGCGCATCCAAGGGCCTTATAAGCACCTGACCCTTTCTGACGGCAGTGAGATCGCCTGCCACACGCTGATGCTGTCGATGGGCGTGACCTGGAGCAAGCTACTTGCCGAGGGTGCCGAGCGGCTGGCCGGGCGCGGCGTCTACTACGGCGCGGCCATGACCGAAGCGATGCACTGTCAGGATGAAGAGATCCACATCGTCGGCGCGGGCAACTCGGCAGGGCAGGCGGCTATGTTCTTCGCCGACTATGCCCGGAAAGTGGTCATGCTCGTCCGCAGCGGTACGCTGGCAGACAAGATGAGCCATTACCTGGTCCGGCGCATCGGCGAGCACGAGCGTATCGAGGTGCGGCTGCACACGGAAGTCATGGCTTGCCACGGGGAGGACCATCTGGAAAGCCTGACGCTTCTGGACAACCAAACGAAGAAGACGGAACCGGTACAGACCCGCTATCTCTTCGTCTTCATCGGCGCGACCCCTCACACCGACTGGCTCGGCGAGGAGGTCGCCCGCGACGCTCGCGGCTTCGTCCTCACCGGGCCGGATCTCGATCCGGAGAAACACTTAAAGCGTTGGCCCCTGGAGCGGGCCCCGTTCCTGCTCGAGACGAATGTGCCGGGCATTTTTGCATCCGGCGACGTGCGTAGTGGGTCGGTCAAGCGGGTGGCTTCTGCCGTTGGCGAAGGCTCGGTGGCGGTGTACTTCATGCACCGCTTCCTGGCTTCGCTATGACCTTTGCGGCTACATTTCACCGCCGGGCCGCAACCGATCGCAACCTGTTAGCAAATGGGCTCTCGGCGCATTTCGCCGTTTGGGGAGTACATTTGATTTTGACTGCGTCAAAATCTAACAGTCAAATTCTATGATACAGCTTCACGACATAGCTTTGGCCTTCGGCGGACAACGGGTGCTGGACGGGTTGACGTGGACGATCAAACCCGGTGAACGCATCGGGCTGATCGGGCCGAACGGAGCGGGCAAGACGACGCTGCTGCGCGTGGTGGCGGGGTTTCAAGACGTCGACGGCGGAACCATCGCACGGAGTAGCACGGTCGGGTATCTCGACCAGGATGTGCAGGAGGCGAACGCCGAAGGCACCGTCCTTGATGAAGCCCTGCACGCCTTCGACGCCGTGCTGGCCCTCCAGGACGAAGAACACCGCATCACGCACGACCTGGAGGCGGAGCCCGACCACACAAGCCCACGGTATCTGAAGCTGCTGCACGCCCTGGAGCGGGTCCACACCGACCTCGTCACAAGCGAGGCACACCTGATCCGCCCGAGGACGGAGACCGTCCTGACCGGGCTGGGCTTCGAACCCGACGACCTCGACCGGCCCCTTCGTACCTTCTCCGGCGGATGGCGCATGCGGGTTGTCCTCGCCCGGCTCCTCCTCCGCCGGCCCGACGTGCTCCTGCTCGACGAGCCGACGAACCACCTCGACATCGTCAGCATCGACTGGCTCGAAGACTACCTCAGGAGCTACCCCGGCACCGTCGTCCTCGTCTCGCACGACCGGTATTTTCTCGACCGGATGGTCACTTCCATCGCCGAGCTGGCGAACGGGCAGATCACCGAGTATGCCGGCAACTACGCGTTTTACCTGGCCGAACGCCGGCAACGACGGGCACTTCAGCAAGCGGCCTACGAAAACCAGCAGCGGCAGATTGCCCAGACGGAACGGTTCATCGAACGCTTTCGCTACAAGGCGACGAAGGCCCGCCAGGTGCAGAGCCGCGTCAAGCTGCTGGAAAAGATGGACCGGGTAGCGCCTCCCCCTACCGACGACGCCGAGATCTCCTTCCGCTTTCCCCCGCCCCGCCGGTCGGGCCGCATCGTCCTGGAGTTATCCACCTTCTCCAAGACCTACGACACCGCCGAGGGATCGATCCGCGTCTTTGACCGGGCCGGCCCCCTCGCCGTAGAACGAGGCGACAAGATCGCCCTCGTCGGCAAGAACGGAGCGGGGAAGTCGACCCTTGCCCGCATCCTCTACGGAACCGAACCCTTTGAGGGCACGCGGGAGTTGGGATACCACGTCGACGTCACCTTCTTTGCCCAGCATCAGGCCGAATCGCTGAACCCGGACCATACGGCGCTCGATGCGCTCCGCGCCGTAGCCCAGGGGCAGGGCGACACGGCGCTGCGCACCCTCCTCGGCGCCTTCCTCTTCACCGGAGACGACGTGTTTAAGAAGATCCGCGTGCTCTCCGGCGGTGAGAAGAGCCGCGTGGCGCTGGCACGCACCCTCCTGCACCCCGCCAACTTCCTCATCCTCGACGAACCCACCAACCACCTCGACATCCAGTCCACCGCCGTGCTGATCGAGGCGATGAAGCAATACACCGGCTCCTTCGTCGTCGTCAGCCACGACCGGCACTTCCTGGATCAGGTCGTCAATGCGGTCTGGTACGTCGGCGAAGGGACGGTACGCCGGTACCAGGGCACGTACTCGGACTACCAGTGGCGCCTCCGGCACGGCACCAGCGCACCGGACGCCCAGACCGGGGAAACACGGGACGAGACACTGCCGGCTGCAACGGACGAGCCGGACGAACCCGCACGCAGCGGCGGCCCGAAGACCAGGGAGCAGAAACGCCGCGAGGCCGAAGCCCGCAACCAGGCCTATCAGGCCCTGCAAAACGGCGAGCAGGCCGACTACAGTCTGCTGACGTCCCATCAACTCCAGACCCTCTACACGCAGACCGAGGCCGCCATCCTCAAAAAAGAGGAACGCCAGTCCACCCTTGAAACCACCCTGGGCGACCCGACGCTCTACGAAGATCCGGATCGTGCCCAACAAACCACCCTGGCCTATGACGCCGTCCAGGGAGAGCTGGCAGCGCTCTATGCACGGTGGGAAACCCTGGCCGAGCACCTGGAAGCCTTGTAGAACCACTCCGCGCATGTTTTACCGTGCGGCCCCATGCAATGCTGGAAGGCCAAGACAAGGGCCTGTCTGCGAAATCCCGTACTGACGAAGTAAACAGGGCGCCCTCCCAGGGCTTCTCCAGAATGACCCTCCTGGGAGCAAGCTCCGAGGTATCCGTCTAAGGAAGCGGTTGCTGTCCGATGCACGCATCGGGGTAGGCGACCCGGAAAAGAATCACGTTGCAGCCGCACCCTAAACGGACAGGTCGACCGCTCGCGCCTCGGCCCTCGGCGAGCGGGGCAGGCTGAAATCATGCTGGATGCAATAGGCCGTGGCCTCGGCAGAGAGCAACACACCCGGCACTCCGGCTCCCGGATGCGTACCCGCCCCTACGAAGTAGAGCCGGTCCACGTCTTCGCTGCGGTTGTGGGGGCGGAAATAGGCCGTCTGGGACAGGCGGGGTTCCAGCGCAAAGGCGTTGCCGTACAGGGCATTCAGTTCCCCCTCGAAGTCCAGCGGCGTGAAGACGCGCAGCACGTCGAGGTGATCGCGCAACCCGTCGAGGCCCCAGGCTTCCAGAAACGTGAGCACGCGCTCCGTGAAGCGAGGCGCTTCCTGCACCCAGTCCGTTTCGCTGCGCAGGTTGGAGACGGGGATCAGCACATACATGCTCTCGCTGCCCGGCGGCGCCATGCCAGGGTCGCTGCGCGTGGGTACGTGCAGGTACATGCTGAAATCCTCGGGCAGCGGCTTGTGGCCGAAGATGTCGTCGATGAGCCCTTTGTAGCGTTCCGCCAGGATCAAGGTGTGGTGCTGCAACTGTGGAAACCGCTTGCGGACGCCCAGGTAGAGCAGAAAACAACCCATGCTGTACGTCATCCGCTCGACTTTCCGATCCGTCCAGGTCGTCCGCCATCGCGGTGCAATGAGGTGCCGATAGGTATGCCCGACGTCTGCATTCGAGACGACGAGGTCTGCCCGGTACGCCCGTCCGCCGGCGACGGCCCCGACGGCCCGCCCGTCTTCCACGAGGATCTCTGACACCTCGGCGCCGGTGTGCAACCGCCCGCCCTGCGCCTCGAACAACCGCCCGAAGGCGTCCACCAGGGCATACATGCCGCCTCGGGTAAACCAGACCCCCTGCTCTTTTTCCAGGTAGGGAATCATGATGTACACCGAGGGCGAACGAAATGGGTGCCCACCGATGAAAAGGGGATGAAAGCTGAAGATGAAACGATGCCGAAAGTCCTTAAAAAAACGCCGCACGTAGGTGGACACCGGCAGATAGGCCTTCAGCCGCAATGCCCGTGGCGCGAAATCGAGCATCGACCGGACCGTGTCGAACGGCCGCGCGCCCAGCTTGTCCGTGATCACGGCGTCGTACACGGGCCGGATGGCTTCCATGAAGGCGTCGTACCGATTTGCATCGGCCGGGTTGAAGCGGCGCATCTGCGCCTTCATCGCCTCCGCCTCGCCTGTGTAGTCGATGAACGTGCCGTCGTGGAAGTAGATGCGGTAGAAAGGGTCGAGCGGAATCAGGTCGAGATAGTCATGGAGCGAACGCCCGGCGGCCCGGAAGACGTCGTCGATGATCGCAGGGGCGGTGATCAGGCTCGGCCCCATATCGAACGTATAGCCGGCTTCTTCAAACTGGTAGGCGCGGCCTCCGATCTTGTCCCGTTTCTCCAGCAGGGTTACCTGCACCCCGGCGGCTTGCAGACGGTTGGCGAGCGCCAGGCCCCCAAACCCACTGCCGATGACGAGGGCGTTCTTGAGTGCGTGAGGCATAGCATCCAATCGTAGTCGTTTCCGGGAAAGCGTTCGAAGCAGTCTGTGACGTTGGTTTTTACAGGCGGACGCCGGGCCAGTGGCGCGGCGCGTCTTCTCCGTGCGTGTGCAACAGGGCATAGATGCGCTCGACTTCCTGCAGAACGCACGCCTCGACCTGATCCATCGCTGCCTGCCCCTCCGCCCAGGGCAACGGGTCGCCGATGGAGATGAAGGCCGAGGGGGCCGGTGTGTTCAACATCTCCAGATGAATCCCGACGGGCAGGATCACCACGGGCTCGAGTACGCGGGCGAACAGGCGGAAGCCCGGCTGGAAGTCGAGCGGCCTGCGCCAGGAGGGCAGGATGCGTCCTTGCGGGAAGAAGGATAGCCAGAGACTCGCGTTGCGCTGCCGGGCCGCCTTCAAAAAACGCACGGCCTTCAGGAGCGAGGCGGGTACGCCGGGACGGATCCCCACCGCCCCCATCCACCGAAAAAAAGGAAAGCGGGCGCGTTGTTCTTCCAACATCAAGGTATACAAGGGCGCCTTCGGGGCACAGCGACGATGGACTTCACGCAGCAGGAAGCCGTCCCACCAACTCACGTGGTTGGCTACCAGGAGGACGGCCGTGCCCTCAGGGAGCCCGTCGGGAGCCCCGGCGAGATACACCCCGGCCAGGCGCCACCGCATGACGGGGCGGAAGCACCAATAAAACAACCGCAAGGCCAAAGGACTCCAGCGTGTCCGGATCACATCCGTCTTTCGGGGTAACGTGCCCGGCAAAAGGGGCAACAGGCTATTCATGAGTCGCTCCTTCCGACGCTACTGAGCGGACCAGGGAATCCCGGAGCGCCTGGTGCTGCGACGTCTCCGGGATGTCGGTCTCCAGCAGGAAACGCACCATTGTCTGGTAGAGGGCCGGCGGAAAGTGCCGCCGGTGGGCCGCCACCAACCGGGCCAGCACGCGCCCATCCTCTGCAACCGCCCCGCCGCGTCCCAGAAAACCGGGCAAGAAGTAGCAACTCAGCAACCGAAGGTAGCGGATCTCTACGTGGTCGGGGTGGTGCTCCGTCAACGCATCGAGGATCGCCAATCCCTGAAAAGAAAGCTGAAGGAGGGTGGTAAGCCGAGCCCAGATGCCGAACTCCTTCCGCACGGGTGCCCTCGCGGTTTGGACCTCGGGCCGCGACGCACCGGCCTTGCGACGTTCGCATTGCAGGTGTAGCAGCCGCCAGCGTGCCCGTAGACTGAGCCAGACTTTTTCCCACACCGAGGTGCAGGCGCGATGGTGGAAGTTGTCGTACCCATGGCGCCGGATGTCGCGATGAATCCCCCGATACACCTCCGAGGCCACCGCCACCACCCGGCCGAACGACGGGGGCAACACGAGGATGCCCTCCCAGGCGTGGTCGTAGTACTGTTCGGCGAGTTCCATCAATGTCTCTATGACCGCGTGATAGGCCGGCGTGACGGCATCGCCGGCGGCCATCGCCTCCAGATCGGCACGGCTGAGCCCATGCGCCCGGAGCAGGTGGGCCGGAAGGTAAACGCGATCGGCGCATATATCCTCGCCTACGTCGCGCAGGATGTTGGTGATCTGCATGGCCCGGCCGAGCGCGGCGGCCCGCTCATGCGCCCAGGCATCACGCACGCCGAAGAGATAGCAGAGCCAGATGCCTACCACCGAAGCCACCTGATACGCATACCGGTTCAAGGCTTCGACCGACGGTACATTGACGGTGCCCAGGTCCATCCGCACACCCGCAACGAGGTCTTCGACGAGCCGAAACGGAACACCGGCTTTTACCGAATCGTCCATCAACGCATCAAGCCACGCGATGCCGGAGCCCTTCCGGTCGTAGGCCGCCCGCGCCAGCGCCAGCCAGCGATCCAGGCGAGCCTCGACCCCCTCGACCGGCTCGTCGGCGGCCTCATCCACCAGATCGTCCGTCAGGCGGCAAAAGGCATACACGCAACTCACCCGGCGTCGATCCGCCGGAGAAAAACCGAGCGCGGCAAAGGAGAACGAGAGCGAGTTCTCGGCAAAGTAGTTCCATACGTCGGCCCGCACGCCCCCGGGCAGCCCATCGCCGGAACTATGCGGAGGCGGCTGGGGGGCGTGTCCCTTTCGCCGTGCTGCATCCTCCCCGGCAACCGCGTCGGCATCGGGGCGACGCAGGCGATGCCGGATGAACCAGGCCCACGCACCGACGGCGGCCCCCGTCGCCAGGGCGCCGCCCCAGAGGCCGGCAGCCAGCACCATGCCCAGCGGCATGAGCAGCGTGAGCCCGTAATACCACCCCATCCAGCGTACCGAGAGCCTGTCCACCCACCGGTCTATACCGCCTCCGTGCAGCAGCCCCATCAAGACCAACCCGGTCAGGTACCAACCGCCCAGGTTGAGGAGCGGCATGCCGTAGTAGATCCCCGCCTCCCCCCAGGTCCAGTACGAGGTCAGATAACTCATGGCCGGGTCGAGGCTCAGGTCCCACGTCGCCAGGATGAACGCGCCCAGCCCCATGCGGAGCCATCGATGGCGCCGGGCCGGCAAGGCGGCGTACGCCAACACATAGGACGGGATCGCCATGCCGAACCAGCCGAGCGGGATCAGGTAGGGCACCCGGCCGAACCATTGCGGCCCAAGCATGTCGGTGTACCGATAGACCCCGAAAGGAAGCCCGTAGGTCGTGCCGATAAGCTCGCTTGCGAGGCTCGCCGCATAGACCGCTCCGAACACCCCCAACCATCGCCATGCTACCCGGCGCACGAGGTAATAGCCGAGGATCAGGCCGGTCAACACCACGTGAACCTGCGCGAAGAGGCGAAACGAGACCCCGTACAGGGGCGCCAGATCCGGGAAACGAGCCAGGTTCCGGGGATGCAGGGCGAATACGAAATAGCCTGCTACCGCGAAGACCGTAAACGCCAACAGCGCCCAGAGAGGACCGTACGTCAGCCGGTAGGCTCTTCGCCGGGCCGGGCGCGGCAGCATGGATGATGAAAGGTTCATCGTATAGGCAAAGGTTATAGAGCCGGCGCCGGGTCGCTACCCGTCGGAGGAAGCCAACCAGGCTGAGAAAAAGCTCAATTGCTCAAAGTATTGCAGATCCAAAAAGGGCTTCGGCCTTTCCGAGAGCCGAAGCCCGCCTCGCAATCCACTACCGCCCAGGACGAGCCGGTACGGATGTGCGGTGTCGTACAACTGACGGAGCATATGCACGAGGTGCACCGCATCGGGCAGGGCCTGAGGGGGCGGGAAGGATACGCACACCAGCGACGCGCCGTGCCGGGCCTGCTGCGACGCATACTCCTCCGCCGGCACACGCCCGCCGAGGTATACCGCCCGCCATCCGGCTTCCATCAAAAGCAGCCGTACCATGAACGCGCCGATGTCATGCACGCCCGTGCGCTCGCACCCTACGATCGCCATCGGCCGTGGAGAAGCGTCGCCGTCGGTCGGAGGATCGAGATCGAAGCGAAGGGCATAGAGGCTCTCCCGGACGATCTCCGTCATGCGATGCTCCTCGCCGACCGTCAGCCGGCCCTCCTCCCAGGCTTCCCCGACGTGGTGCAACGCCGGCGTGATGATCCGGTCGAACAAGACGCTCAGCGGAAACGCCATGTCCATCAGAAAGCGGTAGAGGGCCGCCGGCAGGTGATCCGCACCGGCCTTGAGCCAGCCGTACAGCAAGGCGGCAAGGTCGCTATACACCGCTTCCGACCAGGCCTGGTTGACACCCGCCCATACCGAAGCCTCGAAAGGATGCAGCGCCAGCAACCGGCAAGGCAACCCCTGGTCCCGCGCCAACTGCATCAACGCGTCCAGGGGAATACGCCGATGCCCGCCCGGCGTGTAGCTGCAAGCCAGCGTCTCGGCATTGCACCAGCGCTTCACGGACGACTCGTGCACGCGCAACAACTGGGCGGCACGCTGCGTCGATACCTCATAGAGCGTATCGCTCATATTCTCTATATGATCGATATAATTTCGAACAACATATGGTGAATATACTGTATATCGTTCATTATTTTCAATTGGTCGTTTTTATATTAACCCGGAACGTAACAATTTGCGAAAGACAAACCCTTTCAGGTAGTATGCTAGCGCTGGAATGGACTACGACGTGATCCTCATAGGGGCGGGGCACAATGCGCTGATCACGGCAGGATACCTGGCGCAAGCGGGCTATCGCGTCGGCGTCTTTGAGCGACGGGCCCGCGTGGGCGGCGCTGTCAGCACCGAAGAGATCGTGCCGGGCTATCAGTTCGACCTGGGCGGCAGCGCGCACATCCTCATCCGCCTGACGCCCATCGTCGAGGAGTTGGGCCTGGCGCAGTACGGGCTGGAATACCTCGACCTGGATCCCCTCTTCTTCGCCCCCTTTCCTGACGACGACGCCGTGTTCATCTATCGGGATGCCGACCGGACCGCCGATCATCTCGACCGCAAATTCCCCGGCGAAGGGGAACGGTACCGGCGGTTTATTCAAGACTGGCAACCCTTTGCGCGGGCGGTTTTAGACGCCTTTTTGAGCACGCCGAGCCCGTTCGAACTGGGCCGCACCATGATCTTCCGCCGCACCGTCGCCGACTGGAAGCAGGCCCTTCCGATGATTCTCAAGCCCTACGGCGCCGTCGTGGATGCGTATTTCGAGGAGGAGAAACTCAAAGCCCTCCTCGTATGGATGGCGGCCCAATCGGGGCCTCCGCCGACGGAGCCGATGACGGGACCGTTCCTGCTGTGGCACCCGCTCTACCACGAAGGCGGCATTGCGCGCCCGCGTGGCGGCTCGGGGGTGCTGACCCAGGCCCTGCGCCGGCAGATCGAAGCGCACGGGGGCGACGTCCACACCGCCTCGCCGGTGGCCGAGATCCTCGTGGAGAAACGCTGTGCCGTAGGCGTTCGCGTGGGTAACGAGGCCTATACGGCGCGGGCCGTGGTGGCCGGCACGCACGCGCTGGAAACCTTCGGTGTGTTGCTCCCCGAAGCCCACCGACCGCCCGGCGCCGCGTCGATGCGGGTCGGCAACGGCTTCGGGGTCGTCCTGCGGCTGGCCCTGCGGCAGCCCGTCGTCTATACGGCCTGCCCCGAACGAGAGGCCCGCGTCGCCCTGCAACTCCTCTGCCGGGATCGCGCGCAGCTTCAGCAGGCGTACGGCGAGTACCTCGGCGGCGCGCCCGCCTCGGACCCGCCGCTCGTAGCAATGACCTTCAGCGCCGTCGACGAAACGCTGGCGCCTCCGGGCGGCGAAGTCCTCTGGCTCTGGGCGCAGTATTTTCCGTATGCGCTGGCCCACGGCACCTGGGACGACCGCGCCGAGGAGGTAGCCGACGTGATCCTGACGGCCTTCGAACGCTACGCACCGGGTACGCGAGACCATATCGTCGGCCGCCTGTTTCAGCATCCGCTCTGGCTGGAACGGGAACTGGGGCTCTACCGGGGCAACGTGATGCACCTGGAGATGAGCCTCGACCAGATGTTCATGCTGCGCCCGTTTCTCGGGATGGCGAACTACCGCACGCACCTCAAGGGCCTGTACCTGACCGGCGCCAGTACGCATCCCGGCGGCGGCATCATGGGCGCTTCCGGCCGCAATGCCGCCCGCGTCGTCCTCAAAGACCTGGACCGGAAGCGCGTATGACGTACTGGCAATTTCACGCCGTGTTTATCCTGCCGCCCCTGCTCCTGCTGGCCTTCGTACCACCGCGACCCTGGACGCGGCGGGTGCACCGCAACCAGGATCTCTTTCTCGGCCTCATCGGTCTCATCGCCTTCGCCTACACGACCCCCTGGGACAACTATCTGGTCTACCGGGGCGTGTGGTCCTACAGCGCGGGACGCGTCCTGGGCGTCGTCGGGTACGTGCCGGTCGAAGAGTACCTGTTCTTCCTGCTGCAACCGCTGTTGACGGGGCTCTGGTTCTACCGGATCCTGCCTGCCTCAAACGTGGTCGTGTCGTTACCGGCAAGCCGACTCCCCAACGCGGTAGGCACCGCGACGTCGTTGCTGCTCGGCCTCGTCGGCCTTTTGCTGCTCCGGCACGACGGCGGCCTCTACATGGGGTTGAGCCTGGTCTGGGCCATGCCGGTGATGGCCGGGCAGTGGGCCTATGCGGGCCGGTCTATCTGGGCACTACGCCGCTACGGGCTGATCGGCGTGCTCGTGCCGACGGTCTACCTCTGGGTGGCAGACCGGATCGCCATCGGGCTTGGCATCTGGCAGATCTCCGAGCCATACACCCTGGGCTGGCACCTGGCGGGCCTACCGGTCGAAGAGGCCACGTTCTTCCTGGTGACAAACCTGCTCGTCGTGAAAGGCTTGATCCTGTTCCTGCGAGGCACGGGCGCGCGTTAAGCACGATCCGAGGGATGCGATCTCGCAACGCTTGGTCAGGCGGCGCTCCCGCCAAGACGCTCGAAAAACAAGCCCGCCTTGCGTGTCCTGAACCGATATTCGACCGAGCCTGACCAATCCTCAAGACCACTGGGTCGAAGGCGATACACAAGGTAGACTCGTCTTTCAGGACGATAGCCTCCTGCTCCAGTTCCGGTAGCATCGGCTCGGGGATGCTTCCTATGCCAAAAAGTCGGTATAAGAGCGGCTTACGCATCAGATTCATACCATGGCAACGAGCGCAAGGGGACGGTCTTGAGGGTCAAGGGACTATGCCGAGAAGATAAAGCCCCGATGGACCAGGCAACGGTCACCGTAGATCAATAAGAAGGTAGCTTTTGCCTGTAATCTATTCCTGATGGTCCTCTTATGAGTTTGCCTAACGCGGAAGCTAAACCACGCCGTACGGTCACGATGTGATCCCAAGATAGCGCGGAAGCACGACACATGAAACCACCGGCTCGCCCTGCGGCGGCTCGCAGGCCTGGTTACACGAGGACGCCTCCTACCGCTACCCTCACGGTTTACGTTTGACGTTTTACGCTGTCTCTACAAGCCTACCCACCTCGATGGCTGCTACTGCCCCAAAGCACTTCTCATCCAAGATTCAAGCGAACAAGCCCACGGGGATGCCACAATATCGTAGCTTGACAGACGGTCTCGCCACCCACGCCCGAGGATGCCATGATCACGCTCCAGCCGTACCGCCCCGTCCTCACCTTCGGCCTCACCGTGATCGCCATGTACGGCGCCGCGGCCCTGGTCGCCGCCGAGATCGTACGCGGCACGCAACCCGCCGTCCTCGCCGCCGCCCTCACGCTGGACCTGACTCTCATCGTTCCCGCCCTCTACTACGGACTGCTGGTACGCCGCAAAGGATGGCCCTCGATAACCGTCGCCCCGGTCTTCCTGCTCAGCCTGCTGGTCGCTTCGTTCGCCATCCCCGCCGATCATCAGGGCTTGTTGCACGTCTTGCAGTACCTGGCCGCGCCGGTCGAGGTGTTGCTGCTCGGCTCCCTGGGCTGGACCGTCGTACGGACCGCACGGCGCTTCCAACGCCATACGGCACCGGATGTCCTGGATCGCCTGCGCGAGAGTCTTTACCCGCTCCTCCACGCACGCTGGGCAGCCGACGTGCTGGCGTACGAAACCGCCCTCTTCTACTATGCCCTTTTCTCCTGGCGGATGAAGCCAGATGACCGGATCGCGAAACAAGATGCCTTCTCGTATCACAAAAGAAGCGGGTACGGCGGCGTACTGGCCGGAATACTGGTCGCCATGCTCATTGAAATGATCGCCCTGCACGCCTGGCTCTGGACCTGGCAGTCCGTCTTGGCCTGGCCGCTGACGGTGTTGAGCCTGTACGGGGTGTTGTGGCTTCTGGGCGACTGGCAGGCTGTCCGCTTGCGCCCGATCGTGGTCGAGGAAGACGCCCTGACGATCCGTATCGGCCTTCGTTGGACGATGCGCGTGCCCTTTGCAGCCATCGCCTCGGTGCATCCGATGGCGGACCCGTCGCCGCCGCGCAAGCAGCCCGGCCATGTGGAAGCCGTCCTGCTGGGCCGGCCGCACTACCGCATCACCCTGAAACAACCGATCATGGCACAAGGCTTGTATGGGTTTCGCAAAAAAGTAACGACGATCGGCTTCACGGTAGACATGCCGGACGCCTTCGAAACCGTCCTCCAGGATCGTTTTGCCGCCTGGATGCAACGCCATACTTCTGAGTCCTGCTGACGCTACCTCAGCCATCAACCCCCTCAGATCGGTGCTCTTCCGTTTTCACACCCCGTTCCGGCCTTGCGTGCGAACGTCGCGACGGCTCCTCTTCTTGCTGGCTTGCCTTATCGGGGCAACACCGGTCGCATACGCACAGATCGACAAGCTGCCGCACCCGGACACGACCAGCGGCAACTTCTTCGGTGTGGCCGTCTCGGTGGATGGAAATCGCGCGCTCGTCGGGGCCAGCAGCGAAGACACCTGCGCCGACAACGCCGGGGCCGCCTACCTCTTCGAAAAAGACGCAGAGACCCACCACTGGCGCCGGGTCGCCCAACTCATGCCCACCGACTGCCTGCTCGGCCTGTTCTTCGGGCGCTCCGTCTCGCTCAGCGGCGACCGGGCGCTCGTCGCCGCCGCCGCCGAGTTCTACGCAGCGAAGACGTCGAACGCGGCCTACATCTTTGAGCGAGACACGACCGGCACCTGGGTGCAGAAAGCCAAGCTGACCATCGACACCGAAGAAGACGAAGGCCCCTTTGCCGCCTCGGTCTCGCTCGACGGCGACCGGGCGCTCGTCACTACCTGGGGAGACCCTTCCGGCGGCCGGTACGGCGGGGCCGCCTACCTCTTCGAACGAGACGCTACGACGGGCCGCTGGGTCAAGAAAGCACGGCTCACAGGAAGCCGGGGCCTCCGCGCCGGCATCTTCGGAGGAGCTGCCGCCCTCCAGGGCGACCAGGCCGTCGTAGCCTCGTCGTCCTACTTCCGGTATGAACCCGGCTCGGTCTACATCTTTGAGCGCGACCCGGCCACCGACACCTGGTACGAAGCCGCCTGCTTCGGCGCAATCGACGACTTCTTTATTTCCGTCGACCTTGAACGAGACCGCGTCCTCGTCGGCGAGAGTAAAGACGGGCGCCGCGAGACGGGCGCGGCCACGCTCTACACCCGCGACGCGAAGGGCACCTGGCACCTGGCGGCCCGTCTGCAACCGCCTACCCCGTACGACCACGGCGGCTTCGGCTCGGCGGTCTCCCTGTCCGGCGACCGGGCGCTCGTCGTCGGCTACGACGAACAGCTCCGCCTCGATTTCAACATCGACCGCGTCGTCTACGTCTTCGCCTACGAGGCGGAGACCGACACCTGGGCCTACCAGACGATCATCGACATCGGCCAGGTAGCCTTCGGCACGGCGATAGACCTGGATGACAAGGTCGCCCTCATCGGCGATGCTTCCGAACGGCAACCCGGTGCCGCCTACGTCGTGCGCCTTCGCTAAGCGTTTCCTTGTTTGAGTGCCTCCGTGTTTGAGGGTTCGAGTGGTTGCGATCGTCGCACTGCCACCCAAACACGTTAACACGGAAACACCCTACCACCGGATATGCCAACGCGAGCGCTACCCGTCTCCCTTCGTACCTTCCCGCGAGGTGCCGGGCGCCTCGGCCAACACACGATCCAACCAGTCCCGTAGCGGGGTCGTCGCCCCCGGCAGCAGGGGGAGAGCCCCTACGCCGATCTCATCCAGCATCCGGTAGAGACGGCTCCGGGCAAACGTTCCCGGCGTGGCTTCGCGGTAGGGAAACAACGCGAGCGCCTGCACGACGGCGCGCCCACCGCCCCGGCGATCTCGGATGGCGTCCCGGTATCGATGGAGGTCGTTGAGCGCCTCGGCAGGCGGACCGGGCGTGCCGTAGCGACGGCCGTACGACGGCGTGGCATCGAGGCGATACTTGGCATCGAGGACGTACTGCGCAGCCGTACCCTGCGCGTTGCGCAGGGTAAGCAGCAGGTCCGGTTGCTGCGGCACGAGGTAGCCTGCACCGCCAAACCGAGGGTTGTACGTCACTTCCAGCCGCCGACGCCCTGCCAGCGGAAAAAGGATCGTTTGCCGGCGCCCTTTGCGCAACCGTAACCGCAGGCCGCTTTGCTCGACGGCGATGAGGGATTGCAAGGGGGCTCGCTGCCCGGTCGCCTCGGCGGCCAGGCGAACGAGGGTCAGAAAGCACCAGTATTCGTAGAGCAGGTGTAGTTCTTTGAGCCGGAGGTGGAGCGGCCCGCCCTCCAGCGATAAGCCCTGCTGTAACCGCAGGCACGCCTGATAGGCTTCTCGGTAACCGGAAGCGCTCAACAAACGCCACGGCGGCTCCTCCGGCGCTTCGCCCTGGACTTCCTGGATCATCGGGTGGTGCGCCAGGCGGGCGAGGCGCTGTTGCAAGGCCCCGAGCTCCTCACGCAGGTGACGCTGCCGCAAGCCGATTCGTCGAGGCGCTACACCTGCCTGCAGATCGGCCAGGCGGGTGCGAATCAGCGCGAGCCGGGCGGCGAGCCATCGATGTTCCGGCGTGTCGAGCGTGTACTGGCCGGCCCCGCCCGGCATCCGCTCGTGTACCCGCAACCCGCCGTCCATGACGCACCAGGCACCGCTCCCGGCCCCCCGCTGAACGGCCCGGCGCAGCGTGGCGTCAGGCCGGCGGAGGCGGTCGATGCGATGCGTCGCGACGCTATGCCGGATCCCCTGGTGAGGCCGTCGGGCGATGTACTCAAGGGCTTGTTCCAGGTCGCCTACCACCTCTTTGAGCAGCAAAACCCATCCGACTGTGCCCGAGACTTCAGCCGGTAGAGCCCGCCCCGGTTGGTAGGTGGCGCGCAGGCATTCCAGCACCAACTCGGCCGCGATCTCCCGAACGTCGTCTCGCAGCGCCTCGTAGTCGCTCCGATAGTCCAGCTTCGAAGGAAAGACCTCGACGACGAAAGCCACCTGCGGCACCCCGTCCGCCTCAACGACGAACCGGCTCTGCCCCACCTGGGCCCCGAAATTGATCGTTCCGTGGACGACGCGACTATCCTGCGAGCGTTGCAGGCCCCGTATCAGCACCGGGTCCTGATGCCGAATATGCAGGGCGGCTCCGGCCCTACTCTGCACAAAAAGCGTGTAGTCCGTCTCCTCAAAGAGAGGCGCTCCTTCTCCGTGCTCCTGATCCTGGTGGATACGCACCGTAGGTTCCGCCCCGTACCCCTGGCGCTGCACGACCAGCCCGAACGGCGGTCCTGCGTGCTCCGGCGTCACCGGCACCGGCTTCCCTCGCCGCCGGCTCCAGACGAGCGTAAATACGGCCGTTTCAATGGAGAAGAGTGGGGTCATTGAAGAACAAAGTGCCCGGTCACTTCGCGGTCTTTACCCGCGTGTATCCTCAGCATGTACGTGCCTCTGGCCAGCGTACTGAGGTCGAGTTCCGCCCGGTACGATCCTGCACGCGGGGGGTGTTCCTCGTACGTGACTATCAACCGACCCAACACATCGAATACTTCCAATCGTATCTTCCTGGCCATGCTAACTTGATAGGCCACCGTCACCACGCCAGCGGATGGATTGGGCCAGACGGCCTCCAGCCTTAGCGACTCCGGAACGAGCGCCGCGTCGCCCTGAAGGGCTTCCGTTGCCGTTCCGGTACTGCCCAGGTTTTCGTACCACACGATATGAGGCTCACGTCCCTGTCGTGTAACGAGATCAATGTCTCCGTCAAGATCGATGTCGGCCGCCAGGAGTGCTCCTATAGTACCAGTGCCAACTCCCACCACCTGCTCCGGCCAGGTTGTCCCTGGATCGGCTTCATCCCCAGGATTTTCATACCAGACCAGCGTGTGCGGACGATGAGAAGCCTTTGCAAAGGCAACATCATGGTCGCCATCGCCGTCAAGGTCGCCTATCGTCAGCGCTTCAGGGCCCCAGATGTCCGACACACCCCGCTCTTGAAAAGCAATCGCCCCGCCGCTCGTAAACACCGGGATGTCGCGAAAGCTACTGTTCTTGTACCACTGTACTTGTCCTTCATCCGGACCGACATCCGAGTTGATGTAGGCGCCGAGCACCACGTCGATCTTCCCATCACCGTTGATGTCCGCCGTCTCCATCACGCTGATCAAGCGATCCCACATGGGGACTTCTCTCGTGTAGGACATCAGTTCGCGCCTGAAATCGAGGCGCAGCGAGCCCGGCTCGCGCTGCTCGAAGTGGAACACCATGTCGTTGTTGCGCTCAAAGCTGCGATGACTGAAGACAAGGTCAGCGTCGCCATCGCTGTCGAAGTCGGCAGCGGTGAGCCTCCCTGCCGGACCCGGCGCCAGGGCTTGGGCGCGTCGAAACCGATCCCCACCCCCGGCGCCCGTGTTCTCGTAGAGGCCGACGTAGAGCCCTCCCTGAAGCACGTCGAGATCGCCATCACCGTCGAAGTCGACGGCGATGAAGGGACCGCTCTCGACGGGTTCGATGACCTCAAGCGCACTGAATTGTCCGTCCTCGTTGGCCGCCCAGAACAAGCCGCTGGAGCCAAACAGCATGTCATTCCCGAGAAGCAGATCAAGGACTCCGTCGCCGTCGAGGTCTGCGGTCTTCAGGGTGCGGACCTCGGGAGGCAGATCGGCCAGGAGCGTCTGGGCCGCGGCGAACTGCCCAGTACCGTCGTTCTCGATCCATACGAGGGCGTCAGTCGTGATGGCTACGAGGTCGGGATCGCCGTCGCCGTCGAGGTCGGTAATAGCAAGGGCGCGCAGGGGAGGCGCCTCAATGGGCTGCCCCTCAGAAAATGTGGCCTGTCCTGACGCACGTAGGGGAGCCAGCACGGAGACACTGATAAAGAGCCAGGCCTGGAGGGCATGGCGGGCAGTAAGATCTTTTGCTTGCTGCCCGCCGCTGAGATGTTGTATCGTCATGGCTTTCAAAGCGTTGGATGGAGACCTTCATCCCTTACACGCCCATCGCCCAAACGATCCCTACGGATCATGCCCTCCCAACGCCCCATCCTTCGGATCGTTGCCTTCGACGATCCCGACGGCCAGCGTCTCTTTGGAGGTGCTGAGGGCAATCATCGTCTCGGTACGCACGACGCCGGGGAGCGACTTGATCTCTTCACGCAAAAAAGCCTCCAGGCGGCTTGTGTCCCGGACGCGCACCTTCAACAGGTACGAAAAGCCTCCGGTGATACAATGGCATTCCTGCACCTCCGCCAGCCTGTGCATCTGCGCCACGAAGGCCGCCTCCTGTAATGCATCTTTCCCTGCATCTACCGTATTATTCGATCCTCCGGCAGTGAGCATGTCATCCTTCATGAAAAAACCGAACCTGCACCCCGCGATGGAAGACCGCCTGCAAGCGCTTCTCGGCGAACTGGTCGCCTGTAATTCGATCAACCCGACCCTGGCCGGAGGGCCGGGTGAACAGGCGGTTGCGCTGCACATCGCCCGTCGGCTGGACGCCCTCGGCGTGGCGGTGGACGTGCAGGCGGCAGCGCCGGGCCGGCCCAACGTGGTAGCGACGATACCGGGCCGGGGCGCAGCACCCCCGCTCCTGCTCAACGCCCACATCGACACCGTCGGCGTCGAAGGCATGGACGACCCTTTCACCCTCCGCCGCGACGGCGACCGCCTGTACGGCCGGGGCGCCTACGACATGAAGGGCAGCGCCGCCGTCATGCTGGCCCTGGCCGGGCACTTCAGCGCCGCGCCGCCGCCCGGCGACCTCCTCCTGACGTTCGTGGCCGACGAAGAAGACCGAAGCCTCGGCACCGAACACCTCGTCCGGCACTGGCTCCCCACGCTGAACGCACCGCCTGCCGGAGCCATCGTGCTGGAGCCGACCGAGGAAAAGATCGGCGTCGCCCACAAAGGCTTCGCGTGGCTGGAGATCGACGTGACGGGGCGCGCGGCCCACGGGAGCCGGCCCGACGAAGGCGTCGATGCCGCGCTGCCGCTGGGCGCGGCGTTGCACACGCTGGGCACGATAGCCCGAGAACTGGCGGAGGCTCCCGCCGATCCGTTGCTGGGCCACGGCTCGCTGCACGTCGGCCACCTCAGCGGAGGGACGGCCTGGAGCGTCTACCCGGCACAGGCCCGGCTCGGTTGGGAACGCCGCACCCTCCCCGGCGAGATCGACGCCACAATCCGCCACGAACTTGACCGGGTGCTGCATGCCGCCGCCGCCGCACCGGGCGACCACCGCGTACAGGGAAACATCGTCTTCACCCGGCTGCCGCACCGGGTGGCGACCCGTAGCTGGCCGGTACGCCTGCTCCAGCAAGCAGCCCCCGGGGCCGCCATCGCCGGCGTAGCCTTCTGGGCCGATTCGGCGCTCCTGGGCGACCATATGCCGACCGTCCTCTTCGGCCCCCGGGGCCACGGCGCCCATGCCGTCGATGAATGGGTCAGCCTGCGCAGCCTCGTCACCCTCTACGAAACCACGAAGCACGTCATCGAGAAGGCAGCCCACCCTGCCTGAACGCCTCCGGTGCAACGTGCGGAACCCTCCGCGTACAAAGGGTGCTAAACAAGTAACACACTCGGACGTTAAACGGCACCGCATAGCAGGGTTGTTGGTTGAATGCTATGCTTCAGCTGAGCATTCATTCCAACCTGCTGTCATTGTGCCTGCGCCTACCCGTCTGCTCTCCTGTATCCTCCTGACGCTCCTGATCGCCGCCCCCTGTCTCGCCCAGGACGCACCGGACAGCCTCGCCGGCGGCACCGCCTTACCCCTTTTTCTCGACTGCGACAGTTGCGACGACGACTACATTCGACGCGAAATCACGTTCGTCAACTACGTCCGCGACCGTACGCAAGCACGGCTCCACCTGCTCATACCCACCCAGGACACCGGCGCCGGGCAGGAATACACCCTCTACTTCATCGGACGAGAGGACTTCCTCGGTATCGCCGATACGCTCCGGTACGTTTCCAGCAACACCGACACCGACGACGAGCGGCGCGCGGGCCTTGTGCACGTCATCAAGCTGGGCCTGATGCGCTACGTGGCCCGCACCCCCCTGGCCGATCACCTTGCCATTACCTTCGACGACGAACAAGAACAAGCCTTGCAGACGGCCCCCGAGGACGACAAATGGAACTTCTGGGTCTTCAGCGTCGGCCTGAACGGATCGTTCGAAGCCGAAGAGGTCACCGATGAATTTGAGATCGAAAGCGACCTCGACGCCAGCCGCCTCACCGAACGATGGAAGATCCTGTTTTCGGTCGACGCCGATTATTCCGAAGCGCACTTCGAGATTGAGGAAGAGATGGAGAACGAGACGATCACCAGGACGATCACCAGCACACACCGCAGCGGTGACATCCGGGGCCTGGTCGTCAAGAGCCTGGGAGATCACTGGTCGGTGGGAGGATTCGCCTCGGTGAGCACCTCCTCGTTCGACAACACGGCGCTGTCGGTAGCCCTCTCGCCGGCGGTCGAGTACAACCTGTTTCCGTATGCCGAGTCGACGCGCCGGCAGTTTCGGTTGTCGTATTTTTTGAATCTGCGATCCTTCGACTACGATGAAATAACCGCCTTCGATAAGACCGAAGAGATGTTGCTGCATCAATCGCTGGAAGCGAGCCTGGAGTTCGAGCAGCCCTGGGGTGAGGCAGCGGCAGCCTTCGAGGTATCCAACTACCTGACGGATTTCAAGGAGAGCCTGCTGGATCTCTACCGGCTGGAACTGTTCGGCTACATCGAAGCACGCCTGGTGCGCGGCCTGTCGATCTTTGCCGAGGGCAACATCTCGCGCATCCGCGATCAGGTGTCGCTGCCGAAGAAGGAGGCTTCGGAGGAGCAAATCTTGCTGGGTAATATCCGGCTGCCCACATCCTTCGAATACGGCTTCTCGCTCGGTTTGAGCTACACGTTCGGTTCGATCTACAACAACATCGTCAATCCGCGTTTCGGCTCTTGAAAAGGAATTGGGTGTTTTCACGGGCTATCGTGCTGGTTGAGGGTTATCTTTTTACGGAGGGGCCGGCAAACACGCCGCCGCCCGACACCTGAACCTGCTTGCCCGGTATTGAACCAGAGAGGCCGCTCCATGAAAGCTACCCCGTTCGTCGGCATCGCCTTCGGCATCGTCCTGTTTGCCACCGTCACCGTGTTCGCGCTGGCCCGCGAGGAGGCTTCGGTGAACGTCGCCCCGTCCCCGTCCGTAAGCCTGGAGCCTGCAACCATGGAGGAAGCGGCCCGGGCCTTCCTGGCCCTGCTGGATGACGACGCCCGCGCCACCGCGCACAGGACTTTCGACAGCGAAGAACGATTCAACTGGCACTTCATCCCGCGCCGGCGCAACGGCCTGCCGCTCAAAGCGATGACCGATGCGCAGCGCGAGGCGGCACATACCCTCCTGCAAAGCGCCCTGAGTGAACAAGGCTATACGAAAGCCTCCAACGTGATGGCGCTGGAACGCATCCTGGGCGTGCTCGAAAACAACCCCTCGCACCGCGATCCGGACAACTATTACGTGACGATCTTCGGCACGCCGTCGCCCGAGGCCCCGTGGGGCTGGCGCTTCGAAGGCCACCACCTCTCGCTCAACTTCTCCTCGGTGACGAATGCGCTGGTCGCGACGACGCCCGCCTTCTTCGGCGCCAACCCCGGTGAGGTCCTGAGCGGCGAGCACAAGGGCTGGCGTGTGCTCGCGGTCGAAGAGGACCGCGCCCGATCCCTGCTCGCCCTGCTGGACGACGCCCAACGTGCCCGGGCCATGATCGCGACGACGGCCCCGAACGACGTCATCACCGGGGCGGACCGCCATGCCCGGCTGGAACGCTACGAAGGCCTCCCGGCCTCTGCGATGACGCCCGCCCAGCGCGACACCCTGCTGCACCTGATCGAGCTGTACACCCACAACATGCCATCCGGCGTCGCCGCCGCCGAGTGGGAACGTATCCGGGCTTCCGGCATCGACAGCCTGTACTTTGCCTGGGCCGGCAGCACCGAGCGCGGCGAAGCCCACTATTACCGCATCCACGGCCCCACCCTCCTCCTCGAATACGACAACACCCAGAACAACGCCAACCACATCCACACCGTCTGGCGCGGCTTCGACCGGGACTTCGGCGAAGACCTGCTGCGCCGCCACTACGAAGAGAGCGACCACCACGATCATTGACCTGAACGCAGCATCCATCCCAGCCCCCGAGCGACTTGTTACTTCGCCCGTCGGGCCTGGCCCCTACGCGAAGAGTCGGTCGACGGCCCCCACGGCCGTCCGTATCCGCGCCTCGACGGAACCGGAAACCAGCACGTACGGACGCTTCTGGCGGGTCAGTTCGGCTACGTAGCGCCGGTGTAGCGCCGTGCGCACGGCCCTCCCCTCCCGTTGCAGCGGGTCGGCCTCCCACGGAATTCCGAGGGGTTTTCATCGGTCAGATGCCGGACGTCAAGGGTGGGGAAGAGTTCGCACATCCAGCGGTAGCGCAATGCGCCCGGGATGGGTTCGCACGCCCGTGTGGCGCCGAGCACCGTGAGGCCCTCCACCCGCCGCCGGGCCTGGTCGATCAGACGCAGGTGCCCCCGGTGCGGCGGCATGAACTTGCCGAGGACTAGGCCGGTACCGAAGCGCCTGCGGCGCGCATCGAGTTCCTCCATGCAAAATACCCCAGGATAGCAAGCCCCAGGTAGATGCCGTGCAAGCCGGCCGTGAGATACAGTTCGCGGGCGATGTACACCCCCACATAGATCACGTCCACGGTGATCCATACGAGCCAGTTCTCGAAGAGCTTCTTGGCCAGCATCCACTGGCCGGCCAGGCTCATGGCGGTGGTCAGCGAATCCCAGAACGGCAACGCGGCATCGGTGTAGGTAGCCAGCCCGGTGGCTAACCCCGCCACGCCCACGACGACGAGGCCGAGCAGCACCAGCGCCGCTCGGGGTGTGACGCGTGAGATCTCCAGGGCGCTTTGTTCGGTCCCGCCCCGAAGCCATTGATACCAGCCGTAGACCGAGAGGACGGCATAGATAACGTACAGTCCGGCATCCGCGTAGAGCCGGGCCTGAAAAAATACGACCACGAACAACAACGCGTTCAGCAGCCCGATAGGCCAGGACCAGACGTTCTCCCGCGTGTAGAGCCACACGCAAACCACGCCCGTGACGAAACCAACCGCTTCGACGTAATTAACAGACCCGAGGATATCCATGTCGTTCGCGCTAGCGTGCAGGAGTACGACGTTTCCTCGTAGATTAAGGAAACCCACACCGACCAGCAAAAATCCGCAACCCCAATCGTATGCAATACACCCGCCTCGGCCGCACCGGTCTAACCGTCTCTCGCCTTTGCCTCGGATGCATGAGCTACGGCGACCCCGGATGGCGCTCCTGGATCCTCGATGAAGACGCCGCCCAGCCGTTCTTCCGCACCGCCGTCGAGCGCGGCATCAACTTTTTCGACACTGCGGACATGTATTCCTACGGCGTCAGCGAAGAGATCACAGGCCGAGCGCTGCGCACCTACGCCAACCTCGACGAGATCGTCCTCGCCACGAAGGTCTTCTTCCCGATGCGCAACCGGCCCAACATGGGCGGGCTCTCCCGGAAGCACATCATGCAAGGCTGCGAGGCCAGCCTCCGCCGCCTCGGCGTCGAAACCATCGACCTCTACCAGATCCACCGTTACGACCCCGATACGCCCATCGAGGAAACATTGGAAGCGCTCGACCGGCTCGTGCGGCAGGGCAAGGTGCGCTACCTCGGCGCCAGTTCGATGTTTGCGTGGCAACTCGCCCAGATGCTGGGCGCTTCGGACCGCAACGGCTGGATGCGCTTCGCCACGATGCAGAATCACTACAACCTGATCTACCGGGAAGAGGAACGCGAGATGATACCGCTCTGCCGGGCCGAAGGGCTGGGCGTGATGCCCTGGTCGCCGCTGGCGCGCGGCCTGCTGGCCCGTGCCGAACCCGCAGCGGAGTCGGCCACCGCCCGCGCCGACAGCGACACGTTTATCGCTCGCCTCTACGACCACCCGAGCGATACCGCCGTCCTCGCGGCCCTGCGCCGCGTCGCGGACGCCCGGGGCGTTGCGCCGGCGGAAATAGCACTCGCCTGGCTCCTCGCCAGGCCCGGTGTGGCGGCGCCCATCGTCGGCGTCACCAGGCTGTCCCATCTCGACGACGCCCTCCGCGCCGTCGACCTTACGTTGACGGACGAGGAAATCGAGATGCTGGAAGCCCCCTACGAACCGCACCCGGTGCGGGGGCATGACTGAATGCCCGCAGACCTGACAGGTTTGCCCCACCAACGGGATAACAAGCGCGAAAGCTGCTCGGGTTGCTTTCCGATGCACGCATCGGGGTAGGCGACCCGTCAAAGAATCCCTCGAAAAAAAGTGTTGCCGATCACCCGGCTACATCGCAACGCCCTCACCCATCCTCGCTGCCCGAAACACCCCGTCCGCCGCCTGCAAGACCTTGCCCCGCAGGCGCGGCGAGAGGTCGGGGTTCTCGGCGAGGAACTGACGCACCGTCTGCGCTGCCGAGGCCGAGCGGTGGCCGCCGAGGGTGGCGTCGAGCCAGCGCTGCGGGAAGAAGATGTCGCCGGTGCGCTGGATGGCAGGGAGGAGGTCCAGGCTGGGGCGGATGTATGGCTCAGAGGCTTCGGCGCGAAGCGGGTGGTGCAGGTACGCCAGCCCCTCCAGCACCCACGGCTCGTGCGTCCGGTTGGCCTCGTCGGCGAGGCTTTCGAAGAAGGCATCGCGCACCGAGGCCTCGGCTGAGAGCGCAGGACGCACGAAGGCAAAGCGCGCCTGCCGGTCGACGTTGGTGATGCGGGTCGCCTGAAGATCCAGCACCGCCTCAGCATCGGCCACGCCGCGCACGGCCAGGGCCTGCGCCATCGTTGTGTAGTCCTGCTCCGAAAACGACAGCCCGTCGATCGGCTGCACGCGTTGCCAGACCGCCCGCAGCCTCGTCAGGCTGCCGTCGGTCAGGGCGAGGCTACGGAAGGCATTGAAATAGGCGGCCTTGCGCGTTGAAGACGGCGCCTGCCGCATGAGGGTCCAGCACAGCGTTTCGAGGGCAGGTGCCCGACGCTCCCGTACGTCCGGCGGGAGGTAGCGCCAGTAGGCTTGCGTCAGATAATCCAGGATGCGCTGCACGTTGAGTTCGTCCGTCTCGGCGGGCAGGGCGCGGGCAGCCAGGTCGATCAGCACCTCGGGCGGCACCTGGGCATCGAGCATGGCTTCCCAGAGCGACACCCAGACGATGCCGCGCACGAAGGGGTCGGTCACCCCGGGCAGGTGATCCAGCAGATAGGCCCGGCTGGCCTCGTCCAGGACGAAGAGGCCGTAGCCGAGGCCGCCTCCGTTAGCCAGGATGAAATCCGGCGCGGGCAGGCCCGCCGCATCCGGCAGGGCTACCCCCGGCCCGTCGAGTTTGACTTCAAGACGACGCAGGGTGTCCGGATAGGCCAGCAGCACATCGAGGCGCTGCGTCCACACCCGGCCCTTGCCGTGCGGGTCTTCCTGTGCAAGCCGCAGCCCGGCGATGCGGCCGTCGCCGCCGAGCGTGAGGCCGGTGCGTACGATGGGGCGTCCGGGTTCCTGCACCCACACCTCGCTCCACGTCCTCAAGTCCTCATCCGAGAGATCATCCAGGATGGCAATCAGGTCGGGCCAGGTAGCGTTGCCGAAGCGGAACCGGTCGAGGTAAAGCCGCAGGCCGTCGCGGAACGTCGCCTCACCGACGAGCCGCTCCAGGTGCCGCATCACGATGGGCGCTTTCTGATAGATGATGGCCCCGTAGAGCGTGCCTGCCATCTGGAGATTCTCCAGCTCCTGCCGGATGGCATTGGTCCCTTCCGTCCGGTCGACCTCGTAAGCCGCCGGGTAGTGCGCCAGGAGAAAACGCAGGTCGTGGTGCACGTCCGGGAACGACGGGTTGACGACCTTCGCCGCCATGAAGTTGGCGAAGACCTCTTTCGTCCACACATCGTCGAACCAGTTCATCGTCACCAGGTCGCCGAACCACATGTGGGCCGTCTCGTGGGCGATGAGGCTGGCGCGGCCGAGCAACTGGTTCTGCGTGGTCGATTCGTCGAGCAGCAGGCTGGACTGCCGGTAGAGGATGGCGCCCGGATGCTCCATCCCGCCGTACTGAAACGACGGGATCAGCACGAAGTCGAACTTGTCGAACGGATACGCGATGCCGGTATAGTCCTCCAGCCAGGCGAGCGCAGCCCCATGCAGGTCGAAGACCGCCTCGCGGTTGCGGCTGACCTTCTCGGCGTCGGTCTCCCGGTGGTACATCGTCATCGTCCGCCCGCTGCGTTCCGCCGTCTCGGTCTCGAACCGGCCCGCTGCGAAGGAGAACAGGTAGGTGCTGATCGGCTGCGTCTCGGCGAAGCGGTAGGTGATCCCGCCCGGCATGTCTGCTTCGGAAGGCCCCTCCGGCATACCGTTCGCCACGGCCTGCCAGCCCTGCGGGACGTGCAGCGTGAGCCGGTAGCGTGCCTTCAGGTTGGGCTGGTCGAAGCAGGGAAACGCGAAACGGGCGCGGTCCGGGACGAACAGCGTGTAGAGAAAATCCGCATTGCGGTTGAGCGCACTTTCCCCGGCGATGAAGTCGACAGCCACCGTGTTGTCTCCCTTCCGCAACGCCGCCGCCGGGACGACGATGTGCCCGTCTATGACATCGTAGGACACGGCATCGGCGCCGACGCGCACCGCGAGCACCTGGTCGGCCGGCTGGTTGAAATCGATCACCAGCGGGTCCTGGGCCTCAGCGAGGTGCAGCCGGATAGTCTGCTGCCCTTGCATCGGTTCCTCAAACTCCTGCGGGATGGTAAACGCGATGTCGTAGCGGAGATCTGAGATCGTCCGGGCTCGGTGCCGGGCCAACGTCCACGACACACCCGGCGCCGTATCCGGCGCGGTGTCTTCAGCAGACGTACAGCCGGCAAGGAAAAGCATGAGCAGGACAACAAGCGAGGCAAGGATTTTCTTCATGCGCAAGCGAAAGGATACGGAACTGGTAGGATCCGCGAACGCCCGTAATATCCGGGTCCGATACCGGTTAGTGCAACTTCAAATACAAAGGCCCGAAGGGTTGTGCAACCCTTCGGGCCTTATGCCTTGCTGATGAAGCAGCGCCTTACGGTTCGTAATAGAAGGAGGTCTGTGCGGTGTTCACGCCCACCGCGCCGTCCCCTGTATGCAGCCGCCGCAGCACCGAGAGCGTGACGATGTAGGTGCACTTGTGCAACCCGGCCGGCAGATCGACCGACGGGTTGTGCAGGTGGTTGATGCCGGGCGAATCGGTGTTTCCGGCCAGCGGGATGGCGGCGTCGCTGGTGGCCGGCTTCGTCGCCGCGTCGTTGAGGTTATGGTTGTACGATCCGTCATTGCTGCGCACGTTGATGTTCACGCTGGCAATGTGCGGGTGATGGACCGTGAAGGCGACGTGCGGGCTCCCGGTGAGCGGCGTGCACGCCGTACTCGACAGATGCTCCGCCATCGCCACCTTCAGGTACGCCGCATTGTTGTTGACGACGATGTTATTGAGGGTAGTGCCGCTGCCCGGCATGGCGTTGAAGATGCCGTTGGGCTTGTCGACCACCTCGCGGGCTTCGAAACGCACGGCCTTCCGCTCGATGCCGATCTGGTTGGCCGCCGGCACCGCATCGCCGGGGTCGCCGACACCGGGCGGGACGTTGGGTTCCGTCGTGAGGGCGTTCGTGTTGATCGCCATGAGGGCATCGCCGTCCACCCAGACGAAATCCGGCAGATCCGCCGGCGTCAGCGTAGGATGCGCGGCAAACGTGCGGTTGATGGACGTGTTGACGTCGAGCCACCCATCGGCATCCAGATCGACCTGCAGGGCATCGATGTCCACGAGCTTAAACGGGCTGTAGCGGATCATCTGACCGATCTGCGTAGGCGCGAACAGGTTGACGTCCGGGCCGGCCCCGACGATGCGGGTAAAGTTGGCCGCCGGCAGCGGCGCGCCGCCGTTCGGCGCCACGGCAGCGCTCACCAGGAAGCGATACTCGACCGGGTGGCCGTTGCTGAACCGATCGGCGCTACCGAGCATCCGCACATTCGAATGAAACGCATACTTGGCCGCGCCCGCATAGCCGTCGGCGTCGAAATCGTTGAGGGAGGAGGAGTCCGGGATGGTGAACGCCGTCCCGACCTTGGTCCATATCGTCGGAATCGGCCCGTCCGGCGGAGGTACAACATCGATGCAGAGATGCACGCAGAAGCACGGTCCTCGGTCGGCACGGCCCGGCTTGCGCCCCCGGCTCTTGGGCTCGTCGAGCACGACGTTGCCGTCGGCGTCTTCGATCTGGAAGTAGACATCGGGTCCCCCGAAGAGTTCGACGTCGATCCAGGTCCCCTGCCGAAAGCGACTGCCCGGATAGTCGATCCGGAAAATGCCGGAAGCATTGGTGACGGCCGAGCCCAGCACGTCGTGCTGCACGATGTCCGCGTCTCTGGCGGTGACCGTAAGCCCGCCGAGGCCGACGGCCCGGTTTTCACAGGGGGTCACCCGGCCGACGATCACCCACAGGTCCCCCTTGCGCCGGATACGGCACCATACAGCCGAGGGAATGACGAGAACCAGATACCACGCGTCGTTGAACCGGAACGGCTGGTACGTCCCCAGGAACAGATAGCACGGCGCGTCGAGCGCCACGCTGCCTTCCTCAAGCGACGGCGCGGGAATACGATCAATGCACACGTACAGGTCGATGAGCCCGCCTTCATAAGCCTGGTTGTCGAAGCAAAAGGCGCCGTTGCGGTCGGTCTTGCCCCGCATCACGGCGCGGGCGGATACTTCTTTGAACTGCCCCTCGTCCACGTCGCGCACGACGAGCTTTTGCGCAGGGCCGCCCGGCCGGGCCAGGCTGTCAATAGTGGCTTCATTTTGATCGGACGGAACCGCCACCACCTCGGCCCCCGCAATACGATCCCATACTCGTAAATCATCGCAGATGGCACCGTAGAGATACCCATACACGGTACAACGCTTCGCTACTTCCATGACAAAAACCTCGTGAGTGAATAGATACCGACACCCTTCGAAAACGACGAATCAACAGCGCCGCTTCCGGTCATTCCTGGCGTGCCGGCGAGCATGCTCCCGGCTGTAAGGCCGGCCTCGCTCAGGTACACCCGTTTGAAGACGTGCTCCTTGCGGAGAGAGAAGAAGAGCCTGAAACCCTGGCTACCGTGTGCGCACACGTCGTGCGGACGGAGCTGCGATTCTCTACTATTGACGGATCCGGCCTTCAAGCATAACCTGTCCTCGCAAAGAATTACAATCGAAGCGCGAGACGAAAGGTGACATCCCTGGAAAGTACTGCCATAAAAAAAGGGGGCACGGTACCCGTACCCCCCTTGGATTGCCCGCCATGCCGGGAAACGTTACTGCGAGCCCTGGGCCTCGAAACCGGCGAGGATCTGGGTGATTCGGTCGTGGTTGGCCTGATCGCCCTCAGGTAGCTTGTCGAGCGCCATCTTGTAATATTTTTTGGCGTTTTCGACGTCGCCCATGTTGGCATAGCACTCGCCGAGGCTGTCGAGAGGGTTCCAGGAGTCGGGATTACGCTCTATGTTTAGCTTGAAGACCGCCAGCGCCTCGTTCATCTTGTTCAAACCCATGAGCTGATAGCCGTAGGTATTGAGCTGGTTCTCATTGGCGAGCGGAATCGCCTCTTCCATCAGGGCGATCCCTTCGTCGACCCGGCCTGTCTGGGAAAGCAAGGTGGCCTTGACCTGTAGCGTGTTGAAGTTCTTGTTCCGGGCGATGGCCGCCTCGGCCCACTGGAGCGCTTCTTCCTGGTTGACGTTGTTCTGCGCGGCGTAGTTGGCCGCCTGAAAATAGCCCTGCCAGGTGAAGCCGCCCCGCGAGCGCAACTCGTTGCGCATCGACGCCATCACGACGTCCTGGTAGTGGTCTACCTGGACGCGGAAGGGCACTTTGCGTTCTTCCCACAACAGCGCGATCGTCACACCCCCCTGTTCGTCCTGGTCCATGAATTCGTACACCAGCCGTTCTTTGAACGGCGCCGGCGCCGGCTTGACGGTCACGCGCAGGACGTCTTCGGCTTCGTCGTAGAAAAAGCTGCCCCAGGACTCCGTGTTCGCGCTGAAGATGACGACCCACTCGGCTTCGCCGGGAATCATATGCAGGCCGTAGGTGCCCGCCGCCAGCTTCTTGCCCTCGACCAGCACGTCGTGCTCGAAGCGGATGGTCGTGTTCTCGTTGGCGCCGGCCCGCCACGGAAAGGCATTGCCCGAGCCGAATCCGTTGAGTGGTGCCGACAGGCCGTAGGGCACGAGGCCTCCCCAGACCTGCCGTCCTTTCACACCCGGCCGGCAGTACTTGATCGTGATGTCCGTCAGCCCCACCTCTTCGGTCAGCGTCGTGTAGGGGCTCGTGGGCGGGGCGGTGACCTGGGCTACGGCGGGCGCCGCGGCCGGCCAGCCGGCCAGCAGCAGCAAGAGCCCCGTGACGGGGATGATGCGTCTCGTACTCATGGGGATCCTCTCGATTGGATGGGTTGGAGGATGGGTTGAAAAAGGCAGGGCATTCGCCACCCCGCGCTCTCGGTCGCCGGAACGCAGGTACGCGCGGGCGAACACCCTGAAAGGGATCGCCGTGGAAAACCGGACCGACGCCGTCCTTTTAGGTGCTGTAAAAAATATTACACCTGGAGGAGGGTAAACCGGACAAAGAGGTGGTTGAAGCGGTCATCCCGCCTCAGAAAGGCGCGCTGAACCCGTTCTGAGCAATGATTGTGCAAGGAAACCGCTGAATCCTCGAAAACACCGACAACATCCCCGCCTCGTCCTCCTGAACGGAGCCTTGCGGCGTGAAGGATCTTGCCGAGGAGGCCTTGCAAGACCGACCGGGCGAGATGCTTCGCGGAGCCTGTCCTGAACGCAGTCGAAGGGCTCCGTATGACGCAGGGAGGTGTTGGGTGCTCATGTAAGGTTGCTGCCGCCTTCCCTGAACGCCTAGGGGCTCGGGGGCCGGGATGACAAAGAAGAAAGCGCGAGCATTACGATACCTGCGGTTAGCTGTGCGCCGGTGCGGTTTGTCGTGCACCCGTCAGGCTCCGCTACCGGTATGGGCCTGGGAAGGCGCCATCCCGAAGACCTGTCGAAAGAGTTTGGAGAAGTGCTTGGGATCCTGAAAACCGACCGCGTAGGCGACCTCCGAGACGGTGCCTGCCTGCTCTTCCAGCAACTGGGCGGCCCGCTGCAAGCGCATCGACCGGATGTAGCCGGCCGTCGAGAGGCCGGTCAGTTCCTTGAGTTTGCGGCGTAGCTGCCGGGGGCTCAGGCTCACCTCGTCGGCGAGCCACTCCGCGCCGAAGTGGCCATGGCCCATGTGCGCCTCCACGACGGCCTGCACCTGATCCAGAAACGCCTGGTCCGCCGGCGTAACCGTGATCTCGCCGGGCTGTACGGCGACCACCTCACGGCTGAACCGCCGCCGGAGCAGCCGTCGGATCTCGATCAGGTTCTCGGCACGGGCGAGCAGTTCATCGGCGCTGAAGGGTTTGTAGATATAATCGTCGGCGCCGATCTCCAGGCCCTCTACCTTGCTTTCCTCACCCGCCCTGGCGGTCAACAAAATCACCGGGATGTGGTTCAGCTCAGGGTCAGCCTTGAGCGTGCGGCACAGGTCGTAGCCGTCCATCACCGGCATCATCACGTCGCTGATGACGAGGTCCGGCGGCCGGGTGCGGATCCGGTCGAGCGCTTCCGCCCCATCACCCGCCTCCTCGATGCGATAGTGTTCCTGCAGGTGTTCCCTGACGTACGCGCGCACTTCGGGATGGTCTTCGACGAGCAGGATGGTGGGGGCGTCTGCGGGAAGCGGGTCCGGCGGTACCTCGCCGAAACCGCCGTCGGACGCTGCGACGCCGAGTGCCTGCAACGAGAGGTCGCGATACGCCTCGCCGTTCACGCCGTCTCCCGGTGCCGCTTCGGCCCGGTCTTCGGGTGCCAGGTGCGCCTCCCCCAGCGGCAGGCGTACGACGAGGGTCGCCCCCTGGCCCGGCCTGCTCTCGGCCGTGATCGTCCCGCCGTGCAGCACGACCAGCTCGCGCGCGAGCGCCAGCCCGATGCCCGTTCCCTCTTCCCCCGGCACCCCGGACGCCTCGACCTGGTGAAAACGGTCGAAGACGTACGGGATCTCCGCCGGCGGAATGCCCCGGCCCGTATCCTCAACACGGATCTCGACCTGATCTTCTTCGAACAAGGCCCGGACGCACACCGTTACGACGCCGTGCTCCGGGGTAAACTTGAAGGCGTTCGAGAGCAGGTTGAATACGATTTTTTCGAGCTTGTCGGGGTCGAAATACAACGCCAGTTGTTCTCGGTCCGCCGCTAGCCGGAACGTGATGTGTTTGCACTCGGCCATGGAGACAAATGAAAGGACGATGCCGCGAAGAAACGCGACCAGGTCGGCCCGCCGCGCCTGGAGCCGCATGGTGCCCGCCT
>Ga0302046_10000065_pt1 | contig 104219 bp, 96 predicted proteins | sample RVTome_11_FD_200261 | JGI IMG/M metagenome (GOLD analysis project Ga0302046, IMG submission 200261) | Soil microbial communities from uranium-contaminated site in the Upper Colorado River Basin, Wyoming, United States - RVT147D111 (version 2) ... | reverse complement strand
CCCATCCACCCATCAGGCTCGTGGGACTACGCGCTCGTGGGCCAGGGGCCCGAGAACTTCGGGGTCGTGCTCGAACCCATGCCCTCGAACGCGCCGAACGCTGGCACGGTCCTGGGTGGCAGCAGCATGTTCATCCCGGCGGGCTCCGAGCACCGGGAGCTCGCGTTCGAGTTCATGGTCCACCTGATCGACGACGAATACATGCTGCGCCAGGCCCAGGAATACGGGCGCCTCCCCGCTCGTCGAGGCCTGTTCGACAATCCGTTCTTCGCCGACCCGGCCTACCAGATGGTCGCCCAGGAGCTGGAGCGCGCCAGCGTCATGCGGCTGATCGCCTACCCAGAAGCCGCTGACGCCTTCGCCCAGGCGATCGAGGATGTCTTCCGCGGCCGGTTGAGCGCCGCCGACGCCCTGGCACAGGCCCAGACCCGTGCGGAACAGGCGCTCGCCGCCGAGACATGACCGCTCGCCGCGGACTGCTCGACCGGCTCCACGCACCGCCGGCACTTTCGTTCCGCATCCTGGGCGCGTTCATGCTCGTGCTGGCCCTGGCGGCGTCGGTGACGCTGTTCCTGGAGAACCGGTTGACGCGTTCGCAGGTCGCGAACCAGGCGGCCACGGTGGTCGCCGGCCAGGTCGACGTGCTGTCCGCGCTCGTTCGCAACCGGGAAAGTGACCTTGCCCAGGCGCTCCGGACCACGCGCGAGGTGCTCCAGCTCCAGGATCCCGGAGCCGTCACCGACCCCGTGCGGCTGATCCCACTGATGTTCGATCTCAAGCGCACCTTCGGGCTCGACACGGTCACGGCCTTCAGCCTCGACGGGCTTCAGGTTGCGTCCCTGTCCGGGCCAAGCGTGGCCGCGCCGCCGCCGACCGCTCTCGCCGACCTCGGGGCCCGGGAGATCAGCTCGCTGGTCGTGCCAACGGCCCAGGGCCGCCACGCGCTGGTGCTCGTGACGGCGTTCGGACCACCGGGCAATCGGGTGTTCCTGGCGGCGGGGTACCTGTTCGATGACGCCGCTGCGCTCGCGCTGCGCTCGCAGACGGGGACGGCGGACGTGCTGCTCGTCGTCAACGATGCGATCGTCGGCAGCACGTTCACGAATCTCGAGGCGGGCTCCGTCCCCCCGGGAGCCCCCCACGCCGCGGGCAATCCCCAGGTGGTCACGATCGAGGACACGGAGGTGTTCGTCGACTACGCGACCGTCGCCATGGCCGACGGCATCTGGGGCCTCGATGCCTCCGTCGGCGTGGCGCTGGGCGAGCCGCTTGCCGCGCTGGACTCGACCCTGAGCCGCAACCGGGTGCTGATGGCGCTGCTGCTCGTCCTGATGGCCTTCCTGTTGTCGTTGTGGGTGGCCCAGCTGCTCACCCGCCCGTTGCGGCAGCTGTCCCAGACAGCGACGCAGATTGCCCGGGGCGACCTGGACGCATCCTTCGAACAGGCCAGGGACGACGAGGTCGGACGGCTGGGCTCGGCCCTCGAACAGATGCGGCAGGCGGTCCGCAGCCAGCTCGGCGTCATCCGGTCGCAGGCGTCCGCCCTCCAGGCCGCGGCCGGCCGAATCGTTGGCGCCCAGGACGAGGAACGGCGGCGCATCTCCCATGCCCTCCACGATGGCGTGCAGCAGCAGCTGGTGATGCTCCGGCTGCGGATGAAGGTCGCCGAAGCCCAGCTCGCCGACGATCCCGAGGCGTTGGCCGAGGTCACCGCCCAGCTTCGTGACGAGGTCGACGGGATCCTCGAGCGCGTCCGCGAGACCAGCCACGCGCTGTATCCAGCGATCCTGCGGGACCGGGGACTCGCGGCCGCGCTGCGCTCGATGGCTGGCCGCACGGCCGTCGGTGTGACCGTGCGCGTCCAGCCTGATCCGCTGCCGCGGCTGCCGATCGAGGTCGAGGCGAACGCCTACTTCCTGGCCGCCGAGGCCGTGGCCAACGCCCTCAAGCACGCCGAGGCCGACGAGATCACGATCGAGGTCGCCTGGCACGACGACCAACTGACGATCTCGATCGCGGACGACGGCCTCGGTTTCGACCATGGCGCAGTGGCGACAACAGGTGGGCTGGGCAGCATGCGGGACCGGGTGCTCGCGGCCGACGGCGAGCTGACGGTCACGTCGTCTGTCGGAAATGGGACGCGCGTGGTCGCTCGGTTCCGAGCCGCTTCAGTCGACCGCCCGTTGGAGGTAGTAGAGGACGGCGGCGACGCGCCGGTTGAGGTCGTCGGCGTCGGCGAGGCCGAGCTTGCGGAAGATGGCGCTGGCGTGCTTCTCGACAGACCGCTCGCCGATGACGAGCCGATCGGCGATCGCGGCATTGCCCTTTCCTGACGCCATCAGGGCCAGGACGTCCTGCTCCCTCGGCGTCAACCCGGCCACTCGCGATCTCGTGCGACGCCGTTGGGCTTCCAGGAGGCTGTCGACGATCCGCGGGTCGAGCGCCGACCCGCCGCTGGCTGCCTCGTGGATCGCCTCGACGAGCTCCTCCGCATCGCCGAGCCGTTCCTTGAGCAGGTAGGCAAACCCTTCGGCCCCGTCGCCGAGCAGCTCGAGCGCGTATTCGGGGTCCGCATGCTGGCTGAGCACCACGATCCCCATCTGCGGGTGGTCAGCCCGCAGCCGCTTGGCAAGCTCGATGCCCTCCGTCGTGAACGTCGGCGGCATCCGGATGTCGGTCACCACCACGTCCGGCGGGTCCTGGGCCACCAGGGCCAGCAGCGACGCCGGGTCCCCGGCGGTCGCGACCACCTCGAGGCTGTCCTCGCTGTTCAACAGCGCCCGCGCCCCTTCGCGCACCAGCAGGTCGTCCTCGGCGATCATCAGCCGGATCGTTGCCATGCCACTCCCCGTGCCGTCGGACGTCATGCCCGGCCGCCGCCGACGTTGGCGGCTGAATCGAGCTTCGTGCTGGCACGAATGACGGTCTTCGTACCAGTACCACCATCGAAACACACCAGTTGGCACGGTGTCGAGATGCCTGCCCACGTGCTTCAGTGTCCTCCACAGCGCGGGTCACGCCGGCAGGGGCACACCGACGCGTGATCCGCGAGCGTGGGTTGCGGTCCACGCACACGAGTTGACCGTCGTCCGACTCCGACGGCCGACACGCACAGGGGCACAGGGACGGACTCCGGTCCGTCCCTGTCCTGTGTTTCAGGGGGTCGAATCCCGGAACCACTGGGATCGGGCGTAGAAGCCGATGCCGACCACGGCGATGACGGCAAACGAAAACCACTGGATCGCGTAGGACAGGTGGTTGGCCTCGTCGAAGCTCGGATCGGGCAGCGGTTCCGGCAGGTCGAGGTCTCGGGAGTTCTGTGGCACGACGGTGCGCAGGTCGACAACGACATCGAGCAGCGTCCGGGTGGTCTGGCGGTCGAGTCGTTGCGGATCCACCCAGAAGACTCGTTCCAGGACCCCCGTCGCGGGATCCTGGGGACCGAAGCCCGTGTGGCGCTCGGGGGCGCGCAGCAGGCCGGTCACGGTCGCCGGACGGCGCGGCGGCTCGGCCTCGTTGATAGGCGGGTCGTCCAGGGCCGCGGGGACCCAGCCACGTCGGATGAGCACGGCCAGATCCTCGCTCACGATCAGCGGCGTGACCACGTGGAAACCCTGCCGTCCCTCGTGCGACCGGTTGCGCTGGAGCACTTCCTCCTCGGCGGCAAATCGACCTTCGAGGACGATCCGGCGAAACTCGAGCTGTTCGGGGGGAGTCCCGCGCTCGAGCTCGCCCTGGAGGTCCGCCAGGTCCATGGCCGGCAGGTCGATGCGGCTCTCCAGTGCCTCGTTGAGGGCGCGCCGCTCGGCCAGCCGCGACAGCTGCCAGCGGCCGAGCAGCACGCACGTGACGGCGACCGCAAGTACGAACGCCAGCGTCGCGATCCGCGACGGCTGCAGCAGGACAGTCCACCAGCGAGGTCGGTCCGGCTCTGCCGGCCGCTGCTCGACCCGTGTGCGGCTCACGAGCCGTGGGCACCCATGCGGACGTCAGGGGCTCCCATGCGGGCCGCGTCCGCTGTGCGGTCGTCGGGCTTGGTCTGGCTCTCGAGCTCGGCGGCCACGCGGGCCTCGTAGTGCGCCAGCTCCCGGGCCACGGTGTCCTCATCCCAGTCGAGTGCCTCGCCGACGATGGGGGCGACCTGCCGGGCCGCCTGGACGCCACGGCCCCACGCCTCGATCGAGATCCTCGTGCGGCGCGCCAGGACGTCCTCGAGGTGCAGGGCACCCTCGTGGGTCGCCGCGTAGTGGGCCTCGACGGCCAGGTAGCTGTCCGATCCGACCAGCGGCTCGGACAGCTCGGGACGGTCGGCAACGATGTCCAGAAGGTCCGTCGCCAGCGACCCGTAGCGGTTGAGCAGGTGCTCGATGCGGGCGACGTGCAGGCCGCTTTCGGCCGCGAGCTGCCGACGCTGGTTCCACAGCGCGTGGTAGCCGTCGGCACCGACCAGCGGGATCCGCGCCGTCGGCGAGACGGGGACGCGCTTGTCCAGGATGTGGGCCGCCGCGTCGACTGCGTCCGCGGCCATGACGCGGTAGGTCGTGTACTTGCCGCCGGCGACCGTGATCATCCCCGCGACCGCCGAGCCCACGGCATGCTCGCGCGACAGCTTGCTGGTCGCCGCCGACTCGCCGTACAGCAGCGGACGCAGCCCGGCGAACACGCCCTCGACGTCCTCGTGCGTCAGCGGCGTGCGCAGGACACGGTTGACCCGGTCGAGCAGGTACTGGATGTCGGTCGCGCTGGCCGCCGGATGGGACAGGTCGAGGTCCCAGTCCGTGTCGGTCGTGCCCACCATCCAGTGCCGGCCCCAGGGGATCACGAACAGCACTGACGTCTCGGTGCGAAGGATCAGGCCGGTGTCCATGTGGACCCGGTCGCGCGGCACCACGAGGTGGATTCCCTTGGATGCACGCACGCGGACTCGCCCACGACCCGCCAGCTGCTGGATCTCGTTGGCCCAGACGCCCGTGGCGTTGATGACCTGCCGGGCGCGGATCTCGAGGTCGGCGCCGCCCTCGAGGTCCCGGGCGACGACGCCGACGACCCGCTCGCCCTCGCGGAGCAGGCCGTTGACACGCGCGCTGGTGGCGACGGCGGCGCCGTACGTCGCGGCCGTGCGAGCGAGGCTCATCGTGTGCCGGGCGTCGTCCACCTGCGCGTCCCAGTACTGGACGGCGCCGATCAGCGCATCGGGCCGCAGCGCCGGTGCCGCATGGAGGGCGTTGCGCCGCGTCAGGTGCCGGTGGCGGGGGAGCAGCCCGGCGCCACCCATCGTGTCGTAGAGGGTCAGCCCCGCGCCCACGTAGGCCCGCTCCCACACCCGACGCGTCAGCGGGAACAGGAACGGGACCGGCTTGACCAGGTGCGGCGCCAACCGCTCCAGCAACAGGGCGCGTTCCTTGAGGGCCTCACGGACGAGCGCAACGTTGTACTGCTCGAGGTAGCGCAGACCGCCGTGAATCAGCTTGCTCGAGCGGCTGGACGTCCCGGAGGCAAAGTCGCGCTGCTCGACGAGGGCGACCGACAGGCCGCGAGCGGCCGCGTCCAGGGCGATGCCCGCCCCGGTCACTCCACCGCCGATCACGAGGATGTCGAAGGGCTCGTTGCGCATTCGTTCCAGCGAAGCGGCGCGGAAGGCGGGGGAAAGGCTCGCGGTCCTCATCGGTCCCCCTGGCGAAACGGCCGTTGGCGGCATCGTACTGGCGGTTTCGTGGGGGTTCCGAGGCCGTGTCACAGCCGGTTCGTACGGTGTCGATGGACCGTCCAACCGGGAGTCGTGATGGAGATCCTCGCGGGGTTGTTGTTCCTTGGCCTGCTGCTGCTCGGCGGGCTGGTCCTGCGCGAGCGCGGTGCCCGGGGCACCACGCTGTCCGATCTCCGAGCCGAGCTGGCCCGCGACCGTGACGAGGCAACCCGGTCCGTGATCGAAACCACCGTGACGCTGGCCCGACAGCAGCTGGACGCCGCGCGTGACCAGGCGCACCAGGCCGACGCCGGACGCGACGCCGTGCTGTCCGAGCAGCTCACCGCGATGTCCTCCGAGCTCGACCGCGTGCGCCGGTTGGTTGTCGAGATGGACCAGCAACGTCGCGACGACCAGGGCACCGTCAAGGAGCAGCTGCGCGAGGCCATCCGGCATGCGCGACTGCTGGCCGAGACCACCGACGGGCTGCGGGCGGCGCTGGACAACTCGCGCGTCCGCGGCCAGTGGGGCGAACGGATGGCCGACGACGTGCTGCGCGCGTTCGGCTTCCGCGAGGGCATCAACCACCGCCGGCAGGTGACCACCGACCAGGGGCGACCCGACTACGAGCTGTTCCTGCCGCAGGGCCGCAGCGTCTTCATGGACGTCAAGTTCCCGCTGGACAACTACCTGGCGTGGCACGAGGCCCAGACGCGGGCCGAGGCGGATGCCGCCGCCAAGGCCTTCGTCCGTGACGTCCGCAACCGGATCAAGGATCTCGCCGGGCGGGGCTACGCGGACCCGACAGACGTCCTGTCGGTCGTGCTGCTGTTCATCCCCAACGACGGGGTCTTCGGCTTCGCGCTGGAGTACGAACCCGGCCTGCTCGACGAGGCCCTGGGCAAGGGCGTCCTGCTGTGCTCGCCGTCCACCCTCTTCGGCGTCCTGGCCGTCATCCGCCAGGCCATGGACGCCTTCCGCATCGACCAGTCGTCGACCGAGATCCTCGAGGCCCTGGCCGGCTTCCAGGACCAGTGGGGCCGGTTCACCGACGGGCTGGACCGGCACGGCAAGCACCTCCAGCAGGCAACCGGCTCGTTCGAGGCGCTGGCGACGACTCGCCGCAACCAGCTCGAGAAGGCGCTCGACGAGGTCGACCGACTCCGCCAGGACCGCGGCCTGTCGCTGCCCGACGGCGGTGACCGCGACGATGACCGGCCGACGGAGCGCGTCGTGACCTTGTCCGTGGCGGCCGACGAGACCGAACCCGCCCAGGCCAGCTGAACCGTCACGATGGTGGCCCGGGGGCCGTTAGCCTGCGGCGTCTCGACGAGGATGCCCGTGACACACGTGGTTCAACCCGATCGACTGATCGCCGGATGGTGGTCGGTGGTGACGGCGTTGCTCACGATCGGAGCAGGCTGGCTCGTCGGTGACAGCGGCTGGTATTGGCCCTACGTGTCCCTGCTGGCTGTGAGCGCACTGGTCTGGGGCTGGTTCCTCGTCCAGGCGCTGGCACCCAGTTGGATGAGCCTCGTCCTTGACGACGACGGCATGCGGGGACGATTCCTGTGGCAGTCGATCGACCTGGAGTGGTCCGACGTGCACCTGGTGCGAGTCGACCACCTTGCCGGCGACGCCGTCCTGGAGGTCACGACGACCGGGGGCGAGTACCGGACCCGGGTCCTGCCACTGCCGATCGGGATCTCGTTGCCAGACCTGCACGACGCGCTGGCCGCCACGCTCGGCCCGGGCCCGCAGCCTGCGCTGCCCACCTGAAACCCACGACTGCCCACCTGGGACTGGAGCCACCATGGCCATCAACGTCGGCGACGAAGCCCCCGACTTCGAGCTGCTCGACCAACACCTCGAAACCGTGCGTCTGTCTGACTACCGGGGCAAGAAGGCGGTCGTGATCGTCTTCCACCCGATGGCCTTCTCGGGCATCTGCACGACCGAGATGTGCAACATCCGGGACGCCGGCGAGACCTTCCACGGCGACGAGGTCGAGACGCTGGCCATCTCGATCGACTCGAAGCACGTGCACCGCGTGTGGGCAGAGCAGGAGGGCTTCGACTTTCCGATGCTGTCCGACTTCTGGCCGCACGGCGCCGTCGCAAAGCTCTACGGCGTCTTCAACGAGGACGTTGGCCTCGCCGAGCGGGCCACATTCGTGGTGGACAAGGACGGCGTGGTCGTCTGGGTCGAGCACAACGGCATCCCCGACGAGCGCGACCAGCAGACCTGGCGCGACGCCCTCGCGACGATCGGCGTGGGCTCCTGACGCTGGACGGGGGCGACGCGTGCTGACTGGCTGACGTTCGCCGGCCACCCGGGCTGGCCCGGCGCTCGACGGCGGTGACGTACCCTGTCTTGGGACCAGCAGCCAGTCGGTCCACGCGGGCCGAGCAAGCAGCGGAGGCCCACGTGTCCGACATCCCGCAAGCGCTCAGCTACGACGACGTGCTGCTCGTCCCCCGCGACTCGGCCGTGCTGCCCCGCGACGTGGACGTGTCGACCTCCCTGCATTCGAGCCTGTCCCTCGGTCTGCCGATCATCGCCGCCGCGATGGACAAGGTCACCGAGGCCGACATGGCCATCGCCATGGCGCGCCAAGGCGGCCTCGGCGTCATCCACAAGAACGCCAACATCGACGACCAGGCGGCCATGGTCGAGGCCGTCAAGCGGTCCGAGTCCGGATTCATCTCCGACCCCATCACGCTCCACCCCGACGATCCGGTCTCGCGGGCCGAGGAGCTGATGGCCCGCTACAAGGTCAGCGGCTTCCCGGTCGTCGACGCCGACCACAACCTGGTCGGCATCGTCACCAACCGTGACCTGCGGATCGGCGCGGAAGCCGAACGTCCCGTCAGCGACTACATGACGTCCAGCGGCCTGGTCACCGCCCCGGAGGGCACGACCCTGGCACAGGCTCGCGACCTGATGCAGGACCATCGCGTCGAGAAGCTGCCCATCGTCGCCGGCGAGGGCGAGCGCCCTCGGCTGGTGGGCATGTTCACCTTCAAGGACGTCGAAAAGGTCCGCCAGTACCCGAGCTCCGCCAAGGACGAGCGTGGCCGCCTGCTCGTTGCCGCGGCCGTCGGCGTCGGCCCGGACGGTGACGCCCGCGCCGAAGCGCTGGTCAACGCAGATGTCGACCTGCTGGCCGTCGACTCTGCGCACGGCCACTCGGCGGCGGTGCTCGAGTTCGCGAAGAAGCTCAAGGACCGCTACCCGGACACAGCCCTGATGGTCGGCAACGTCGCGACGGCTGAGGGGGTCCGAGCCTGCGTCGACCACGGCGCCGACGTCGTCAAGATCGGTGTGGGCCCGGGCTCCATCTGCACGACGCGGATCGTCACGGGCGTGGGGATGCCCCAGTTCACGGCCGTCCTCGAGTGCGCCGCGGCGGCCAACGATCTGGGGATCGGGTCCGTCGCCGACGGCGGAATCCGCTACTCGGGCGACCTGGTCAAGGCACTGGCCGCCGGGGCCACGGCCGTGATGGTCGGCAACCTGTTGGCCGGCACCGACGAGTCGCCCGGCGACCTCGTGCTCGTCGGTGGCCGGCGCTACAAGGAGTACCGGGGGATGGGCTCGATCGACGCGATGCGCGCCGGTTCCGCCGATCGGTACTTCCAGGGCAGCGACGACGATGAGCCCACCAAGCTCGTGCCCGAGGGCGTGTCCGGCCTGCTGCCCTACCGCGGCCCCGTCGCCGGCGTGACCGACCAGCTTGCGGGCGGACTGAGGTCGGGCATGGGCTACCTCGGCGCGGCCAACCTCATGGCGCTGTCCGAACGCGCCCGGTTCGTTCGCCAGTCGGCGGCCGGTGCCCGCGAGTCCCACGTCCACGACATGGACGTGGTCCACGAGGCCCCCAACTACCAGGTCCCCGACAAGAACTGACGCCTTGTCAGACGCGGGTTCGGCCCTGGCGCTCGCGGCGGCGCTCGACCAAGCGCTTCCACGCCTTGCGCAGGGTGGCGACCAGCAGCGCGGCGACCGTGACGCTGACGATGGTCAGCACGATCGCGACGACCAGCGCGAGCTCGGGATACGCCAGAGCCAGGGCCACGACGCCGGCAACGAGCCCGTCCTCGAGCAGTGACACCACGATGTTGCTTGCAGGTTCGGGGCTGGTGTTGACCGCGGCCCGCACCGACGCCTTGGCGGCATGCGCCGCGAGACCGAACAATCCGCCGGACGCCGTCAACACCGCCTGCTCGGCTGTCGAGGCACCACCGGACAGGACCAGGGCGACCGCGGCACCCCCGATGGGCCGCACGACCGTGTGGATCACGTCCCACGCCGAGTCGAGCCAAGGGATCTTGTCGACCACGAACTCAATCGCGTAGAGGATCCCCGCGACGGCAAGGATCTCGACGCGCTGGAGTTCGTCCGGAACCTCCGCGAATCCCAGGCGACCCGCCAGGCCCAGGATGCCAACCACCGCATACAGGTTGACGCCGGACGCCCAGCCGGACGACAGCACCAGCCCCCAGAGGTTCACGCGGCGTATCGGCGCGCCAGCCGTTCGGCCGCCGCAGGAGTGAGCAGGTCCGCCCAGTCGTCGACCGTCCCGATCCCGGCCTCGACGAGGCTGGCAACCACCCACGCCCGGTTCACGAGGCTGTCAAAGGTGCCCACGACGGCACGCGCAGACTCCGCGGCGAGCAGGCCCCGCTCGATCAGGGTCAGCACCGCGCGACGCCGAACCCAGGTGGCGCGCAGCTGCCGCAGGGCACTGGCCTGCTCACCCGGTGGCAGGCCAGCGAACTCGTGGGCAGCAGCGAGGATGACCCGCAGCTGCTCGCGCGAGCCCTCGACGCCCTGGAGCCGATCGCCCAGCGCGGTCCGTGCGGGCACGACGGGTTGGACGCCGAGCGAGCCACCACCGAACCACGACTGCTCGACGGATTCTCGGTCGACGGCCGATGTCCGGGCCGCTGCCGACGCGGGCGGGGTGCGCCTGGTGAACAGGAAGGCGCTGTCGTCGAGGCCGGCGGCCCGCCAGTCGGCCATCTCGGGCAGACCGATCTCGTACTCGTCGTAACGGGTGGGCGTGACCTGCGGCTGCGGTGGTTCGCGGGGCCCGTCCGGCGGTTCGACGGGCGCGATGGGGCGCGGCGGCTCGTCATCGATCTCGGTCGCGTCGTCGGCGGTTCCCATCACGCGCTCCGCGGCACGGCGCTGCCAGTCCGGATCCTGCACCGAGCCGCGCAGGGTTGCGATGTCGTCGCCGTCCATGTTGCCGATCATCTCGATCACGGCCCGGACCTGGGCGGGTGTCAGGTCGAGGTCGCTTTCACCCTCGATCCGGTCGACCAGGTGGGGTGCGGCCTGCTTCGCGACGTCGACGGCCAGCTGTCGACGCTGTGCCGGTGTGAGCGCAGCCATCGCCCGAGATGCCTGGACGGCGATCCGTGCGCGGCCACCGAACCCGCTCGCCTCGCGGAACTTGCCGAGTGCGTCGAGGACCTCGCCGATCGCGCCCTCGACGCGAACGTGACCCTCGACCATCAGGCGTCCTCGGGTTCCTCGGCGGCCTCGGTGCCGGTGGCCTTGGCCAGGGCACCGCGCAGCAGGTCGGCCAGGTCGATGCCGGCCAGCTCCTTGACGACCGGCACGGTGGTCGTCAGCACCTCCGTGACGTCCCTGGTCAGCTTGGCCGCGCCGGTCCCGCCGGCGCCGTTGCCGTTGCTGATGATGGTGGTCTTCCCGGCCCGCGACAACGGCTCGGCCGCGGCCGCGATGACGTCGGGCAGCACCTTGAGGGCCTCGATGGACAGCCCGGCCTCGGAGTACTGCCGCAACGCCTCCGCGAGCTTCTGCCGGGCCAGCGCCTCGGCCTCGCCCTTGGCCTGGATGGCCTCGGCCTCGGCCAGCCCGACGTCCCGGGCACGCTTGGCATCCGCCGCGGCCTCCAGCTCGACCGCTTCTGCGGCCTTGGCACGCTGGATCCGCTCGGCCTCGGACTCCTGCTCGGAGCGATACAGCGCGGCAGCCGCCGCCTGCTCGGCGGCGAAGCGCTGCGCCTCAGCCTTGCGTTCCTCGGCGAACTTCTCGGCCTCGGCGCGTTCGCGGACGGTCGCGTCCAGCTCCTTGCGCTGCCGTTCGGCTTCCTTCTGGGCAATCTCGATGTCCTGGAGCTTGGCCTCGATCTCGCCGGCCTTGACGGCCTTGGCCTGGGCGACGTCGACCTCCTCCTTGATCGCCGCGCGTTTCAGGGACAGGCCCTTGTCGGCCTCGGCGATGCTCTCCTCGACCGTGATCCGCCGCTCCTCCTTTTCGAGGCGAGCCTGCTCCTCCTGGAGGGTTGCGTCGCGATCGTTTCCGGCCTGGGCGATGCGGGCGTCGCGGCGGGCACGCTCGATCTCGGGCACGCCGAGGGCGTCGAGGTAGCCGTTGTCGTCGGTGATCGACTCGAACACGAACGACAGGAACACGTAGCCCAGGTCCTGGAGCTCGGCGGCGGCCTTGGCCTTGAGGTCCTCGGTGAACTTGGCCTGGTCGGTGTACAGCTCGACGACCGACAAGCCGGCGACGATGGTCCGCAGGTGGCCGGCCACGACCTTCGTGAGCGCGTCCCGGATGGCCTCGACCTCGAAGCCGAGGAAGTTCGACGCGGCGGTGCGCACGCTCGGGAACGACTCGGCTCGCTCGCTGGGTGACACGGGGACCTTGACGGTCGCGGTGCCGTTGACGTTGATGGGCGTGCGCGCGTCGCCGGCCAGGACACCGAGCAGTTGCACGTCGAGCTGCATCGCGTGCAGCGGGAACTTCTCGGCCTCCTCGATGAAGGGGATCACGAACGTCCCGCCACCGACGATGACACGGAAGCCGTCCTTGTCTCGCTTGGCGCGACGGCCGTAGACGACCAGGGCCTCGTCAGGGCCGATGCGCCGGTAGCGCCGGCGGTAGATCAGCCACATCAGCAGGAAGAGGAAGAGAAGGCCGAACACGGTGCCGACGAAGTTGAGGATCGTGTCCATGCGCGTCTCGCTCGGGACCAGCCCGGGAGCGGTGGCCCCTGTTTGCACCGTACTTGCGTGGACGACGCGATGACGGCCGAATCAGGCCACCGTCAAGGTCTCAAGCGCAACCGCCACGCCATCGTCGGCAACCCGAGGTGCGACCAGGTGGGCTGCCGCCCGCACCTCGGGCGAGGCATCACCCATCGCGATGGCCGTGCCCGCCTTGAGCAGCATCGGGATGTCGTTCGGTGCGTCGCCAACCGCGGCGGTGCGCTCGAGCGTCGTGCCGGCATGGCCGGCGGCGGCCGCCAGCGCGACGCCCTTGTCGGCATCCGGGTGGGTCGTGTTCACGTAGATGATCCCCGGCGTGACCGGCGAATGGGATCGCCCGACCCTGAGGCCCGCAGCGGTCACGGCGGCACAGACGGCATCGACGAGCGGCGGGTCCTCGAACACGGCGAACGTGGCCTTCAGGACGATGTCGGGCGCATCCGAAACGGTCGTGATGGTCGCCAGGGGCTGTCGGCCCAGCAGCCGCCAGTGTGGCAGGGCGCGGGCGTCGGTGCGCGTCACGAGGTAGCCATCGTTGACGTAGATCTCGGCGTAGGCGCCCAGTTCCTCGCCGATTGCGATGATGGCGGCGAGCTGTTCGTCCGTCAGGGGCCAGGCGGCCAGCCGCTCCCCGTTGCTGCGGACCTCGGCACCGTTGTGCAGCACGTGCGGCCCGCGGGCGCCGATGGCCAGCGCGATGGGCTCGGCGGACAGGCGCATTCGGCCGGTGGCGACGCCGACCGGAACGCCGCTGGCCTGCAGCTGCGTGACGGCGGCGATCGTGGCGTTGGTGGGGTGGTTGTCCTCGCCGACGAGCGTCCCGTCCACGTCGGCGACGCAGTACTCCACGCGCGTGCGCGTCCAGGTGTCCCATCGACCACCGGGTGCCAGGCGGGGCGGCAGCATCGGCGTCACGTTGTTCGGGGATCTGGACGGTACGACGTAGGGTGGCGAGCGTGGCCGCCCGACCTGTCCTCATGAGCGCCTGCCTCGCCGGGCGGCGTTGCACGCACCGCGGCGAGGCCAACGAGGTCGTGGGCCTGCTGCCCCTCGCCGCGGACGCGATCCTGGTCTGCCCCGAGGTCGAAGGGGGCCTGGGCACGCCTCGTCCGCCTGCCGAGATCGTCGGCGGGGACGGGGCCGACGTCCTCGACGGCCGTGCCCGGGTCGTCACGATCGACGGTGACGACGTCACGGACGCCTTCGTGCGTGGTTCTCAGGCGGCGGTCCGCGCCGCAGCCGAGGCTGGCGTGGCCACCGCGATCCTCAAGTCACGCAGCCCCTCCTGCGGCTGCGGCCTGACCTACGACGGCACGTTCACGCACGCGCTGGTCGCCGGTGACGGCGTCACGGCTGCGGCGTTGCGGCGCGCCGGCATCGATGTCCGAACCGACGAGGAAGCTCCGTGACAACTGACGAGACAACTGGCGACTGGCCGGACCGGGTCGCCTCGGCACTCGGCCTGGCCCCGCTCACGGACGCGCAGGTTGCTGTCGTCCTGGACCTTGCCCGCGACGTCGCCCACGGCACGGAGCGGCGCTTCGCTCCCTTGACGACCTTCCTGGCCGGTGTGGCGGTCGGACGGTCAGGTGCCAACGGGGCCCTGGAGGCCGCCGCCGCGACCGTCGTCGGGCTGCTGGACGACTGATCAGGCGGGCACGACCTCGAGCGGGTGGGCCCGGGGTGCGAGCACCCAGGCCGGGCGTCCTGCCGCATGCGCAGCCGATGCGAGGCGGATCGCCTCCTTGCCGGCGAAGGCCGCGGCGCCGTGGCCGGGGTCGCCGCGCTCACTTCGTACCACCGCAACGCCGTCCGGTGCCTCGGCCACGACCGGGACCAGCGGCGCGCCGGGCGTCCAGTGCTCGAGGGCGATCACCTCCCGGTCCGCGAGCGCATCGGCGACGATGTCGCGCGGCAGCGACTCGTGCGCACGGTCGAGCGTCTCGCGTTGGGCGGCCACTGCCACCGGGCCATCGGAGAGGTCACAGACCTCCTTGGCGCGCGCCGACAGTCCCTCGGTGCCGATGCGTCGTGACCAGTCGATGATCTCCTGCTTGGTCAGACCGGCGAGCGGGCGCAGCACCGTTCGCGTGACCATCCGGTCGATCTGGGCAAGGTGCGCCATCGTCTGGCTCGACACCTGGCCGACCGCATCGCCCGTCACGAGCGCCGCGATCCCGAGCTCGTCGGCGAGCTGGTCGGCGGCGGCGAACATGAGCTGCTTGAGAACGATTTGCCGCAGGCGTGGCGGCGTCCGCTCGAACAGCTGCTGCTTGACGGGCTGGAACTCGACCTTCCAGACGATGGGGGAGCTGCCGTGGCCCCACCGTTTCCACAGGTCCTTGGCAACCAGTATCGCGTGATCGCTGGCAGCGCACTCCAGGGTGAAGTGCACGAAGTCGACGGGGGAGCCCCGGCGCATCATCATCCACGCTGCCACGGGCGAGTCGAACCCGCCGGACAGCAGCGCAAGGACCGGCTCCTGCGTGCACAGCGGCAGACCGGTCGGTCCGGGCCAGCTGCGGTCGATGACCCAGGCATCCGTTCCGTAGACCTCGACCCGCACCTCGACCTCGGGGTCGTCGAGGTCGACCCCAGCCGAGTCCGAGAGCAGGGACGCCCCGATCACCCGCGCCGCGTCAGGCGAGCGCCAGTCATGCTCGCCGCGCCGGTTCAGGCGGATGGCGAACGTCCGTCCTGCCACCCGCGGCCGTGCCAGTGCCGTGACCTCGCGATCAAGGGTGTCGAGGCTGGTGGCGTCGACGCGCACCCCTCGGTCGACCCGGTGGACACCCATGACGGTGGCGAGCCGGCCGGCGGCCTCGTCGAGCTGTTCGGTCTCGACGACGATGACGCGGCCGAGGTCGCGGACGTCGGCGTCGATGCCGGCCGTGGCCAGGCGCATGTGGTCGACGACGAGCCGCCGGAACCATCGGCCTGTCCGGCGAGATTTCGTGTGGATCTCGCCGGACAGCGTCACGAGCAGGCTGTGGTCAGCCATGGCCATCCGGGGAAGGGGAACCCCGGCAGGGTACGGGCTCGCCGCGGGTGCTGACGGGACCCGGCTGGTCAGGCGAGCCGATTGCGCAGGCGCCCCTCCTCGCCGAACAGCAGTGGACGCCACTCGTCGAGGAGTGCGGTGGCGTCATGGTCGTCGGGGTGGAACCCGCGGCGGTTGTAGTCGCGGATGCGCCGGATCACGCTTCGGCGCAGCCATGGGCTGCTCGGCAGACGGCCCAGGCCGCGGAACACGCGTCCCGGGTGGCGCCAGGTCCCGGCGTCGGTCACCACGCCATACGTCGTCCAACCGACCGACACGAGCAGGAAGATGACCGTGGTCAGGTTCATGATGGCCGCCCGCAACCGCTCGTCGCCGATGACCGCGGCGTAGACGTCGAAGGCCACCGCCTTGTGCTCGGACTCCTCGAACGCGTGCCACAGCAGCAGCGAACGGATCTCCTCGTCGGTCAGCCTGGCGAGCGCCTCGGGATCGCCGAGGAGCACCTCGGCCAGCGTGGCGGTGTAGTGCTCGAGGGCTGCCGTCACCGCCAGCTGCCAGGACCGGGGTGTCGCCCGCGAGACCAGGCCGAGCAGCCAACGGGTGAAGGTGTCCACCCCGCGGGTTGGAAAGCCCAGCTCGGCCAGGCGCTGGTTGAAGGCCTCGTGCTCGCGGCTGTGCAGCGCCTCCTGCCCGATGAAGCCGGACACCTGCCGCTTGAGCTCGGGGTCGATGATCTGTGAGCGGTGGTGCTTCACGGACTGGACGAAGAAGTCCTCGCCTTCGGGGAAGAGGGCCGAGAGCACCGCGACGACGTGGCTCATGATCGGGTCGCCCGCCGCGAAGTACTTCGTGACCGTGCGCTCCGGCTCGAAGCCGATCCGTCGCGCCTTGATGTCCCGAGGTGGGATCGTCATGTCCTTCGCACCTGACCGCATGGCAATCGAGTTTACATTTGTTCACCGACGAGACAAGTGGGCGGGGAGGGTCTCGATCCCCCGGCCTTCGCGGTGTAAACGCGACGCTCTTCCAACTGAGCTACCCGCCCGTGACCGCTGGAGGATACGAGCCCGCCGTAGGCTGCCGGCCGACCCTGAGGAGGCCGATGGACGACGTTGCGGCCTGGCAACGGCTCGTTGACGGCCTGTATCCCGAGTCGTCGGCAGCCTCCTGGGACAACGTCGGGCTCCAGGTGGGCGACCCGGCCTGGCCGGTCGACCGCGTGATGGTCACGCTCGACGTGACGAGCGCCGTGATCGAAGAGGCCGCGGCCGTCGAGGGGACACTGGTCCTCGCCCACCACCCGCTGCTGTTTCGGCCGTTGGCCAGCCTGACGCCCGACACGGCCTCGGGCAGGACGGCGCTCGCGGCCGCCGCCGCCCGGGTCGCCGTCCTGGCTGTGCACTCCAACCTCGACATTGCCATCGACGGTGCCGGCACGTCGCAGCCGGTCGCGGACGTCCTGGGCCTGGTCGACCGGCGCCCGCTGACGACCGAGCCGGCCACGACGTCGTACAAGCTCGTGACGTTCGTTCCCACCGCTCACGTCGACGCGGTCATCGATGCGATGGCCGCTGCCGGCGCCGGCACGATCGGCGACTACGAGCGCTGCGCCTTCCGCCTCGATGGCATCGGGACCTTCACGCCGGGGGCGGGGACCAACCCCCACACCGGGACGATCGGCGAGGTCAACAACGAGCCCGAGTGGCGGGTCGAGATGGTCGTCCCGGCTGGAGCCATCGGCGACGTCGTCCGCGCGATGCGGTCCGCGCATCCCTACGAGGAGGTCGCCTGGGACCTCTACCCGTTGGCCGCGCTCCCACGATCCGGGCTGGGCATCGTCGGGCGGCTGACGACCGCGATGCCGCTGCGGGCCGTTGCGAACCTCCTTCGCGAAGATCTGCCGTCACCCCACCTGCGGGTGGCTGGTGAGCGCGACCGGCTGGTCCACAGGGTTGCCGTCGTCGGAGGTGCCGGCGACTCCCTCGTCGGTGCCGCGATGGCCGCCGGCGTCGACCTGTACGTCACGGGCGACCTGCGGCACCACGTGACGCTCGACGCGCTCGAGCTCGGACTCGCCCTCATCGACGCTGGCCACCATGGAACCGAGCACGCGGCGATGGCCGCCTGGCGCGATCGACTGGAGGCCGCCGCCCACGGGCATGGGCTGTCCGCCCCGCTGGTAGTTTCGTCGGCACCCACCGACCCGTGGTCAGCGTGACCAGGTCGGTGGGCGCGGGAGCAGATGTGAGCGACGACGAGGCCCTGACTGACCAGGTGCTCGACGATCTGCTTGCCCTCCAGGCGGCTGAGACGACGCTTCGTCGTGTGACCCGCAAGCTCGACGACCTGCCCGAGCAGCAGCAGGTCGACGAGGTCGCCGACCGGCGCGAGCAGCTGCTTGACGAGCAGGCGTCGGTGCGTGTGTCGCTCGAGAAGGAACAGGCCGAGCAGCGCCGGCTCGAAAACGATCTGGAGCTGCTGCGGACCCGCCTGGACGACGAGCAGCAACGCATGTACAGCGGCGCCATCACGACCCCCAAGGAGCTGCAGTCGCAGCGCGCCGAGATCGACTCGACCCAACGGCTGATCGCCGAGCACGAGGAGGATCTGCTGGCGGCGATGGAGCGCACCGAGGAGCTCGAGACGCGCGCCAACGCCCTGGCCGCGGCCGATCAGTCCAATGCGGCCGACCATGAGGCGGCCGAGGCTGCCCGTGACGCTGCCGCCAAGGACCTGCTCGCCGAGAAGGCCGAGTCCGAGGTCGAGCGCGACCGGCTCCGCTCCGCGATCCCGGCCCAGCTGCTGACCAGGTTCGACGACGCGGCCGACAAGCGTGGCGGCGTCGGCATCGGCAGGCTGCTCGACGACTCCTGCACGGCGTGCCGGCTCGAGCTGCCCCGCGCCGACCTCAACGAGTTGCGGATGGGCGGTCCGCTCGCGACCTGCCCGGAATGCCGCCGGATGCTGGTGGTTCGGTAGCGCCACTCAGACCATCCGGCTGCGGGCCTTGAGCTCCTCGTCGATTGCGGTCGCTGCCATGATGAGCCCCATGTGGGTGAACGCCTGCGGGAAGTTGCCGAGCTGTTCATGCGTGACCGTGTCGAGCTCCTCGGCGTAGAGGCCCAGGGGCCCCGCGAACTCGCGCACCCGCTCGAACAGCCGGATGGCCTCCTCGAGGTCACCCATGCGAGCCAGCACCTCGATCAACCAGAACGAGCAGAGCAGGAACGCGCCTTCGTGGCCGGGCAGCCCGTCCTCGGCGCGGTAGCGCAGGAGCAGACCGTCCGAGACCTCGAGGTCGGCGCGGATGGCCTCGACCGTGCCTCGGACGCGCGGGTCGTCAGCGGGGAGGAACCCGCGCAGCGGGAGCAGCAACAGTGACGCGTCGAGCTCCGTCCTGCCGTAGGCCTGCACGAACGTGTTGCGGGCTGTGTCGAACCCGTTGGCGAGGATCGATTCGCGGATCTGCCGTCGTGTCCGCTCCCAGCGACGGAAGGGGGCCTGCAGCCCGAGCTCGACGGCCAACCGGATGGCCCGGTCGATGGCCAGCCAGCACTGGAACTTCGAGAACGTGTGGTGACGCGGCTCCGCCCGGATCTCCCACAGGCCCGCATCCGGCTCCGCCCAACGGCGGCTGACCGTTTCGACCAGCTCGGTGGTCACGTCCCAGCGGGCTGTCGGAACCTGCTCGCCGGCGTTGACGGTCAGCCAGGCGAGCTCCATCGCGGCGCCGAAGATGTCCAGCTGGAGCTGGCCGGCCGCGCCGTTGCCCACCCGTACCGGCTTCGAGTCGCGGTAGCCACGCAGGTGCTCCAGCTCGAACTCGATCAGGTCCTCCTCACCGGTGATCCGGTACAGCGGTTGCAGCGCATGTGCTCCGCCGATGCGGTCAGCGAGCTCGGTCAACCATCGGATGAACGTCTCGGCTTCGTTGGTGTGGCCGATGCGCAGGAAGCACTCCAGCGACCACGCACTGTCGCGGATCCAGGCGTACCGGTAGTCCCAGTTGCGCTGGCCCCCGATGCCTTCCGGCAGGCTCGTCGTCGCGGCCGCGACCATCGCGCCGGTCGGCTCGTAGACCATCGCCTTGAGGACCAGGGCCGACCTCATCACGTCCCGGCGCCAGCGGCCGTCGTACTCGATCTGACGGGCCCAGCGGCCCCAGGTGCGCACGGTCAGGTTCAGCAGCTGCGGCGGGGTCAGGTGTGTGTGGGGCCCCTGGTCGGCGCCCGTCGTGCGCAGGGTGGTCCAGGTGGACGAGCCTGCCGTGAGCTTGAAGGTGCCCGTCGCCGTGGGCTGGCCGTCCGAGCCCGTCACCACGTCCAACGGCAGCCCGGGGCTCGACAGCTGCATCCACATCGTGCCCGACCGGGCGGTCGTCAGGTCGCCGCTGATGGTGAGATCCGTCGATGCCCTGCCGTAATCGAAGCGCGGCGAGAACTCGATCTCGATCTCGACGTCCTCGTGTGCATCGATCCGACGCCCGAGCGTGTGGCCGGTCATCGCCGGGTTGAAGGCATTGACCCGGGAGTACACGAGGAAGTCGGTGACCGTCAGCACCGGCTCGACGTCCCTGACGAACCGGGTGACGAGGACGTTCGTGTCGCCCACGTACGCCCGCTGGACCGCCAGCAGCTCGGTCGGGCGGATCCGGAAGCGCCCACCTCGGTCGGGGTCGAGGATCGCCCCGAACACGCTGGGGGAGTCGAACCGGGGGGCGCACATCCAGTCGAGCGACGCATCCGGCGACACGAGCGCGACGGTGCGGTTGTCGCCGATCAGCCCGTAGTCGCCGATGGGGTGGAAATCATCCCGCGTGGGAGTGATCTGGGCGTGACCGCGACTCTGCTCGGTCAGCCGGCGCAGCATCGAGGCAACCCGGCTGGGCTGGTCGAGCCGGAACGTCGCGCTGGTCTCACGCGGACGCGTGGCCACGAGGATCCCGAACCCACCGTGCGTCTCGGCGTACGAGAAGGCGTCCTCGTCGGTGACGTCGTCGCCGACGACCAGCAGTGACCGACCGTCGAACACCTCGGCCACCATCTCCAGGGCGGCGCCCTTGTTGACCCCTCGCGGGCGCATCTCGATGACCGACTTGCCGTCGAGCAGCTCCCAGGTCGGTGGTTCGCCGGTCAGGTCCTGCAACGCCGACCGGGCCCTGGGCAACACGTCGGCGACGATCGGCAGCGGGACCACCCGGTGGTGCAGGGCGATCGATGCCGACTTGCGCTCGATGATCCAGCCGTCATCGAGGTCGAGGATCCTGGCAACCGCCTTCTCGGCGCGGTCGAGGACAGGCGCCGTGACGTCAACATCGACCAGTGACATCCGCTGGCCGTCACGACGGAGGATGGTCGCGCCGTGCCCACCGATCCAGCTGACGCCGTCGACGGGCAGACGGCTCTGCAGGTCGTCGAGCGGCCGACCGGAGACGATCACGACCTCGGTCAGCTCGGCGACCTCGCGGAGCGCCTCGACCACGCCCTTGACGGGCTTGGCGTCCTGGGGGTGTTCGACCAACTCGCTGATCGTGCCGTCGAAGTCGAGGACGACGACATGGTCGCGAAGGTGACCGATGCTGGCCGCGATCGTCTGGAGGTCATCCTGCACCGGTCGTCCCTCCGTCGGCGTGTGCCTGCTCGATGTCCTCGATGCAGCCGGCCACCCAGTCGTGGACGTCGTGGGTTCGCACGTGCGTGGCCATGGTCGCCAGGCGCTCGCGCCGGTCGGGCTCGTCGAGGGCGAGTGCCGATTCCATCCGCAGGGCCAGGCCCTCGACGTCGAACGGGTTGCACCCGACGGCGTCGTCGAACTCGATGGCGGCGCCGGTGAACTCGGACAGCAGCAGCGCGCCGCTGCCGCCGCCAGCGTCCTGGGACACCACGAATTCCTTGGCCACCAGGTTCATGCCGTCCTTGAGGGGTGTGACGCACAGCACGTCGGCCAGCTGGTAGTAGGCCGACAGGCTCATGCGCGACAGGCTCCGGTACAGGTAGTGAACCGGGACGTCCGAGCCGGGCTCGGTGAACCGGCCGTTGATCCTTCCGACCTCGCCCTCGACCTGCCCGCGCAGCTGGCGGTACTCCTCGACGTTGCTGCGCGATGGAACGGCGATCTGGATGAATGCGAACTGGTGGCGCAGGTCGTCGTTTCGTTCCAGCAGCGTCTCGATCGCCTTGAGCCGGTGCCGGATGCCCTTGGTGTAGTCCAGGCGGTCGACGCCCATGAACACCTTCCGCCCCGCGAACTGTGCCCGCAGCTCGGCCAGCTCGGCCTGCGTTTCGGGAGAGATCGCGATGGTGTCGAAGGCCGCGGCGTCGATCGAGATCGGACGGGAGGACGTCAGGACGCGCCGGCCGTCGGGCAGCACGATGGTCGAGCCCACGACGGCAGCTCCGTGCGTGAGCCTCAGGACCGAGCGGACGAAGTTGTCGCGATAGCGCTCCGTGTGGAACGTGACGGCGTCGGCGCCGAGCACGCCGTTGAGCAGCTGGCTGCGCCATGGCAGCTGGGCGACCAGCTCGGGCGGTGGGAACGGGACGTGGAGGAAGAAGCCGATCGGGCTGTCGCTGAACACGTCCCGGAGCATTTCTGGTGCCAGCATCAGGTGGTAGTCGTGGACCCACACGAGTGGCGGCTCGCCCTGCGCCGCCTGTTTCGCCTCGGAGACGAAGGCCTCGTTTGCCTCCTCGTAGCTGCGCCACCACGAACGATCGATGATCGGTTGGACCACCAGGTCGTGCAGCAGCGGCCACAGCGTCCGGTTGGCAAAGCCGTGGTAGTAGCCGTCGGCGAGCTGCCGGGACAACGTGACGGGGTGAAGCTTGACGTCGAGGCCGGCGACCCGAGACGGGACGTCGTCGACGCCGTCATCCCAGCCAACCCAGGATCCGCCCGCTTCGTTCATGACCGGCCGCAGCGCCGCGGTCAACCCGCCGGCGGACGGGCGCCAGCCGACGGCGCCGGCATCCTCACTGCGCGAGATCGGCAGTCGATTGGCCAGGATGAGCAGAGGGCGCGTCACGGCAGCGGGTCCAGTGTGTCGTCCACGTGGGCGGCCAGGTCGATGGCGACCTGTGACGTGATGGGCCCGGGGGCATCCCAGCTCTTTTCGTCGACGGACCGCACGGGCACGCCCAGCCGGGTGGCGGACAGCACGAATGCCTCGTCAGCCGCAAGCACGTCATCGAGGGTGAGGATGGTGCGCTTCACGTCGCGGATCACGGCCAACGTGCGGCCCGTGACGGAGTCCAGGATCGGCAGCTGGTCGGGATCGGGGGTGAGGAACTCGCCGTCCTTGACGATGCAGATCGCGGCGGTGGGGAGCTCGAGCACGCGCTCCTCATGATCGATGACCAGTGCGTCGTCTGCGTCACGCCGCTTGGCCTCGTGCGTGCACCACTGGTTGGGGCCGTAGCTGAGCGTCTTGGAGCCGCTGATGGCCGTCCGCCACGGGACCTCCAGCGACACCAGCGACAACGGATGGTTGACCCGCCGAGGCGCCAGCAGCCCGCGGGTCATGCCGGACCGCGAGACGATCAGCTTGAGCTGGCCGTCCAGCTCGCCCCACGCCGCCAGCAGGTCGCGGATGATCGCGAGCATGCTGGGGACGCGGATCCCGGTGATCCGTCCGGACCGGCGCAGGCGCTCCAGGTGGCCCTCGGACGCGTGCGTGCGGCCGTTGCGAACCAGCATCGTCTCGAAGATGGCGTCGCCGCGTTGGAAACCCTCGTCCAGGAACGGGACGGTCGCCTTTTCAGCTGGCACGACGCGGCCGTCGGCCCACGCCAAGGGCGCCGGGGTCCGGGGCGAGTCGTCATTCACCCTGTGAGTCTGCCACGCCCCGGTCGGGTGGTCCGTCGCGTCAGCGCGTGCGGTCGTATCCTCGCTGCCGGGAGGAGTCGGGCAGGCGACCGCGGCTGGGAAACCAGTCGAGGAAAGTCCGGACTCCACAGGGAAGGGTGCTGGGTAACGCCCAGGCGTGGTGACACGCGGCAAGCGCAACAGAAAGCAGACCGCCTCCCGGTCCGCCGGGCGGCAAGGGTGAAACGGTGGTGCAAGAGACCACCGGCACCGCAGGTGACTGCGGTGGCCAGGCAAGCCCCACCCGGAGCAAGGCCAAGCAGGAACCGGGCGTCCCGTCCAATGGTTCCAGGTGGGCCGCACCGAGGCGTCCGAGCAATCGGCGTCCCAGACAGATGGTCGCCCGCGACAGAATCCGGCTTATCGCCCGGCTCCTCCCACAACCCACGTGGTCCGGGCGCTGAGGTCGCGAGACAAGGCTTGGCTCAACAGGAACTCCGGCAACGGCGAATCGCGTTCGTCCGGGCAGTGGTCGATCTACTCTTCACCCGCTCGGGCAATAATCGATCGGGGCTCGCGTGGCCGCGGACGCAGGCTGGTTCCAGGACACTGCCAAACCATGGGTCGCCCACCACTGGGACGGCCAGCGGTGGACCGGCGAGGCCCACTCGGGCGGCCGAACACGAACGGTCACCAGCAAGCCACAGACGCCCCCGGACCCACGCCGCCGTATCGAGCTCGACCAGCTCCCCAGCCGTGCCGTCGGCCTCGGGCCACCGGGGCTGTTCCCATTCGTCGTCGGTGTCCTCGTTGGCGTGCTCCTGCTGCCCGCGATCTATGAGGGGATCGAAGACATCCAGACCGGGTCCATGGCGTCAGATGCCCTTCCTGCCTGGCTTGTCGTGGTGACCGCCGGCGCACTCGCATCCGCGCTGTACGGGATCGTGAACATGGCCGTCACCCGAGCCCACTCGCGGTCCGACCGGGAGTCCGGCTGACCTGTCGGTATCCCCGACCGACCTGATCGTCCGACCCTGACGGGTAGTCGGCCTGCGGCTGCAGAGCCAGTCGGCTCGTGGCCTGAGCAAGGACTTCGCGGACCGGGTGTCGAATGCCTTCACGATGGCAGGCCGCTCGCGCTACGAGGGTTGGATCCTTGCGATTCCAGTTCTTGTCGCATTCATGTTCGCCGGCTGCAGCGCGGATCCGCCAGGTCGCTCGGCGGTCACCGTGGGGTCCGACACCAACGTGACGGGCTGGGCCGAAACCTGGGAGCAGGCCGCAATGGCTGAGGCCGTGAGGCTGCATCCGGTGGTCACCGGGCTGCGCGCTTACCGCGTCCACCTGCCGGGGATCGGGGATCGCGTCCATGTGCAGGGCGACTTCGGCTTCTGCCGGATGTACGGCGGGATGGGCGTCAAGGGCCGCTGGCAGGCCAACGAGGTCGGTGCCTGCGATCCGCGCTTCATCAGAGGCCCGTAGGCAGACAACGCTGGTAGAACTGCGCACTCCCAGACCCGAACTCGGGTATCGCCCACACCCGAGGCCCGCATGTAGTGCCGGAGGCTGGACGCTCGAAGCCGTCGTTGTGATTGGATGCCCGAGTGACGCAGTAGGCGCGTGGTCGCCCGCGTCCGAGACTTCGGCGCGGGTGTCGACGACCGAACAGGACTACGAACCCGGACTGGCCATTGATTCGCTGGCCAGTCCAGCAAGCCAGCTTCGAAAGTCCGTACCGGCTGACTCGAAGGCATCGACGGGCGCGTCGTGAGCAGGCGCGATGACCGGTCCGCCGTCCGGCCCGATCAGACAACGTCGGTCATCCCGGGAGCCGACCCCGACGGCGACCTGCCAGTGCGGCTGAGCGTCAATCTCCACGACAACAAGGTCACGCACCCCCAGGATCGCCCAACCCGCGATGAAGAGCCCGTCCGTGACCTGGAGAAGCTCCCTGACCTCGGTGGGAAGCTCCAGCGACTCTCGCCCTTGGAGATCCTCGATTGCAGCAGTCGTTGCCGGGGGACGGACGGTCAGTCCGCGACCAGGAGGGACATCGATCCCCACCCAGTCCGTGAACGCATCAGACGAGACCCGATCCGGCAGTGAGAGCGCACCCGCAGCGGCTGTCGCGAGCTCGTCCGAGTCGACATCCCACCTGCGGGGCCAGACGATGGCGCTTCGCCCCTCGAGACACCGGAAGAAACCTCCGCGCGCCAGTTGGACGCGGAACTGCATTGTCTGACCGGTCACGACATTGTGGACGTGTACCGGGTCGCTGATCACGTCCTCATCAAGATCGACCCTCAAGTCCTCGGTGGTCCACGGGACCACGACACGCAATGTCGCAGCATCGACGCTGCGCTCGACGCGCCGCGCCGCGCGGAACTGCTCAGACAGCAGCCGCGCCCTTGGGTCAGCCGCACTGCTCAGGATCGCCTCGGCGACCGTCACCTCGGCCTGGGTCGCACGGCGGGGAAACCACTCGAACACCTCGTTCGGACTCCTCACTGCCGGTAGCGAGACCCTAGGGGGGCCACGCGAGAACCGTGGCTTCGGGCGGGTCGTCGGACGAGGTAGTCCGCGCATATTGAGACCCGGGTCCCAGGCGGCACGACATCCGGCGTGTTGACTGGTCCTCCCGTAGTGTCAATGTTGAACGCGAACGGAGGGAGAATGTGGCTGAGGTCGTGCAACTGGATTTCCCCTCCGATGGCGTGGCGCGCGTCCTGCAGAACACGGGGCCGCACAACTTCTCCACGTTCGAGGCGAACCAGCAGCTATTGACCGCGCTGGAGCACGCGCGCGCCAACGGGGCACGTGTCGTGGTCGTTGGATCCAGCGTCGAGGGCCACTTCGCTGGTCATGGGTGGCTGCCGGATGTAATCGAGACGTTTACGGGCGGCACGCCGAGCGGCGATCCCCTCGCCGGGTGGCGCGGGTTCAAGGAACTGGACACCGGCCCCATGGTGTCGATTGCAGCGGTGGATGGCCCCGCGTGGGGGCACGGGGCTGAGTTGGCTTGGGCGTGTGATCTCCGCGTGGCCTCGACCCGGGCGACCTTCGGGCAGCCCGAGGTCAACATCGGCGTCTGCCCCGGCTCAGGAGGCACGGCGCGTCTGGCTCGACTCGTCGGCGAGGCGACGGCTCTGCGGCTGGTACTCGATGGTCGGCCGATTGACGGGGCCGAGGCGCTCCGGCTGGGTCTGATCCACCGGCTGGTGGATCCCGGACAGGCGCTCGACGAGGCGCTTGGGTGGGCCGAGTGGTTGGCGAGCCGTCCGTTGGGAGCGCTCACGGCCTGCAAGAGTGCCGTCAAGGGGGCGCGGGGACTTCCGTTCGAGGACGCGCTGAGGCACGAAGGAGCTGTCTTCATCGAGTTGCTCAGCCGCTCTGAGACGATCGATCGCTTGCGTGCGACCCAAGCACGCTACGACGACGGTGCCGACACCCCGGACGCTTTCGGGATACCGCGGATGCAGGCGTAGGCGCGCCCTGTCCCACCAAGGCCGTGGCTTCGGGCGGGTGTCTCTTGGTTGGCCTCGTACATAGTTCGATGTCGGTGCACGTAGTGTCGGAGACGGCGAAGGGCGGCTGGGCATGACCGAGTTGGACCCCGTCATCGGTGCCTACTACGAGCGTGGGGAGGAGGCCGGCCGCCTAATTGGTGGGCTTCCGTCCGGGCCGTTGGAGCTGGCGCGCACTCAGGAGCTGCTGGACAACCACCTTGCGGGTGGTGGAGCGCTTCGCATCCTGGATGTCGGTGGTGGGCCGGGTGTGTACGCGCGCTGGATCGCCGAGCGAGGGCATGACGTGCATCTCGTGGATCCGGTCGACTTGCACGTCGAGCAGGCGCAAGCGGCCGACCCGCGGATCACCGCGGAGGTGGGGGATGCCCGTGCGCTGCCCCATCCGGATGGGTCGTTCGATGTCGTCCTGCTGCTGGGACCGCTCTACCACCTGACCGATCGGGACGATCGAGTGCTGGCGTTGCGTGAGGCGTTGCGCGTGTTGCGTCCGGGCGGTCGGCTGTTCGCGGTCGCGATCGCCCGGTTCGCGGCGTTGATGGACCTGCTGGTGCGCGTGGATCGACTCGACGAACCCGAGGTGTTCGAAGTAGCCATCGAATCCGTCCGGACCGGGGTGTTCCGTGGATCCGTGGGGGATCTGTTCACCACGGCCTGCTTCCACCTTCCCGACGAAACTGGAAGCCGAGATGGACCAGGCAGGGTTCGAGCGGGTGCAGCTGTTGAACATCGAGGGCCCCGGATTCCTTGTGTCCGACATGGCCGACCGGTGGGCAATACCTGCGCGGCGCCAGGCACTGATGGACGCGGCCCGGGCCGTCGAGTCCGAAGCCGCCCTTCAGGCCGCAGGCAGCCACCTGCTGGCGACAGGGGTTCGGCCCGGCTGACGAGGGCTACGCCTCAGGGGCGGCGGCGCGTTCGAGGATGCGGGTGATGATCTCCGTCTTGGCGTCGGCATAGTGCTGCACCGTGGGCCAGTCACGCGCGCCCAGCCTGCGCTTCTCGTCCGCGTACGCGTCACGATCGTCGGGGTGGGCGCGAAGGTGATCACGGAACCGCAGCATCCTTTCGACCTCGACGCATGCCGGTCCGAACACGTGCAGGTGGATCTCGGCGGGGGGACGTCGCAGCAGCCGGTGCTGGTACCAGTCCGGCTCGCGGATCCGCAGCTGGTAGCCAATCGACTCGAGCGCTGGCACGTACGCCGGTTCGTCCACGGGATCGGACACGACCAGGACCAGGTCCAACGTGGGCTTGGCGGGAAGTCCGGCCACCGAGGTCGAACCGACGTGATGCAGCTCGACCGCGGTCTCCGCGAGGGCCCCGGCGATGAGGCGCCGTTCGACGTCGAACTGGTCTGCCCACGCTGGGTCGGGTTCCGCGAGCACGACCGGCCGACGTTCGATCGCACCGATCGTCAACTGGCGCATACGTGCCATGGTTGGATCGTCGGCCATCGTCCGCCCGATCGGATCTGAGCTGTTCGGGTCAGCGGGCTTCGTCTGCCCGTTGGTCGGAAGCGGGGCGGCTGCTGTTGCTGCGCTCGATGTAGCCCTTGAGCGATTCGTCGGGCTGCCGAGGCGGCGGAGGCGGGATCTTGGGCTTGCCCTCGACCTTCCGCTCAGCCATGCCGTTGCTCCTCACAGCGCGTCAATCACGATACCCAGTGCCATCGCAGTCGCTGCCAGAACCAGCGCGGACAGCGCAAACCCCACGCGGCGGCCCTTGGCATGCAACATGTCGCTGCCCTCGTTGACGAAGTCCTCGAACGTGTCGTGGACGGTCAGTCGTGTGAACGACTCCTCAGCACGCAGATAGTCGCGCAGCGCCGAGGGCTCGAGCATCGGAAAGCGCCTTGGCCAGAAGGCGGCCAGCGCGAACGCGCTGCTGGCGGTGGCAGCGATCACACCGCTGACTTGGAAGGCGACCGGCAGCTCGGGTGCCAGGGCGATCAGCAGGCCGCCGAACCCCAGGACGATCCCGGCCTTGTTGTCCAGGGCGTCGAGGTGGGCCAGCTGCTTGTCCCGCTCATGCTGAACCAGCTCCAGCAGCAGCTCGAGCGAGGGCAACCCGCCGTTCATGACTGCACCGTACGGATGCCGTGGGACGGCGCATCCGCTGATCTCGCACCATGTGGATATCGCCCGCTCTGATCACGTCCAGCCTGGCGACGCTGCGCAATATGGAACGCCTCGCGGAAGCCGTGGTTGTCGCGAGAGGCGAGAGCGACCGAACGTACGCAGGTAGTCGCGGCCGAGTTTGCTCGAAGGCAGCACATGGAGGACGAACGGCGAAGAGGCCGGAGTAGGGTGCGAACGCGACCCTCACGAGCGACGGCGACGAACATGGCCGAGATCAAGGAATCAGTCGAGAGCGCCATCGCATACCTGACCGACCACCCCGACGAGGCCCGCTACACGGATTCCGTCGCGACCGCCACGCTCAGCGACGATCTCCGGGTCACCGTCGAGGGCAGCCACGGAACCATGATCACCGACATGCCCAAGGGTGTGGGCGGCCTCGCCGAAGGCGCGTCGCCCGGATGGCTGCTGCGCGCGGCCGTGGCGTCGTGTGTGACCACGGTGATCGGCATGGAGGCCGCGAGCGCCGAGATCGCCCTGTCGGAGCTCGTGGTGGAGGTCGACAGCGAGTCGGACGATCGTGGGATCCTGGGCATGGCCGCCGATGCGCCGGTGGGCCCGATCTCGATGAGCGTTCGTGTTCGCATCGCCGGCGACGCCGATGCCTCGCTCCTCGAGGAAGTCGCGCGGCGGGGGGCCGCCCACTGCCCGGTGTGTGACGCCGTCAAGCGCACCGTCCCCGTGTTGGTCGACGTCGCGATTCCGTAGTCATCATCTGCGGGCGAACCGGGGTCCCACCCATCCCGGCGCCGCCCGTGCGCGTAGATCCTCGCGTGAGCCGGCGTTGGGCGACTGACCTGGCGGCATCGGAGGAAGCCTGATGTCACTCCGCAACCGCAGTGGTTGCGGGCCGTGGGCCTCAAGACGTCGTGTACCCGCAACGTCGAGCCCATCAGGAATCGGTCTCGTCTGCGTCGCCATCGTTGTGGCGCAGACAGATCGCCACGATCTCGGCAAAGGCATCTGGTTGATCCGTGGGGATGAGATGGCCGGCGCGGGCGATGGGCACCGTCACGGCGTGGCGCACGATCCGCGCCGTCCGTCGTGTCGTTCGGTGAAAGACCGGCAGGCCAACGTCGCCAAGGATCAGCGTGACCGGACACCGGATCGTGCGAATCCTGCGGGACGACGTGTATGGGAGGAGCATTTGCCAGAGCTCGCGGAACACCGCACGCGCATGATCGATTGCGATCGTGCGCCACTGCAAGAGGCTGCGAGCAAGGAGGCTGTCAGTTCCTCAGCGCATGTGCGTGGCATTGTTCATCGCACGCGGCGGTTTCTCAGGACGGCTGCGCGGGCTGCTCCAGCCGGAAGACCGGATGCGCCGCGACCCCGGCGGCGAACGCCTCGAGGTCATCCTGTGGCGACAGGTCGGAGTAGGGCCGGACGATCGGCTCACGTTGCAGGTAGGCCTTGATCACGGGGGCGGCTTCGTCGGGCGGGACCTCGACCGCGCGGAGTGGTTCGGTATGCCGGCCTCGCGCGATCGTGACGTCGGGGTTCGCCCGGACGTTTCGGACCCAGTCCACCGGTCCGTAGGGGGCGACCAGGTAGCGGGCTTCGTCGACTTCGATGGGCGACACCGGCGTCGTGCGTGCCTGCCCAGTACGGCGGCCCGTGGTGGTCAACGACACCGTCCGTCCGGTGGGAAGCCCGAGCTGGTGCAGCCAGACCACAACGCCGTTGAAGGCCCGCCGCCCCGGGGTGGCACGGAACGTCCTTGCCATCGACCTGCCATCCTCCCGCGGACTCCAGTATGGCACTGGTCAGCGGCGACCGCCTTCACGCCGCGAGCTGCCCATCGGCTGGCGCCGATCCCGATCGATTCCGCGTCGCGCTGGTGAGCACCCGTCACGGAGAGTGGTCACGAGGTGCGGTGGTTGTTGCCCTCCGCGACGTCCGGGCCGGATACTTGACAGGTCCAACCGACAGGGAGGGACCATGTTGGATCGCAGTGTTGTCCGAGTGGGAGCGGCCGGAGGCATGCTGGGTGCCGTGCTGGCCATCGTCTTCAACATCCTGCACCCGCGAAGCAGCGACGTCGGCGTGGCCGCGACCGCGGCGCTCGCCCGAGACGAAGGGATCTGGGAGCTGGACCACTACATCCTTGGGTGGACGGTGGGCCTGGCGTTGTTGGCGTTCATCGTGATCGCACAGTCGATGTCGGGAGAGCCCTCGCACTCCTGGGCCTCGGTGGCGCTGTGGTTCTCCATCGGCAGCAGTGCCTTGCTCTTCGTCGCGATCACCATCGACGGGTTCGCGATCGCCGAGGCTGCGGAGACGTCGCCGGCGTTGGCCGAGACCATGGCCCACGTCGGCCAGGGGGTGTTCGTTGCGGCGGTCGGTTCGTTCTTTGGGGTGTTGCCCGTCCTGTTCGGGTTGGCCGTCCTCACCGGGGACGACTACCCGTCGTGGCTCGGGTGGCTGGCCGTCGGATCGGGCCTGCTCGGCGTCGTCACGTCCACGATGATCTTCTTCGACGGCGTCACCGAGACCTCCGGGAACGTGCTGTTCCCGATCACCTCGGTGGCGTTCACGGTCTGGATCGGCAGCATGTCGTACCTGCTGTGGCAGAAGAACGGCGCGACGGAGGCCGCCGCCTGACCCGAGGGGCATGGGTGCGCACCCGGCGGTGACGCGACCGCTCTCGGCCGCGTCCGACGGTAGGGTTCGCACCCATGTCATCCTTCCTGGCGGCTTGCCGCGGCGAGTCGCACGACGTCATGCCGGTCTGGTTCATGCGCCAGGCCGGCCGTGCGTTGCCCGAGTACCGCGAGGTTCGCGAGCGGCACACGTTCGAGCAGATGATGACCACGCCGGAGCTGGCGGCCGAGGTCACCCTCCAGCCGGTCCGCCGGTACGGCGTGGACGCCGCCATCCTGTTCAGCGACATCATGACGCCGCTGTGGGGCCTCGACATTGGCGTGACGATCGAGCCCGGCAAGGGCCCGGTCATCGACCACCCGATCCGCTCGCCACAGGACGTCGAGCGCATCCGTGAGCTCGAACCCGCCGAGGACATCCCGTTCGTCATCCAGACCATCGAGCTCCTCGTCAAGGAGCTCGAGGTCCCGCTGATCGGCTTCGCCGGCGGCCCGTTCACGCTCGCGAGCTATCTCATCGAGGGCGGCGCCTCGCGCAACTACGCGCGGACCAAGGCGTTGATGTACAGCGACGAGGAGCTCTGGCACGACCTGATGTCGCGGCTGGCTGGGGTCACCGCCGCGACGCTGAGAGCCCAGGTTCGCGCCGGCGCTCGCGCGGTGCAGATGTTCGACTCGTGGGTCGGCTCGCTGAGCCCGTTCGACTACACCCGCTACGTGCTGCCGCATGCCAAGAAGGTGTTCGAGTCGATCGCCCACCTGAACGTGCCGCGGATCCACTTCGGTGTTGCCACCGGTGAGCTGCTCCAGCTGATGGCGGCCGCTGGCGCGGACGTCGTCGGCGTCGACTGGCGCGTGCCCCTGGACGCTGCCCGCCAGCGCCTTCCCGACCAGGTCGCCACGCAGGGCAACCTCGATCCCGCCGCGGCGCTCGCGCCGTGGGAGGTCGTCGAAGAGCAGGTTCGCGCCGTGCTGCGGCGGGCGCGCAACCGCCGCCACATCTTCAATCTCGGGCACGGCGTCCTGCCGCAGACCGACCCCGACACGCTTGCGCGCATTGTCGAGCTGGTCCACGAAGAGGGTTCCACTGGCGTCTTTGACCGCTGACGTCGTCGTCGTTGGCGGCGGGTTCGCGGGACTCGCAATCGCGACGCGGCTCACCCACGCCGGTGCGGACGTCGTCGTCTGCGAGGCGGGCCCCCGCGTCGGCGGCAAGGTCGCCGGAGGGGTCGTCGGAGGATGCACCCTCGATGTCGGTGCCGACGCGTGGCTCGACCGCGACAGCTGCGTCCGCGACCTGGTGAGCATTTCCGGCCTCGACGACCAGGTCATCGGGATGGCGACCGCGGGCGTCTGGCTGTGGACGGCCCGTGGCCTCCACCGGATGCCACCCACGGCGGTGATGGGCATCCCGAGACGGCCGAGCGCGCTCACGAACCTGCTCGGCCTGCGGGGTGCCCTGCGCGCCGCAGCGGAGCGCTGGATCCCGACCCGCCCGATCGATCACGATGTCTCGGTTGGCGAGTTCCTGTCCCGCCGGTTCGGGACCGCTGTCGCCTCGGAGCTCGTCGATCCACTGCTGGGCGGGGTGTATGCCGGCCACGTCGACCAGTTGTCGCTGCACGCCACGATCCCGGCGCTGGTCGAGCTCGCGAGTGGCTCGTCGATCACCCGCGCGGTGAGAAACCGCCCGTCAGTCGCTCCGGCGTTTCTCACGCTGCGACGCGGCCTGCACCGGTTGCCGGCCGCGCTTGCTGCCCAGCTCGGGGAACGGGTGCGCATCGACACGCCAGTCGTGGCAATCGAACGGCAGGGTGACAGCTGGGCGGTCAACGCCGACGGTGGGTTGTTCGAGGCCTCTCGGGTGGTGCTGGCCTGTCCCGCTCCCGCGGTCGCGAGCCTTGTCCGCCCGTACGACGACGACGCTGCCGCGACGGCGGCTTCGGTCGCCCATGCGTCCGTCGCCGTGGTCGCACTGGCCTACCCGGCCGAACTCGCCTGGCCGATTCCGGAGGGGACCGGCATGCTCGTTTCGCGGTCGGCCGACAGGTTCATCAAGGCCGCAACGTGGGTGTCGAACAAGTGGGGGCGTCCGCTGGGCGTGGAACCCCTCCTGGTCCGCGCCAGCGTCGGGAGGATCGATGACGACCGGCACCGGCACCTGACCGACGAGGAGGTCATCGCACTGGCAACAGCGGACCTCGCCGAGGCGGTCGGCCTGGGGGACCCGACCGATGCGATCGTCGTCAGGTGGGACGACGCCCTGCCGCAGTACCGGGTCGGCCACCTCACCGACGTCGCCCGCCTGCGAACGTCACTGGCTGCCTCGATGCCCGGGGTGCACCTGCTCGGAGCCGCGTGGGACGGCGTCGGCCTTGGCCCGCTGGCGACGGCGGCGGCGGGACTGGCCGACGCACTGCTCGGCTGATCACTCGCCGAACGTGCCGGGTTCGGCCAGCTCCGGACCCTCGTTGCGAACGTCGTTGACCAGCCCCGTGACACTGGTCGCGACCAGGTCCGGCGGGCCGAGCGCCTCGATCGCCTCCCGCAGGTGCGGGACCTCGCCAGGGTCCGCCGTCAGCCAGTCCTGCCACAACGTGCGCGGGACGATGATCGGCATCCGGTCATGCAGTGCCTCCATCCGGCCCCGGGCCTCCGTCGTCACGATGGCCGTCGTGAAGACGGGCTCGGCATCCTCGACGGCCGGGTCGCGCCACACCGACCAGATTCCGGCCAGCGCCAGCGGGCTGCCATCCGGTGCGGCGATGTGGAAGGGTTGCCGCTTGCGACCCTCGCCGCGGTCCTGCCACTCCCAGAACGCATCGGCAGGGAGCAGGCACCGATGTCGGCGCCAGGCGTCCCGAAACATCCCGTTGGTGTCGAGGGTTTCAATGCGGGCGTTGATCGGTGCGCGCTTCGCATCCTTCGCGAAGTAGGGAAGGAACCCCCATCGCAGCGTCCCGAGCCGCCGGGTTCCCTTCGTCTCGATGATCGAGTAGACGTCCAGCGTTGGCGCGACATTCCAGCGTTCGCCCAACGACTCGGTCCGCACCTCGTCGACGGCGAAGTACCCGGCGAGCTGCTCGGGTGAGGTGATCGACACGTACCGACCGCAGATGGCGGCTCCTTCACGAGCGACGGACCCCATTGAACTCCGGATGCACCTTCGGGGCGTGATCGCGGATCTGGTCGAGCAGCGGCCGCAGGCCGACCTCGCGGATCTGGTCGAGCAGCGGCCGGAGGCCGACCTCGCGGATCTGGTAGACACGTGGCATGGACACGTTGACCGATGCACAGATCACCGACGGCCTGGCGGCGCTCGACGGCTGGGAGCGCGATGGCGATGCCATCACCAGGACGTTCAGGGCCGACAACTATCCGGCCGCGACCGCGTTCGTCGTGCGCATGGCGTTCGCCGCCGAGAAGGCCAACCACCACCCTGACCTGACCTGGTCGTGGGTGAACGTGACGGTCTCGCTGTCGACCCACTCGGCCGGCGGCATCACCCAGAACGATCTCGACCTCGCGGCCATCATCGACGGCCTGTCCTGACCCGGAGCACGGCATGGACGTACGACTCGACGGCAAGGTCGCCCTCGTCACGGGCGGCGGCCGCGGCATCGGCGAGGGCATCGTCCGCCAGTTCGTCGCCAGCGGCGCCGAGGGCGTGATGATCACCGGGCGCAAGTCCGAAGAACTGGACGCACTGGCCGCCGAGCTGGGCCCGACCGTGCAGACCTGTCCGGGCAACGTGTCCGACGACGCCGACGCCCAGTCCATGGTCGACGCGACGATGGCCGCGTTCGGCCGCCTCGACATCCTCGTCAACAACGCTGGCACGAGCGTCTCGAGCGGCTGGCTGCCCGAGGTCGACATGGGTGCCGTGGACAAGACCTGGTCCGTCAACCTGCGGGCACCGCTGGTCCTGTCGCAGCTGGCCTGGTCGGCGTGGATGAAGGAGCACGGCGGCGCGATTCTCAGCACGGGCTCTGTCGGGGGCATCCTCCCCAGCCCCGTCCTGGGCGCCTACAACATCTCGAAGGCCGCGCTCCACTACCTGACTCACCAGCTCGCGCTGGAGATGGCCCCGGGCGTGCGGGTGAACGCCATTGCCGCTGCGGTCGTCAAGACCAGGTTGTCCCGGATGCTGTGGGAGGGTGGCGAGGAGCATGCCGCGAACCTGCATCCGCTCAAGCGGCTCGGAACCGTCGAGGACGTCGCCAACGCGGCCACGTTCCTGTGCTCCGACGCCGCGTCGTGGCTGACCGGCGTGATCCTGCCCGTCGATGGCGGGCTCACCGGCGCCGGCGGATCGTTCGCAGCTGCCGCGGGCTGACGCGTGCCGGACATCCGCTGGTACGAGCTGGGTGACGGCGCCGGGATGCCGTGGATCCAGTTCGGCCCCGATGCCGGCACGCCCGTCCTGATCGTCCCCGGCCTCACCGACGGGCTCGGACCCGTCTCGGAACCCTCCGTGGCCGCTCGCATCCAGCCGCCACCACGCGCATGGGACCAGCTGCGGGTCATCGTCGTCTCCCATCGCCATCCGATTCCACGCCGCACCACCACGCGTGCCCTGGCCGCCGACCTGGCCGACTTCTGCGACGGGGTGCTGGGGGCTGCGCCCGAGCTGATCGCCGCCCACTCGATGGGGGCCATGATCACGATGCTCCTGGCCTTCGAACGGCCCGACCTGGCTCGTCGGCTGGTGCTGTCGGCGCCCGTGGCCACCCCGGACGAGGCGTTCGTGGCGCACATACGGGGTTGGGCCGACCTCGTGATCGCCGGAGACTGGGTCGGCTTCGCCCGTGAGGCCTGCGAAACCGCCTACACGGGTGCCGAGCGTGACCAGCAGCTTGCGGCCATCGACGTCGTCGGACCTCCGGCGGCCACGCACCTGGCCGATCGTCACCTTGCCCTGACCGACGTCGCACTCGGACATGACGCGACCGACGTCCTGCCCAACGTCGATGCCCCGACGCTGGTCATGGGCGGCTCGGACGACCCGGTCGTGAGCCCGGCTGCCGTCCAGCGGGTTGCCGAGCTGCTGCCCAACGCCGAGCTGCAATGGTTCCCGGGGCTCGCCCACGGGTTCCCGGAGCAGGGCCGGTCCGCCTACCAACAGGCCCTGCGGACGTTCCTGGCGGGCACGCCGGTGGCGGCCCGCTCGTGACCCGCTCGTTGTGGGGCTGGGGGAACGTCAAGGCGGCCCTGGACGACGCGGCCATCGCCGGCTTGGGGGACCTCGTCACCGAACGGTTCGGCGCTGCCCCGAACGCACCGACCGTCCCGCCGACGCCCGACGACGTCACGGTCCCTGCAAGCCGGATCGCCCCGCCCCCGGCGCTGGCCGAGCTCTTCACGAACGAGCCAGCCGACCGGTACCGGCATGGTCACGGGCAGGCCTTCCGGGACGTCGTCCCGGCCCTCCACGGCGAGCTCACGAGCTTTCCCGACGCGGTCGTCCGGCCCCGTGACGCCGCGGATGTCGGCCGTGTCCTGGACTGGTGCAGCGTCAACGACGTCGTCTGCACGCCGTTCGGTGGTGGCTCATCGGTCGTCGGAGGCGTGCGTCCGCCCGATCGTCCCAACGTCAGCCTTGAGCTCGAACTGCTCGACGACGTGCACGACATCGACCAGACCAGCCGGCTGGCCCACCTCGGCGCCGGCCTGTACGGACCCGCCCTGGAGCATCGTCTCGGCGAGCATGGCCTGACCCTGCGCCACTACCCACAATCCTTCGAGTTCTCGACGCTCGGCGGCTGGATCGCGACCCGTGCCGGCGGCCACTTTGCGACGGGCCCAACCCACATCGACGACCTCGTTGCGGGGATCAACGCCGTCACGCCAACCGGCACGTGGGAGGGCCGGCCGCTGCCCGGATCCGGTGCCGGCCCAAGCCCCGACCGGCTCCTGCTGGGCAGCGAGGGCACGCTGGCTGTCATCACCGACGCCTGGGTGCGTGTTCGTCGCCGACCGGTCCACCGGTCGCAGGCGACCGTCACGTTCGGTTCGTTCGAGACCGGCCTCGGTGCCGTCCGTCGGGTGGTCCAGGCCGGCCTGGAGCCGGCGAACTGCCGGCTGCTTGATCCGGTCGAGGCTGCCCTCAACGGCGCGGGCGACCAGGCCACGCTGGTCCTCGGGTTCGAGTCTGCCGACCTGCCCCAGGCCGGCTTGCTCGACGCGGCACTCGACCTGGTACGCGATGCCGGGGGCATCGTCACGGACGGGCCACACCACCGCGCCGGAGACCAATCCGGCGCCTCGAGCGGCGGCGGCGGTGACTGGCGGGCGTCGTTCCTGGCCGGGCCGTACCTGCGCGACGGGTTGATCCGGCTCGGCATGGTCGTCGAAACGGTCGAGACGGCGATCACGTGGGACCGCGTCGACGATCTCGTGACCGATGTTCGCGACGCCCTGCGCACGGCCAGGTCGGATCTGGGTCACGAGCCGATCGTCAGCGTTCGTGCCACGCATGCGTATCGCGACGGCGTCGCCCCCTACTTCACGATCATCGTCCCGGGGACACGCGGGAGCGAGGTTGCGACCTGGGACGACCTCAAGTCGGCGGCCGGCGACGTCCTCGTCGCCAGCGGCGCCACGATCACCCATCACCATGCCGTCGGCCGGGACCATGCGCCGTGGTTGGACCGGCAACACCCGGAGCCGTTTCGCCGCGCCCTTGCGGCCGCGAAGGCGGAACTGGATCCTGCCGGCATCCTCAACCCGGGAGTGTTGGGACTGGCTTCGACCTGACCAGCCGGGCTAGGTCGGCTCGTCGGAGGGGGCCGCGCTCGGGGTCGGTGAGGGCATCGGGGAGGGACTCGGGGGCGGACTCGAGTCCGGCGGGCACAACAGCGGTGACACGCACGGCGGTGCATCCGGATCCTCGGTGGGTGCCGGGGTCGGGCTGGGCGCTGGTTCGGGCTCGGGGGACACCTGGACGCAGGGTCGGCCCTCGGCGTCCTCGCTGTCGGTCTGGATCTGGGGGTACCAGCCGTTCTCATCGACGCCGTCCGGTGGGTAACGCCGCTCGAAGCCGTCGTCACACTCCGTTGGCGACTCACTGGCGCCTTCGTCGGGGTCGGTGACCGCCGGGAAGTCGAGCACGTCGAGTCCCTCGTGGGCGGTCCGCATGGCAGCCGCCCAGACCCGGGCGGGTACCGACCCCCCGGTGATCCCCGCGGTGGGGGAGTTGTCGAGGTTCCCGATCCAGACGGCCGCGGCCAGGTTGGGCGTGTAGCCCGCATACCAGGCGTTGCGGTTGTCGTCGGTCGTGCCCGTCTTGCCCGCGGAGGGCCGGTCGATCGCGGCGTTGCCTGCCGTGCCGCGGGTGACCACACCCCGCAGCACGTCGGTGACCAGTGCGGCGTCCGCCGGCTCCAGGGCCTGGACGGTCGTCACCTGCGGTTCCCACAGCATCTCACCGGACAGGTTCTCGACCCGCGTCACCAGGTGGGTCGTCGTCCGGGCGCCGTTGGCGGCCAGCGTCGCGTAGGCACCGGCCATCTCCAACGGCGTGAAGCTGGCGACCCCGAGCGTCAGGGTTGGCACCGGCTCCATCACCGGCCCGTCCTGTCCCTCGCGCTCCGAGGGCAGGCCAAGGCGGCTGGCGACGTCGATCACCCGGTCGGCGCCCAGCTCGGCCTGGAGCTGCACGAAGACGGTGTTCGTCGAGCTCTGGGTGGCCTGCCGAACGGTCTGCGTGCCGAACGAACGGTCGCCGTAGTTGGAGACCTCGTGCGTGCCGCCCTTGCCGTCAGGCACCTGGTAGGTGGAGGGTCCCTCGAACGTCGTTTCGACCGACCGCCCGTCCTCGATCCAGGCAGCCAGCGTCGCGGTCTTGAACGACGAGCCGACCTGGCGAAACTCCCGGACGGCCGTGTTGTACGGCTGGGCGGCGATGTCCGGACCGCCCACGAGCGCACGCACGCCGCCCGTGACGGGGTCGACGATGACGATCGCACCCGTGAATTCCTGCTCGGCGAGCGCCTCGGTCAGGGCGGTCTCGGCGGCGGCCTGGATTCGCTGGTCGAGGGTCGTGTGGATTCGCAGGCCCCGGAACAGGTCAGCCTCGCCCAGCTCGTCGGCCAGGGTGCGGCGAACGGCATCGACGAAGTAGGCGTTTGGTCCACGGTTCACGACGGTCCGGTTCGTGACCGTCGGCAAGTCGAAACCGCGGACGGTCTCGTGGCGATCCGGCTCCAGCCAGCCTTCCTCGAGCATCCCGTCGAGCACGAAGTCGCGCCGGGCCATGGCCCCCTCGGGGTTCTCGATCGGGTCCAGCCGCTCCGGCTGCTGGATGATCCCGGCCAGCACGGCCGCCTGGTTGATGTTGAGCTGGGTGGCAGGGCGCCCGAAATACGTGCGCGCCGCAGCCTCGATCCCGTAGGCACCGCGACCCCAGTAGATCGAGTTGAGGTACAGCTCGAGGATCGTGTCCTTGTCGTACTCGCGCTCGAGCTTGATGGCCAGCGAGGCTTCCTTGACCTTGCGGATGAAGGTCTGCTCCGAGCCGACCACGGCGTTCTTGATGTACTGCTGGGTGATCGTCGATCCGCCCTGCCGGATCTCGCCGGCTCGGGCGTTGGCAAAGACGGCCCGGAGGATCCCGGTGAACGAGATCCCGCCGTGCTCGTGGAAGCCCCGGTCCTCGGCGGCAAGCACGGCGTTGGGAACGTGCTCGGGCAGGTCCTCCAGGGGAATGTCGGACCGGGCGACCTCGGCGTTGAGCGTCCCGACCTCGTCGCCGTTGGCATCCAGGATGACCGTCGATGCGGCGGCGATGTCCTCGGGCAGGGGGATCGTCGCGAACGTCACGAAGAAGACGATCAGCGCAGCGAGCCCGAGGAACATCGCCGGGAAGATGAGCAGTACCGCCCACCACCGGCGATACCACCGGCGGCCGCCCTTCATGACGGCGCCCGGCTTGCGACGCTTCTTGTTGGCCATGGACTTCAGTGTCCCCGCTGCCCGCCGGTCAGCCACCGAGGTGGTACCGCCGTTGGGGCAGTTGGCCGTTCGTCAGAACGCGGCTTCTGCAAGCTCCATCAGCGCGCCGTCCTGCGACTCGGCCAGGCCGCGGCGCAGCTCGACCTTGGGCAGGACGTTGCGGGCGAACCAGCGTGCTGAGGCCACCTTGCCGACGTAGAACGGATCGTCGGAGCCAGCCTCGATCTGGTCCAGGGCGATCTCGGCGTGGGCCAGGAGCAGCCAGCCGATCAGCACCTCGGCGAGCGAGTAGAGGAACTCGGTCGAGTTGAGGCCCGCCTTGTAGATCTCGGCACGGTGCGAGCTGTCCAGCGACTTCATCGCGTGGCCAATCAGGACGCCCAGGTGCGCCTGCGCGTCCTCCAGCGCGGTCTCGAGCATTCCCCGCTCCTCGACCAGCGGGTCCTCGGAGCCGCCGCCCTTGATGAACTCGGTGACCCGCTCTGCGAACCACGTGAGCGTGGCACCCTGGTCCTTGACGATCTTGCGGAACAGCAGGTCGAGGCCCTGGATCGCGGTCGTGCCCTCGTACAGCGTGTCGATCTTTGCGTCGCGGATGTACTGCTCGATTGGGTAGTCCTGCGTGAAGCCCGAGCCGCCGAACGTCTGCAGCGACAGGGCCAGCAGCTCGTAGGCCTTCTCGGAGCAGTAGCCCTTCACCAGCGGCAGCAGCAGGTCCTCGCGGGCCAGCCAGCTGGCGTGCTCGTCGACGTCGTCCGCCGAGGGAGCTTGCGACCCGGCCCCGTGGAGAGCCAGCTCGGCCTGGTCCTGGACCCAGCCGGTGTAGAGCACCAGCGCCCGCATGCCCTCGGCGTGGGCCTTCTGTTCCATGAGGATCCGGCGGACGTCGGGGTGGTGGATGATCGTGACCTTGTCGACCTTGTTGGCCATGTCGGTCATGTCGGGGCCCTGCTCGCGGACCTTCGCGTACTCGAGGGCGTTGCGGTAGCCGGTCGACAGGGTGGCCATGGCCTTGGTCCCGACGGTCATCCGGGCGTACTCGATGACGCGGAACATCTGGGCGATCCCGGCGCCATCCTCGTCGGCCTCGCCGACCAGGTACCCGACGCACGGCAGGTTCGGGTCACCGCCCATCGTCAGCTCGCACGTGGCTGACCCCTTGATGCCCATCTTCTTTTCGATGTTGGTGACCTTGACGCCGTTGCGATCACCAAGCGAGTGGTCCTCGTTCACGAGGAACTTCGGGACGATGTACAGCCGCAGCCCCTTGGTGCCCGGCTTGGCGCCCTCCGGGCGCGCCAGGACCAGGTGCACGGTGTTGGCGTGGACGTCGGCGTCGGCCGACGTGATGAAGCGCTTGACGCCTTCGAGGTGCCACTTCGAGCCGAGATCGTCGGGGCCGTTCTCGGTGACCTTGACGGCCCTGGTGACGCCGGCGCCGACGTCGGATCCGGCGTCCGGCTCGGTGAGCACCATGGTGGCGCCCCACCGGTTGTTGACCATCGGCCGGGCGAAGCGCTGCTTCTGGCCCTCGGTGCCGAGCCCGTCGAGGATCCAGCCGAACAGCGGCCCGATCGCCCACAGCGTCGCGGTCGCATGGCCACCAAGCAGCAGCTCGCTGGACGCCCACCGCAGGCTCGGGGGAGCGCCGACCCCGCCCAGGTGCTCGGGCAGCGGCAGCAGGTGCCAGCCCGCGTCGTAGAAGGCGGTCAGCGCCTCGTGCAGCTCGTCGGGGAGGGTGATGTCCCCGTCGTCGAGGACCAGCGGCGTGCGGTCGGCAGGGACGAACGAGTCGGCCCAGATCGAGTCGGTCGAAAACCGGTCCACCTCGGACAGCAGCATTCGAGCCTGGTCCTCGTCGATGCCGGCGAACGGGCCGGTGCCCATGGCGTCCTGGATGTCCAGGAACTCGAAGAGGTTGAACTCGATGTCGCGAAGGTTGCTCTTGTAGTGGCTCATGGCCGTTCCTTCGGCGGACGTCTGAAGTTGAGCGTACGCTCAGAACTGGAGCGTTGACTCCATTGTGGAGCATCTGTTCAACTATTGCAAACAGGGTGACCCCGGTCCACGGGGCGCGGCAGGGCCGGACGTACCGTTGCCGGCAGGACTCTTGGAGCAGCCATGGCCCGCAATCGTGTCGGGGTGCGCACCCGGCGCCGCATCCTCGACGCAACGCGGACGCTGCTGGCCGAGGAGGGTGGTGAGGAGACCGTCACCCTCAAGGCGATCACGGACCGCGCCGGCGTCGGTGCGGGCAGCTTCTACAACCTCTTCGAGACCAAGGAACAGGCCATCTTCGAGGTCGTCAAGGAGGCCATCGCCGCCGTCGACCCCGACCCCTCCGGCGAGGGCATCGAAACCATCGGGGACCTTGTCGGCGCGTTCGGCGCGTTCCTGGACCGCAATCCGGTCGTGGCGCGCATCTACCTCAAACTGGCGGTCGGTGGTGGCCTGACGGATCGGGCGCTGGCCGAACGGGTCCTGCGCAGCCACCGGGAGCGCATCCGGCGTTTCGCCGAGGCGCTCGCGCGGGAAGGTGTGCCGAGCTCGGAGTCCGTGACGGTCGCCGAGCGTCTGCTGTCCGCCCTCACGGGCTTCGCACTGCACGCCCAGCTGCAACCGGACTTCGATTTCCTTGCACACGCGACGGCGTTGGCTCGAACGGTGACGGCCGGATCGCGCTCGGCGAGCGAGACGGTCAGCTGACGCCCATTGCCCGTGACGGCGCCGCCGGGTTGGCGACGCGGGCTCACGAGGCGGGCTGTACCGTCGATCGCTCGTCTCGACGAGGCGCACGTGGGCACACGCAGTTGCTGGGGCACATCCGGGCCACGCCTGATCGCGGTCGCGGCCGTCGCTGCGCTGCTCGGGCCGGGCTGCGCCACCGACGGCGACGCCGAGACGGCCGTCCTGGGCGTGACACTCCAGGCCACCGACACGGCCGCGCAGGACGCCATCGACCGGCTCACGGGTGACCTCGTCTTCCACGGCCGGTTCATCGACCATGGTGTCGAAGGCGACTCGACGAGCATCGAGCGGCCCGCCGCGCCGTCAGCTCGCGCCGATCCGAACGTCGTGGAGGCGGAGGCCGGCACCGAGCTGCTGTCCTGCTCGGGATTCGTGCAGGCAGGCGACCGGCCGCTGCTTCTGGCCGGGACCGTCACGATCGAGCTGATCGTCGACGGCGAGGTCGCCGCCACGCGCTCCTTCGAGCTGGAACGCCGGCTGGAGCCGCAGGAGGCGTGGACGTTCGACGCCACCCCGTCAAGCCAGCATTCGGCCGGCGCGTGGGACCGGCTGTCATGCCGGGGGACGTTCGCACCGGGCGGTGGCGCCTGAGCCATTACCGTTCAACGCCGATGGGCGCATTCGGGTACGTGTTGACGCAGCCGTGAGCGGCCCTGCCGCGCTGGCCCTCACCGTTGGCCTCATCCTGGCCAACGCACTGTTCGTCGCGGCCGAGTTCGCGGTCGTTTCCGTGCGACGCGCCGAGCTCGAGGAGCTCGCGGCAACCGGTTCGACCCGTGCACGCCTCGTCCTTGCCGCGCGCGAGCAGCTCTCGTTCGTCCTCTCCTCCGCGCAGTTCGGCATCACGGCCTCCTCGCTCCTGCTCGGTTTCGTGGCCGAGCGCGCGGTTGGCGACTCGGTGTTGCGGCCGGCAGCCGAGGCGGTGGGCCTGCCCGCGGAGGCCGGTTCCGTGACCATCGTGGTCGCCGCGATCCTGGTGTCCACCGTCCTGCAGATGATCGTGGGTGAGCTCGCCCCCAAGAACCTGGCGATCGCCCGCCCCCTGGCCGTCTCGTTGGCCGTCATCCTCCCGATGCGGGCCTTCGAGGCGGTGTTCGGGCCCGTCATCCGGCTGTTCGACAGCGCTGCAGCCTGGACATCGCGGGTGCTGTTCCGCCTCGACGGAACCAATGCTGCCCGGGAGGCCCACACGCTGGAGGAACTCGCGCTCATCATCGACGAGTCGAGCCGCCAGGGGTCGCTGAGCGCCGAGCAGGCCGACCTGCTGGGCCGGGCATTGCGACTGCGCGCCACGCGCGTGCGTGAGGTGATGGTCGCCTGGCCCGACGTCGGGTCGTTGCCGGTCGACTCGACGGTCGGCCAGCTCCGCGCGGCGGGAGCCCGGACCGGGTTCTCGCGATTTCCGGTGGTTGTGGCGGACGGTGAGGTGGTCGGCACGATCCACGTCAAGGACCTCCTGGGTGCGCCGTCGTTGTCGGACGACGACCCGATCGCGCCCCTCGTGGGGAGGTCGACCGAGGTCGCGGAGTGGGCGACGGTCCAGCAGCTGCTCTCCATGCTTCGCCGCGATCAGCGGACGTTCGCGCTGGTGATCGACGAGTACGGCGGCGTCGCGGGCATCGCCACCGTCGAGGACGTCCTCGAACAGCTGGTGGGCGACATCTCCGACGAGTTCGACCGACCCCGTCCGCAGTTGCGGCGGCTGGACGACGGCGCGGTGGACGTCGCCGGGTCGTTCCGGATGGCCCGGCTGGCGGAGCTCCTCGGCATTGATGCGCCGGAGGGCGACTACGTCACGGTGGCCGGGTTCCTGCTCGACGAGCTCGGGCGCATCCCTGCGGTGGGCGACGACGTCGCCAGCGGCGGCCACCTCTTCGAGGTCGCCGAGATGCGCGGTGCCAGGATTGGCCGGGTTGTGGTTCGTCCGGCGTCGGCCGCCCGGGAGGAGTCGTCGTGATCGCCGCCGCCGAGGCCGGCTTCAGTCCGTGGGCATTGCTGCTCGGGGTCGTCCTGCTGGTGGCCAACGGCTGGTTCGTCGCGACGGAGATCGCGCTGCTCGCTGCACGCCGCGCGCGCGTCGAGGAACTGGCCGCGCTCGGGGACCGGCGTGCCCAACGGGCGCTCGACGCACTCCGGGAGCTGTCGATCACGTTCTCGGGGGCACAGCTGGGGATCACGCTTGCATCGCTTGGGCTGGGTGCGGTCGCCGAACCAGCAGTCACGCACCTGTTCGAGGACTGGCTGGGCATGGCCGGCCTGGGCGACAGCGCCGCGGCGGTGATCGCCTTCGGGTTGGGGCTGGCGCTCGTGGTGTTCCTGCACATGGTTGTCGGCGAAATGGCACCCAAGAACCTTGCGCTCGCACGGGCGGAGCAGGTCGCCGTGGCGGTGGCGCGGTCCTTCCACTGGTTCGTCACGATCCTGCGACCCCTGATCGTCGTGCTCAACGGAGCGGCCAACCTCCTGGTTCGGGTCACGGGCGTCGAACCGGTCGACGAGCACAATCTCGTCCACACGCCTGCGGAGCTGCAGTTCGTGGTCGCCGAGTCCCGACGACAGGGCACCGTCGTCGGCGCCGAGGCGAGGGTTCTCGAATCGGCGTTGTCGCTTGCGGCGATCACGGCCGAGGATGCGATGACGCCGCGGGTCGACCTCGAGGCAGTCCCCGAGGACGCCACCGTCGACGCGGTGTTGGATGTTGCCGCACGGACAGGCTTCACGCGCCTGCCCGTCTACCGCGACAACCTCGACGACGTCGTTGGGATCCTCAACGTCAAGGACCTGCTCGTCCGTCGCGGTGCCGGTGACCAACTGCCCATTCGGGCCATCGCTGCCGTGCCGCATTCCCGCGACCTCGAGCACCTGCTCCACGACCTGCTCGAGTCCGGCGACCACGCGGCGATCGTCGTCGACGAGTACGGCGGGACGGCTGGGCTCGTGACGCTCGAGGACGTCCTCGAGGAACTGGTGGGCGACATCGCCGACGAGTTCGACGTGGAAAGCGGCCCGCGACAACAGGGCCACCAGTGGGTCGTCGACGGCACGCTGCGGCGTGACGAGCTCGAGCGGCTGACCGGCCTTGCGCTGGAATCGGGCGACTCCGAGACCATCTCGGGCTGGATCACCGAGCACCTGGGTCGGCTGGTCCAGCCCGGCGACGTCGCCGTGACGGCCGACGGATGGCGCCTCCACGTCCTGACGCTGGAGGGCCGCCGCGCCGGGGAGGTGGCCGTGACCGCACCACTACCTTCCACACGTTCGGATGGGACCAGCGGATGAGCGACGAACGCGACGAGGGGGCCACGGAGCGGGCGGCACTCGCCATGCGTCGACTCGGACACGCGCTGGTGTCCAACAACCCCGGGCCCGAGTTGCTCAACCGCGTGGCCGAACGAGCCATCGAGGTCGCCGAGCTGGTCGAGGCGTCGCCGAGGCGGGTCCGCGACATGGTCGCCATGAAGCGCGAGATGTTCGAGGAGCCGGCCGAGGCCGCACCGGGAGAGCCGATCAGCCACTTCGACGAGTGCTTCGTGTCCGGTCGTCACAACCCGATGGGGATCGGCATCCAGGTCTTCCGCGACGGCGAGGACTCCGTGGCGTGGGTCGAGCTCGGCGCGGCGTTCGAGGGCGCACCGGGTCGGTCCCACGGAGGGATCGTCGCCGCGATCTTCGACGACGTCCTCGGCTACCTGCTGAGCATCCACCGTCAGCCTGCTTTCACGGGCGAGCTGACCGTCCGCTACCTGGCGCCCACGCCCATGGAGGAGCGACTCACGTTTCGCGGACGCCTGCTGGACCGGCAGGGCCGCAAGCTCATGGCCAATGGCGAAGCCACCGCAGCGGACGGCACGGTCGTCGCGACAGCCAGTGCGACGTTCATCGCGGTCGACGTCTCGGCGTTCCGGCCATGACGTCAGCCTTCGCCAAGGCCGAGGACGTCGCCACCCTCATCCCACGGCGCTGACGAATCCCGCTGGATCGCCGCGAGCGCGTCGACGGCCAGCTGGAGAGGATGCAGGAACGGCAGCGCGTCGCGGTCGATCTCCTCGGAGCCGATGAACTCTTCCGGGACGTCGTCCTGGTCGAACGTCGAGGCCGTCACGTGTGGCCGGTGCAGCCGGGCGCCGAAGGCCACCATCAGGACGTCCCCGGCCTCCGTCGTGCCCTCGGCGACGAAGCCCCAGCAAGGGATCCCCGCCGCGGTGATCTCGGTGTTCGCGAACCGCTCGAGGTAGGCGTGCCGTTCCTCATCGCTGTCCGGGAACGCCTCGAGCCGGACGACCCGTGTGGCGCCCGATCCCGGGAGCACGACGGTCGGGCGGACCGGACGGCCGTGTTGGCGGACCGCGTCGACCGCGGCCTCCAGGCAGACGTAGCGCAGCTCCTCGAACTGCATTCAGGCCGCCATCACACCGAGGTCGTCGCGCCCTCCGACGCGGACGACACCGTGCGTGCGTACTTGGCGAGGACGCCCCTCGTGTAGCGCGGCGCAAGCGGTTTCCACTGCGCCCGGCGGGCCGTCAGCACGTCATCGTCGACCAGCAGGTCCAGGCGACGCTCCGGCACGTCGATCCGGATCCGGTCGCCGGTCTCGACCAGCCCGATGGGGCCACCGTCGGGGGCCTCGGGCGCGACGTGACCGATCGAGAAGCCGTACGTCGCCCCCGAGAAGCGCCCGTCGGTGATCAGGGCGACCTCCTCGCCCAGCCCGGCGCCCTTGATGGCCGCGGTCGTGGCGAGCATCTCGCGCATGCCGGGGCCGCCCTTGGGTCCCTCCCAGCGGATCACGACCACGTCGCCGGCCCGCACCACGCCGGTGAGGACGGCCTCGAGCGCCGCCTGCTCCCCGTCGAAGACGCGCGCGGTTCCCTCGAACTGGTGCCGGTCGGCCGGGATGCCGGCGATCTTGACGACCGCTCCGTCCGGCGCCAGCGAGCCACGCAGGATCGCGAGCCCACCGTCGGCGTGGATCGGGTCGGACAGCGGGTGGACGATCTCGCCGTCGGGTGCAGGTGGGTCGAGCTCGACGAGGTTCTCCGCGACGGTCTTGCCCGTGACCGTCATCGCGTCGCCGTGCAGCAGCCCGGCGTCGAGCAGTTCCTTCATGACGACCGGGACACCGCCGATCCGGTCCAGGTCGTTCATCACGTACTTGCCCGCCGGCTTGGTGTCGGCGATGTGGGGGACCCGGCGGCCGATGGCGTCGAAGTCGTCGATCGTGAAGTCGACCTCGGCCTCGCGGGCGATGGCCAGGAAGTGCAGGACGGCATTCGTCGAACCGCCGATCGCCATCACGACGGCCACCGCGTTCTCGATCGCCTCGCGGGTGATGATGTCGCGTGCCGAGATGCCGGCCTCCAGCAGCTGCACGACGGCCACACCCGAGCGGCGGGCGAACTCGTCACGGATCGGGTCCGGCGCGGCGGGCGACGCCGACCCGGGCAGGGCCATGCCGAGCGCCTCGATCGCCGACGACATCGTGTTCGCCGTGAACATCCCGCCGCACGATCCCTCGGTGGGGCAGGCGTTGCGCTCGATCTCCAGCAGCTCCTCGTCGGTCATGGTGCCGCGCCCGCGGGCACCGACCGCCTCGAAGACGTCCTGGATGGTGATGTCGTGATCGTCGAGGTGCCCGGGCCTGATCGACCCGCCATACAGGAACACGCTGGGGACGTCCAGGCGAGCCGCGGCCATCACCATGCCCGGCAGGGACTTGTCGCATCCGGCGAACGTGACCATCCCGTCAAGGCGCTCGGCGTGCATCACGGTCTCGACCGAGTCGGCGATCACCTCGCGCGACACCAGCGACGCCCGCATCCCCTCGTGACCCATCGCGATGCCGTCCGAGACGGCGATCGTCACGAACTCCAACGGGAACCCACCGGCCTCCCGGACGCCGAGCTTGGCCTGCTTGGCCAGCCGGTCCAGCGGCAGGTTGCACGGGGTGACCTCGTTCCACGACGAGGCGACCCCGACCTGCGGCCTGGTGAAATCGTCCTCACCCATGCCGACGGCACGCAGCATCGCCCTGGCAGGAGCCCGTTCGTAGCCCTCGGTCACCTCGCGGCTGCGGTGGCGTGGGTCGGCCATCGACGTTCTCCTCGCGTCAGGGCACGGATGGGACCACACGGCCGACGGCCATGCGAAACGGGTGGTTCGCGCCTGCCCGATTCCGGTCCTCATGGCCCGCGCCCACGTTCGCCTACTGTCGGCCCGCCGACGGCAAGGACCGCCTTGAGCGAGGACGTCTTCGATCCCAGCAGCCCGTGGGACGACCTGGTCGGGTTCACCATCGACCGGCTCGAGCCCGGCATTTGCGTGGCGCACGCAGAGCTGGGCGAGCCTCACCAGCAGGCCTACGGGATCGTGCACGGCGGCGTGTGGGCGTCCCTCGTCGAGAGCGCGGCGAGCGTCGCGGCGGCCGTCACGGCCGGCACCCAGGTCGTTGGCGTCAGCAATTCGACTGACTTCCTGCGCTCGCACCGAGATGGTCGTGTCGACGTCGTCGCCGAGCCGGTTCACACCGGCAGGCGGCAGGCGTTGTGGGAGGTGCGCATCACCCGTGCGAGCGACGGCAAGCTGGTCGCTCGCGGCCAGGTGCGCTTCCAGGTGATGGACGAGGCGGTCCGCTGACGCCGAAAGCGTGAGCAGTTTCGGGACGGAACGTCCCGAAACTGCTCACACGTTCATCGACGGGTAGCCGTACGCCGTCGGAGGCTGGTGGTTGTGCTTCACGATCCTCGGGCTGATCCAGCGGTGCAGGTTGGCCTCGGAGCCCGCCTTGTCGTTCGTCCCCGAGCCGCGGGCACCGCCGAACGGCTGGTTGCCGACCACGGCGCCCGTCGGCTTGTCGTTGACGTAGAAGTTCCCGGCACTGAACCGCAGACGCGTGCGGGCCATCGCGATCGCGTCCTCATCGGTGGCGAAGACCGCTCCGGTCAGGCCGTACGGGGACGTGGTGTCGACCAGCTCCAGCGTGTCCTCCCAGAGCCCGTCGTCGTAGACGAACGCGGTGATGATCGGGCCGAAGTACTCGGTGGTCATCGTCTCGTGCCGCGGGTCGCTGGTGCGCAGGATCGTCGGCGCGACGAACCAGCCGTCCGTGGCATCCGTCCATCCACCCGTGACGAGCTCGACCGCCGGGTCGGCCGCCACCCGGTCGAACAGCGCCTGGTGCTTGTGCATCGCCTTTTCGTCGATCACCGCGCCCAGGAAGGTGGTCGGGTCCGCGACATCTCCCATTGCCAGGCTCTGGGTGATGTCGACCAGCCGGGCGCGCAGCTGGTCCCAACGGCTGGCGGGCACGTACATCCGCGACGCGGCCGAGCACTTCTGGCCCTGGTATTCGAAGGCGCCCCGGATGATCGCCGTGGCGAGCGCCTCCTCGTCTGCGGATGCATGGGCGAGGATGAAGTCCTTGCCGCCCGTCTCGCCAACGATCCGGGGGAACTGCCGGTAGCTGCCGATGTTGGCGCCGATCCGCTGCCACAGGCCCTTGAAGACGGCCGCCGAACCCGTGAAGTGGAGTCCGGCGAGGCGCGGATCGGCCAGGCAACGCTCGGCGACGAGCGCGCCTTCACCGTGCACCAGGTTGATCACCCCGTCGGGCAGCCCGGCCTCCTGGAGCAGCCGCATGGTCAGGTGTGCCGACAGGGCCTGGTTTCCGGAGGGCTTCCACACGACCGTGTTTCCGCACATCGCCGGTGCGGTCGGCAGGTTCCCGGCGATCGACGTGAAGTTGAACGGGCAGATGGCCAGCACGAACCCGTCCAACGGCCGCAGGTCGAACTCGTTGGTCACGCCGTCGGCTGACAGCGGCTGCCTCGCCGCGATCTGCTCGACCCAGTACGGGTTGAACCGCCAGAAGTCGATCATCTCGCAGGCGGAATCGATCTCGGCCTGCTGGATGGTCTTGGACTGGCCGAGCATCGTCGCTGCGTTCAGGCGCGCCCGCCACGGTCCCGACAGCAGGTCGGCCGCGCGGCGAAAGATCGCCAGACGATCCGAGGGCTCCATCGCCTGCCACTCGCCCCGCGCGGCAGTGGCGGCCTCGATGGCGTCCGTGACGACGTCCGTCGTCGCCGCCTGGACCTCTGCCACGACGTCCGCGTGCCGATGTGGCGGCCGTACCGGCGAGGTCGTGCCGGTCGTGACGTCCTTTCCGGCGATCACGCACGGAGCCTCGGTCACGGAGTCCGACAGGTCCTCGAGGGTTGCCAGCAGCTCGGTTCGTGCGCCGGATCCCGGTTCGTGGGCCAGGGCGGGCTCGTTGGCCGGCATCTCGGCGTGGGCGGTAGCGTCCATCGTCACAACCTTCTCCTCCCGCCCGCCCAGTGTGCCGACTGCGGCAGAGGATGCGAGGGGTCAGTTTCGCGAAGGGTGCTTGGCATGTCCCACCTCGACCAGGCTCGCACGATCGTCACGGCGCTGCGGTCAGCGCTCGACACCGCAACGAGCCACCTGGCGCAAGCCTGCGCCGACGGCGACCGCATCTCGGTGGCGGCGATGGACGGCCACCAGGCCGCGCTCTACGACATCGCGTCGGTGTCTGCCTCGATCACTGCAGCCGAACAGCTCCTGGTCTATGGCGAACACGGCGATCGCGAGGCGCGCCTGGCCCTGGCGTGGGCAGCCGACGTCTACACGGACGTGTTCGCCCGGGCGACCGGCCGCTGGAGCGAGTGGGGGGTCGCTCCGACCGCGGTCGGGATGCTGACCGACGAAGTGCACGCGTCGGTCGAGCAGGGACGCTCCGGAGAATTCCTGGCGGCGCTCGGCGACGACGTCATGGCCGATGGCGAGGCCGGACCCCGGCACCTGCCCGAGGACCTCGAGATGGTGCGCGATGCCTTCCGCAGGTTCGCCGAGGAGCGGGTGATGCCGATCGCCGAGCACGTCCATCGCAACGACGCCGACATCCCCGACGAGATCATCAGCGGTGTTGCCGAGATGGGCTGTTTCGCGCTGTCGATTCCGGCCGAGTACGGCGGGATGGCGGAGGGCGGCGACGACGAGCTGCTGAACATGATCCTCGTGACCGAGGAGCTCTCGCGGGGCTCGTTGGGCGTGGCCGGTTCGCTGATCACTCGACCGGAGATCATGGGAACTGCCATCCAGCGCGGCGGCACCGAGGAACAGAAGAAGACCTGGCTGCCGGCCATGGCGTCCGGCGAGAAGATGTGCGGCGTCGCCGTCACGGAACCCGACTTCGGCTCCGACGTCGCCGGCGTCAAGGTGAGCGCAACACGCGACGGTGATGACTGGGTCATCAACGGCGTCAAGACCTGGTGCACGTTTGCCGGTCGGGCCGACTACCTGCTCGTCCTGGCCCGCACGGATCCGGACCGAGGCCTCGGTCATCGCGGCCTGTCGCTGTTCGTGGTCGAAAAGCCCACGTTCGACGGGCACGAGTGGTCGACCCAGCAGGAGGGCGGCGGCAGCATCGATGCCCGCGCCATCCCGACCATCGGCTACCGCGGCATGCACTCCTTCGAGGTCTCGTTCGACAACTGGCGCGTGCCCCACGGCAGCCTGATCGGCGAGGACGAGGGAGTGGGGCAGGGCTTCTACCTCCAGATGCAGGCGTTCGCCAACGCCCGGCTCCAGACGGCCGCACGGGCCCTGGGCATCATGCAGTCGGCGCTTGACGAAGCCGTGGCGTACGCGAAGCAGCGCAAGGTGTTCGGCGCCGAGCTGGGCGATTACCAGCTGACGAAGGTCAAGATCGCGCGGATGGCCACGATCATCGCGGCCTGCCGCACGTTCTCGTTCGAGGTCGCACGCCGCATCGCCCGCGGCGACGGCCAGCTGGAGGCCAGCCAGGTCAAGCAGCTGGCCTGTCGTTCGTCCGAATGGGTGACCCGCGAGGCCCAGCAGCTGCACGGCGGGTACGGCTACGCCGAGGAGTACACCGTCTCGCGACTGTTCGTCGACGCGCGCGTCCTGTCGATCTTCGAGGGCGCCGACGAGACCCTCGCGCTCCGCGTCATCGCCAAGCGCATCCTGGAGAACGCGCTGGGCTGACCATGGAGGACGCGGTGCAGCCGGCAGCAGCGGGATCGACGTGATCCTCCGCCCAGCCCTCCTCCCGGCCGTGGTTGGGCTGCTCCTGATGCCCGTTCCCGTCTCTGCGCAGGCCGACGATCCGATCGTCGAGGTCTGCGAGGACACCGTTGGTGGCGTGATCTGCACCAGCCTCACGGCGGGACAGGTCATCGCCGGTGACCTGTGCACAGCCCTGACGCTGCCGCCCGAGACGTGCGCGGCCCTGGCCATGAACCCGGTGGTCGACGCGGCGTTGGTCGCCGACCACGAGTCCTCGTGGCTTGCTCGCGCCCACGCCCTCCAGGAACGCCTCGACGACGGCGAGCCACTGCTGAACACGCTGATCATCCAGACCCACAACTCGAACAATGCCGCCGCCTACGACCTCACCGTCACGGGCTTCGACCCCAACCAGCTGTATGCGATCACCGACCAGCTGCGCATGAACATGCGCGGGATCGAGCTGGACCTGCACTGGGTCCCGTCGCCGTTCGGCACGGTGGAGACGGGGGGCCGGGCGGTGGTGCTCTGTCACGGCCAGTCGCAGGCCGTCGGAGACGTCGTCGTCCACGTCGGCTGCTCCAACGACCGGCCGTTCGACACGGCCCTGGTCGAGCTGCGCGCATGGCTCGACGACCACCCCGGCACGTTCCTGTTGCTGTACCTGGAAAACCAGATGGAGGACGATCCGGTCGCCCACGACCTCGCGGCGGCAGGGATCGCCGAGCACCTTGGTGGCCTTGTGCATCGTCCCGTCGAGAAGTGCGCGCCGGTCGACTGGACCACGACCCAGGACGACCTGCTGGACGCCGGCACGCCCGTGCTGATCGTCGGCAACTGCGGTGCCGGTGGCGACTGGGGGACCTGGGTGCACGAGCGCGGGGAGCGGTGGCGGGAAGGCGGCAGCACCGACACCTACCCAGCGCATCCCGACTGTGTCGAGCGGCGCGGCGATCCCGACTACGACGAGAACTTCATCCGGACCTGGGAGGACGCCACCTGGCTGTCCGCGGTTGCGGGGTCGCCGGCCGACCTCACGCCGGCCGAGGCGGGCGGCATGGTCAACTGCGGCCTCGACCTGATTGGCCTTGATCGGCTGGTCCCGTTTGATCCGCGCCTTCAGGCCATGGTCTGGAGCTGGGACGTCGACGAACCGCTCGCCGAGTCGGGTGGCTGCGCCGAACGGCAGGTGACCGGCCGCTTCCGCACGCAGGACTGCGAACAGGAGCTCCGGTACGCCTGCCACGGACAGGCCGGCTGGTTCGTCCCGGACATCCCGGGCCCGTGGGCCACGGGATTCGCGACGTGCGAGCAGGCCGGTGGCATGTTCCGGACCCCGCCGACGGGCTGGGAGAACACGCTGCTTTCAGCCGCGGGTGCCGACGCGGTTCCCGTCTGGCTCAACTACCAGTCGCTCGCGGGAGAGTGGGAGTCCAACACGATCGCCGTGCCGGTGAGTGGCGGGCCAGGCGCCACGCCGGCAACGGGTGGTGGCCTGGCTGTCGTGGGCCTCCTGCTGCTGTCCACGGCCGTTCACCGGACCGCAAGACGCCTGGTCTAACGTGACGGCAATGGACAGACGTCAAGTGCTCCGGATGGGTGCGGCCGCCTCGGGAGGGCTGCTGCTGGGACGGCCGACCGGCGCCCTCGCCCAGTCTCTTGGGCCCACCGACGAGTACGGGACGGCCCGGGCGTCTCGGCTGTTTGCCGGCACTTGGGTCGCCCACGCCGACATGCACAACCACACGCTGCTGTCCGACGGCGACGGCGATGCCGCGATGGCCTTCGCGTCGATGCGCGACGCCGGCCTCGACATCGCCTGCCTCACCGACCACTCCACGCTGTCCAAGGACCTGGCTGAGTCGCCGTGCCTCGACAACACCGACTGCCAGAGCCTGGCCGGTCTCGACGAGAACGCGTGGGCGCTGACCGAACAGCTGGCCGACGGCGCCAACACGCCCGGTGCCTTCACGGCCATCCGCGGGTTCGAGTGGTCGAGCCCGACGCTCGGGCACATGAACGTCTGGTTCTCGCAGGGCTGGACCGACCCGTTGCACACCGGTGGGCTGGGCACCGTCGCGGACCTGCTCAAGTTCGCGCACGGCGAGGGCCTGCCCGATGATGGCCTGGGGTTTCCGACGCTCGAGGCGATCATCGACCTGGCGGCCATTCCGGGCGAGGGGATGGCGCTGTGGTACCAGTGGCTCAAGCTCGATCCGGGCAGCCCTGTCACGGGCGGTGGCAGCGACGGCATCGCCGGGTTCAACCACCCGGGCCGTGAGAACGGCCGGTTCTCCGACTTCTCGTTCGACGCCGGCCTGGTCGACCGGCTGGTCAGCCTCGAGTTGTTCAATCGCCGGGAGGACTACCTGTTCGAACGCGTCGACGACGGGCGGGACTCCCCGCTGGTGGCCTGCCTCGATGCCGGGTGGCGGCCGGGGATCCTCGGCGTCACCGACGAGCATGGCACCGACTGGGGCTACCCGGACGGCAAGGGTCGCGGGGGCCTGTGGGTCACCGAGCTGACCAGGGCCGGGGTTCGAGATGCGATGGAACGGCGCCGCTTCTTTGCCACCAACCTCAAGGGCCTGCGACTGGACGCTGCCGCCAATGGCGTGCGGATGGGGCAGCCCCTGACCCACACGTCCGGGACCGTCACGTTCCAGGTCGACATCGATCGCGGCGCGATGCTGTGGGGCCAGGACGTGCTGGTCCAGGTCCTCCAGACCGGCTCGCCGTTGCCGACGATCGTCCACACCGAGCAGGCCAGGCTCCCGACGCCCGACGAGCCCGTGATCCGGTTCGACGCGCCGATCGACATCCAGAACGGCGACTGGGTCGTCCTGCGCGTCACCGACCCCACCCTCGAGCCCGACGGCCGCGCCGACGCCGTCTATGCGGCCGCCGGCGGGGCGATCGCCTACGCCAGTCCGTTCTGGCTGACGACCGACGGTCCGCCGCCGCCGGGCCCAATCGGTGCGGATCCCGCGCCCGAACCGGAGCCGGTTCCCGTGCCAGCCGGTGACGTCCTGCCGTCGACCGGCGGGGGTGTGGGTCTCGCGGCCCTGGCGACGGCCGGCCTGCTGGCCCTTCGCCGCCGTGGCACGGATCATGACCACGAGGGTCACGGGCACGGCTAGAAGCGGGGCGTGCGCTTCTCTCGCGCCGCCGCCAGGCCCTCGGTCAACTCGTCGCCCCCGAAGTTGACGGCCTGCGCCGCGGCCTCGCGGTCGAGCCGCTCGTCCAGCGTGTCCTCGGCGTGCCGCAACGTGGCGACCAGCTGGCGCAGCACGGACGGAGCGGCGGACGCGATGTCGGCCGCGAGGTCCAACGCCCGCGGGAGCACCTCGTCGGCGGGCAGCGCCTCCAGGGCCATCCCGAGGGAGGCGGCCTCCGATCCGGCGATCAGCTCGCCCGTGAACAGCAGCCGTGAGGCCTGCTGCTGACCGATCCGCGCCGGCAGCAGCCACGAGCCACCCATTCCGGGGTGCAGGCCCAGCTTCGCGAAGTTGAGGCCGACGCGCGCCTCCGCCGCCACGACCATCAGGTCGCACGCCAGCGCAACGCACAGCCCGGCGCCGACCGCATGCCCGTTGACCGCCGCGATCGTCGGCACCTCCAGCTCGCGGACCGACAGGAACTGCTCGTAGAACGACCGCATCGCGGGGTCGATGCCCTCGTCACGGGCGCGGCGTGCGGTCTCGGTCAGCTTCTCCAGGTCGCCACCAGCCGAGAAGGCAGGCGGCGTGCCCGTGACGACCACCACCCGCAGCTCCGTGGCCTCGCTCAGCGTTCGGACGGCGGCCTGCAAGGCGGCACCCATCGCATCGGTCATGGCGTTGCGACGCTCGGGATCGTTCAACGTCAACGTGGCCACGCCTGAGGCCAGGGTCGCCACCTCCACCAGCATCACGCGCCCTTCCTCGACGGTCGAGGAGCCTACGGACTCACCTACGCTCGCCAGGTCGCGTACGAGGGATCACCATGGCGTTCGACCACGACGTTGCCATCATCGGCAGCGGCTTCGGCGGCAGCGTCTCCGCGCTTCGGCTGACCGAGAAGGGCTACGACGTCGCCGTGGTCGAGGCCGGCCGTCGGTGGACGCCCGACAACATGCCGCGCTCCGACTTCGACATGCGCAACTACCTGTGGTTCCCGCGGCTCGGCATGCGCGGAATGATGCGACTCACCCTGCTCAAGGACGTGTTCATCCTGTCCGGCTCGGCCGTTGGGGGTGGCTCCGTCGTCTACGCCAACACCCTCTACCGGCCGCTCGAGCGCTACTGGGACGACCCCCAGTGGTCCCACATCAGCGACTGGCGTGACGAGTACGCGGCCTTCTACGACCAGGCCGAGAGGATGCTGGGGGTCAACCCCGTCCCCACGATCACGAACGCCGACCGGTTGATGCAGAAGGTCGCGGAGCGGATGGGGGTGGCCGACACCTTCCATCCGACCAACGTCGGCGTGTGGTTCGGCACACCCGGGGAGCGAGTCGCGGATCCGTACTTCGGCGGCGAGGGCCCCGACCGGGTCGGCTGCATCCACTGCGGAGGCTGCATGATCGGCTGCCGGCACGGCGCCAAGAACACGTTGGACCACAACTACCTGTACCTGGCCGAGAAGAACGGCGCGCAGGTACTCGCCGAGCGGCAGGTGATCGACATCGAGCCGCTGTCGGGTGGCGGCTTCCGGCTGAGCATGGGGCGGCCGGGCGGCGTTCTGCGCAAGGACCGCTCGTCCATGACGGCCGAGCAGGTCATCCTTTCGGCAGGCGCACTGGGGACGGCCAAGCTGCTTCACCGGCTCCGCGACGAGGGTCGGCTGCCGCACGTGTCGCCGCGACTGGGGACCTTGACCCGGACCAACTCGGAGGCGCTCGTCGGCGCCGCCAGCCGCAACCTGGACACCGACTACTCGCAGGGCGTCGCGATCACGTCGTCGATCCACCCCGACGACGTCACGCACATCGAACCCGTCCGCTACCCGAAGGGCTCAGGAGCAACCGTCGGCATGCTGTCCGCCATGATGGTCGATGGCGGCGGGCGCATCCCACGGTGGCTGCGCTTCTTCCTGATGGCCATCGTCCACCCGATCCTGTTCGTCCGGTCGATCTTCACCTTCCGGCGGGTGGCCGAGCGCTCCATCATCCTGCTCGTCATGCAGAGCCTCGACAACAGCCTCCAGGTGTTCCGCCGCAAGACCCCGTTCGGATCCTGGCTGTCGTCGAGGCAAGGGCACGGCGAACCCAACCCGACCTGGATTCCCGCGGCGAACACGGCCGCCCGCATCGCAGCGGAAGAAATGGACGGCATCGCCGTCGGCTCGATCTTCGAGGCGCTCTTCGACATTCCCTCCACCGCCCACATCATCGGCGGCTGCCCCATCGGCGATTCCCCCGAGACAGGCGTGATCGACCCGTGGCACCGCATGTATGGACACGAGGGCGTTCACGTCTGCGACGGCAGTGCCATCACGGCCAATCTCGGCGTCAACCCGTCGCTGACGATCACGGCCATGACCGAGCGGGCCATGTCGTTCTGGCCGAACAAGGGGGACAAGGACCCCCGCCCGGCATTGGGCAAGCCCTACGAGCGTTTGTCGCCGGTCGCGCCGAAGGCACCCGCCGTGCCGACCGATGCGCCCGCCGCCCTTCGCCTGCCGATCGTCGCCTGACGATCGTCCCCGGCGGACGATCAGGGCGCGACGAGGCCCTCGATCTCCCCGCCGTTGAGAACGGCATCGACGTTGGCCAGCACGCGACCCAGCAGCGCGCTGACCGCGTCGACCGACACGGCCCCGACGTGCGGCGTGATCGTGATCCCGTCGGCCACCAGGACCGGGTCGTCGGGATCGGGCGGTTCCCTGGAGAACACGTCGGTGGCGGCCCCGTGCAGGCCGCCGGTGCTCACGGCCTCCGCGACGGCGGCACCGTCCCACACCGCCCCCCGGGCGGCGTTGATGACCACGGCGTCCGCAGGCAGCAGGGCGAGCCGATCGCGGCCCAGCCAGCCACGCGTCTGGTCCGTCAGCGACAACGCGAGCACGAGGATGTCGGACCCTCGGAGCAGCTCGTCGGCTGGGCGGTACGTGACCCCCAGCTCCTCCTCGAAGGCCTCGGGGCGGCGACTGCGGGACCAGTACGACACGGGGTGCCCGAGGGCGGCGAATCGGCGCGCGGTTGCGGCACCGACGGCGCCCAGCCCGACGATTCCCACCCGCCGCTGGCCCATGCCCAGCCGCGTCCGGCCAACCTGCTCCCAGTGCCCATCGCGCAGCCGGGCCTGGGACTGCGAGAACGCCCGGAGACAGTCCAACGCCGCCCACAGGCACCATTCGGCGACGGCATCGGCGTTGAGGCCCTGGCAGTTCGCAATCGGGATGCCGGCCTCGTTCGCGGCAGCGACATCGACGCCGTCCAGCCCGCTCGCCGGGACCTGGATCAACCGGCAGGTGTCTCGCGCAGCGGCGATCACGTCGGCGGTCACGATGACCGTGCCGGACCAGTCCGAGACGATGATCGTCGCGCCCCGGCAGGCGTCGACGGCCTCTTGCTGCGAGCGGACCTCGACCACGACTGCGTCCGGCTGCCCGGCGCCGAGGAACGACGCGGGCACGGGCGCCAGCAGGGCGATGCGTTGATCGGTCATGGCTCGCTCCGGGGCGTGGCCGGGCCGAGTCAAGCAGCGAGGGTGGTCGGACGGCTCGTCGGGATGGGACTTGCGGCCCGATGGCGTTGTGTCGGGCGGTGGTCCACTGGCCACCGCGGTTGCACTGGGCGGACCGCCCCGTGCTCCTAGGATGAAGAACGCTGTCGACGACACATCGGGACATGAGCAGCAACGGGAACGGCGACCGGTCCCAAGTCAGCCTGACGGGGGCGGTGGTGCGCTTCGCCGGGGACTCCGGCGACGGCATGCAGCTGACGGGTGAACGCTTCACGTCCGAATCCGCCCGGATCGGCAACGACCTGGCGACCCTGCCGGACTTCCCGGCCGAGATCAGGGCTCCCGCTGGCACGCTGGCCGGCGTTTCCTCCTATCAGCTGCACTTCTCGTCCGAGGACATCCACACGCCCGGCGACGAGCCTGATGTTCTCGTCGCCATGAACCCGGCGGCGCTGGCCGTGCACCTGCCCTCGTTGAGGGGCGGCGGGACGCTGATCGTGAACATCGACGCCTTCACGACCCGCAACCTGGCAAAGGCGGGCTTCGACACCAATCCGCTCGAGGACGGGACCGTCGAGGACTACCAGGTCCACGAGGTGGCGCTCACGGACCTGACGCTGCGGGCGCTCGAGCCGTTCATCGAGGACGGGTCGCTCAACAAGAAGGAGGCCGAGCGTTCGAAGAACATGTTCGCACTCGGCTTGGTGTGCTGGATGTTCTCCCGGTCGACCGACGACACCGAGGCGTGGCTCGCGAGCAAGTTCGCGAAGCGACCCGAGCTCGTCGCGGCCAACGTGGCCGCGCTCCGTGCCGGCCACGCCTACGGCGAGACGACCGAGGCGTTCGTCTACCGGTACGAGGTGGGCGCGGCCCGCCTGCCGCCCGGCCGCTACCGCAACATCACTGGCAACACTGCCCTGGCCTACGGCCTCATTGCGGCGTCGGTCCAGTCCGGGCTGCCGCTGTTCTACGGCTCGTATCCGATCACGCCCGCCTCCGACATCCTCCACGAGCTCGCCAAGCAAAAGCACTTCGGCGTCCGGACCTTCCAGGCCGAGGACGAGATCGCCGCCATTGGCTCGGCCATCGGCGCCGCGTTCGGCGGCTCCCTGGCGGTGACGGGCACGTCCGGGCCGGGGCTGGCGCTCAAGAGCGAGGCGCTCGGCCTGGCCGTCGCCACGGAGCTGCCGCTCATCGTCATCGACGTGCAGCGGGGCGGGCCGTCGACGGGGCTGCCCACCAAGACGGAGCAGGCCGACCTGCTCCAGGCGATGTTCGGCCGCAACGGGGAGTCGCCGATCGCCATCATCGCGCCGCAGTCGCCGTCTGACTGCTTCTGGGCCGCGCTGGAGGCGGCCGCCATCGCGGTGCGGCATCGCCTTCCCGTGGTGGTGCTCTCCGACGGGTTCCTGGCCAACTCGTCGGAGCCGTGGCTGCTGCCGAACGTCGACGAGCTGCCGCACATCGATCCCGGTTTCGCGACCGGGCCGAATCATCCAGACGGTTTCCTGCCGTTCCTTCGCGACCCCGAGACCATGGCCCGGCCGTGGGCCGTGCCGGGCACGCCGGGGCTCCAACATCGCATCGGCGGCCTCGAAAAGCACGAGGTGACGGGCAACATCAGCTACGCCGCGGACAACCACCATCGCATGACGCTGGTTCGCCAGGAGCGGGTCCAGGCGGTCGCGAGGTTCCTGCCGCCGATCGAGGTCGACGACCCCGACGGCGACGCGGAACTGCTCGTCATCGGCTGGGGGTCGACCTACGGGCCCATCCGCGGCGCCGTGCGACAGGCCCGTGACGACGGCGCCAAGGTCGCGCGCGCCCACATCCGCCACCTCGCCCCGCTGCCGCCCGGGATCGACGAGCTGCTCACCCGCTATCCGAAGGTGCTGCTGCCCGAGAACAACATGGGCCAGTTGCGCATGCTGCTCCGGGCCCGCACGCTGGTCGACATCGTCGGACACAACGTCGTGTCCGGCCATCCGTTCCGGGCCGCCGATCTGCGAGACCGCATCATGTCCGAGCTCTCCGCAACGGTGTCCGCATGACCGAGCTCCCCACCCTCTCGAAGAAGGACTTCACGTCCGACCAGGAGGTTCGCTGGTGTCCGGGCTGCGGTGACTACGCCGTGCTGGCCACGGTCCAATCGGCACTGCCCGAGCTCGGCGCCCAGCCGGAGAAGACGGTGTTCGTGTCCGGCATCGGTTGCTCTTCACGGTTTCCCTACTACATGAACACCTACGGCGTGCACTCGATCCACGGGCGCGCGCCGGCGATCGCCAGCGGGCTCGCCATCAGCCGGCCCGACCTGGACGTCTGGGTCGTCACGGGCGACGGCGATGCGCTGTCCATCGGCGGCAACCACCTCATCCACGCGCTGCGCCGCAACGTCAACATGACCATCCTGCTGTTCAACAACGAGATCTACGGGCTGACGAAGGGCCAGTACTCGCCGACCTCCCCAATCGGGTCGATCCACAAGTCCACGCCGATGGGGTCGATCGACTGGCCGATGAACCCGGTGTCGCTCGCCCTTGGTGCCGAGGCCACCTTCGTCGCCCGGACGATCGACACCGACCGCAGGCACCTCACCGAGGTCCTCACGGCCGCGTACGAGCACCAGGGGACCTCGTTCGTCGAGATCTACCAGAACTGCGTGGTCTTCAACGATGACGCCTTCGCGGCCATCACCGACCGCGAGCAGAAGGTCATCAACCAGATCTGGCTGCGCGAGGGCGAGCCGATCACGTTCGGAGCGAAAAACGAGTCCGCCGTGATCGCCTTGGCCGACGGGTCCATGAAGATCGTGCCGACTGCCGAGGCGGGTGACCGTGCGGTGATCCACGACCCGGCCCGCGAGGAACCCACCACGGCCTTCGCGCTGTCGCGGCTGTCGCTCAACCCGACAGGTCCGACGCCGCTCGGCATCTTCCGCCGCGTGCAGCGTCCCGTCTACACCCAGCTCATGTCCGAGCAGATCGCCGCGGCCCAGGCCGACGCCGGCACGGGTTCACTTGTCCAGCTGCTCGAGTCTGGCAGCGTCTGGGACCTCGCCTGACGCCGTTCTCGTGAACAGGTTGGCCACGAACAGCACCTGGGCCGCCAGCGCCGACAGTCCGGCTGCCACCAGCCCGATCGTCGTCGGGGTGGGCGCGACCGTCGGAACGACGGCGCCGAGCACCCACGCCAGTTGAAACAGCGTCTCGGATCGGGTGAAGGCCTGGCCCCGATTGACCTCGGGGACCGTCCGCTGCATCAGGCCGTCGAACCCGAGCTTGGCCGTACCCCAGGCAAAACCGGCGGCACACGCGAGCACCATCGCGGCAGGCAGACCGAACCAGGTGGCGGCGACGAAGGCCGCCCCCGCCTCGACTGCCAGGCCGGCCACCACCATCGGTTCCTCGCGCACGTTGCGGGCCAGCCGGGGAGAGGCAAGGGACGCCAATGCGAACCCGAGGCCGGCGGCAAACAGGACCGCACCGAAGTCGACGATGCCCGCGTCGCGGTCGCGGAAGGCGAAGGCCAGCAGCAGCACCAGGAACCCGTTGAGCACGCGCACGGCTGCCGTCGCCAGCTGGGCCACCCGCAGCGGACGGGGAGGACGAAACCGGGCCCGTGGTCCACCGTCGTGCTGCCGGCCGTCCGGGTTGGGTACGAGCATGGCGGCCCATGTCGAGGCGACGAACGCCACGACCGCGAGCCAGAGCGGTCCGGGCGGGTCGAAGATCCAGATTGCCAGCCCCCCAACGGCGGCTGCGGCCGTGCCCCCCAGCACGCCGATCCACGCCAGTCGTCCATTGGCGGCCACGAGCTCGGTGTCGGTGCCGAGGGCCACCGGCATCAGCGCGTTGCGCGAGATGCCGTGCGTGCGCGAGGCGACCAGCAGCACGAACGCGAGGGGAAACAGCCACAACGTGTCGATCGCCACGGTCAACGCCACGGCTGCCGCCGCTCGGGCCAGTGACGCCGACATCAGGGTGGTCCGGTAGGCGGTCGGGTACCGGTCGAGCAACGCTCCAAGCCCCGGCCCGATCACCGCGAAGGGTGCGACGGTGAGCAGCAGGTACAGCGCAACGTTCCCGCGCGCCTCAGTCGACGGGACGCTGAAGAAGAGCGTCCCGGCCAGTGCCAGGGCCACGAGCGTGTCGCCCGCGGTGCCAGCGGCGTGAGTCAGCGCCAGGTCCCGGAATCCCTTGCCGTCCTGCGTGAACAAGGTGTTGACGTGTCGGCCAACCGCCTTCGCGCCCCGCACCGATCCCCGTCCGGCCACCCCTGCCGCCCGCCCCGTCAGTCGTCCCAGCAGCGCCATGCGGGTCGGGGAGGGGTCGTTCGCGGCGTCCGGCCGGGCCGCCTCGGCGGGGACGGGGGTGTCGGTGGGCTCCACGCGGGCGACCGTAGCGGCGGCAGGCGGCCCACCGACGGCAGGTCAGGGCCGACCGCCCACCTCAGTCCGTCGCGTCCCTGGCGAACACCAGGTGCGCCTGCTCCGCCATTCGGACGGCGAGCTCGGCGAACTGCATGGCCTCCTCGTTCGAGAAGCCAGCCATCATCTGCTCGGTCGTGGACAGCCGCAGCTCCTGCATGCGCTGCGCCAGCTCCTTGCCCGTGCGGGTCAGGCCGAGCTGGACGGCCCGGCGGTCGTCGGGGTCCTGGACGCGCGTGACGACGCCGTCCGTGACGAGCTGGTCCACGGCACGCGACGCAGACGACACGTGCTGGCGTGTCGCCGCCGCGACGTCATTGACCTTCACGGCTCCCAGCGAGATGGCCTCGAACGTCGCCAGGGCGGAGCTGCTCATCCCGAGGTGGCGCTCGCTGTGGCGACCGGATTCGGCCGTCAGCTGCTGGAAGCGGTCAACCGCCTCCGCCAGGCGGCGGGCAGCAGCAACTCGATCACCCATCGCCTCACCTCCCCGTGCCGCAAAGCCCGGCACCGCGTGCGATTGGTGCACACGACAGTAGTCCACTTTGGCAAAAGTTGCAAGACTCAACAAAATGTGGGTAGTGTCGGCACCTGCGGCTCCGGCTCGCCGGGACCGCGGCTCCTGCGCCGCCACACACGTCCACCGGCTGGGCTCCGGCACACGACGACAACACGAGGACGCCAAACGTGGACATCTTCCTTCGCGGCATTCGTGCGCTGGTCCGGGCGCACCCTGGGCGCTTCGCCGTCGTCATCGTGCTCCTCACGATCGGATTCGGGCGCGTCTCGATGGAGGCCGAGACCGAAACGGGCTCCAACAACTTTGCACCGGACAACGAGGCTTTCCGCGCTTCGACGGCCATCGCCGAACAGTTCGAGACGGACTCGTCGATCACGGCCCAGGTTGCCCTGGTGGCGCCAGACGGCGGGGATGTCCTGTCGCCCGACGGCCTGGCCGCGGTTGAGGAGATCCGTGCGGCCCTCCTCGCGGACGAGCGCATCATGGCCGCCGCGGTCCAGCGCGATGACGCGCCGACGATCCTGTCGTTCCTCGACCCGATCCTGGGGGCCGCCGCCGAGCAGGACGTCGACCTGGGTGCCCTGACCGACGACGAGCTCGACGGGTTCGCGGCTGGCGTCCTCGACAACCTGCCGGCCGAACAGGCCAGCGTCGTCACCGGGTTGCTCGGCGGCCAGATCGACGGGCTGGACGCGAGCGCCGGGATGATCCTCGTGTTCATCGATGGCTCGGAGGCCGTGAGCGAGGATGTCCGTCACGACGCCTGGCTCGCCTTCGCGGACGTCCGGGCCCTCGCACCCGGGTTCGAGGTGCACCCGCTCAACGAGGTGCTCCTGTTCGAAGAGGTCGAAACGGCGATCACGGACCAGATGGGCAGCCTGCTCGGCATCGCCTTCCTGCTCATCATCGGGATCCTCGTTGCGATCTACCGGCGGTTCAGTGATGTCCTCGCTTCGATGCTCGGCCTGGTCTTTGCCATCGTCTGGATGCAGGGGATCGGCGTCGTGCTGGGCCCCGGCTTCCTGGGCTGGATCGGCGGGCCCTCCGAGATGTCGATGATGATCCCGATCCTGCTCGTCGGGCTCGGCGTCGACTACGGCATCCACCTGACCATGCGCTACCGGGAGCAGCGGACCCGCGGCGACGAGCCTGCCGCCGCCGCCGGGGGAGCCATCACGGCGGTCGGCACGGCCCTGATCCTCGCGACGATCACGACCGTCGTCGGGTTCATGACCAACGTGACCAACCCGCTGCCGCCACTGCGCGACTTCGGGGTCATGGCCGCGGTCGGCGTCACGTCGGCGTTTCTGATCATGACGACGTTCGTTCCCTCGGTCCGCCTGCTGCTGGACCGGCGTGCGACGCGACGCGGGACGCTGAAGCCCGTGAAGGTCCGCGCGGATGGCAGGCCGTCCACGCTCGGGCACATCGCGGCCCTCTTCGCACCGACGGCCGTCCGGCACCCGGCCCGCGTGCTCTCGGTCGCGGCCGTCATCACGGTCGCCGGCGCCATCGGGGCAACCCAGCTGTCGACGGCGTTCGGCCAGACCGACTTCTTCCCCGAGGAGTCCGAGGCGCTCGCGACGATGAACGCCGTCACGGACAACTTCGGCGGCGACCTGGCCGAGACCACCGACATCCTGGTCGAGGGCGACGTCGCGACCATCGACGCGTGGAGGGCGCTCGGCGACCTGCACGCGAACCTGGCCGACAGCGTCGACGTCCGCACGGTCGACGGGCAGGCCCGGGCAGACTCGATTCTCTCGGTCGCCGCGACCGCCGGGCTGCTCGGCCCGCTGACCACGGACGATGAGGTCGCGAGGCTCTACGAGGATGCCCTCGACGAGGTCCCCGGGGCCGCGGCGCTCGTGTCCCCGGCGGCTGGCGGCGGCTGGGACGCGCTGGTGGTCCGCGTGGCGACACAGGCCGCCGGCCAGGTCGGGCCACTCCAGGCCGACGTTGCCGCGGACGTGGCCGAGCTGGAACAGGCAGGACTGACCGTCACGGTCACGTCGAACGGGATCCTCAACGACACCGTCCTCACCGAGCTGCGCAACAGCCAGCTGACATCGCTGGTCCTCACGCTGGTCGCCTCGATGGTGATCCTCGCGCTGGCGTTCTGGGTCAGGAACCGGCGCCCGATGCTCGGGGTCCTGTCGATCGCCACGGTCGCCATGGTCGTGTTCTGGGTGTTCGGGATCATGGCCGCGGTCGGCATTCCGTTCAACGTGATGACCGCGATGATCTCGGCGCTGGCCATCGGCATTGGCGTCCCCTTCGGGATCCACGTGGTCAACCGCTACCTGGAGGACCACCAGCGCGAGGCCGACATCGAGCGCGCCATGACCTCGACCCTCGAACACACGGGCGGGGCGCTGATGGGCTCGGCGCTGACGACGGTCGCCGGCTTCGGCGTGCTGATGCTGGCATCGATCACCCCGATGCAGCAGTTCGGGCTCGTGACGGCACTGACGATCGCGCTGGCCGTGGCCGCGGCGATCCTGGTGCTGCCCGCGATGCTGACATTGTGGTCACGCCGCGAGGACCGCCGTCACGCAGGCGGGGATCCATCGCTGGCCGATGCCACCGAGAGTCCCCTCGAAGACGCGCGGGAGCTGGTTTCGACCGGCTGACCGCCGCCGATCTCCCGGACCGGGCACGGCATCACCCGTGTCGCTGGGGTGGCGGGGTCCATTCCGTTCGCGCGGGATGGACCCCGTCGCATGTTCGGCACGTGGCACGCACCGACGTCGGGAAAACCTGTACGTCCAGTCGCCGCCCGCAGCGAGTGCAGAACCGGACCGGGTCCAGCCATTCGTCGCGGGGGCAGTCGTGACCGGGCACGTGCGGCTGCCCGCACAGGCCACAGAACGGGTCGGGTGGCGCAGGCATCGGCGCTCGTTCCTACAGGACGTCCTGGAAGGCCCGGATCGGGACGTCCAGGTCGCGCAGCAGCGCGACGTCCTGCGCGGGTGTGCGCCCGAGCGTCGTCAGGTAGTTGCCGATGATCAGCCCGTTGACGCCACCGAGGATCCCCGCCGACTCCACGTCTCGCAGGGCCAGCTCGCGGCCGCCCGCGAGCCGCAGCAGCGTCCACGGCAGCACCAGCCGGAACAGCGCGATGGCGTGGAGTGCCTCGGTCGACGACACCACGTCGCGGTCGGCCAGCGGTGTGCCGGGGCGGGGGTTGAGGAAGTTCAGCGGCGTCTCGGTCGGGTGGAACCAGGCCAGTTCCAGCGCCAGCTCCGCCCGTTGCGTGGTCGATTCGCCCATCCCGACGATGCCGCCCGAGCAGACCTCCATGCCGTGTGAGCGGACGAGCTCGAGCGTGTCCCAGCGTTCCTGCCACGTGTGGGTGGACACGATCTCGTCGAAGTGGGAACGGGCCGTCTCGAGGTTGTGGTTGTACTTGACCACCCCGGCGTCGGCGAGCGCCCGGGCCTGGTCGGCCAACAGGATCCCGGCCGACACCGCCACCGACATCCTCGTCTTCGAGCGGACCGTGTCGGCCAGCCGGAGGATGTTGTCCATCAGGCGCTCGTCGGGCCCGCGAACCGCATAGACGATGCAGAACTCGGTCGCTCCCTGGCCTTCGGCGTCGGTGGCTGCCGCGAGCACCTCGGCCTCGGTCAGCAGCGGCTGTGGCTTGACGTCCGTCGGGAAGGCCGACGACTGCGAGCAGAACGAACAGTCCTCAGGGCACCCGCCAGTCTTGCCGGACACGATCGACTCGAGTGCGACCTCGGGTTGGGTCCAGGCGAGCCGCACGCGGTGGGCCAGGTCGAGCATGGCGTCCAGGACCGTGCGGTCACCCAGGGTCGTGTCAGGGTCGAGTTCAGCGAGCGCGTAGGCATGGTTGGCGTCGATGGTCTCACGTTCGTGGAGGAGCCGGCGTTCGACCTGCGACAGCAGGCGCCCAGGGTCGGCGGCCAGGGCGGCGACCCTGGCGGGGTCGCGTGGGGGAGCGGACACGACGGCTCGTGGGTGGTGGTTGGCGGGAGGCTACGGCAGGCGCCAGGTGCCGCCGAATGCCGGCGCCAGCCAGCTCGGAGCCCCCCGGAGTGCCTCGGGAGTCACGCCTGGCAGGTCCGGGATGATCCCGAGCAGCCGGCCGTCGGAGAGCCGGTCCAGCTCGGCGACGTTGGTTTGCTCGGCAAGATCGGGCGTGGACGACCCGCCGCAGATGACCACGCCGGCGACGGCGACGTCGTGGTGGGCGGCCACCTCGAGCGTGAGCGCGGTGTGGTTGAGGGTCCCCAGGCCCGGTCGGACCACGACGACCAGCGGCAGCTCGAGGGCATGGGCGAGCCGGATGGCCGTCGTGCCGTCGGTGCCCAGCTCGACCAGCAGGCCCCCGGCACCCTCGACGACCAGGGGCCGGGACAGCTCGTCGCTGACCACGGCCAACAGCTCGGTGCCGGACAGCTGTTCGCCGGCCAGTCGTGCCGCGACAGCCGGGGCCAGCGAGGGACCCAGCGTCAGGCCCGTGACGGCCGGAACGCCGGCCAGGGCGCGGACGTCTGCTGCGTCGTCGTCACCGTCGGCCGAGCCGGACTGGACGGGCTTGACGTATGTGGGCGACTTGCCAGCGGCAACGAGGCTGGCACAGATCGCCGCCGCGACGACGGTTTTTCCGACGCCGGTGTCGGTCCCGGTGACGAGCCAGCCCGTCTGGTCGGTCTCGCGGGCGCTGCTCAAGCCGTCCCCCTCATGCGGCGGCGAAGGCCTTGACCGCGTGCTGGATGTCGTCGTCGGTGTGCGTGGCCATGGTTGTCGCGCGGATGCGGGCGGTGCCTGCGGCCACCGACGGGGGCCGGATGGCGACCGCCAGGACGTCGTTTCGCAGCAGCCGTTCGGACAGGTCCAGGGCCTCGGTGTTGCCGCCGACGAGCACGGGGACGATGCAGGCCGCCGGGATGGGCACTTCGAAGCCGTGCGTCGACAGGCCGGCTGCCAGCGTGGCGGCATGGCCAAGGGCGGCCCGTCGCCGCCACGGTTCGGCGCGGGCGATGCGCAGGGCGGCGTGTGCAGCAGCGACGGCCGGCGCACCGGGCGCGGTGTCGAAGATGAAGGGGCGCGCACGGTTGCGGACCAGCTCGACCAGCGCGGCGCTGCCGGCCACGACGCCTCCGACCGATGCCAATGACTTCGACAGCGTTGACACCACCGCCGTGACCTGGCCGGTGCAACCAGCTGCGGCCACCGTCCCGGCCCCATCCGGGCCCAGGACGCCCATGCCGTGTGCGTCGTCGACGACGAGCATCGCCCGGTGCCGTTCGGCGACCGAGCACAACGCCGCGACCGGCGCGAGGTCGCCGTCCATCGAGAACACCCCGTCGGTCACGAGCAGTCGGCGGCCGGGCGCGTCCGCCAGCAGCCGTTCGGCGTGATCGACGTCGCCGTGGTCGTACACCCGGATGGACGCACGCGACAGCCGGCATCCGTCGATCAGCGACGCGTGGTTGCGCTCGTCGGAAACGACGGTGTCGCCGCGCCCGACCAGGGTGGTGATCAGCCCCAGGTTGGCCAGGTACCCCGACGAGAACAGGGTCGCGGCCTCGTAGCCCTGCCAGGCTGCCAAGTCCTCCTCGACGTGACGATGGGGCACCTGCGAGCCGGTGACCAGCCGCGACGCGCCCGCGCCGGTGCCGTGCCGCTGGGCCGCGATCGCTGCCGCCATGGTCACCCGGGGGTCCTCGGCCAGCCCCAGGTAGCCGTTCGAGCACAGGTGCAACAGCGTCCGCCGCGACCCGTCGTCGAGCTCGACGTCGATCCAGGGTCCGGGCGGGCCGTGGACCTGGCGCAGGTGGCGCAGCAGGCCGGCGTGGTCGATGGCGGCCAGCTCGTCGGCGATCCAGCCGGTGTCCATCAGGCACCGACGAGCGCGCGGGTGACGCGGTCGGCCGCCTTCGCGGTGCACTCGACCAGGTACCGCAGGTCGTCGTCGTCCATGGCGGGGGCGGGCATGAGCACGAGCACGTCGCCGAGCGGCCGCAGGATGATGCTGTCGTCGACCAGCGCATCGCAGACCTGCTTGCCGGCCACCAGCGACGGGTCGAAGGGCTCGCGTGTCGCCGGGTCAGCCACCAGCTCGACGCCGCACATCAGCCCCCGTTGGCGCACGTCGCCGACATGGTGGACGCCGTCGAAGGCGTGCAGGGCGTCGGCGAGGATGGCGCTCTTGGCGGTGCTGAGGGCTGGCAGGTCCAGGTCAACCGCCAGCCGGAGGTTGGCGCGGGCGGCCGCGGCGGCCAGGGGGTTGCCGGCGTACGAGTGGCCGTGGTGGAGCGTCCTGCCGTCGGCCGGTCCACCAAGGAACGCATCGTGGATCGCCTCGGTCGTCAACGTCGCGCTCATCGGCAGGTAGCCGCCCGTCAAGCCCTTGCCCACGCACATCAGGTCCGGCGCCACACCGTCCAGGTCGGAGGCGAACATGGCGCCGGTCCGCCCGAAGCCCGTCGCGATCTCGTCGACGATCAGCAGGACGCCGTGACGGTCGCACACCTCGCGCAGCCTGCGCAGGTGGCCGTCGGGTGCGGTGATGATCCCGGCCGCCCCCTGGACCAGCGGCTCCGTGATGACCGCCGCGACCCGCTCGCCGTGTTCGACCAGGACCTCCTCGAGAGCATCGGCGCAGGCCAGGCCGCAGTCGGGATACGTCAACGCGAGCGGGCACCGGTAGCAGTACGGCGATGGGATCCTGACCGTGTCGAACAGCAACGGGCCATACAGGTCATGGAACGTGGCGGTTCCGCCGACGCTGACCGCGCCCAGCGTGTCGCCGTGGTAGGCGTTGTCGAGGCAGACGAACAGCGTCCGGTCCGGTTCGCCGCGGTGGTGCCAGTACGCGAAGGCCATCTTCAGCGCAACCTCGACCGCCGCCGCGCCGTTCTCGGAGAAGAACACCCGCGACAGGTCGCCGGGCGCAAGGTCGATCAGGAGCCGGGCCACGTCGACGGCCGGCTCGTTGGTGAGCCCGAGGAACGTGGCGTGGGGCAGCAGGTCCGCCTGCCGGCGGATGGCCTCGACGATCTCGGGCCGATCGTGGCCCCAGACGTTGACCCACAATGACGAGTTGCCGTCGAGCAGGCGCCGCCCGTCCGTGGTCGTCAACCAGCAGCCCTCGCCGGACTCGATGACCAGCGGCGTCTGGGCCAGCCATTGCTGTTGCTGCGTGAACGGGTGCCAGACGACCTCGTGATCGGCCTGGACGATGCGTTCGGTTCGACCATCCATCGCCGTGAGCGTAGAGCCGCCCGCCTTGCTCCTACCCTCGCGGCCGTTCCTCGACGAGCAGGCCCCGTGACCGACGTTGCTGGCATCAACCCGGCCGGCGTCCGCGCGTGGCTGGCCGATCGCGACGCGGTGCACGGCGAACTGGCCTTCTCCATGATCGAGGGGGGCCGCTCGAACCTCACCTACACCGTCGCCGACGAGAGCGGCGTGCGCTGGGTGCTGCGCCGGCCGCCGCTCCACAGCGTGCTCGAGTCCGCGCACGACATGGGTCGTGAAGCTCGCATCATCGCCGCGCTCGCCGACACGGCTGTCCCGGTCCCCGGTGTCCTCGGCTTCGAGCAGGACGACGCAGTGACCGGCGCGCCGTTCTACGTCATGCGCTTCGTGAACGGGATGGTCATCCGCGACGAGCCCGATGCGGCCATGATTCCGCAGGCCGTCCGGGGAACCATCGCCAGCACGATGATCAGCGTGCTCGGCGCCCTGCACGCGATCGACCCGGCCAGCGTGGGCCTCGACGACCTGGGTCGGCACACGGGCTACATCGAGCGTCAGCTGCGCCGATGGAAGGGCCAGCTCGACACCGGCGCCAAGCGGGACCTGCCGCTCATGCACGACATCCACGCGCGCCTGGCCACCAACGTCCCCAAACAGCAGGGCGTCGCGATCGTGCACGGGGATTACCGCCTCGACAACATGATCGTTGGCACGGCGGGGACGATCGAGGCCGTGCTCGACTGGGAGCTGTGCACCCTGGGTGACCCGCTCGCCGATCTCGGGCTGCTTTCGGTCTACTGGTTCGACCCGGATGATGAGCCGATCGGGGTGGTGGGCACGCCAACCCGGCTCGACGGGTTTCCGCGCCGGGCCATCCTGCCGTCGCTGTATGCGAAACAGACGGATCGTGACCTGTCGGAGCTGCCCTACTACGTCGCGTTCGGCCTCTGGAAGCTGTCGGCCATCCTGGAGGGCGTCGCGACCCGTTACGAGGCAGGGGCCTACGGCGAGGAAGCCGCCGACGCCCTCAAGGCGTTGTGGGGCGTGATCGACCGGCTCACGGACCGAGCGATCGAGGCCACCGAGGAGGCTGGCAGGTGACGGACAAGGTGCTCCTGGTCGACTATGGCGGCGTGCTGACCGGGTCGATCGGCCACTCGTTCGCCGCATTCGAGACCGACCACGCCCTGGAAACGGGCGCCATCTACCGCGTCCTCAGCCAGGTGTACGGCGAAAACGGTGGGCTCATCGGCCAGTTCGAGCGCGGCGAGGTGAGCAAGGAGCAGTTCGAGGAGACCCTGGCCGACCTGCTTGCCCGTGATGGCAGGCCGGTGGACGCGGACGGCCTGATCGCCCGGCTGTTCACCTTCGCGGTCGACGAGGGCGGCATGTGGGATGTCGTTTCCGCTGCCCGCGCTGCTGGAGTGCGAACCTGCCTGCTGTCGAACTCGTGGGGGACCGACTGGTACCCCTACGACCGGCTCAACGACGTGTTCGACGAACTGGTGATCTCGGGCGAAGTCGGGCTCCGCAAGCCCGACCCGGCGATCTACGAGCTGGCCGCCGACCGGCTCGGCGCGACCCCCGACCAGTGCGCCTTCGTCGACGATCTGCCCCACAACATCGAGGTCGCCCATCAGCTGGGGATGCACGCGGTCCTGCACGAGAGCGTCGAGGGCACCGTCACCCAGCTCGAACCGTTTCTCGGGATCTCGCTGCGCCTGTCCTGGTGACCATCAGCGGAACGATCGGCCCCTGAAGGCGCGGTCAAGATCGCGTGCCTCCGGCGTGCGTTGCATCGCGATCCATCCGACGACGGCGGTCGCCAGCACGAGAAACCCCGCCGTTCGATATGCCGCCTGGATCGAGGTGGCGTCCGCGAGCCAGCCGAGCAGCAACGCCCCGCACGCCTCGGCGGCGATCAGCCCCGCGATCATCGTGCCGGTCACCTGGGCCATGCGCTCGGGCCGGGCATGGCGAAGGAACGACAACTGGGGCCCGAGCGTCCACGCCAGCCCGACGCCGACCAGGGCGTTCGCGAGCGCCAGCAGCATGGCGTTGTCGGCGAACCGCATGGCGAGGCCGTAGGCGAGCGACAGCCAGACCAGGTGCGTCATGTGGAACGACAGGCGATTGAGGAGCTCGGTCCGCCCGATGACGAACGACGTCACGGCCTGGCCCGCGGGGGCACTGGCGAGCACGATCGCACGCCAGAAGTCTCCATCGTCGGTCACGGCCGAGGCGATCGTCTCGGGGACGGCGCCGGCCAGCGCCGACACCCACACGACCGGTGCGAGGATGCGCAGGATGGGCTGGCCAAGGATCTCGCGGATCCCGGCGCGGACGTCCCTTGGCTCAAGCGTCCGTTCACGCTCCTCGATCTTCAGCCCGAGCAGGATGATGGCCGCCCCCAGGAAAGAAACGGCATCTGCCAGCAGCGCCGCGTCGGAGCTGATCAGGTGGAACAGCGTCGCCCCGGCGAGGTAGCCCACCGCCTGCCCGGTCTGCTCGGTCGTGCCGGTCAACCCGAGCAGGGGTCCGCGATGCTCCTCGCGAATCCCATCGGCGATCGCGCCCGATCGCACGGCGACGTTCGCCGCCCTCACGGCCCCGAGAATGGCCGCCGCGACAAAGATCGAGGCTGTTGAGCTGAAGATGACCGGCAGCATGACGGCCAGCGAACCGACGACCTGGAAACCCACGAGGGCATCGCGTCGTTTCAGGTGGTCGAGCCAGGCGCCGCCGATGCCACCGGTCAGCAGCGCCGGGATCCCGGCGACAGCCAGGACGGCAGCGGGTCCCAGGATCAGCTCGGTGCGTTCGTAGGCCAGGAACAGGAGCGCACCGAGCCCCATGAAGTCGCCCACGACCGACAGGGCGAATGCGGCGTACAGCCGCCTGACGATTGGTTCACGCAGGGCAGCCCGGTATCCCGACACGCGTGGCTGCCTGCTCATTCACTGCTCGGTCGACGGGGCCGCGCGACGAATGCCGCCGGGCCTGTGGGGGCGAGGCAAGCACGCCCAGTACCGTTGACCAACATGACCACCAACGGGAACTCCGAGGAACGGCTCGCGCTGTTCGTCGATCACGAAAACGTCGCGATCGGGGCACGCGACATCGGGATGCGCTTCGAGCTCGCGCCCCTGCTCGATGTGTTGGCAGCCCGTGGCCGGCTCGTCGTCCGCCGGGCGTATGCGGACTGGAACCTGTTTCGTGACGACCGGCGCGGCTACGTCGATGCAAACATCGAGCTGATGGAGATCCCACAGCGTGGGGACTCGGTCCGCAAGAACGCCGCCGACATCCAGATGGCGGTGGACGCGATGGAGCTGGCCTTCACGCGTGATTTCGTCTCGACGTTCGTGATCGTATCGGGGGACTCGGACTTCACACCGCTGGTGTCCAAGCTTCGCGAGCTCGACAAGCGCGTCATCGGTGTCGGCATGAAGGGTTCGACGTCCGGGATGCTGCCGCCGGCCTGTGACGAGTTCATCTTCTACAACCGCCTCGAGGGCGCGCCGATGCGTTCGCCCAAGGATCATGCCAAGGGCCGGTCCGGGTCGGACAAGAAGAAGGGCAAGAAGGCCACCGAGGAGTCATCGACTGGCAAGCAGGATCTCAAGAAGCTCGAGCGGCTGATCCGTCGAACCCTGTCGGGCGTGCAGGCCAGCGGCGCCGGGACGGTGCAGGCGTCCAATCTCAAGCGAGCGTTGCTGCGGACCGACCCGACCTTCACGGAACAGGACTACGGGTTCCGCGCATTCCGGGAGCTGCTCAACCACCTTGCCGAGTCCAGCGTCATCGAGATGTCGGACGGGTCAGCGCCTGGTGACCCGGAGATTGGCTTTGCCCCGGAGGCCAAGGACGAGTCCGAGGCATTCGCGCTGTTGGCGGACGTTGTCCGCGACCTCGAAAAGGAGCTGGGTGGCGACCCGCCCCTGTCCGGTTTGAAGGACCAGATCCGCAAGCGGGCTCCCGACTTTTCCGAGAAGGACTTCGGCTACTCCGGCTTCCTCCAGTTCTGCAAGGCCGCCGTGGCCAAGAACTTCGTCGAGATGGACTGGGAAGAGGACGACCAGGAGTACTACCTGTACGTCGAGGCCTCATAGAGCGTCCAGAAGCCTCGATTTCCGACGATTTCGTTGGCCGTGGACACGGTTTGGACACGGATTCCGGCTATCCGGTGCCGAGGATGATGTTTGCGAGGGTGTGTGCGGCCTGCTCGTCGGCCGCGGGCAGGACGTGGCTGTAGGTGTCGAGCGTTATCGCGACGTTGGCGTGGCCGAGGCACTGGCTGATGACCCTCACGTCGTGCTACCCGTTCGCCAACCCAGCCACCGTACGGTTGACCGATGTCGTGTAGATCACTGCTCCCTGCGTGACGCCCTCAGTCGTCTGATGGCCCACGGGACGGCGAACCCAACGGCTCCGTTCACGGTCCCCAGCAGGAACCCAGACGCGATTGTCCAAGGCTCGCGCGAATCAACGAGTAGGACAAGTGCCCAAAGGGCTCCGACCAACAGGGTCCACAACCAGTTCCGGGCCAAGAGGCCCGTCACCAGGCCCGCCACGATGGCTGTCGGAATCAACTCGAACCCCATGAGTGCTTGAACGCGAGCAGCCAGTTGCACCCGCCCCACTTGTTGGCATCCCACCACAGCGAGTACGAACCCGACGGGTTTCCCCGGATCTTGTTCGGTACGTACTCCGTGTGCGTGTCAATCGTGGCACAGAACGCACCGTTTGAGAAGTGAGAGTTGCTTGTGCTGATGGCACCCGAGCAATTGCGGGACGAAGAGAAGTTCTGCCAATCGAGTCGCCATCCGGTGGGCGTGTACCAGCCATATTGCGCCTTGTGTCCTGAACTCGACGTCACGCACGACCCGTTGTAGGTCCACGTCACGAACGTCTTGGCGGAGTTGACGTCAATGAATACGGGGTCCTCGAAGTAGGTCTTGTGCCAAGCGGACTTGGTCGACGCGGCCTGGGCAACGATTGATCCGACCTGCGATGAGGGCGCCTGCGACTCGGCGGTTGCGGTCGGCTCGGGTACAAATTCCAGTGAATCGGTACCGTCGACTGCTGGTTCGGGCTCCAGCGGGCGACCCGTCTCTGTGATGAGACGGCAGGCCCCGAGGTTGTGAGCGACCTCCCGCTCAATCCAGGTTCCGACAGCGTCGGCGGCAATGGTCTCTCCACCGGAGTAGCGGCAGCCGCCATCGCTCGTCCGCCGTCCGCGGTATTCTCGTTGCTTCGACCCAACCAGCGCAGTCTGGTACTCGCGATAGACCCAGTCCCCGTCAGTTGAGACCCGGCCGGCTCCGCTTTCCGAGAGAGTGATGCGCGACGTAGCGAGGCCCGCTGGCGCAATGCCGACCAGAACAAGGGCGGTCGCTGTCCCCAAGATGCTCGACCACCACCGCGTGCGCTTTCCTTGCATGACCTCTCCGAGCTCGCCCCACTCTGAGGGGTCGACGTCACTCCAGCTACCCCGTGCATTCCGGAGTACGCGGTAGCGCGAGGAGAAGCGTCCGAGTGGCGTAGGACCATGTAGGCGTTCTGGACCACCACCCCCGACGGTGATGCGGGGATCGTGGATCTGGCCGGGCCCGGCCGGGTGTGGAAAGCCGAGGTATCGACCTTGGAGAAGTCCAGCTGCCATCCCTGCCTACAGTGGTTTCGAGACCAATCAAGTCGCGATCGCGTCGACCTCGTCCATTTCCCGCTGGATCTAGAAATGGGGGGCTGATCTCGTCCAGCAGCCCGGCATCGAGAAGCGCGCCGATCAGCGTGCCACCGCTGTCAACGCGGACCGTGCGGACCCCGAGCTTGTCGTGGACGCGGGCCAGCACCGCACCGAGGTCGACGTGGTCGGTGCCGGTGACCATCTCGCGAACCGACCGGTCGGGGTCACGTGGCGGGGTGTTTGCAGCGTGGAGGGCCATCACGTCCGACCAGATGCCGGCATTGCGCAGCTGCTCCCGGGCGGTGACACGGCCTCGCCCATCGACGACGGCCAGCCGTGGACCGTCCTCGTTCGGGCCCCGTCCGTTCGCTGCCGCCAGTGCCGACTCCTGCGCCAGGATCGTGTCGGCACCGGTGAGGGTCAGGTCCTCCGACCAGGTCCCGACCAGCTGGTAGAAGGCACCAACGTCGATGTCGAACCCGGCCGTGGCTCCGTCCAGTGACACCGCGACGTGGGCGACCACGCGCGGACGACCGGTGACGATGCTGCCGCTCATGGCGCCCCGTACGACGAAGAAGAGGCTACGAAACGAAGCGGATCGTGAGGGGGTAGCGCCAGACCTCGCCGTTCGAGGCCTTGACGGCAGCGACGATCGGGAAGCCGATGGCGATGCCGATCACGCCGATGATGAGCAGGATCCCGACCAGGACCAGCACCAGCACGCCCGAGACGAGGCCGTAGATCGCGATCGAGATCTGGAAGTTCAAGGCCTCGACCGCGTGGGCCCGCAGGTAGGGATCCTCGTCCTTCTTGATCAGGTACACGATCAGCGGGCCGAGGAAACCCAGCAGGCCCGTGAAGATGGACAGCAGCAGCGCGGACAGGTGCGTCATGATCGCCCACGTCCGCTGCTCCGGCACCCCTGCCGTCGGCGGCACGACCGGCGGTGGAGGCGGGACGTCGGACACGGTCAGCGGGCGACGGCGTCGAGGAGGCCGTAGTCGACCGCTTCCTGGGCTGTCATCCAGTAGTCGCGGTCGGTGTCCTCGCGGATCTGCTCGACGGGCTTGCCGGTCCGTTCCGCAAGGACCTCGTTGATCCGCTCGCGCATCCAGACGATGTTCTTGGCCTGGATCTCGATGTCCCGTGCCGTCCCGCGGGCGCCACCGAGCGGCTGGTGGATCATGACGCGGGCGTTTTCGGAGGCGGAGCGCTCACCGGTCCCGGTCGCCAGCAGGAAGGCTGCCGCCGATGCCGCCAACCCCAGGCACCGAGTGTTGACCTTCGAGCCAAGCAGCTGGATCGTGTCGTAGAGGGCGAACATGCCCGTGATGATCCCGCCGGGGGAGTTGATGTAGAGCGTGATGTCGTCGTTGGACTCGCCGTCGAGGGCGAGGAGCTGGGCGACCAGGGCATCCGCGTTGTCGTCCTCGAGCGCGCCCCGCAGGAACAGCCGGCGCTGTTCGAACATCTTGGCGTAGGCGCGCTGGCCACCGGACAGCAGCTGTTCGAACTCGTTCTCGGACACGGTCGCTCCTCGGCTGGCGGACGCGCAACGTACCGAGCCCGGCTGTGCGGACGACGAGCCCTGAGCGCGAGTCAGTCAGGCTGCCCGGTGCCTCAGAGCAGCTCGGGGCGGTCACGCTCCTCGGACATCCCGATGGGTCCCTCGGTGATGCCGTGGAGGAACTGCTGGCACGGGGCGTACCAGCTGTTGAACATGTCGTCGACCTTGCCGAACGCCACCAGGTTGCGGCGAAACAGCATCCCCACGTAGTCGGCGACCTGCTGGGCCGACGGGATGTGGTGGGTGACGATGATGATCGTCGAGCCGAGCTCCCGGACGATGTCGCGGGCAAGGTCGTTGAGGTAGGCGGTGCGGACCGGGTCCAGGCCCGAGTCGGGCTCGTCGAACAGCAGGATCTCCGGTTCCAGCACGAGCGCCCGCGCGAGGCCGGCGCGCTTGCGCATGCCGCCCGAGATCTCGTCGGGCATCAGGTCGGTCGCGGCCTCCAGGCCGACCAGCTCCAGCTTTTCCAGCACGATCGATCGGACTTCCCGCTCGGTCTTGTTGGTGTGCTCGCGCAGCGGGAAGGCCGTGTTGTCGAAGATGTTCATGGACCCGAACAGTGCCCCGTCCTGGAACAGGACGCCGAACCTCTTGCGGGTCTCCAGCAGCTCGCGGCGCCCCAGGGTCGGGATGTTCTGTTCGCCGACCCAGATCTCGCCCCGGTCGGGCTTGAGGAGCCCGATGAGGCAGCGCAGGAACACCGACTTGCCGGTTCCCGAGGGACCCAGCACGGTCGTGATGGCACCGCGGGGGAAGTCGAGCGAGATGTCCTCGAGCACCGTCTTGGGCCCGAACGACTTGGTGACCCCGATGGCCCGGATCGCCGGGTCCGGCACCGGCGTGTTGCCTGGGAACACCGGATCCTTGGTCTTGTCGTACGGCGTCGTTGGCTCGTGCAGGTGATCGCCCCCGAAGCCGATGCCCGCCCCGACCGGCTGGAAGTTCTTCAGGTAGTTGACAACCATGGGTTCACCTCGTGGTGTTGACGAGCAACAGGTCGGTCGGGCAGTGGTGGGTCACCGTGTTGGCAACCGAGCCGAGCAGCCGTGACGGACCGCTCATGCCCTTGTTGCCGAGGACGAGCATGTCGTAGTCGGCGGCCGCGCGAACGAGCGCTTCGGCTGGCCGGCCCATCTCGATGCGGCGCTCGGCCGCCTCCGCACCGAGGACCGTGTCCAGGATCTTGTTGCCGGTGGCCTCGTCGTCGGCAACCGTCAGCAGGACCGGCCTCGCGTCGATCTGCTTCGCCAGCGCAAGGCCGTGGTTGACCGCAACGGCCGCCGTGTCGGAACCGTCGGTCGCCAGCGCGATCGTGTCCCAGTTGTAGCTGTCGGCGCAGTCGCCGGTCTCGACCAACAGCGCATCCGAGCGGGCATGGTGGGTCAGCGAGTGGGGGATGTTGCCCAGGACACGCTCGGTGCGGTCGGCCAGCCCCACGGTTCCGACGATGATGAGGCTGTCGTCCTTGGACTCGCCCATGTCGATGAGCACGTCGGCCGGGTTGCCCTTCGGGTTGTACTGGCGCGCGTCGGAGATGCCGCGACGGCGTGCGACGGCAACGGCGTCGGTCGCGACCTCGGACGCCCACATCGGCTCGAACCGGGGCCCTTCGCCGTGATCGAGCTCGACCGCCTGGGAGCCCCGTGCGTCGTCGAGGTTGGGGTACCAGGCCGTCGCGATGTGCAGGGCGGCGCCGGTGGCTTTCGACATGACGATGGCCGCCTCGACCGCACAGGCCGCCGTCGGGGAGCCGTCCGTGCCGACGATCACGTTCTTGTAGCTCACGACGTTTCCCCCTCTGTCGGGTCGCCAGTGTTGTCGATTGGAGGTGACGATGCATCGGATTCTGTCACGCTGGGATCGGATTCGCCATCCGAGCCGATGTTGGGGACGCCGGGCGTTGCGCCCGACACCTGCTCCTCGCCAACCAGCTCGAGCCGTTGCACCAGCCAGGCGCCGTCCGCCTCGACCAAGGTGGCGCGGAAGCTGCGGCGTACCACGCTCGGCTCACCGGGCGTGTTGGTCGTGAAGGTCTGCTCGACGACTCCGAACAGCACGGCCAGCTCACCCTCGACACGTTGGACGAACAGGTCCTCGATGATGCCGCTGCTGACCGTCTGCTGTGCGACCAGGTCATCCATCGATTCGAAGACCGCGCCGACTTCGCTCCGGAACCCCTCGGTCCCGAGCTCCAACAGGGCGTCCTGGGTGGCGGACAGGCCGTCGCTGGCGTCCCAGTTCGTCAACTGCGACAGGAAGTTGATCGTTGCGTCCTCGGCGGCGTCCTGGCGGGCCTGGTCGCGCTGCACCGGCGCGTACAGCCCGAGCCACACCCAGGCGAGCAGCACGGCCAGGATGGCGGCGATCGTCCAGGCCAACCAGCCGGTCGAGGAACCTGACGCGGACCGCTCGGCTGGGTCGCCCGGAGCGTCGCGGTCGTCCGCGGCAAGGGCGGCTTCGTCGGTCACGTCAGTTGTCCGGGTCACGACGAGCGACGCAAGGCCGACGCGCCACCGACGGCAATGAGGGCGGCCAGCAGCAGACCCCCTCCGGTCGCCGGCAGGTCACTGCCCGGTGGGTCACTGGTCGCCAGCGGCGGCGGGTCGATTGGCTCACCACCCGTTTCCGCCACCTGCGGGGCGAAGTCGCGGGCCTGCATTGTCGCCGGGAGCGGCGCACCGTTGTCCGCGACCGCGTTCACCCCGGTCCCAAGGCTGTCGGACTCGCAGGCGGCCCCGGGCCGCGAGTTGGGTGTTGCCCGCGGGTGTCCGTAGGTGCGCCCCTCATCGGAGGGCGCACCCGAGATGAAGGCGACGCGCGGCCAGCCCAGCCCGGTGCGGGTGTCCGGCTCGATGAGCAGCCCGAACCCGCTCTGGAAGAAGGACGTGTGGGTCCCGAGGACCGCCTCGACTGCATCGAGGATGGTCGGATAGCGCCCCTTGAGGCCGTACGGGTCGGTGCTGGCCAGGTCCGGCGTCGAGGTCAGGTGGCTGTAGTCGACGTAGCTGTACTTGGTGTCGAACTCGTTGGGTGCCAGCAGCGACGCATTCAGGGTCGCCAGGTCCGAGGTGAGGCACTGGAGGTTCGCGCGCTCGTTGCGGACCAGTGCATCCAACTGGGTCAACATCGGCGCCACGTTGTCCAGCACGGACTCGGTCGCCTCCCGGTCGCCAGCGAGGACCTCGGTCAGGTCCGCGGCGTTGGTGATGGTGTCGGCCAGGTCGAAGCGGTGGTCGTGGAGCGTCCGCAGGACGATGTCGCTGGACTCGATGAAGCGCTCGAAGTCGGGGATGCCGTCAGCCAGCGTGGCCTGGAGGTCCATCAGGTCGCGGCCCAGCTGGCGGAACACCTCTCCGCGGCCGCCGAACGCGGCGGCGGTTTCGGAGATCACCGTGGCGATGTCCTCGGTCTCCAGGGCGCTGAACAGCTTCGCGGTGTTCTCGAGCAGCTCGGGCACCTTGCTGGGGACGATCGTCTCGACGGCGGTGATCTCCGCGGCGGACGCCCTGCTGTTGCCATCGGTCGAGACCGCTGTCCAGCCCGACACGCGCCGGGTGCACTCCTCGTCGGCACATGGCGGCGCGATGTCGACGGCCTGCTCGCCGATGGGGGAGCGACGGAGGACCTGGACGACGCCCTCCGCGGGGACGGCGTCGGTCGCATTGACCTTCATGAAGATGACGACGTCGTCACCGGCAACTGTCACCTCCGTGACCTGCCCGACGGCATGCCCCATGACCGTGACTTCCTGTGCGGGCAGGACGCCGCCGGCTTCCGGCATGGTGACCTTGATCATGTAGGAGTCGGCCGACACGACCCCGGTGACGAACACCAGATAGGCCGCGATGACCACGAGGACGGCGAAGACCACCATCGCCGCGAGGTTGGTCAGGACGCGCCGGCTGACTCCGAACATCAGCGGTGCCCTTCCACGTCTTCGCGGCACTGCGCGAAGTCGCCGTCCCAGCATTCCGGTGTCGTCGGGTACCGCTGGGCAGGCGTTCCGGGGCCGGGCAGCTCGGGTGGCGTGCAGTCGGCGGCCGGGTCGCCCTCGACCGAGAAGCCGGGAAGCCCACAGATGATGAAGTCGAGCCAGACCTGGGCATGCTCGATGAACAGCGTGCCGTCATTGAACGTGAAGGCGCCGTTGGACACGTGGGCGTTGTGGCGCCGCACCCAGGTGATCAGGTCCTGGACGTTGGAGTCCTGGCGATTGATCTGCTCGAGCAGGAGGCGCAGCCGGCGGAAGCTGTTGTCGAACTCGTCGGCATTGTCCTCCAGGATCCGCGACCCCACCTCGGCCAGGCGGCGGATTTCGGAGAGGGCATCCAACAGGTCCTCGTCCTCACGCTGGAGGACCTTTGTCGCCTCGTCGAGGATTGCGAAACCCTCGGCGTTCACCTCGGCATCGGGCGCCAGTGACGCGGTGAAGGACTCGAAGGCGTCGATGAGGCGCAGCAGGTCGTCGGATCCCTCGTTGTACTGCCCGAGGACGTTGCGCAGCCGTTCGACCAGTGTCGACAGGCTCTGCCCCTGGCCGCCGAGCGCCTCTGCGGACGACTGGATGGTCAGCGCCACGTTGCCGATCAGCGCGATGGACAGCAACGCGTCACCTGTCGAGACCAGCTGCTCCAGGTCCGAGGTGGTCAGGGCCATGGCGATCTCGTCGCCGTCGGCAAGTGCACCGGTGCCACCGCCGGCGGGTGCCCGCAGATCGACGAAGCGCTCGCCCAACAGGCTCGTGCGCGACAGCACCGCCGTCACCTGGTCTGCGGCGGGCAGGCCCGTGTTGGGCTCGATCGCCATCGTGACGCGAGCTCTCACCCCGTCGTTGGTCAGGTCGACGGCGGTCACCGTCCCGATCGGGACGTCGCCGGCCCGGACGTGCGCCTGCGTGACCAGGTCACCGACGTCGTCGAAGACGGCCGTCACGGTGATGGTGCCGTTGCCGGCCAGGGCCACGGTCGCGGCGAGGACCACGATGACGACCCCGATCGCCCAGCCCGCGATGCGCTGCCACCTCATGCGCCGGCCCCCTCGACGATGTCGCGGATGGCCTGGTCGCCAGTCGCGTTCAGGAGGTTGCTGTCGAGGATCTGCTCGTACAGCTCAGGGGAGAAGCCTCGGATCTGGGCGAGGATGTCGCCGGCGGTGGTGGCCGACGCCTCACAGTTCTGGAGGACGGGGACGCACAGGCCGCCCAGGGCGTCAAGGAGCGCGTCACATCCGGGGAGGCCCGCGTCCTCGCAGTTGCTGGCGATGCGCCGCAACAGCGAACCCTGGGCGCTGTCGACCGGGCCCGTCGCGAGCGTGCCGAGCGCGTTGAGCAGCGGCAGCCAGTAGTTGGGGTCGCGGGTGACGACCCGCTCAGCGTGGCGGAACAGCTCGGCCGTGTAGACGGCGGCCCGTTCGAGCTGGCCGAGGTTGCGGACGGCCGTTCGGCCGATGCGCGTCACGGTCTCGATGTCGGCTTCCAGGCCCGGACGGTGCTCGTTGAGCAGCTCACCCAGCGCGTTGCTGAACCGGGCCAGCCCGTCGAGGGCGACGTCAAGGTTGCCCCGTTCGGCCACGATCGTCTCGGCGACCGTGTTCCAGTCCTGGAGGATCTCGCCGATCGCCTGGTCGCGGGTGCCGAGCGTCTCGTTGAGGTCGGCCAGCCGGGTGGCCAGCTGGACCAGTTCGTCGTCGTGCTCCTGGAGCACGTTGATCGCGACGCGCGCCTGCTCGAGCGTGTTGCCGAGCGCCTCGCCGTTGCCCTCGAGGACGAGGGCCAGGTTGTGGAAGAATCGCTGGACGTCATCGGGGTTGAGCCCGCCGACGAAGTTGTTGAGCCCTTCGAGCACCTCGTCGAACTCGCTGGGAACGTTCGTCCGTTCGAGTTCGATCACGTGGCCGCTGGTCGGTGCCGGCTCGTCGTCGCCGTCGACGAACGGCTCCAGCTGCACGAATCGTTCGCCCAGCAGCGACTCGGTGACGATCAGGGCCCCGCCGTTGGCCGGGATGATCCGGCCGTCGTCGGTGATCCGCAGTGTCGCGGTGACGAAGTCGTCGCCCTCGCGCACGCCGATGTCGGTCACGACCCCGACCTTGACGCCGAGCACCCGAACGGGCGATCCGGGGAACAGGTTGAAGCTCCGTTCCAGCTGGACCTCGATCGCGTAGGCGGAGCCGCCGCCAAAGGCAGTGCACCCGGTGGCGAACAGGGCGGCGGCCAGCAGGCCGAGCAGGGTCCGCTTGATCATGACCCTGCCCCCATCGCGAACCACGCCGACAGGCCGGGGTAGGTGTTCTCGGCGGACGGTGTCGAGCCGGCGACGCCCTGGGTCGGCGTCCCTGCCGCCGCCTGCTCCATGCCCTCACAGAACGGGTCGGGGCCGAACAGCGTGGACAGCACCACGTCGACGACCCCGCCGCAGTCGAGCAGCCCGCCGTAGCCGACGGCACCCAACTGCGTGGTGAACACGTTGCCCCAGTTCGGGTTGTCGACGGTGCCGTGCCAGCCGATGTTGGCGTATCCCTCAAAGCCGACGCCGAGCACTGCCAGGAAGTCGGCGACCTCGACCTGGTGCTCGTCGATGATTGCCAGGTCGGTGTGGAGCTCGGTGAGGATCTCGTCGAGCTGCCCCTGCCGGTCCTCGACGAGGTCAGCGCCCAGGGTGGTCGCCCTGGCTGTCTCCTGGACGAGCCGGGCGATCTCGGCGCGGCGTCGGGCGAGCAGGTCGAGTGTGGCGCCGAACTCGTCGATGATCGTGACGATCTGCTGGTCCTTGTCCGCCGCCGCGTCGACCAGCGTGGTCGCGTCCTCGAGCACGGATGCCAGCTCGTCCTTGCGATCGGCGATCACGGCCGTGATCGCGTCGAGAGCCTCGAGCAGGTCGGTCACCTCCTGCTCCTTGCCCTCGAGCACGTCGGCCAACGAGATGGCAAGGTTGTTCAGGCGGTCGGTCTCCAGTCCGCCCAGCAGCTCCTTGGCCCGGTCGCCCAGCTCCGGTAGGTCGATCGGGGTGCTCGTCCGGTCCACGCCGACGTGAGCGCCGCTGCGAAGGAAGGTGCCGGAGTCGCCCGGGATCACCCGAACCTGCCGGCGTCCCAGGGCGTTCTGGAGGGAGACCTCGAACAGCGAGTCGTCCGGGACGCCGTCGTTGTTGATCTTCATCGTGACCCGCACGCATGCCCGCGTGACGACGCCGCCGGCAGCGCCAGGGTTGCACGGTTCGGCGTTCTCGACGTTGGCATCGATGATGTCCACGCCGGTCACCTGTCCGACGCGAACACCGGACGAGTAGATGAAGTCACCGTCGGCGAGGCCGGCGGCGTCGACGAAGTCCGCCACGACCGTGTGGCCGCGCACGAGCAGTCCGCCAGTCGAGAACACCGCGAACGCCGTCCCGAGCCCGATGACGACGACCGCCATCAGGCCGATGATGAACTGGCTGCGCTCGATCAGCATCAGCGGCTCACCGGTTGCGGGGAGAACGCGGCCGACATGGCGGCCTGGTTGTCCGTGGTCGTGCTCGCCTCCGACTCGATCGGGTAGTTGGAGGTGGGCAGGGCGGCGTCGCGGTTGCCAATGAAGGTCGTCGGGCTGTAGTTGATCGAAAGGTCCACGGCGTGGATGTTGAAGAACTGGCCGAACGCCGACGTGCGGTGGTAGTTGACGACCGCGGGTGCGCCGGACTCGAGGATGTACGCCAGGTTGGCGTGGTTGATGGCCAGCACCTCGACGATGTGCTCGACCTCGTCGAGCGCCCCGCGGATGTCGCCGTCGTTCTCCTCGAGGAGCCGCGCCAGCTCCTGCTGGGCGTTGGCGATCTCGACGATCGCAGCGTCGAGCTCGTCGTTGCGGGCGGCGATCGTGGAGGCCACGTCCGCGAAGGTGTCCAGCAGGCTCCGGAACTGGGTCTCGCGGTTTGCGTAGGCGTCGAACAGGGTGGCCGAGTTGCTCAGCAGGCTGCCGATCTCGTCGTCGCGTGACGCCAGGGCAGTCAGCAGCTCGGTGCCGTCGGTCAGCAGGCCCCGGACCTCGTCCTCACGACCGACGAACGTCTCCTCGAGTGTCATCAGGATCTGGTTCTGCGCCTCTGCGTCGAGCGCGTCGAGGAACGGCGTCAGCTCGGCCAACACGTCGGCGAGGTTGGCAGGGTTGCCCGTCAGCTCGCGGGAGAAACAGGGGTCGTTGTCGGTCCGGCACGGGTGGGTCTCGTCCAGCTCGGCGCCGCCGCCCGGGACGACGTAGAGGAACCGCAGCCCGAACACGTCGCGCCACCGAACCTGGACGAGGCTGTCCTCCGCGATCCGCACGTGGTCGCGGACGTTGAAGGTGACCAGCGCGCCACCGCCCTCGACATGGTCGATGCCCGTCACCTTGCCGACGTCGACGCCGGCGATCTTGACCTTGTCGTTGACGAGCAGGCCGGACACGTCCTCGAACTCAGCCGTGTAGGCCGTCTTGCCCTGCCAGAACGCGAGCGGGATGTTGCCGATGACCATCACGAGCCACGCCGTGAACATCAGGCAGACGATCCCGAAGATGACGAACTTGAGCAGCGGGTAACGGTCACCCATCACCCACCCCCACGTTCGGGCGCCCAGGTCATGGCGCCAGCCCGTTCAACAGGCCCTCGAAGTCGAAGCTGAGGAAGACCTTGAACGGCGCCCACTCGGAGCCGTCATCAAGCAGCATCCCGCCACGGCCGAGCCCCTGCCCGTAGACAATGAGGCCCTCGATGAGGCTGCCGACGTTGTCCTGGTTGTCCTCGAGCACGGCACCGACGATGTCACCGGACTGCATGAGCCCGTCGATCAGGGCTTCGCTGGTCTCGAGGAACTCGGCCAGCCCGGTCGCGAAGTCGAGGGTCACATCGAGGGTGTCGGACAGGTCGCCCTCGCGCTCGCGGAGAACCGCCGTCGCCTCGGCGAGGTTCGCGTTCAGCCGGGTCAGGTCGCCCGCCCGCGGTTCGAGGGCTTCGGCGATGCCGGCCAGCCGGCGGAGGTTGTCGATGTTCTGCTGCGCCGTTCGGGCCCCGAACTCGGACAGCTCGTTGCCCAGCCGGATGTTTTCCTGGAGGACAGCCTCCTCGCCGCGTTGCTGCGCGAACGCCTCGAAGATGGCTGCCAGGTCGTCGGGGTCAATGGCGGAGAACACCCGGTTGAGCTCGTCGATGACGGCCTGGAGCTCGGTGGGCTCGGCTGCCGCGACGACGTGGTCGCCCGCGGCGAGGCACGGCTCCTCGCCGGCCGTGTGGCCCTCCGCAGCGGCCAGCTCGACCTGCTTCTCACCGAGGAGCGTCTTTGCCGTGACGACCAGCACGAGCCCGGTTGGTGCAGGCAGGCACACTTCTTGCGGGAAGATCTGGATCTTCGCGGTGGCCTTGCCGCCCGTGTAGTCGAGGTCGGCAACCCGACCGACGCGGACCCCCAGGTACTTCACGTCCGAGCCGGGAACGAGGCCCGAGCCCGCGTTGCCCATCTCGGCGGTGATCGAGATGGTTCCGGCGGGCTGCTGGTAGCGGCTGCTGAGCCACGCGTACCCGACGGCGAGCAGCAGCACCATTGCGGCGGTGCCTGCGATGCGTCGTGCGACGGCGCGATCCACCGTTACCCCGCGATCTTGATGGTCTCGCCGCCGCCCCAGAAGGCCAGCGACAGCACCATGTTGAGCACGACGACGGCGGTGATGCTCGCGCGGATCGCCCGGCCGACGGCGACGCCCACGCCTGCCGGACCTCCCTTGGCGTAGAACCCGTAGTAGGTGTGGATCAGGATGACGACGACCGTGAACACGACCGCCTTGATGACGCTGTAGAGCACGTCGATCGGTGGAAGGAACAGGCCCAGGCGCGTGTCGTAGGCGCCCGCGCTGACCGTGAAGAACCCGGTCACGATGATCCGGGTCGCGAAGAAGGCGCTGAACAGTGCGAACAGGTACAGGGGGATGGTCGGGATCAGCGCTGCCCACATCCGGGTCGACACGAGGAACGGGACCGGCCGCACGCCGATGACCTGGAGCGCGTCGATCTCCTCGGAGATTCGCATGGCGCCCAGCTCGGCCGTGTACCCGGCGCCGATCTTGGCGGCCAGGGCGATCCCGGCGATCAGCGGGGTGATCTCGCGGACGTTGGCCCACGACGAGATGAGGCCGATGTAGGCCTGTGCCCCGATCTGTTCGAGTCCGGCGACTCCCTCGAGGCCGACCTGGGTGCCCGTGAAGAAGGCCAGCGAGCCGATGACGAACAGCATGCCGCCGCCGATGACGAGCGACCCGGCGCCGACCATGATGTCGGAGATCTGGGGCATGATCTGGCTGCGAAACCACTTGAGGCTGTAGGGCATGCCGGCCAGGCCTTCGCCCCAGAACCGCATCTGCTCCCAGAACTCCTCGAACGGCCGCAGAGGACGCGACGCGAGCTCCTCGACGCGATCCTGCGTGCTCGAACGGCTGACGGCGCTGGCGGACATCTCGCTACACCTTCGGCGGCACGATGTTGAAGTACAGGGCCGTCAGGATGAAGTTGACGAAGAAGAGGACGATGAACGTCAGCACGACCGCCCGGTTGACGGCGTCGCCGACGGCCTTCGGGCCACCGTGGGCGTTGTAGCCGTAGTGGCAGCTGATCGCCGCGGCGAGGTAGCCGAATATGACGGCCTTGAACAACGCGCCCCACAGGTCGGGCAGTTGCGCCAGCTCGGTGAACGACGCGAAGTACGCGCCGGTGGTGCCGCCCTGGATGAAGACCGCCATGACCCAGCCGCCGATGATTCCGGCCGCGGACACGACGCCGTCGAGCAGCAACGCGACGAGAGCGGCGGCCATGAGGCGGGGGAGCACCAGCCGGTGGATGGGGTCGACGCCCATGACCTCCATGGCGTCGAGCTCGCTGCGGATCCGGCGTGACCCGAGGTCGGCGGTCATGGCCGACCCGCCGGCTCCGGCGATCAGCAGTGCTGTCGCAACCGGCGCGGACTCGCGCACGACCGCCAGCACCATCGCGGCACCGATGTGGGACTCGGCGCCGATCTGTCGGGCGAGCGATCCGACGTGCAGCGCGATGATGACGCCGAACGGGATCGAGATCAGGACGACGGGAACCATCGTGACCTTGGCGATGAACCAGCACTGCTGGATGAACTCCTGGACCGGGAAGCCCTTGCGGATCGCCAGCGCTCCGTCGATGCCCATGGAGGTCACGCCACCAAGGGTGGCGACGCTGTCCTCGAACTTGGACAACCGGCTCCCTCCGCTCCCCAGCCGACCCGTCCCGTGAGACCGGTGACTGCGGACCCTAGTGAGGGTCGCCGCGACTCGCAGGAACGCGGTCAGACTTCGCCGCGGCGACCCGGTGCTCCTGCCGAGCCTCAGGCATTGGAATCGCCCTTGACGGTGCGGCCACCGCACGCCAAACTGCGCGCGGCTCGCGCAGAGGCGTGCGGCCAGTCCATGGCCCGGATCGGACGGGGTCGAGGGGAGCAGGCACTGGTGGCGGACAAGTCTGCCGGCACGAAGACGGATGAACGGCGCAAGCCCTCGGACGGCAGCCGCTCGTCTGGCTCACGAACCCTGTCGCGCGGGCTGACGCTGCTCACCTCCCTCGGCGACATGGCGGAGGGCGCGACCGTTTCCTCGCTGGCCGAGAACACCGGCCTCGATCGGGCCGTGCTCTACCGGCTGCTGGACACGCTGGTCAACGAAGGGTTCGTGACCCGGGATCCCGAGACGCGCAAGTATCGGCTGGGCCTGTCGATGCTCGAGCTGGGTGTCCGGGCGGCCCAGGGCCTGGAGGTCCGCCGGCTGGCCGGGCCACCATTGCGGTCGCTCGCCGACGACACGGCCGAGACGGCCTGCCTGGCCGTGCGTGACCGCGACGACCTCGTGGTCGTCGAGGTCATGGAGCCGGAGTCGCGCTTCGTCCAGGTCAACTACCGGATCGGCTTTCGCCATCCGCTGGGCGTGTCGGCCCACGGCAAGGCGCTGCTGGCCTTCCTGCCCGAAGGCGCGGGTGACCCGGCGCTCCAGCCCATCCGGCAACGCGGCGTCGCGTTCACTCGGGACGAGCTGGAGCAGGGTGCCTCCGGGGTCGCCGCGCCCGTCTTCGACCACACGGGCCGTGCGGTGGCCGCCGTCGGCATCGTCGCGCCGACGTCGCGCCTGCCTGACCCCGAGAACGCGGCCCTGCGGGTCCTGCGGGCTGCACGCGAGATCTCGGAACGGCTCGGATGGCGACCGCGCGGACGGTCCGTGCCCGGATGACGCCGGACGGGCCCGACGAGCGCTCGTTGGCGACCGCCGAGCTCGTCGGGGCACTCACGTACGGCCAGCTCCGGGCCTTCCAGGTCACGGCCAACGCGATCCGCTGCGCACCCACGATTGGCCTGGCTGACGAGCTGGCCTCGTTCGCGATCCGTGAACACGAGCGATACCGACAGCTGCACGAGCACCTCCGGTCGCTGACCGACCTGGCCGACCGGGTCATCGAGCGCCAACGGAACCGCTTCGACGAGTTCTTCGACAGCCTCTCGATGGACCACTGGATCGAGGCCGTCACGTTCTTCGCGGTCGGCCTGCCGATCGCGGCCGACTTCACCCGGGCGGTGGCCGCGGCAGTCCCCGACGACACGGCGCGCGTGCTGACGGACACGCTCGCGGATCGGCCGGGCTTCGAGCGCTTTGCCAACGCTCAGCTCGTGGAGGCGCTGGCCCGTGGCGATGCCGGGGAGGTGGAGCGGCTGCGGCACCTGGTCGCGGACGTCGTCGGCCGGGCCCTGACCGGGTTCCAGGCAGCCGTCGCAGACTCGGACGCCCTGCGCGTCCTGCTCGAAGCCGAGGCGGATCGGGCCGACGTCAAGACGCTGGCGATCAGCGTCCTCAATGCCCACCGGGACCGAATGGTCGCCCTGGGGCTCGATGAGCTCGAGGAGGGGTGACCGTCACGAACGGGTCGCCAGGTGCTCCAGGTGAACCTCGGCCCAGTCAGGGTCGGTCCGTGGGAAGTCGGTGCGCCGATGACCGCCGCGCGACTCGGTTCGCAGCGTCGCGGCGGTGACGATCAGCTCCGCCACGGCCAGGGCATGGTCCAGCTCGACGCTGGGTTGCGTGGGACCCGCCGCCGGATGGTGGACGCGCAGCTTGGCGAGGCTCTCACGGGCCGACGCCAGCGAGTCTGCCGAGCGGATCGGACCGGCGAGGCGCCACAACAGCCCGCGCAGCTCGTCGACGATGTCGTCCTCGATCCGGCCCGGGCCATCCAATCCCGGCGGTCGACCGGGGACGGCGTGCCCAGCGGGAAGCTCCGCCTGCACCGACAGTGCGGCGCGCCGCCCGAACACGAGCGCCTCGGCAAGCGAGTTGCCGGCCATGCGGTTGGCGCCGTGGACACCCGTGGAAGCGATCTCGCCGGCAGCCCACAGCCCGGCGATGCTGGTGCGCCCGGCAAGGTCGGTGCGGACGCCCCCCACCATGTAGTGGGCTGCCGGCGTGACCGGAACGGGCTGTGACGCCAGGTCGAAACCCATCTGCTCGGCCGCAGCGAGGACCGTTGGGAATTCCTCGGAGAGCTGGTCGAGCGGCAGGTGCGTGCAGTCGAGCAGGGCGACCCCGTTGCCCGGGGCCGCAAGGATGGCGGCGGCCACGACATGGCGCGGAGCCAGCTCCGCATCCGGATGTGCATCGAGCATGAAGCGGGTGCCAGCCTCATCGTGGAGCGTGGCGCCGGCCCCACGGAGCGCCTCGGTCAACAGGAATCGGCTGCCGTCCGGTCCGGCGAGGGCGGTCGGGTGGAACTGGATGAACTCCATGTCCCGGACGGCGGCACCGGCCCGGTGGGCCAGCGACACGCCGTCGCCGGTGGCCCCCGGCTGGTTGGTGGTCGACGCATACAAGGCCCCGGCGCCGCCGGTCGCGAGGATCACGGCGCGGGCCTTCACCAGCGCGAGTCGACCATCCACGATCGTCCACGCGCCGGTACAGCGGCCGTCGGCGGTCACATCGAGCCGGACCGCGACCCCCTCGAGTCGCGTGACGCGTTGTGCGGCTGCATCCCGCAGGACTCGGACGATCTCCTGGCCCGTCGCATCGGCCCGGTGGATGGAGCGTGCGACGGTGTGGCCGCCCTCCCGGGCAAGGTGGACGGCACCGTCGGGTTCGCGGTCGAACTGGGCGCCCAGCTCGACGAGCTCGTCGGCCCGGTCGGGCGTTTCGGTGGCGAGCACGCGCACCGCAGCCGGATCGGTGAGACCATCGGAAGCCGCGACCGTGTCGGTGGCGTGCAGCTCGGGGGAGTCGTCCGGACCCAGCGCGACCGCCATGCCGCCCTGCGCCCACGGGGACGACCCGGAGCGACCCGAGACGCCCTTGTCGAGGACGATGACGTCCAGCGACGTGTCGCAGAACCGTGCGGCCTGGAGCCCGGCAATGCCGGCACCGACGATGAGCACGTCGCAGACGTAGTGGCCGTCGAAGCTGGGCTCGGGCGCCACTGGCACTGTCACGAAAGGCTCGTCGCCCGGGGAAACTCGCGACCGAAGCGTACTGACGAGTGAGGCGAGCGCGGGGCGCGAAGCGTCATGCAGGCGAGTCGAGCGAGCTCAGCAGGGCGCAGCCCTACTGACGAGTGAGGCGAGCGCGGGGCGCGAAAGCAGGGCCCAGCCCTAGTCTTGCCCGCGCGTGGCGCGTCGGCGGGCCCCTGGGCCGTGCGATGGGTCCGGTGAAAGGATCCTCGAGTGACCAGTGCCAACGTGCGTGAGGTCCTGGGCTTCATCGGAGGGACCGGTCCGCAGGGCCGCGGGCTGGCGGCGAGATGGGCACGGGCCGGGCACCTGGTGCACCTGGGGTCCCGATCGGCGGAGCGGGCGGCCGAGATCGTCGCCGAGCTGCGTGAGCGGGTCGGGCCGGACGCGGCCGACAACCTCGTCCCGGCCACCAACGAGGAGGCTGCTCGCGCAGCCGAGATCGTGGTCGTTGCCGTTCCGCACGACGCCCAGCAGACGCTGTTGCCAGCGCTGAGAACAGCAGTCGCCGACAAGGTGGTTCTCAACGTCGTCAACCCGATGGTCTTCGACGAGCTGGGACCCAAGGCCGTGCCGGTCGACGCCGGGTCCGCCGCCGAGGAGTGCAGGGCGCTGTGGCCGAACGCGCGCGTGGTGTCAGCCTTCCACGACGTGTCCAGTCGGCGTCTGCTGAAGGTCGACGAACGCATCGACACGCACGTCCTCGTCTGCGGCGACGACGAGGAAGCCGCCCACCGCGTCATGCACCTGGCTTCGCAGATCGAGGGCATGTGGGGGGTGTACTGCGGGCCGCTGCGCAACAGCGAGCACATCGAGAACGTGACCCCGGTGATCCTCTTCATCAACAAGTACTACCGGATCCAGGCCGGGCTCCTCATCGACGGAATCGAACGCGACGAAGCCTCCCTGCACGCGCACCGGGCGACCGGGAACGGCCGGGCCGGACGCAAGGGCGTCTGAGCCGGGTCACTCGCGAGTCACGTTGGTGCCGAGCGCGAGCTCGAAGGCCCTGGCCTTGTCGATCGACTCGGCCAGCTCCGCCGCCGGGTCCGAGTCGGCCACGATCCCACCGCCAGCCCCGTGGTCGACGAGGCCGAGGCGATGGTCCAGCTCGGCGGTACGGATCGCCACCGACAGGCTGGCCGTGCCGGCCGAGAACCAGCCGATCGCGCCGCAGTAGAACGACCGGCGCACCGGTTCGACGTGCTCGATGATCTCCATCGCCCGAACCTTGGGGGTGCCGGTCACCGACCCGCTCGGGAAGGTCGCTCCCAACAGCTGTCCGGGCGTCACGTCGGCTCGCAGTTGGCCGGTCACGGTTGACACCAGGTGCCAGACCGTCGGGTGCTGTTCCAGCTCGAGCAGCCCCGCCACGTGGACGGACCCGGTTTCGCAGACGCGTCCGAGGTCGCTGCGCTCCATGTCCACGACCATCACGTTCTCGGCCCGGTCCTTGGGCGAGGCCACCAGCGCGGCAGAGAGGCGATGGTCCACTGCCGCATCACGATGCCGCGGTCGCGTGCCCTTGATCGGCCGGGTCAGCACGTCGCGGCCGCTGACCTCGAGGAAGGTCTCGGGCGACACCGACGCCAGCCCACCCCATGGTGCTGGGTGGCTGACCCCGTGGGATGCGGGGGAGTGGTCGCGCAGCCGCTGGTAGAGCTGCCACGCGGATCCGTGCCACGGGGCGGACAGCCGCTGGGAGACGTTGACCTGGAACGTGTCGCCGGCCGCCACGTGGTCGAGGATCGTGCTGACAGCCTTGCGGTAGTCGCCGGCCGTGAACGTCGAGGTGATTTCTGCGGGTGCGACCGCAGGAGACGGGTCCTGCCCGGCAGGACCCTCCCGGAGCCGGCGCCGCAGCTCGTCGACGTCGGTCGTCGCCCCGAGGCGCGTCAGCAGATCCGGACGGTGGACCACGACCAGCTCGTCGGATTCGTGGTCAATCCCGAGCGCCGTGTCCGCGACGACCAGGTCGATGAACGGGTGGCCGCGATCGTCGGCGGCAACGGTGGGGAGGCGCTCGATGACGCGTGCAAGGTCGTACGCGAAGCCACCCACCAGGCCGCCCGTGAAAGGCGGGAGGTCAGCACGGGCTCCCGACGTCAGTGACAGGCCGAGCGTCGACAGGACCTCGTCGAGGCCGTCCAGGGGATCGCCCGGGAGCCGGTAGGTCCGAGTGGGCGTGATCAGGGTCGCGTGCCATTCGTTCGCGAGGATGCGGACGCCCGTGTGGGGAACGATCCACGACCATCTCCCCGCGTACGGCACGTTGCGAGCACTCTCGAGCACCGTCACGGTGTCCGGCCCGAGCCGGGCGACGATGCCGTCGAGCTCGACGGTGCCGTCCGCTCGGCGAGGAGGGTCCGGCACCACGGCGACCGTGGGTGTTCCCACGTCAGGCCTGGGCCGTCACGCCGTACTTGCGTCGGAACTCGTCGAGCCCGAGCGCGTCGAGGTCGGATTCGAGTTCCTCGACGTAGGCGCGCGCCTGGTTCTCGTCGCTGAAGGTGTTCGACCACACGATCCGGCCCGTCTCGTGAACGGACAGCACGACATCATGCATGACCGCGTCGTCGTATCCCGTTCGCGTCTGGGTCGCGACCCGGTACCGCTGTCGCGGGGACGCGTCGTCGCTCACGACCATCCTTCGGTGAGTCTGCTGTCCAGCCGCGCGAGGGCGGCGTCGGCCCCTGGAGCGGCGAACCCTAGTCGCGCGGTGACGGTGGGCCCGCCGGGCCGGGTTCTGTCAGCAGCGATCGCGCAGGACGGGTCACGTGGCTGAGCCTCAGTACTGGTGCTCCTCGGATGGATACTCGGCGTCGCGGACCTCGGCGGCAAAGGCCTTGACCGCATCCATGATGTGCTCGCGCAGACCCACGTACTGCTTGACGAACCGCGGCAGCCGTCCGTTGGTCAGCCCGAGCAGGTCGTGCCAGACCAGCACCTGGCCGTCAGTGTCCGGACCGGCTCCGATCCCGATGGTTGGGATCTCGACGGACTCGGTGACCCGCCGGCCCGCCTCGCTGGGAACGGCTTCGAGGACGATCGAGAACGCCCCGGCCTCCTGGAGGCCTCGGGCGTCCTCGATCATCCGAGTCACGGCGTCCTCCGTCTTGCCCTGGACGCGGTAGCCGCCGAACTGGTTGACGGACTGCGGGGTCAGGCCCAGGTGGCCCATCACGGGGATCCCTGCCCTGGTCAGGAACTCGACCGTCTCGGTCATCGGGCCGCCTCCCTCGAGTTTGACGGCGTTCGCGCCTGCCTCCTTGAGGAACCGGGTGGCGCTGGCCAGCGCCTGACGGGGGCTCCGTTGGTAGCTGCCGAACGGCATGTCGCCGACGACGAGCGCGTTGCCGGCCCCTCGCGCGACGGCCGCCGTGTGGTGCAGCATCTGGTCGATCGTCACGGGGATGGTCGACTCGTAGCCGAGCATCACCATGCCGAGGGAGTCACCGACGAGGATGATCGGGACGCCGGCCTCGTCGAGGATTTGCGCGGACAGCCAGTCGTAGGCCGTCAGCATCACGAACTTGTGGCCGTCGGCCTTGTAGGCCGCCAGGTCATGGATGGACACGCGACGGGCGTGGCCCGAGGTGGACGTGGATGCAGCGTGAACAGACACCGTTTTCTCCTCCTGCCGGCCCGTGCGGGTCCAGCGGTCTGACGGTGGTGCAGGTCACCATTGTGGAGCATCGACGCCCTCGGTGCCAACACGCGCTCCACCTTGTCGCCGGGGTCCCTATCGGACGATCTCGAAGCTCGACGCTCCCGCGGGCAGCACATCTCGACGTTCGAGGCTCTCGATGACGGCCCGTGGCGGGCCGCCATCCTCGATCCACTCCAGCAGTGCCTGCACCGATGCCGGCGGTCCTTCGAGATGGAGCTCGACCGCGCCGTCGTGACGGTTGCGCACCCAGCCGGTCACGCCGTGGCGGGTCGCCTCGTCGCGGGCGCTCGCACGAAACCAGACTCCTTGAACGAGGCCGCGGACGACGATGCGACGTGCAACGAGTTCGGCCATGAGCTGGCCTAGCCGCCCCAGCCGGAGGTGATGGGAACGCGGCGCTCGCGCCCGAAGGCCTTGGTTGTCACCTTGGGTCCCGGCGGTGCCTGTCGGCGCTTGTACTCGGCGCGGTCGACCAGCCGCACGACGTCACGGACCATCTGCTCGTCGTGGCCGTCCGCGACGAGGTCCGCGATGGAGCGGTCGTTTTCGACGTGACCCTCGATGAGCTGGTCGAGGATCTCGTAGGGCGGCAGCGAGTCCTGGTCGAGCTGGCCCGGTCGCAGCTCGGCTGACGGCGGCTTGATCAACGACCCCTCGGGGATCGACAGGCCCAACGAGATCCGGTGCCGGGCCAGCTCGTACACGAGCATCTTGGGGACGTCCTTGATGGGCGCGAAGCCGCCGCACATGTCCCCGTAGAGGGTCGTGTAGCCGACCGCGTACTCCGACTTGTTGCCGGTGGTGAGCACGATCGACCCGCGCTTGTTGGACAGGGCCATCAGGATCACGCCGCGCAGCCGCGCCTGGATGTTCTCCTCGGTGATGTCCGGGTCGAGCCCAGCCCTCCGGCGAGGTCGGCCTGACGGCCGCTGCTGGACGAACGCATCCGCCAGCATCGCGTCCATCGCCTTCATCCCGTCCTGGATCGGGATCGTCATCGACTGGAGTCCGAGGTTGTCGGCCAGCTCCTGTGCGTCGCTGATCGAATGGTCGCTCGACCACGGTGAGGGCATCAGCACGCCCAGCACGTTGTCGCCGCCGAGCGCGTCCGCGGCGATCGCGGCCGTGACCGCCGAGTCGATGCCACCAGAGATCCCGACGATCGCCTCGGTGAAGCCGTTGCGGTGGCAGTAGTCGCGGGTGGCGCGCACGACGCCGTTCCAGACCTCGGCGACCGGGTCCAGCCGGGGGCGATCGACGTGGACCTCGAGGGTCGGCCGTTCACTCCCGTAGCCGTCCAGGTCGGGTGCAGCGGCCTCGGACGGCTCGACCGGCAGGTCGACGACCACGAGATCCTCCTCGAACTGGGCGCCACGAGCCACGACGGTGCCATCGGGGGCCATGATCATCGAGTCGCCATCGAAGACGACATCGTCCTGGCCGCCGACCACGTTGCAGTACAGCAGCCACGTGCCGTCCTCGACGGCATGCGTTCGCAGCCACTGCTCACGCTCGGTGCGTTTGCCGCGGTGCCATGGGCTGGCGTTGAGGTTCGCGATGACGTTGGCGCCGGCGTTGGCCACGACGTGCAGCGGGCCCTGCTCGATCCAGAGGTCCTCGCAGATCGTGACGCCGACCGGGACCCCGGCGATCCGCACGACCAACGCATCGTCTTCGGGCACGAAGTAGCGGGCCTCGTCGAAGACGCCATAGTTGGGCAGCCGCCACTTGTCGTACACGGCGGCCACTCGGCCGTCACTGAGGACGGCCGCGCTGTTGTGCAGGTCGAGCAGCGAAACCGCCACGTCCCAGGTCTGGTGGTACTCGGAGGGAGCGCCGCCATGCTTGGCGTAGCCGACCAGCGCGACGGTGTCCGCCGGTCCGGCGGCAGCCAGCTGATCGAGGGCCGCCAGGTTCGCCGCGACGAACTCCGGCTTGAGGAGCAGGTCCTCGGGCAGGTAGCCGGGGATGCAGAGCTCGGTGAACACGACCAGGTCACAACCGGCCTCGTTCGCGGCTCTCCACTGACCGAGGACACGTTCGACGTTGCCCTCGATGTCGCCGACCTGCGAGTGGACCTGCCCGAGTGCCACGCGAAACGAAGTCGTCACATCACACCCCGGATTCGTAACACGGGTGGAACACGGGCCGTACGGCTCGGAAAACGGCCGAGCGTTGAGTACGCGTCACCGTAGCGGCCGACCGGCGCGAGTCCGGGGCCGGTTGTTCGCAACGGACCGACTGACAACCGACGGAGGAAACCCCGTGAAACGGATTCGCAAGGCCATTCCGGCCTCTCTCGCCCTGCTGGCGCTGACGGCGTTGCCGGCAGCCGCCCAGGACCCCTCGACCGCCGAGCTGGCCGAGACCATCGAGGGTCTGAGCTACGACCTGAACGTCGTCTGGGTCGGCCTCGCGGCGGCGCTGGTCTTCCTGATGCAGCTCGGTTTCGCGATGGTGGAGTCCGGCCTGACTCGGGCGAAGAACGCCGCCAACATCGTCGCGAAGAACCTCGCTGACATGTCGATCGGCGCCGTCTTCTACTGGGCGATCGGGGCCTCGATCGCGTATGGCGCCGGAACCTTCCTGGGCTCCGGCCACCTCTTCGACGGCGCCGGCGCACTTGGCGGTGACGGGACGCAGTTCGTCTTCCAGCTCGTTTTCGCTGCGACTGCCGCGACCATCGTCTCCGGTGCAGTCGCGGGCAGGATGAAGTTCTCGGCATACGTGATCGTGTCGGTGTTCATGACCGCCCTGATCTATCCGATCGTGACGCACTGGCAGTGGCCGCTGGTCGACGGCGTGGGCGCGTGGCTCTACGAGGCCGGCTACCACGACTTCGCCGGTTCGTCGCTGGTCCACATGACTGGTGGTGTCGCCGCCCTCGTCGGTGCCGCGATCCTCGGTCCTCGCATCGGCAAGTACGGCAAGGACGGCAAGCCGAAGGCCATCCCCGGCCACAACATCCCGTTCGCGATCTTCGGTGTCTTCGTGCTGTGGTTCGGCTGGTTCGGGTTCAACGGCGGCTCGACCCTCGCGGCTGCCGGTCTCGGTGGCGACATCGGCGTCATCCTGCTGTCGACGAACGTCGCGGCTGGTGCCGGCGGTGTGGCCGCGGGCCTGCTGACCTGGATCCTCAACAAGAAGGTCGACCCGGCGATGGCCGGCAACGGCGTCCTCGCGGGCCTGGTCGGCATCACGGCCGGCACGAACTTCGCGACCGGAGCCGAGGCGTTGGCCATCGGCGCCATCTGCGGTGCCGTGGTGGTGTTCGCCGTCAAGGCCTTCGACTCAATCAGGATCGACGACCCCGTAGGTGCCATTTCGGTTCACGGTGTCTGCGGTGCCATCGGCACGCTCGCCGTCGGGGTGATCGCGTCGGGCGAGTCGAACGGTGGCTACGAGATCTCGCTGGCGACCCAGGCTCTCGGCGTGCTGGCCATCGCGGCCTTCGTCGCAGCAGCCTCCGCGGTCGTCTTCCTCGCGCTGAAATACACGATGGGCGTCCGCGTGAGCGAGGAGGAGGAGATCGAGGGACTCGACATCAACGAGCACGGCCTGTACGGCTACCCCGAGCTCGTCCTCGGGTCCTCGTCCTTCGGGTCCCCGGCGAGCGCGGCCGTGGCCACGGCTCCTGCGCCCGTTCCCTCGACGCGCCCTGCGACGGAGTAGCGGCCAGGAAGGTCCCCAGGGGACCTCGAAGGGGCCACCGGTGTCGGTCCGGTGGTCCCTTCACCCTGTGACGAAACGTCCGTGAAACATTCGGGCAACTCCGAAGGAACGTCGTCCCGGCAGAGTTCGTCCTCCGGCGGCTCCACGTGCCTCGGGCCGCCTGCCAACCGACAGTCAGGGCAGACCAGTGCGCAAGCTTCGAACCAGTCTGAAAGTCCTCGGGATCCTCGCCGTCCTCACGGCCCTCAGCGCGGGGCCGGCGCTTGCGCAGGAGGAGTCGTTCGAGCTCACCCAGGCCGACTTCGATGCGCTGGTCGCCGCCATCGACACGGTGTGGGTGGCCGTCGCCGCCGCGCTCGTCCTGCTCATGCATCTCGGGTTCGGGATGCTCGAGGCCGGCCTGACCCGCGCCAAGAACGCCGCGAACATCGTCGGCAAGAACCTGGTGACGGTTGCCATGGGTGGCGCGGCGTACTGGGCCGTCGGTGCGGCGCTTGCCTACGGAAGCGATGCAGGCGGCTTCATCGGCACCCAGGGGTTCTTCGACCCGATCTCCGCCCTGGGTGACGGCACGAGCGTGGTCTTCCAGTTGGTGTTCGCCGCGACCGCCGCCACGATTGTCTCGGGTGCCATGGCCGAGCGGACCGAGTTCAAGGGCTACGTGGTGTTCGCGCTGGCCATCACGGCCTTCATCTACCCGGTCGTCACGCACTGGCAGTGGTACGGCGACGGCGGGTGGCTCTTCGACAAGGGCTTCCACGACTTCGCCGGTTCGACGCTGGTCCACCTGGTCGGCGGGACGGCTGCGCTGGTCGGCGTGATCATCGTCGGCCCGCGTGTCGGCAAGTACGGCAAGGACGGCAAGCCCCGGGCGATCCCCGGTCACTCCATTCCCCTGGCCGTCTTCGGTGCGATCGTGCTGTTCTTTGGCTGGTTCGGCTTCAACGGCGGGTCCACCCTGGCGGCATTCGGGGCCGATGCCGACATCGGCGTCGTCCTGCTCAACACGACGGTCGCCGGGTCGCTCGGCGGCGTGGCGGCGATGATCGTGAGCTGGCTGACGGCCGGCAAGCCGGACCCGGCCATGATCGGCAACGGCCTGCTGGCCGGCCTCGTCGGCATCACGGCCGGTGCGAACGTGCTCGACGACAGCGAAGCCGCCATCGTCGGCATCGTCTGTGGTGCCGTGGTCGTGTTTGCCGTCGCGATGTTCGACCGCCTCAAGGTCGACGACCCCGTCGGCGCCACCTCGGTCCACCTGGTCTGCGGAGCCATCGGCACCTTGTTCGTGGGCATCTTCGCGTCGGGCGTGTCGAACGGCGCCGCGAACGGCGCGACGATTTCGTTCGTGACGCAGCTGATCGGTGTGCTGGCCGTGTTCGGGTTCACGGCGGTCACGTCGGCCATTGCGTTCCTGGCCATCAAGGCAACGATTGGCCTGCGGGTTCCCGAGGAGTGGGAGATCGAGGGCCTCGACATGCACGAGCACGGTGTCGCCGGCCTGCCCGACCTGGTGGGTGTCTCGTCAGGGTCGATGAACTGACGATCGCCTCACACGAACCACCGCAGCGGCGGGCCCTGGAACCGGCAGGTTGCAGTGGCCCGTCACTGCTGTGCGGCCCGATCCGCCCCAACAGGGCCCCTGTAGCCTCGATCTGCCGGACCTCATGAGGAGCTGACGTGGACCGCCAGCAGGAGTACGTGCTTCGCACGGTCGAGGAGCGGGACATCCGTTTCATCCGGCTGTGGTTCACGGACGTGCTCGGGCAGCTCAAGTCCGTCGCCATCACTGCCGCCGAGCTCGAGAACGCGTTCTCGGAGGGGATCGGCTTCGACGGGTCCGCCATCGACGGGTTCGCCCGCGTCCAGGAGGCCGACATGCTCGCCGTCCCGGACGCGGGCACGTTCCAGGTCCTGCCCTGGCGGCCCGAATCGCAGGGTGTCGCCCGCATGTTCTGCGACATCCTCAGGCCGGACGGCCAGCCGTTCGCGGCCGACCCCCGGCAGGTCCTCAAGCGCCAGATCACGCGCGCCCAGCAGATGGGCTTCACGTTCTACGTCCACCCCGAGATGGAGTTCTACCTGTTCGAGTCGCCGGAGGCCCCGATCCCCCTCGACAGCGGCAGCTACTTCGACATGACGCCGTTGGACATCCAGCAGGACTTCCGCCGGCAGGCGATCAACACGCTCGAGAAGATGGGGATCTCGGTCGAATACTCCCATCACGAGGTCGGGCCCAGCCAGCACGAGATCGACCTGCGCTACACCGACGCGTTGCAGATGGCCGACAACGTCATGACGTTCCGGCTCGTCGTCAAGGAGACGGCCCTCCAGCGGGGGATCTACGCGACGTTCATGCCCAAGCCGATCGAGGGCGAGTGGGGCAGTGCGATGCACCTGCACCTGTCCTTGTTCGAGGGCGACCAGAACGCCTTCCACGATGCGTCCGACCGCTACCACATGTCCAAGACGGCGCGGGCGTTCACGGCCGGGCTGCTGACCCATGCCCGCGAGATGACCGCCGTGACCAACCAGTGGATCAACAGCTACAAGCGGCTCGTGCCCGGCTTCGAGGCGCCGGTGCACGTCGCGTGGGGCAAGAACAACAACAGCGCGTTGGTGCGCATCCCGATGTACAAGCCGCGCAAGGACGTGTCCGCGCGAATCGAGTACCGCGCACCCGACCCGGCCACCAACCCCTACCTGTGCTTCGCGCTGTTGCTGTCCGCTGGCCTTGCC